>Ga0207643_10000875_pt1 | contig 18156 bp, 17 predicted proteins | sample KBSMisM62_FD_184313 | JGI IMG/M metagenome (GOLD analysis project Ga0207643, IMG submission 184313) | Miscanthus rhizosphere microbial communities from Kellogg Biological Station, Michigan, USA - KBS Miscanthus M6-2 (SPAdes) (version 2) | ecosystem: Host-associated > Plants > Roots >...
GAACGACCTTGACCGAGCTCGCCGATCATCTCGTCCGGGAGCATGGTGTGCCTTTCAAAAAGGCGCATGCCATAGCAGGACGGCTCAGCGCATCGTGCGCGGCGGGCGAAGCAGCGGGCCGCGCGGCGATGTTGCGGGAGGCATCGCGAGATGTCCTTGGTACGCCTGTAGAGATCACGGAGGCGGAATTGATGGAGATCCTGGGCCCGCGGCATTTCGTCGAGATCCGTCGAACGCCAGGAGGGCCATCGCCGATCGAGACCTCCCGCGCGTCTGAGGTCGCACGTGCGGTCCTCGACTCCGATCGCGCCTGGTTGGCACGAACGCGAAGCGCGATGACGGCCGCCGACGAACGCCTGCGCGCGAGGAGCCGGAGCTTGTGACATCCATCCAACGCCAATATGTCGGCGTCCTCATCGTCTGGGTCGGTGTGCTCGCGGCGCTCTATCTCTTCCAGGAACTGTTCTCGTGACATCGGTCGACTGGGCAATCGTTGCGATCTATTTGATCTGGATCGTCTGGGGCGGTATTCGTCTCACCAAGCGGACGAAGGAGCTCGAGGGGTACTTCCTGGGTGGGCGCAGCCTGCCGTGGTGGGCTGTCGGACTATCGGTCATGGCGACGCAGCTCAGCGCCATCACGATGGTCGGCACGACGGGGCAGGGATACGCGAGCGGGATGCGCTTCCTGCAGTTCTACTTCGCCCTGCCGCTGGCGATGATCGTCCTGTCAGTCACGCTCGTTCCTTTCTTTCATAACGCCAAGGTCTACACAGCGTACGAGTATCTCGAGCGACGCTTCGACGCCAAGACGCGCGCATTTACCAGCCTGCTCTTCCTCATCTCGCGGAGCATGTCTCTGGGTGTGGTCATCTCTGCGCCGGCAGTGGTCTTCTCCGTCATTCTCGGTCTCGACCTGACGACCACGGTGCTGTTGATCGGGGCGCCGGCGGTGATCTACACCATCTTCGGCGGCGTTCAAGCAGTCACCTGGGTCGACGTCAAGCAGATGGGGCTCATCGTCGGCGGCCTGATCGCGGCCGTCGTCATGCTGGTGGCGGGGTTGCCCGACGAGGTCACCGTGCCGCAGGCCTTGCGGATCGCGGGTGCGGCCGGGCGACTGCAGATCTTCGACTTCTCCTTCGATCTGACCAATCAGTACACCTTCTGGTCGGGCACGATTGCGGCGCTCTTCCTGTTCTGTTCCTACTTCGGCACCGATCAGAGCCAGGTTCAACGGTATCTGGCAACCGACTCGGTCGATTCGGCTCGCGAGTCGCTGATGATCAGCGCCTACTGGAAGATCCCGCTGCAGGCGTTGGTGCTGCTCGTGGGTGTGTTCTTGTTCCTCTTCTTCCTCTACACGCCCTCTCCAATGCTCTTCAATCCCGTGCACGAGCGTGCCATGCGCGAGGGTCCGCACGCCGCCGAGTATCGCGAGCTCGAATCCCGTTTCGATGCGGCAACGGCTTCGAGGTCCGCGGCGGCGCGTGTGATGGGCCGGGCCGAAGCAGCCGGCAACACACATGATTTCGAGGCGGCCAGGGGCGAATTTCAACGACAGGATGCCGCGACGCGGACGGTGCGCGCCGAGGCGATCGATCTGGTGCGGCGCGCGACTGGTGACGCTGCGTACAGCGACGTGAACTACGTGTTCCCCACGTTCATCACGCAACACATGCCTATTGGCTTCCCGGGCCTGCTCGTGGCTGCGATTCTGGCAGCGGCAATGTCTGCGATCGGCGGCGAACTCTCGTCGCTGTCGACGGCGACGGTGATCGATTTCTATCGCCGATTCGTGCGAGCCGAAGCCAGCGACGCTCACTACCTGGGCGTGTCGCGGGTCGCGACGGCGTTCTGGGGACTGTTCGCCAGCATCGTCGCGGTGTGGGCGGCGGAGTTGGGATCGCTCATCGAGGTCGTCAACCGGTTCGGGTCGTTCTTCTACGGCTCGATCCTGGGTGTGTTCATCCTGGCGGTGGGATTCCCGCGGGCGACGGCCAACGGCGCGTTCATCGGTCTGGTCGCCGGTATGGGAGCCGTGGCCTGGGCCGCCAGCGCAACCAACGTCGCGTTTCTGTGGCACAACGTCATCGGCGCAGTGACGGTCGTCATCGTGGGTCTCGCCGTCAGCATGCTGCTGAAGCGGTAAGGACGATGCTGCGCGTGTTCGTCACTGGCGGCACCTTCGACAAGACCTACGACGAGATTCACGGCCGGTTGTCGTTCGGCGACACGCACGTGCCGGAGATGCTGACGCTGGGGCGCTCGCGCGTCGAGCTGACGGTCGAGACACTGATGATGATCGACAGCCTCGAGATGACGGACATCGAGCGAGAGCGAATCGTGGCGCGATGCGCCGAATGCCTGGAGCGACGGATCGTCGTCACGCACGGCACCGACACCATGGTGGAGACCGCGCGGGCCGTCGCCGAAAGCATCAGTGACAAGACGATCGTTCTGACAGGGGCGATGATCCCCTATGCCTTCGGCAGCTCGGATGGCCTGTTCAACCTTGGCAGCGCGCTCTCATTCGCCCAGGTGCTGCCACCTGGCGTCTACATCGCGATGAATGGTCAGTGCTTTCTCTGGGACCGCGTACGAAAGAACACGCAGACCGGCACGTTCGAGTCCTTCGTCCCTGGGCCTTAGTGCCTGGTCTGGACCAAGAACCAAGAACGAAGGACCGAGGACTAGTTTTCAGTCCATCGCCTCTGGTTCGGGCGCGTAGAAGAAATCGTGCTCGCCTGGAGGCGCGTGGCCGGCCAGCCGCGCCGCGTAGGCGATCTGGGCGAGATGGCGGATCTCGTGAAGCAGGATGTGTGACGCGAGCTTGCGGCGAGTCATCGTGAAGGTGCCGCTCTGAACTGTGAAGGTCATCCACTGCCCGGCGGCCTGCTCGGTGAGCCCGCCGAGATATCCGCGCAGATCGGCCCTGGCTGCCTCGGCGTATGCCAGGAGGCCGTGCCAGTCGCCTGGCTGGACGCCGGTCTTCTCCGGCAGTTGGCCGCCTTGCATCCGCGTGAGATGACGACGTTCGACCAGGAATACGTGATCGAGCACGCTGCCAACAGTCGGGAAGCGGCCGCCCTGTTGAAACGGGATCGACAGTCGTGCGGGATCGGCCTCAATCCATGTTCGCCACTTGCTGCGCTCCTGATCCGAGTACGTCATCAGGGCTGCCAACTCCAGCGCGATGCTCATTCGCCCAAGACCTCCTGGATCGACAACGTGCGAACCATTCCGAGATTGAGCGCACGGACGCCCGCTTCGATCACTTTGCGATCGCCGGCGACGACGACCAGCGCTTTCTGCGGCAGCATGTAGTTCCCTGCGGCCTTCTGCACCGGATCGGCGGTCACGGCCTGAAGATTCTTCACATAATCCGTGAAGTACGTCTCAGGCAGACCATGGATCACGAGCTGCTCGAGTTGCGCGGAGAAATCACTGATCGTCTCGAAGCCGCTTGGGAAGCCGAGGGCCACGTAGTTCTTGGCCCTGGTCAGCTCGTCAGGCGGAATCGGTTTGGTGATCGCCGTCAGCTCGTTGAAAAACTCGCGGAGCGACTCGGCTGTCTTGTCGGTCTGCACGCCGGCGCCGGCGACGAAAGGACCTGGGAACAGGCGCATGTCGAAGCGTGAGCTCGCGCCGTAGGCGTAGCCATGCTGTTCGCGCAGATTCTGATTGAGCCGCGAACTGAACGACCCGCCGAGAATCGTATTGAGCACCTGCAGCGGGAAGTAATCGGGAGTGGATCGAGGTACGCCGACCCATCCGATGCGAACCTGCGACTGCTCGGCACCGGGCATGTCGACGATGGCGATCTGACGTTGCGCAGGCTGCGGCGGGGGCGGCGACGTCGCATGGCGGAGCGGTGTTCCGTCCGCACGCCACGCGCCGAATTGCTGCTCCAGTTGTGGCACCACGGCGTCGGCCGTGACGTCCCCTACGACGATCAGCGTTGCGTTTCCGGGCTGGTAAGCGGCCGAGTGGAATGATTTCACGTCGGCGGTCGTGAAGCTCTTGATGGTGGCCGCCGTTCCAACCGCGCCCGTGCCGTAGCGGTGCGACGGACCGAACAACAATCGCGCAAACGCCATCGGCGCCACTGATGCCGGATCGTCCCGGGCCTGCAGCAGGTCCGTCAGTCGTTCCTGGCGCACCCGTTCGAGCTCGGCATCGGGGAACGTCGGTCGCAGCGCGACGTCGGCCATAACCGATAGCGCCGGGCCGAGACGCGCGACGGGGACACCCAGCCTGACAGCGGAAGCATCGAACGAGCCGGTGGCGTTGAGATCGGCGCCCAGGAACTCGATCTCGTCAGCAATCTCGAGCGCCGACCGTTTGCCGGCGCCTTCGTCCAGCATCGCCGCAGTCATGCTGGCCAAGCCAAACTTCCCGGCGGGATCGTCGCCGGCGCCCGCTTTCACGAGCAGCGAGACCTGCACGAGCGGCACCTCGTGGGCTTCGACCAGCCATATCGGAACGCCGTTTGACAGCGCGCGCTTCTGGATCGCCGGCAACTTCAGCTGTGGTGTCGGACCGAGCGCCGGAGGCTTCGATCGATCGGGCTGGTCCTGCGCTCGAACGGTCAAAGCCGGCGCGAGTGTGACCGCCAGTACCAAACTCGCAAAAACCAACTTAAGAACTCCCAAACTGAATTGGGAGTTGGGCCGCTTGGGAGTCGGGAATTGACGAAGGAACGCGGTCATCGCCGTTCTCCCGGCTCGACGACGAGCTCGACACGACGATCTGCGGGCAGCCACTGCACGGCGGCGGATTGAATGTCGGCGGGGCTGAGCGAGGTATATCGCGCGAGATCCTCGGCGAAGTAATCCGGGCCGCCACCCGCGAACTTGTACGCGTTCAGTTGATCGGCTTTGCCCCCGAAGCCGCCGACCTTTTCCATCCGCTCGTAGAACGACGCTTCCATCTGGTTGATGGCACGCTGCACCTCGCGCGGGTCCGGGCCGTCGCGACGCAGTCGATCGAGCTCTTCGTCGATCACTGTCTTCAGCTCCTCCGCGGTGTGGCCACTGCGGGCGGTGGCGACGATCTGGAACTGGCTTCCGAGTGCCGCCGACTGCTGGAACGCCGAGACGTCCTGGGCGATCTGCATGTCGTACACGAGACGTTTGTAGAGCCGTGAGTTCTTGCCGCCGGCGAGCACTGAGGACGTGATGTCGAGCGCCGAGTCGCCAGGTGCGTAGAATCGCGGCGTCAACCATGCGAGATACAGGCGCGGAAGGGCGACCTTATCTGTCAGCGTCTTCTTCTGTACCCCAGTGAGGATCGCCGCTGGTGGCGCGATTGGCTCGACCACCGCGCCGCGCGCGATCTCGCCGAACCATTTCTCCACGAGCGCGCGCGTGCGATCGAAATCGATGTCGCCGGCGATCACGAGGCTCGCATTGTTGGGCGCGTAGTACTTCTTGAAGAACTCGACGACATCCTCGTAGCTGGCGGCCGTGAGGTCCTCCATGTAGCCGATCGTCGGCCAGCTGTACGGGTGATTCGACGGCCACAGCATCTTGTCCAACTCGATCGACGCCATCCCGTACGGCCGGTTCTCATAGCTCTGGCGCCGCTCGTTCTTCACGACGTCGCGCTGTCCGTCGACGCGCTGGGGCGACATGGTGTCGAGCAGGTACCCCATGCGGTCGGACTCGAGGAAGAGCGCCAGCTCCAACGCATTCGAAGGAACGTCGATGACGTAGTTGGTGCGATCGTTCGCGGTCGATCCGTTGTTATCGCCGCCGGCGCCCTCGAGCAGGATGTCGAATTGCCCTTCGGGCACGTGCTTCGATCCTTCGAACATCAGGTGCTCGAAGAGATGCGCGAATCCCGTGCGCCCGGGCTTTTCGTTGGCGGAACCCACGTAGTACCACATGTTGACCGCGACGACCGGGATGCTGGTGTCGCGATGCAGGATCACGTTCAGACCATTCGCGAGCGTGAACTGCCGATAGGGGACCTGAAGGGGAGCCGGCGACTGCGCGCTCAGCGGGGACGTGAGCAGGGCGAGCAGAACCAGCAGAATGCGGCGACGCATGGGGCCTCCTGTCCCTAATTCTCCATCAATTACCCCTGTCGAGCAGACCGAACAGGCCTCCAATCCCATCGTGCGGCGGCAGCCAACCTGACGCATAATCCCTCTCGCACAGGAGGGTCGTATGCCGCGTTTCTTCTTGGTTGTCGCTGTTGTACTCGCTGCTGCCGCGCCGGCGCGGGCCCAGCAGCCCGCCGCGTCCTCATCATCCCCGACGCTCGACTTCGACTATTTCCGTACGCGCGTCCAGCCGATCTTCACGACCAAGCGCGACGGCAACGCCCGCTGTGTCTCGTGCCACGAGTTCGGCACCCCGATGCGGTTGCAGCGGTTGCCAGCGGGCGCCGCGACGTGGAACGAAGAGGACTCCCGCAAGAACTTCGAGCTCGTCAAAACGCGCGTCGTGCCTGGCAATCCCGGAGCCAGCCGGCTTCTGCGCCACCCGCTGGCCGAGAGCGCCGGTGGCGATCCTCATCACGATGGTGGCAAGCATTGGACGTCGAAAGATGATCCCGAGTGGCAGACGCTTGCGGCGTGGGTCAAGGGCGATACGCTCAAGGGCGTGTCGTCTCCGCGCGGAAAAGTCCGCATCATCCAGACGAACAGCGCCGGCGACAGCGTGCACATCATCGATCCGGCGACCAACAAGGTCGTCGGCGAGATCAACGGCATCGAGGTCGGCCATGGTGCCGCCGCAGCGCCGGATGGCAGCCGGATCTACGTGAGCAACGAATCCGACAGCACGCTCGACGTCGTCGATGGGCGCACGCTTCGAGTGATGAGCAACATTGCACTGAGTGGACACCCTAATAACATCTCCATCGGCAAGGACGGCCGGCGCGTCTACGTCGCCATCCGCGAAGAGCCCGGCATGGTCGACGTCATCGACACGGCTTCGCTACAGAAGGTGAAGAGCATTCCGATCAAGGGTGCCGTGCACAACACGTATGTGACGCCTGACGGCAAATATGTTGTGGCGGGCAGCATCGCCGGCAAGACGGCCACGGCGATCGACGCGCAGACGGAGCAGGTGGCCTGGGTGATGGACTTCGATCTCGGCGTGCGACCCATGGCCTTCGAGGCGAGTTCCGATGGCTCCACGAAGCGCATGTTCGTCCAGCTCTCCGATCTGAACGGCTTTGCCGTCGTCGACTGGGCGACTCACAAGGAAGTCAAACGCATCGATCTCCCGAAGCTCGGACCTGGCAAGCAACCCGTGCTCGAAGGAGGCAATGCGTCCCATGGCATGGCGGTGACCGCGGACGGGAAGAAGCTCGTCGTCGACAGTCGACTCAATAGCGCCGTCTACATCTATTCGTTGCCGGACCTCGCGCTGCTTGGCTCGGTAGATGTGGGCCGGTCGCCGGATTGGGTCACGCTGACACCGGACAGCAAGTTCGCCTATGTGGCGAACGCAGGGTCGAATAGTGTGTCGGTCGTGGACCTCGTGGCTCTCAAAGAGGTCACGAAGATCCCGGTGGGACAGGTCCCGAAGCGAAACACCACGGCGTTGCTGCCGTAATGCGGTCCGGCTGAAGCCGGACACTACGCGGCTTCGTAGGGCGGGTCCTTAATCACGTAGCGGCTGGCCTTCAGGCCCGCCGTGAGGAGAATCTCATGGCGAAACGACTGTGCCTGGCGCTCGCGTTCATGACGGCGGCGTGCAGCTCACCCAGGGACGCCGCAAGTGTGCTGCGCGATGCGCAGCAGGCGATGGGCTCGGTGAATTCGATTCAGTACTCCGGCACCGGGATGAACGCGTTTTTCGGGCAGGCGCTGACGGCGGGCCAGGAGTGGCCCCGTCGGGACATGTCGAGCTTTACGCGGGCGGTGAACTACGAGCAACGCTCTGCCCGCGACGAGATGAATTTCGCGCAGCCCACCTTCGGTGGTCAGCAGCAGAACACCCAGGTCAATGGCGACAAGGCGTGGAACGTCGGTCCCAACGGACCAGCGCCGCAACTGGCAACCGCCGAAGAGCGGCAAGTTGCAATCTGGCTGACGCCGCACGGCTTCCTGAAGGGTGCTGCCTCGGCGAACGACGTCGTGCTGTCGGGAACCGAGGGCGCCAGCGTGATCTCGTACACGGCGCATGGCAAGTACAAGCTCGAGGGCACCATCGACGCGCAAAACCATGTGACCAAGGTTGCGACCAAAATTCCGAACCCGGTCATGGGTGACACCGATCTCATCGCCACCTATTCCGATTACAAAGACTTCAGCGGCGTGAAGTTCCCGACCAAGATTCTGGTGGAGCAGGGAGGCTTTCCGCTCTGGGATCTGAACGTCACCAGCGTCACGCCGAATGCCCCCGTGGATCTTCCGGTACCTGAAGCCGTCGCGAGCGCGACACTCCCGGCAGTGCAGGCGACGAGCACGAAGCTGGCGAATGGCGTCTGGCATGTGACCGGCGGTTCTCATCACAGCCTGGTGGTGGAATTCAACGACCACCTCGCCGTGATCGAGGCTCCGCTCGATGAAGCGCGCTCGGAGGCGGTGATCGCCGAGGCCCGGAAACTCGTGCCAAAGAAACCGCTGAAGTATGTCCTGACGACGCACCATCACTTCGACCACAGCGGCGGACTGCGCACGTACGTGGCCGAGGGCGCGACCATCATCACGCATCAATCGAACGTGCCGTATTTCCAGAAGACGCTGATCGCACCGGCGACGCTGAGTCCAGACACGCAGAGCAAGGCTGCGAAGATGCCGACGCTGCAGGGCGTGACGGGCAAAGACATCATCACGGACGGGAAGCAGTCAATCGAGATCTACGCCACGTCCGGCGATACGCACACGAACGAATACACGTTGATTTATCTGCCCGGGCCGAAGATCCTCGTCGAAGCGGACGCCTACAGCCCGGGGCCACCGGGCGCGCCGGTTCCGCCAATGCCGCCGCCCAACGCCGTCATGTTGTACGACGAAATTCAGAAGTTGAAATTGAATGTCGCGACGATCGCCCCGATCCACGGCCGCGGCGCGGTGACGTTCGCAGAGTTCAGAAAATTCGTCGGGAAGTAGGACTCCCGTAGGGCGGGTCCTGTTTTATGGACCCGCCTGCAATGCCGGGTCTAAGAACAAGACCCGGCCTACGACGTCAGATGTGAAATAGCGTGAAGGGGTCTGACCCCCGTCAGATCCCTTCAATAATCGCGTTGAGCGTCGCGCTCGGGCGCATCGCTCGCGCCGTCTGCGCCGGATCGGGGTGGTAGTAGCCGCCAACCTGCACAGGCTTCCCCTGCACTCCATTCAATTCACCAACGATCTTTGCCTCGTTGCCCTCGAGCTCGGTCGCGACCCGGCCGAAGCGTGCGCGGAGCTCGGGATCTTTCGACTGATCAGCAAGTGCGCGCGCCCAATACATGGCGAGATAGAAATGGCTACCCCGGTTATCCAGCTCACCGACCTTGCGCTGCGGTGACTTGTCGTTATCGAGGATTTTTCCGTTCGCTCGATCGAGCGCTTCCGCGACGACGAGAGCCTTGGGATTGCCTGTCTTTGTCCCGAAATCTTCAATCGACACCGCGAGGGCGAGAAACTCGCCGAGCGAATCCCAGCGCAGGTAGTTCTCCTGCAGAAACTGCTGCACGTGCTTCGGGGCGGAGCCGCCCGCGCCGGTCTCGTACAGGCCGCCGCCATCGAGGAGCGGAACGATGGAGAGCATCTTGGCGCTCGTCCCGAGCTCGAGGATCGGAAACAGATCGGTGAGATAGTCGCGCAGTACGTTGCCGGTGACGGAGATCGTGTCGAGGCCGGCGCGGATACGCTTGAGCGTCGCGCGCACCGCCTCGATCGGCGACAGAATCTGGATGTCGAGCCCGGCCGTGTCGTGGTCCTTCAGGTACCGCCGTGCCTTCTCAATCACGTTGCGGTCGTAGGCGCGCTTCTCGTCGAGCCAGAAGATCGCCGCATGGCCGGTGGCGCGCGCGCGCGTGACCGCCAGCTTCACCCAATCCCTGATCGGCAGATCTCTCGTCCGGCACATGCGCCAGATGTCGCCCTTTTCGACGGCATGCTCGAAGAGCGTCTGCCCGTTTGCATCAGTCACACGGACGGTTCCGTTTGCGGGAATCTCAAACGTCTTGTCGTGCGAGCCGTACTCCTCGGCGCTCTGTGCCATGAGGCCGACATTGGAGACCGTTCCCATGGTCCTGACGTCGAACGCGCCATGTTGCCTGCAGTCGTCGATCGTCGCCTGGTAGATGCCGGCATAACTGCGGTCGGGAATCATCGCCTTCATGTCATGCAGCTTGCCGTCAGGACCCCACATCTGTCCCGACGCCCGAATCGCAGCCGGCATCGACGCGTCGACGATGATGTCGCTCGGCACGTGCAGGTTGGTGATCCCCTTGCTCGAATCGACCATGGCCAGCGCCGGTCGAGTGGCGTAGACCGCCTTCAGGTCCGCCTCGATGGCCGCGCGCTGCTCCGCAGGAAGCGCCTGGATCTTCTTGTAAACGTCGCCGATTCCGTTGTCGGGATCGACGCCGAGCGACTCGAACACCGCAGCGTGCTTGTCGAACACGTCCTCGTAATACGAGGTGACCGCGTGTCCGAACATGATCGGGTCCGAGACCTTCATCATCGTCGCCTTGAGGTGCAGCGACAGCAGCACGCCCTGGGCCTTCGCGTCGGCGATCTCCCGCGCAAAGAATTCCTCGAGCGCACGCCGGCTCATCATCGATGCGCCAATGACATCGCCCTGGGTCACGGCGACGCCTTCTTTGAGGACCGAGGTCTTGCCGCTACTATCCGTGAGCTCGATCCTGAGCTTGCCCGACTCGCTGATCACGGCCGATTGCTCGTTGGCATAGAAGTCGCCGCCAGTCATGCTGGACACGTGCGACGCGGAGTTGTTGCTCCACGCGCCCATCGAGTGCGGGTGAGACTTTGCGTACTGCTTCACTGATGCCGCCACCCGCCGATCGGAGTTGCCCTCGCGGAGCACCGGGTTGACGGCACTGCCAAGGACTTTCGCGTACTTGGCTTTGATCTGTTTCTCGGCATCGTCTTGCGGATCCTCGGGGTAGTCAGGGACCGCGTAGCCCTGCTGCTGAAGCTCCCTGATCGCGTCTTTCAGCTGTGGGATCGATGCACTGATATTGGGAAGCTTGATGATGTTGGCGTGCGGCGTCTTCGCGAGCGCGCCGAGTTCGGCGAGGTCGTCCGATTGTCGCCGTTCAGGCGTCACGCTCTCCGGGAACGCGGCCAGGACACGGCCGGCAAGAGAAATGTCGCGCGTCTCGACGACGATGCCCGCGGCCCGGGTGAAGGCCTGAACGATCGGAAGGAGCGAGTAGGTCGCGAGTGCGGGCGCTTCATCAGTGTGGGTGTAGATGATCTTTGCTGTGCTCATGTGTCTCCGGAAAGCCGATGGGAAGTTTCATTGTCTATCAATTCAGGTAACATTTCCGATTTGTGAGTGAACCACTAGTGGCCGTCATCATGGGTTCGTCCTCCGATTGGGAGACGATGCAGCATGCCGTCGATGTGTTGGAGCGCTTCGGCGTTCCTTATGAAAAGCACATTGTCTCGGCGCATCGCACGCCGGTGTGGATGGCCGAATTCGCGTCCGGCGCGGAAGCCCGCGGAATCGAGGTGCTGATCGCCGGGGCTGGTGGAGCCGCGCACCTGCCCGGCATGGTGGCCGCCCACTCCGTCGTCCCCGTGCTCGGCGTGCCGGTGCAGAGCGCTGCACTGCAAGGCCTCGACTCGCTGCTCTCGATCGTCCAGATGCCTGGCGGCGTGCCGGTTGGAACGCTGGCGATAGGAAAGCCGGGCGCCACGAATGCGGGTCTGCTGGCGATCTCGATTCTCTCGAATTCGCGGCCGGAGTTGCGCGAGAAGCTGCGTGCGTTTCGCGTCGAGCAGACAGAGAAGGTGCGCCAGGATCGCTTGCCATGATTTCGTCTTCGACCCAGTCAGGCGCGGCTTCGCGAGCGCGGATCATCGCGCCGGGAGCGACGCTGGGCGTGCTCGGAAGCGGCCAGCTTGGGCGCATGTTCACGATTGCCGCCAGACGCATGGGATACCGCGTTCACACGTTCTCGCCCGATCAGGACACGCCCACCGGGCAGGTTGCCGATCGTGAGATTACGGCGGCGTACGAAGATCTCGAGGCGTTGCGGGCGTTTGCAAAAGACGTGGCCGTTGTGACCTTCGAGTTCGAGAACGTGCCGAGCGATGCGGTGCACGCGCTCGAAGGGCTCGTGCCAGTACGGCCGTCACGGACCGCCCTGTATACGGCGCAGCAGCGGGGACGCGAGAAGGCATTTCTCTCCGCGCGAGGCTTTCCAACCGTGCCGTTCGCGCGCGCGTCGACGCTCGCCGAGCTTCAGGACGGCGTGGCGCGGATCGGCACTCCCGTCGTCATCAAATCGGCCGCGTTCGGTTATGACGGCAAGGGCCAGCACAAGATCACGCGACCGAACGAGGTCGAGCGGGTGTGGAATGCACTCGAAGGACGCGAGGTCCTGGTCGAGAGGTTTGTGTCGCTGCAGGCGGAGATCTCGGTGATCGCGGCCCGCGGTCTCGACGGGATGGTTGCCGAGTATCCGCCATTCGAGAATCGGCATAGCAACCACATTCTCGATGTGACGACCGCTCCCGCGCTCATTCCCGCCGCCATCGCGGCCCGCGCGCGTGAAATCGCGCGCGCGATCCTCGAGGCGCTCGACTACATCGGCCTGCTGTGCGTCGAGTTCTTCGTGACGACCGACGGCGATCTTCTCGTCAACGAGCTGGCGCCGCGGCCGCACAATTCCGGCCACCTGACGTTCGACGCCGCCGTCACCAGCCAATTCGAGCAGCAGGTGCGCGCGATCTGCGGCCTCCCGCTCGGGTCGACCGAGCTGCTCAGGCCAGCGGCGATGGCGAATCTTCTCGGAGACCTGTGGGCAGAAGGCGAACCGAACTGGGCGGCGGCCTGCCGATTCCCGGACGTCAAGCTGCATCTCTATGGAAAGACGCAGCCGCGGGCGGGCAGGAAGATGGGCCATCTCACCGCGACGGCTCGAACGGTGGAGGAAGCGCAGGAGCTCGTCATCGCGGCGCGCGATGCGCTGCTATCGTAGGGCGGTCCTGGTTTGTGGACCCGCCCGTCTAAACAAGACCCGGCCCACAAGAGTTGTGACTGGCGCCGTTGTCGAGAGGGGGGAACATGAGATTCGCGCTGAGCATGGTCGTGTTGCTGGCTGTCACCGTCCTTTCGGCACAAGAGGGACCGTTATCGCTGCAGCAGGGCACGCTCAGAGACTGGACGATGCTGAAGGACACGATGATGAAGATATCCGCGGCAATGCCGGAGGATAAGTTTGGCTTCAAGCCGACGCCGCCGCAGCGAAACTTCGGTGAGCAGGTGCTGCACGTGGTGGAGGCGAACGTCAATCAGATCGCCCGTCTTGGCGCGAAGACTCCCGCGCCCGCCTACAACATGAAGGAAACGAGGAAGGCGGAGATACTGAAAATGCTCGAGGCCTCGTTCGATTACGGGACCACGGTGTTGCAGTCGATGAGCGACAACGATCTGCTCGCTCCCGCCGTGTCAGGGCGAGGTGACCGGTTCATGGGCGGGTCGAATCGCGTCCGCGTCGTCTACTTCGATATGGGACACACCTGGGACATCTACGGCCAGATGGTGGTGTACCTTCGGCTCAACGGGATCACGCCGCCAGCGAGCCAGCGGCCGTAACGATCTCTAACCAGGGTAGCGCTGCGCGGGATTCGCTCTCGTAGGGCGGGTCCTGTTTTGTGGACCCGCCGAACCAGCCGGGTCTAAAGAACAAGACCCGGCCTACGATTTGTCGATTGCTGATCTTTGGTTAGCGCGCCGGCACCGCCGGCAGCTTCTCTTCTCCCGGATTGCTCTGGACTCCCAGAAGATTCAGCGCCATCGAGACCATCCGGTAGTTGGCCGCAGTGATCGTCGCGTCGATCATCAAACGATCGTCATACTGTTGTTTCAGAGCATTCCAGGTCCGGTCCAAGACGACTGAATCGCGATACATCTCGTCCGCGAACCTGAGCAGGTTGGCCTCGAACGGATCCCAGCCTCGTGCATCCGGACCCATCGTGACGCGCTCGATCGGCAGACCCATCTTGCGCGCCCCGCCGACCGGTCCGACATGCTCCGACCACTCGTACTCGGACTGCGAGTTCCATCCGACACGCAGGATCAGCAGCTCGCGGTGGCGCGCACGGCCTGTCTTGCCGAGCATCGAGATCTGATTCACGTACCCGGAACCGTTTCGTGCCGCGGCGAGCTTTGGACACAGATTGAACGTGCGAGGGTTGTTGGCGCCCGGACCGGTAAGCGGCGCCACTCGCGGCGCCGTGAGTGTAATCGTTTCGCGCGCCGGCACGTCGACCCGGTAGGGGATGTCCATTGGCATCCGATCGGTTGCAGGAGCATCATCGGGCTGGACACCGAGCGTGTTGTACAGGAGCGCGAGCGACGCAACATCGGCGACGGTCACCCCCGCATCCATCAGGTTGCACGTGTTGTAACGCGCAGCCATCACTTTGTAGACCGAGTCATTGACGAACGAATTTCGGAACAATTGATCGGCCATTCGAAGCAGGTTGGCCTCGAACGCGTCCCAACCGGCGGCGCCCGGACCCTGCGCGATTTTCCGGAGCTCGTCGTTCGTGAGCCCGGCCTTTCGCGCGAACGGCGTCCGCTCGCGCCAGATGACGTCGCTGCCGTGCAGCCATGCCGTGCGCAGCACCAGCAGTTCGCGGATCCGCGGCGCCAGGCTGGAATCCTGCGTGACGTAGTTGTGGAACGTCATCGTCCGGTCGACCAGCTCCGGGACGTTCAGAAGCGTCCGGAAGCCGTTGCCCGGGCGAGCGCCGGCGGGCAGAAATTTCGCGATTCGTTGTTTGTGCTCGTCGGTGAATTGCGCTTCCGGCAATGGCGAGATCCGCGGCTTCGTGAGCGCGACTGGGCGCAATCCTCCAGGCCGATCCGGCAGTGGCTGACCGCCCAGCCGCACCGACGTGAAGACGAGTAGTATCAGCGACACACGAATGAGTTGCCGCGTGTGCATGACATGCCGGGACGTGAGGCGCATGACCGCTCCTCTCGATTGAAGCATCGTGGCGCCGTTCATCATCGGGCCGATCGACCGGACGATCAAGAACGGGAGGAGACATGAGAACTTGGGCAATGGAGAGGACCGTTGTGGTGATCGGTCTTGGCATTCCGCTCCTGGCGACGGGAGCGCTGGTGACCGCGCAGGGTGGCGGTCGAGGGGAACGGATCGCCGATGCCAAGCCTGGCGACGTCCGGGTCCTGGCGACCGCGGCCATCCGCATTCCGCTCGACGCCGTTCGTGCGGAAGCCTCCAAGGCGATCGGTCACCCGCTGGTGATTGAGTACGGGTCCGCGCGCGGCAATCTGAAGGATTCGATCATGGCGGGGAACTCCTTTGAAGTCGCGCTGCTTCTCCCCGACGTGGACGAACAATTGTTGAAGGCATCGAAAATCAAGTCCCTTGGCGTCGTCATTGCGAAGACGGACGTCGCGATCGGGCTGCGTGGTGACGCGACACCCGATCTGAGCACGCCGGCGAAGGTCAAGGCCGCGATGTTGAACGCAAATTCGTTGCGCTGGGCGGACACCGGAGCCGCTCTCTTCACGGTGAACAAGATCCTCGACACGCTCGAGATCCGCGACGCTGTGAAAGCGAAACGCGACATGTCGGTCGCCGCGCCATCGCTCGCGCCGGGTGAGTACGAGATCAATATCTATCCGCTGAGTGAGATCATGCCCAACAAAGCCCTTCGCAACATGGGCCCGGTGATCCCGGAGCTGCAGGTGCCCGCCGTGGTCACCGCGACAATTTCAACGAACACGCCGAACGCGGCCGCGGCGCAGGCGTTGGTGAAGTTTCTGCAAGGTCCGGTGATCGAGCCGGCTCTGAGAGAAAACGGTTTCAAACGGTGAGCGGTGCTCTCAGGACGGTCAACTTGTAAGGAGTATTTATGCTGACTCGAAAGACTCTGTCGGCGCTGCTCGTTCTCGTGACCGCGGGCTGGATCTACACGGCGTATGGCATCAAGACCACATCGGCCGCAGGCACGCTGACGACGCAGGACTACATCGACATCGAGCAGAACTACGCGAAGTATTATCACACCATCGATGCCGGCGACCCGGAGGGCTGGGCCGATACGTTCACCGACGACGGCAACTTCAACGGCACGATCGGGCGGGGGGCGCTGATCGAGTCGCGGCGACGTGCCGGCCCGTCCAAGACCCGCCACGTCGTTTCCAATCTGGTGATCACGCCGACCGCCGTAGGCGCCAACGGCTCGCTCTACGTGTTTATCGTCGATCCGCAGGAAGTGCCCGTGAAGATCAACTCGTATTCCCGCTACGATGACACGCTGGTAAAGACGTCGAAGGGCTGGCGCTTCAAGACCAAGATGCGCTCGTCGGACACGACGATCGGGTCACGAACGCAGCAGTAGGACTCGGGAGTTGGAGGCCGCCGATCGTGAACGTGAGAATCGCTTGTGTCGTCCTGGTCACGGGGTTTGGCGCAGCCACGGCGACACCAACTGCTGCACAGACCTATGCAGTACGAGTTCAACGTGATGTCCCGTACCTCCAGGGCGTGAACTACACGGACAACAAGGACAAACTGGACCTGTATCTCCCCGAGGGAAGGCCGAACGCGCCGGTGATCGACGCGGCCGCGTCCTGGATGTGAGCCGGGTGTGAAACGGCGGGCGACAGACGTATAGTTGACGACCGCGGTCACGAATCCGGCGGACGCGAATCGCCGCCCGATGAATGCTCATCCTCTACGCGGACCGAGACGAGGACTGGGCGACGCCAGCAGAACGTCGAGATGGCAGCAACGATGAAAGCCGCAGGTCATAAGGACCTCGAGATTGCGATGATCGCCAACCGGACCCACGCGACGATCTGGCGGCGCGTCGATACGCGAACTGATGAAACCGCGGAGCACATCATCCGATTCGCATCCCGCTGACGCCGCTCAGACCTGACGTCCTCTGCCGTACTCACGCCGCTATGCGCGGATCACCTCGACGTCGCGACCGGCTGCGCGCGCAAGCGGCTCGATGTCGTCAGGATCGGACGTCAGGATGTTGTCGCCGTCCTGTGCGAGCAGCACGAGAGCCGCATCGTTGACGTCCTGACGTCGTGCGGTGCCCAGCAACTCGCCCGCGACGCGCCCCAACGCGATGTCGAGCGCGCGAACGTCGATGCCGTCAAGGGCCCGGGCAAGCAGCGACTGGCGAGGTCCGCGGCCGCGCCAGACTTGTCCGATCACGCCGCCATGTGAGATGGGAACAGACGCGGCAAGATGAGCGGCTTTCAGGCGGCGCCACATCGCCCGGTCGTTTCGTTCGAGGGCTCTCAGCGCGCCACTGTCGAGGACTAGAGTCATCGGACGCGGCGACGGCGGCGAGGGGATGACGGCCTTGGATGGGGACCCCCGCGGCCTCGCACGATGCGTGCGCCCGCCCGATCCGCTCGTGCCTGAGCCGCCAGCTCCTCGGGTGTCAGCGCGCCAAACTCACCTTCGTACGCGGCGATGGCATCTCCTAGCGCACGGAGCCGTCGCTCTTTCTCGGCACGTTCTGTCAGCGCCAGATTAACCCACGCGCTGAGCGACTCGATCTGGCCCTCGGCCACGGCGTTCTGGGCGGCCTGGACGAGGTGCGGATCCACCGTCACCGTCAGGCGCTCCTTGCCAGCTCTCATACCTGAATGCTAACAGGAGTATAACGACGATACAACTCGTCGTGACGGGCCGCGTCTCGAAGGACCCGAACCGTTAGTCGTGACGAAGCGCGACTAACGGGTCAACTCGCGTGGCCCGCCCTGCGGGCACGAAGCAGGCCGCAAGAGCAATCACCACCAGGAAGATCGTTAATCCCGCCAACGCGACCGGATCGCGTGTCGGCAGCGTCGGGATCAGCGCGGTCCCCCTGGCTTTCATCAGCTTCAGGGTCGCCTCCGACGCCTCATAGCCGTGCTCGACGGTGTCCACGCCCGCCGCCACGGCGCGCCGGATGCCCTCGTCACCGGCCGCATGCGCGGCCACCGGCCGGCCCAGGTCGTGCGCGGTC
>Ga0207643_10000876_pt1 | contig 18141 bp, 17 predicted proteins | sample KBSMisM62_FD_184313 | JGI IMG/M metagenome (GOLD analysis project Ga0207643, IMG submission 184313) | Miscanthus rhizosphere microbial communities from Kellogg Biological Station, Michigan, USA - KBS Miscanthus M6-2 (SPAdes) (version 2) | ecosystem: Host-associated > Plants > Roots >...
CACCCTGACCTGCGCTTCGACCGGCCCTACCTGCTGGCCATGGCCAACGCCGGCCCCGGCACCAACGGCTCGCAGTTCTTCATCACGGTCGGCCCGACCCCGCACCTCAACCGGCGGCACACGATCTTCGGTGAGGTGGCCGACGCGGACAGCCGCGCGGTGGTCGACCAGATCGCGAAGACCCCGACCGACTCGCAGGACCGGCCGCGCGAGGACGTGACGATCACGTCCATCGACATCGAGCGCGGCGACTGACCGCACGCCGGTTCTGCGGTGAGCGCCGAGCAGACGCGGGCCGCCGTCGCGCCGCGCTGCTACCGGCACCCGGAGCGGGAGACGTGGGTGTCCTGCACCCGCTGCGAGCGGCCGATCTGCCCGGAGTGCCTGCGCCCGGCCTCGGTGGGCTTCCAGTGTCCTGACTGCGTGCAGCAGGGCAACGCGACGGTCCGCCGGGCCAGCGCGCCGTACGGGGGCGCGATCGTGGCCCGCCCCGGTGTCGTCTCGCTGATCCTCGGGCTCCTCAACGTCGTCGCGTTCGTCGTCACGGTGGCGACCGCGCCCGGCGGCCTGACCGGCAACACCGGCTCGAGACTGTTCGACGAGCTGGAGCTGGTGCCGATCCGGGTCGCGGTCGACGGTGAGTACTGGCGGCTGCTCGGGTCGGCGTTCCTGCACATCGGCCTGCTGCACCTGGCCGGCAACCTGCTCGCGCTGGCGATCGTGGGGCCGGCGCTGGAGCGGGTGTTCGGCTGGTGGCGGTTCCTCGCGATCTACCTGGTCTCCGCGCTCGGTGGCTCGGTTGCGGTGTATCTGTTCGGATCGCCGTTCGGCGCGGTCGCCGGGGCATCCGGGGCGATCTACGGCCTGTTCGCGGCGACGCTCATCGTGGTGCGCAAGCTCGGGCTCGATGCCCGGTTCATGGTGCTCGCAGTGGTGCTGAACTTCGCGGTCAGCTTCGCGCCCGGCATCTCGCTGCTCGGCCACCTCGGCGGGTTCGTCACCGGCGGCCTGCTCACGCTGGCCATGGTGTACGCACCGAAGGCGTCCCGGACGTCACTGCAGATCCTGGCGATCGGGGTGATCCTCGCGGTCATGGTGTCGACAGTGCTGATCCGCACCGACATGCTGCTGCCGCTGGCCCGTTGAGGGGCCGTCAGGCCGCCGTGTAGCGGATCCGCGCCAGGGTGTCGGCGACATCGCGCGGATCTGCGCCCAGCGTCCGCTTGCCCAGCACGACGAACAGCTCGCCGGCCTCGAGTTCCAGCGTGCGCGAGGTCAACCCGTACCGCGTGTGCTCGTCGACCTCGACCCGACCGATCGCCGACCACGGCAGGTGGTGCCGGCTGGCCAGCGTGCGGACCCGGATGCCGGTGCGGTCGGCGGACAGCCTGGGTCGCAGCAGCACGTCGGCCACGCCCACGGCGAGCAGGCCCAGCGCGGCGACGCCGAGCAGCAGCCGGCCGCCCGGGTCGGCGAGCAGCGCGAGCAGCAGGACGACCAGCCCGGCGAGGATCGCCACCGCGGTCTCGACCGGTCGCGGGGACCACTGTGCGAGGTCGGGTGCGAGGTCGGGTTCCATCATCCACAGCCTATCCGCACTGGTCTGTGAGTTGTCCCCATCCACTTGTGGACACAGCCTGTGGACAACCGCGGACAGGGTGTCTACGAGACCTGTCGACAGGGCGGTGCAGACGGGCCGAATACCAGGTCTGACCTGCCCATACGTAATGTCGACAAGACGTTGGAACGGTTACCCCGCTCGTTGTCCCCGACGACGTCCACACCTGTGGACAAGTCTGGGGACGAACGACATCGGTGTGATTCGGTTCCGGGGAGAGTACGCCGTCGGACGGGCCGCGGTGGGACCCCGCGTGGCGGCGTGTCAGCGCCAGCGGACGGCCATGAACAGGCCGGTCACCATCAGGCCGAAGCCGATCGCGAAGTTCCACGAGTTGAGGTCCTTCATGATCGGGACCTTCTCGCCGGCCAGGTAGAACACGGCGATGTAGGCCAGCCCGACCACGAGCAGGACCAGCATCGTGACCGGATACCACGTCGGGCTCGGGCCCCGGCGGCGGCTCGTCCGGGACGGCGAGGGCAGCACGTCAGCCGGGGGTGTGTACACAGCGCGCTTACGAACCTTGGACTTGGGCACCTTCGACTCCTCCTGATGCTGCCTGCCCGTTAGCCTAGTCGCCGATGAGCGCCGGGCGAGGGTCGGGAGGCGGCTCGCGGCGACCTGTGTGGCGGGTTCTGGTCCCGGTTCTCGCGCTTGCGGCGGGCGTGCTGTTCGCCACCAGCGCCGAGACCGCCCAGGGAACCGACCTGCGCGCGGGTCGCCGGATCGAGCTGACCCAGCTCATCGCGGCCCAGGAACGAGCGGTCGGCGAGTCGACGAAGCGCGCGGTCACGCTGCAGTCCGAGGTCGACGCGCTGGAGAAGGACGCCTCGACCAGGGACGGCCGGGTCGGTGCCGTACGCGCGGGCAGCCAGCGGCTGGAGACCCAGGTCGGGCTGCGGCCGCTGCGCGGGGGCGGGCTGACCGTCGAGCTCGACGACGCGCCGCGGCGGCCGGACGGGTCGCTGCCGCCCAACGCCCGGCCGGACGACGTGATCGTGCACCAGCAGGACGTGCAGTCGGTCGTCAACGCCCTGTGGGCCGGCGGGGCCGACGGCCTCGCGGTGATGGGGCAGCGGCTGATCACCACCGGAGCCGTCCGCTGCGTCGGGAACACGCTGCTTCTCTACGGCCGGACGTACTCGCCGCCGTTCCGAGTGACTGCGGTGGGTGACCCGACCAGGTTACGAGCGAGCCTCTCCACCGAACCCGGGGTCCGGCTCTACCGGCAGGCGGTGGACTATTTCGGCTTGGGCTACGAGGTGAAGGACGAGCGCGAAGTGACCCTTCCCGGGTACGACGGGCCGGTCCGACTCGGCTATGCGGAGGCGGTGCCGCAGTGACGGTGTGGATGCCGCCCGAGTGGGTCGGCGGATCTGGTTCCCCTGCCTCGCCCCCCGTTCCGGCGCCGAGCGATCCCCCGGTGCCGGCGCCGCGCTCGCCGGCGCCCGATCCCGAGCCGCCGGCCCGGGGCGCGCGCCAGCCCTACTCGTGGTTCTCGCCGCCGCGCGCGCCGGAGTCGTCGGACCCGGCGGGGTCGGTGTTCTCGGACAAGGTGAGTACGCCGCCGGTGCGCGGGCCGCGTGAGTCGACCGCCGCGCCGGACCGCGGCGGGCCTGACCCTGCTTGGTCGAGCGGGGAGGCCGGACCGCAGGCGGCCGCCTCGCCACCGCCGTTGCCGCGCCGGGTGCCGCAGGTGCCGCCGCCGCCGTTCGGCGTGGCGGTGAGCCCGGGCGGGGAGTCGCTGTTCCAGCCGCCGAAACGGCGGGCGCGACTGAACGAGCCGCCCCCTGAGTCGGCGGACATCCCGCGCCGCCCGGCGGCCGGTGGGCTGATCGCCGGCTGGAACCGGCCGGCTCCGGTGGACGAGCCGGCAGCCCTTCCCGACCACGCCGGCACCCACGACCCCGCCGGCGGCGACGCGGCCCGGGGCGGCGGTCAGCCATCGCCCGCCGGCGGTCAGCCGTCTGTCGGTGGTCAGCCGCCGGTTGGTGGTCAGGCGCCGGTTGGTGGTCGGCCGCCGGTTGGTGGTCAGCCTTCGTCCGTCGGTGGTCGGCCGTCTGTCGGTGGCGGGGCGACCGAGCCGCCGCGCGCCGCTGGGGCGTTCGCGGCGTGGACCCGGCAGGTGGGCGAGCCGGACCAGCCGGAGCAGGCGTCGGGTTCGGCGACCCGGCGCGCCGCTGAGCTGTGGAACCGTCGGCCGGAGCCGGCCGCCCCGGAGGTGCCGGACCGACCGCTGCGGATCCCGGACGCGTGGGCTGACCCGACCGCGGCCCCGCCGCCCGCCTCGCCGGGATCGCCGGCCGCGTCGCCGGGATCACGGGCTGGCTCGGCGGCATCGCCGGCTGGCTCGCCGCCCCGTCCGCCCGATCCGTCGCCGGACTCCTCGCGGGGCACCTCGTCCTCCCCGGCCCCACCGGGCTCACCGCGCCTGCCCGCTCCAGGTGCGTGGGCGTCGCCAGAGGCCGCGTCGGGTTCGTCGGACCGCGTGCCGGGCTCGTCGCCGGCTCCCGCGCCGGGCGCCGTGCCGCTTCGCTCGCCCGAGTCCATGCCGGGGTCTTCGCGGGACGCGGCGCCCACTGCAGATCCTTCGCGGCGTTCCACGCCCGGCTCGTCGCCGGGCCCGGTCGGGGGCCCGGGCGCCGCGCCGCCCGCCGGGCAGGGGTCCGGGCCGCTGCGCTCGCCCGGTTCCGCGCCGGGTGCCCCGGGTGCCCTACCGGCGGCCGGGCCGGGGTCCGGGTCGCCGCGCTCGCCGGCTGCCGGGGCGGGCTCCTCGACCGGCTCCGGGCAGGGCTCCGCTCCGCTCCGCTCGCCGGGTTCCTCGTCGGTTCCGAACACGGGTTCCGGGGATCGGGTCTTCGGTCCGGGTGCGGTGCCGCCGGCGGGCGGCGAGGACGCCGGCGGCGGACGGCGGGTGGATCCGTGGGATCGGCCCGCGCCGCAGGGGCGGCCGGACGACTGGAACCAGGGTGGCCGGGCGTCAGCTGGCGGCTGGGACACGGTGCTGCCGCCGGTCCGAGGTACGCCGCGCAAGCAGGAACAGGCTGGGGCCGGAGTCGACGAGGCGACGGCGTTCATGTCGCAGTGGGGTCCGCCGCCGCTGCGGCCGACCGAGGGGGCTGCCGGCTCGCCGGAGTGGGACCGACCACCGCCGTCCCGGATGGGCGCCGGCCGGTCCGCTGACAACCCGGTCACGCCGCCACGGTCGGGTCCGGACTGGTCCCGGCCCGCCGGGCCGTCGGCCGCGCTGCCGCCGGTCGCGGACGCGTCGCCGACGTCACCGGCTGCGTCACCGGCGTCGCCGACGGATGGTCCGCGGCTGCCGACCACGCTGCCGACGGCACCGACCGGTGGCCACCAGTTGCCGACCACGCTGCCGACGGCACCGACCGGTGGTCAGCAGTTGCCGGCCGCGTCACCGGCGTCGCCGACCGGTGGTCTGCAGGTGCCGACCGCGCCCCCTGCGTCACCGACCGGTGGTCCGCGGTTGCCGTCCGCGCCGACCGAGCCGGCGGCCGAGCGCTGGATCGCCGACCGGCTCGCCGCCGACCGGTCCGCCGCCGACCGGTCCGCCGCCGACCGGTCCGCGGCCGGCGCGGGGGCGGACGACGACTTCGCCGGCTACTGGGCCACCGACCGGTCCGCGAAGCGCCGGGCGCGGCCCGCTCCGCACGACGGATCGGTGACCGACGAGTCGCCGGACGACCGGCCCGGCACCGGCGAGCGGTTCGCGGGCTACTGGGTCATGGACGGCGCCGAGGAGCGCGGCGACGAGCACCCGGGCGGCCCGCGCGGCCGGGAAGATGCCGGGAAGCGGCTCGCCGGCCCGGGCGGGACGGCCGGCGGCGAGACGCCCGGCGAGGAGCGGTTCGCCGGATACTGGGCTCGCGATCCCGGCGAGCGGCAGGGTGCGGTCCGGGACGAGCCGACCGAGGTGATGGGCCCGTTCGACGTGGGCGCGTGGAGTCGCGACGCGGCCACGAGCCCGGCCCGTCCCCGCGGACGGCAGCGCCAGCCCGAGGGGATCGGGCCGGTCACCGAGCAGCGGGACGACCCGGCAAGGAAGGGCGGGGGCGGCGGCGAGCAGCCGCCCAGCCGAGGTGGTGGTGGCAGCGGCGGCCCGCGGCGACCGCGCCGCACGTTCGGTGACCGGATCCGTACCTTCCTCCGCGGTATCGGGCAGACGTTCATCACGCTCGGCCTGGTCCTGCTGCTGCTGGCCGTGTACGAGGTGTGGTTCACAGACCTGGTCAACCACCGCACCCAGAAGGACCTGACCACGTCGCTGCAGACGCAGTGGGACAACGGCGACGACCCGACGGTCGGCACCGTCCCGACCAGGCCCGGCGAGAAGGTCCGCAGCATCCCGCTCGGCGACGGCTTCGCGCTGATCTACATCCCGGACTTCGGCACCGACTACGTCTTCACCGTCGTCGAGGGCACCGACCTCGACGAGCTGAACAAGGGCCCCGGCCACTACGTCGACACTCCGCTGCCGGGCGCGGTCGGCAACGTCGCCATCGCCGGGCACCGGGTCGGCAAGGGGTCGCCGTTCCTCAACCTGGACAAGCTCAAGGCCGGCTCCGCGATCGTCATCCGCACCAGGTCGTACTGGTACACCTACCGGGTCGTCGGTGACCGCGGCAACGCCGATGCCGTCTCGGCGCTGGGCTTCCCCGGCCGCGAGATCGTCGACCCGTCCGACGTCGCGGTGATCGCGCCGGTGCCGGACAAGCCGGGCGCGACCCCGACCCGGCGGCTGCTCACGCTGACGACCTGCCATCCCAAGTTCACCGCCCGGCAGCGGATGGTCATCCACGCCGAACTGGACGGGACGCCGTTCCCGGTCGGCAAGGGCACCCCGCCGTCGATGACCAGCGGCTGAGGGAGGGATCGACGTGTACGGCTGGATCTGGCGCAAGCTGCCCGGCGGGGTGCCGGCCAAGGTCATCGGCTCGGCCATACTGATCCTGGCGGTGGTCGCGCTGCTGTTCCTCGTCGTGTTCCCGTACGTGGATCCGCGGCTGCCGTTCAGCGACGTGACCGTGAACCAGTAGCGCGCGGGGAGGGTCGAGGCGATGCGCATCCTCGTCATCGACAACTACGACAGCTTCGTCTACAACCTCGTGCACTACCTGGCCCAGCTCGGGGCGGAGCCGACCGTGCGGCGCAACGACGAGATGGCGCCGACCGACCTCGACGGGTTCGACGGGGTGTTGACCAGCCCCGGGCCGAGCACGCCGGAGTCGGCCGGGGTCAGCGTGCCGGTGGTGGCCGAGTGCGCGCGGCGGCGGCTGCCGCTGTTCGGCGTCTGCCTCGGTCACCAGGCGATCGCGGTGGCGTTCGGGGCGACCGTGACCCGGGCCGGCGAGCTGCTGCACGGAAAGACCAGCGAGGTGCACCACAAGGGCGAGGGCGCGCTCGCCGGGCTGCCGGACCCGTTCACGGCGACCCGCTACCACTCGCTCGCGGTGGTCGAGCAGACGCTACCGGCCGAGCTCGAGGTGACGGCGTGGACGGCGTCCGGTGTGGTGATGGCGATGCGGCACACGTCGCTGCCGATCGAGGGCGTGCAGTTCCATCCTGAGTCGGTGCTCACCGAGTCCGGGCACGTGATGCTGGCCAACTGGCTGGCCGGCTGCGGAGACCCCGGCGCCCGGGCCAAAGCGCCGGCCCTGGCCGCCGAGATGGACGCGCTCCGGCACACCGCCTTCAGCACGGCCTGAACCGGCCGGCCCGGTCCCACGGGGCGGCACTCGCCCGCGCCCGCGGCGGGCGGCGCGGGCCCGGGAGGCCACGGCGACCCGGCCCCGGGCGCGGGGCACCGGACTGCGGCTGCGGCATCGGTCTGCGGCCGCGGCATCGGTCTGCGGCCGCGGCATCGGACTGCGGCCGCGGCATCGGTCTGCGGCCGCGGCACCGGACTGCGGTCCCATCGGCGAGGTCCGGTGCCGCTCCGGCTAAGGCTGGCCGGGACTCGAGGTGGGGGAACCGCTCGGGGTGCCGGTGGGACTGCCGGTCGGGGACGGCGTGGGCGACGGTGTCGTCGGCGTCGGGGTCGGCTTCTCCTTGGCGATGAACAGCGTGACCCGCTGGTCCGTCGACACCGCGGTGTTGGCGGTCGGGTCGGTGCGGAACACCGTGCCGGCTTCCTGGTCGTCCGGCGGTGGCACCACCTGGCGCTCGATGTCGGTGAACCCCGCCTTGTTGAGGATCGCCGTCGCGTCCTGCTCGCTCTTGCCGACCACGTCCGGCAGCGCGGTCTTGCCGGTGCTCACGTTCAGCGTGATCCGGGCGCCCTCGCTCACCCGGGAGTTGGCCGGCGGGTTGGAGCTGAGCACCTGACCGGCGCGGGCGCTGTTGTTCACGTCGTTCCGGACCGGGATCAGCCCCTTGGACCGCAGCGACGCGGCCGCGTCCTCGAACGGCACGCCCTTGTAGTCGTCGAGCGTGATCTGGGCGGGGCCCGCGCCGATCACCACGGAGACGGTGGCGCCCTTCTTCCGTCCGATCCCCGCTGCCGGGTCGGTGCTGATGACCTGGCCCTTCTGCTGCGGGACGGACACGCCGGTGGTGAACTCCGGCACCAGGCCGACGCCCTCCAGGGTCTGCTTCGCCTGCGACTGGGTCTGGCCCACCACATTGGGCACGGTGACGTCGTCACCGCCGCCGCCGAGGAGCTGGACGACCCCGAAGGCACCGGCGGCGATCACCAGCAGGGCAGCGGCGATGATGCCGACCCAGAACCACGGGCTGCGGTCCTTCTTGGCCGGTCCGGTCGGTGGGCGACCGGCGACCCTGGTGCCGTAGCCGGCGGCCGGGTATTGACCCGTGCGCGCGCCGCCGAGCACGGTCGTGACCTCGTCCGCGGTCATCACCGGCTCGGCCTCGACCGGCCGGCCGTTGATCGCCCGGATCAGGTCCGCCCGCATCTCGCCGGCGGACTGGTAGCGGTTGGCCGGGTTCTTCGCCATCGCCTTGAGCACGATCGCGTCCAGCTCCGGCGGCACGTCCGGGTTGATCGTGGACGGCGGCGGCGGGTTCTCCCGCACGTGCTGGTAGGCGACCGCGACCGGGGAGTCACCGGTGAACGGCGGCGAACCGGTGATCAGCTCGAACAGCAGCACGCCGGTGGAGTAGACGTCCGAGCGGGCGTCGACGGTCTCGCCCCGGGCCTGCTCGGGCGACAGGTATTGCGCGGTGCCGATCACGGCCGCGGTCTGCGTCACGGTCGCCGCGTTGTCGGCGACCGCGCGGGCGATGCCGAAATCCATCACCTTGACCGCGCCGGTGCGGGTGATCATCACGTTCCCGGGCTTGATGTCCCGGTGGATGATCCCGTTGCGGTGCGAGAAGTCGAGCGCGGCGCACACGTCGGCGACGATCTCCATCGCCCGCCGCGGCATCAGCCGGCCCTCGATCTTCAGCACGTCGCGCAGGGTCCGGCCCTCGACGTACTCCATGACGATGTACGGCTGGTTGCCGTACACGTCCTCCTCGCCGGTGTCGTAGACCGCGACGATCGCCGGGTGGTTCAGCGACGCGGCGGCCTGCGCCTCGCGCCGGAACCTTGCCTGGAACGAGGGGTCGCGGGCGAGATCGGCGCGCAGCACCTTGACCGCGACCTCCCGGCCGAGCCGGACGTCGCGACCGCGGTGCACCTCGGCCATGCCGCCGTAGCCGAGCGTCTCGCCGATCTCATACCTGGATCCCAACAGGCGTGGCGTCGTCATCGAACCCTCGTCGTCATCGAACCCATCGAAACCCCAGTGTTCCAGTCGCGGCTGTCCGCCGCGGCGGCGACCGGATGGACGGCCGAGAAGGCCTGGTCCCCGCCGCTCTCGGACATCAGTACGGTGGCGATGCCGGCCAGGATCAGCGCCAGCAGCAGGGCGAGCGCGATCCAGAGCGGACGGCGGGTGGCGCGCCGCGGCGGGACCTCGCCCGGTGGGGCGGTCCAGCCGGCGGGGGGCGTCGGCGTCCACTGCGGGTAGGCGAGCGCCGGATTGGTGCCGCCCACGCCGTCCGGGTTCGGGTGGGGCTGGCTTCCGGGTCCGCCCAGACCGGCGGCCCCGCTCTGCGCGGCGAACTGGCTCCCGCCGTACGGCCCGGAGTGCGCCCGACCCGAGGGCGCCGTACCGGGCTGCGAAGGACCCGGCTGCGCAAGACCGGGCTGCGAAGGACCGGGCTGCGAAGGACCGGGCTGCGAAGGACCGGGCTGCGAAGGACCCGGCTGCGCAAGACCGGGCTGGGCGAGACCGGGCTGGGCGAGACCGGGCTGGGCGAGACCGGGCTGCGAAGGACCCGGCTGCGAAGGACCCGGCTGCGCAAGACCGGGCTGGGCGAGACCGGGCTGCGCGAGACCGGGCTGGGTCGGGACTGGCTGGGCCGGCCCTGGTTGGGGAGACGGGGGAGGCGTGGGGAACGGCCGTGGGGGCGGGATCGGGCGACCTTCCTGGACCGCCCGGACCGCCTCCGCCAGCTCGGCGCCGTCGGCGAACCGCTGGCGGGGGTCCTTGGCCAGGATCCGCATCACCAGCGCCTGCACCGGCCCCGGCACGTCCGGCGGCAGCGCCGGCGGGACGTCCCTGATCTGCATCATCGCGACCGTGACCGGCGAGTCGGCGAGGAACGGTAGCCGCCCGGCCAGGCACTCGTACGCGACCACGCCGAGGGAGTAGACGTCCGACGGCGGCCCGACCACCCGGCCCTCGGCCTGCTCCGGCGAGAAGTACTGCGCGGTGCCGACCACCATGCCGTTCTGCGTCAGCGGCACCGCGTCCGCGGCCCGGGCGATCCCGAAGTCGGTGATCTTCACCGCCCCGTCGGACCGCCGTACGAGCAGGTTGCCTGGCTTCACGTCGCGGTGCACCATCCCGACCCGGTGCGCTTCGGCCAGCGCCAGCGCCGCCTGCCGGATGATCTCCAGCACCCGCGCCGCCGGCAGCCGTCCGTCCCGGGCCAGCTGGGCCGACAGCGGCTCGCCGTCGACGTACTCCATCACCAGGTACGCGACGGGGATGTCGTCGCCGCTGGCCACCTCGCCGTAGTCGAAGACGTTCGCGATGCCGTTGGCCTGCAGCGACGCGGTGGTGCGGGCCTCGGTGCGGAACCGCTCCAGGAACGTCCGCTCCTGGGTCAGCTCGCTCTTGAGCACCTTCACCGCGACCGTCCGGGACAGCACGATGTCCTCGGCGCGCCAGACCTCACCCATGCCGCCGATGGCGATCCGCCGGTCCAGCCGGTAGCGGTCGCCGAGCAGGGTGTCCTGGGCGAGCGAGTCCACCTCACCCGCCCCCCGACGTGAGCACGGCCTGCATGACGTCCCTGGCGATCGGCGCCGCGGCCTCGCCACCGGTCGTCTCGCTGCCGGAGTTGCCGCCGTGCTCGATGATCACCGCCACCGCGACCTGCTTGCCGTTCTGGTGCGCGAACCCGATGAACCACGCGTGCGGTGCCTGGTCCGGCGCGTTCTCCGCCGTGCCGGTCTTGCCGGCCACGTCCACGCCCGGGATCTGCGCCTTCCGGCCGGTGCCGCGCTGCACGACGCTGCGCATCATCTGGGTCAGCTGGCCGGCCACCTCCGGACTGACCGCGGTCGAGAGCTCCTTCGGCTGGGTGGTGTCGAGCACGGTCAGGTCCGGCGCCTCCACCCGGTCCACCAGGTACGGCGTCATCAGCACGCCGTTGTTGGACACCGCGGCCGCGATCATCGCCGCCTGCAGCGGGGTCAGCGCCACGTCCCGCTGCCCGATCGAGGACTGGGCCAACGCCGGCGTGTCCGGGATGTCGCCGAGCGAGCTGGGCGAGACCCGCAGCGGGGTCTGCAGCGCGTCACCGGTGCCGATGCCGAACCCGGCCGCGGCGGACCGGATCGCCGACTGCCCGAGGTCGACGCCGAGCTTCGCGAACGCGGTGTTGTACGAGTTGGTCAGCGCGGCCTGCATGGTGACCTTGGACGCGCCGCACGACTCGTTGCCGAAGTTGTGCAGGGCGGTCCGGGTGCCGGGAGGCGTGTACGCCTGCGGGCAGTCCAGCAGCGTGTCCGGGTTCCGCCCGTTCTGCAGCGCGGCCGCCGCCACGATCACCTTGAAGGCCGACCCCGGCGGGTAACGGGCGTTGATCGCCCGGTTGAGCAGGGGGTCGTCCGGGTCGTTGGCCAGCTTGTTGTAGGCGGCCCGGATCGAGCTCGGGTCGTGCGACGAGATCGGGTTCGGGTCGTACGACGGGGTGCTCGCCATCGCGAGGATCTTGCCGGTGGACGGGTCGATGGCGACGACCGCGCCGGCCCGGTCGCCGAGCCCCCGCACCGCCGTCGCCTGCGCCTGCTGGTTGAGCGTGAGCACGACGTTGCCGCCGCGGGGGTCGCGCCCGGTCAGCAGCGCCGACAGCCGGCGGGTGAACAGCCGGTTGTCGTTGCCGGACAGGAAGTCGTTCTCCGCCTGCTCGATGCCGGTCGCGCCGTAGATCAGCGAGTAGAACCCGGTGACCGGCGCGTACGTCTTGCCGCCCGGGTAGCGCCGCAGGTATTTCAGCTTGTCGTCGGTCGGCACCGACTCGGCCACCGGCCGCCCGTCGACCACGATCGTGCCGCGCTGCCGCTCGTACTCGTCCAGCAGCACCCGGGTGTTGCCCGGGTCGGTGCGCAGCTTGTCGCCCTGGAAGACCTGCACGTAGTTCGCATTGGCGATGAGCAGCCCGAACAGCACCAGCATCGCCAGGGCCACCCGACGGATGGGCCGGTTCACCGGACCACCTCCGTCATCGCCTCGGCCAGCGGCGGCTTCGGCGGTGGGGTCACCGGCGGGCGGCGGGCCGCGTCCGAGATCCGCAGCAGCAGCGCGACCAGCGCGAAGTTGGCCACCAGCGAGGACCCGCCGTACGACAGGAACGGCGTGGTCAGGCCGGTCAGCGGGATCAGCTTGGTGACGCCGCCGACGACGATGAAGACCTGGAACGCGAGGGTGAACGCGAGGCCGGAGGCGAGCAGCTTGCCGAAGGAGTCCCGGACGGTCAGCGCGGTGCGGAAGCCGCGGGTCACCACGATCGCGTAGATCACCAGCAGGGCGACCAGGCCGACCAGGCCGAGCTCCTCGCCGACGGTGGCGATGATGAAGTCGGTCTTCGCGAACGGCACGGTCTCCGGCCGGCCGCCGCCGAGCCCGGTGCCGAACAGCCCGCCGGTGCCGAGGCCGAACAGCGACTGGACGATCTGGTAGCCCTGGTCGTCCCGGTAGTCGAACGGCCGCAGCCAGACCTGCACCCGCTCCTGCACGTGCCCGAACGCGAAGTAGGCCGCGTAGGCGCCCACGAGGAACAGCCCGAGGCCGATGAGCAGCCACGACGTCCGCTCGGTCGCGATGTAGATCATCACGATGAAGATTCCGAAGAACAGCAGCGAGGTGCCGAGGTCCTTCTCGCCGACCAGGACGAGCAGCGAGGCACCCCAGGCCACCAGCACCGGGCCGAGGTCGCGACCGCGGGGCAGGTCGACGGTCAGGAACCGGCGGCTGGCCAGCGACAGCACGTCCCGTTTCTGCACCAGGTAGGCGGCGAAGAAGACCATCAGCGCCAGCTTCGCGAACTCGCCCGGCTGGATGGAGAAGCCGGCCAGCCGGATCCAGATCTTCGCGCCGTTCACCTCGCTGAACCGTCCCGGCAGGATCGCCGGCAGGGCGAGGAACGCGAGACCGGCCGCGGCGAGCGTGTACGCGTACCGGGCCAGCGCCCGGTGGTCGCGCACGACCAGCAGAACGGCGACGAACAGCGCCAGCCCGATGCAGGTCCACAGCACCTGCACCTCGGCGTCGCCGGCCGGGACCGGCTGGCCGTCCTGGCGGGCGTCGGCCGCCTCGGCCAGGTCGAGCCGGCGGATCAGCACCAGGCCCAGCCCGTTGAGCAGGGCGACCGCCGGCAGGATGAGCGGGTCCGCGTACGGCGCGAGCCAGCGCACCGCGACGTGCGCGACCCCGTAGATCAGCGCGAAGCCGGCGCCGTAGGTCCAGACGGCCGAGCTCACCGTGTCGTTGAACGTGGCGTCGACCACCACGTCCGCGGTGATCACCAGCACCACCGCGAACGCCAGCATGGCCAGCTCGACGCCCCGGCGGCGGGGCACCGTCCTGGCCTCGCCGGCGGCGCTCGGGGAGAGTGAGATCAAGGTGCCCGGCACCCCTCGTCACCAGGCGCCTCGGTGCCGGACGGGTTGGCCGGAGACGTCGGGGTCGACGGGGTCGGCGCGGTGCTGGTGCGGGCGGGCGTCGGTCTCGCCCCCGACCGGGTCGGGTGCGGGGTCGGCGTCGGCGTCGGGGTCGGGCACAGCGGCTTCTGCTGGCGCAGCAGCCGGGCGATGATCTGCTCCGCCTCGGTGCGGTTGTTCGCCGGGATGCCGTCCTGCACCTGGCGGCGCGGCACCTGCAGGAGGTCCTCGAGCCGCATCGGGTTGGTGTCGACCACCGAGTAGAGGTGCAGCGGGCCGACCGAGGCGTTGATCCCGCGGTAGACCGCGACCTGGTCGCCGTCGGCGCCGACGAAGTATTGCGCCTGGGTCCAGCGCCACAGGCCGTAGCCGGCACCGGCGACCAGGATGAGCACCCCGACCAGGCCGAGCGCCAGGCGCACCCGGCGGCGGTGCGGCCGGTCCGGCGGCTGCGGCGCGGTGTCCTCCGGTTCCGGGCGGGGGTTGAGCGTGGCCGCCCGGGACGCCGGAGTGGTGTGGTCCGGCTCCCGGTGCTGGCGGTTGCCGCCGACCGCGCCGTCCATCACCGGGGCGTCGTCGCCGTACGGCACGTCGATGACGTCGGCGACGATGCACGTCACGTTGTCCGGGCCGCCCGCCCGGAGGGCCAGCTCCACGAGCCGGTCCGCGGACTGGTGCGGGTCGGGCAGCTGCAGCGCCTCCAGCAGCGTGTCCGGCGAGACCACGTCGGACAGCCCGTCGCTGCAGACCAGGTAGCGGTCGCCGACCCTGGCCTCCCGGATGGACAGGTCCGGCTCCACCTCGGCGCCGTTGAGCGCGTGCAGGATCAGCGACCGCTGCGGGTGCGAGCTGGCCTCCTCCATGGTCAGCCGGCCCTCGTCGACCAGCGCCTGGACGAAGGTGTCGTCGTGGGTGATCTGGCTCAGCGTGCCGCCGCGGACCAGGTAGGCCCGGGAGTCGCCGACGTGCACCAGCCCGACCCGGGAGCCGGCGAACAGCAGCGCGGTGAGGGTCGTGCCCATCCCATCGAGGTTCGGGTCCTGCTCGATCATCGCGCGCAGGTTGTTGTTCGCCGCCGCGGTCGTGTCCCGCAGCGTGGAGATGAGGTCGTCGATCGGCCGGTCCTCGTCCAGGTGCGCGAACGTGGAGATGACCACGTTGCTGGCCACCTCGCCCGCCGCGTGCCCGCCCATGCCGTCGGCCAGCGCCAGCAGCCGGGGCCCGGCGTACACCGAGTCCTCGTTGTTGGCACGCATCAGCCCGCGGTCGGACCGCACCGCGTACCGGAGGGCCACGGTCACCGGGCGCGACCTGGGCCGGGGGGAACGTTCATGACCTCAACTCGAGAACCGTCTTGCCGATCCGGATGGGGACTCCGGGCGGGATCAGCGTCGGGCTGGTCACCTTCGTACGGTCGAGGTATGTGCCGTTGGTCGAGCCGAGGTCCTCGACGTACCAGTCACCGTCCCGGCTGACGAGTCTCGCGTGCCTGGTGCTCGCGTAGTCGTCGGTGAGCACCAGGGTCGAGTCGTTGGCCCGGCCGATCATGATGGGTTGGTCGCCCAGTGCGATACGGGTGCCGGCAAGGCCACCCTCGGTGACGACCAGATGGGTGAGCGCCTTCCCCCTTCGCTTCGGCCGTGGCCGCGGGGAGGCGGCCGGACGGGTGGGCATCGTCGAACGGGCCGCACCGGCCCCCGCCAGGTCCGCTCGGACGACGCGCAGCGTAGCGAAGATGAAGATCCAGAGCAGCGCCAGGAACCCGAACCGGAGGATCTGGACGACGATCGGGGCGTTCACAGGCTCCGACCCTTTCAGGTCAGGCCGGCTCTTGCCGGTAGACGAGCACGGTGTGACCCAGCCGAACGACGTCGCCGTGCTGCAGTTGCCAGCTCTGCGCGCGGTGCCCGTTCACCGTCGTGCCGTTGGTCGAGCCCAGATCGTGCAGAACGGCGCCCTGGCCGTCGAAGCGGATGTCGATGTGCCGGCGGGACACCCCCGTGTCCGGCAGGCGCAGGTCGGCGTCCTGCCCGCGGCCGACCACGTTGCTGCCGACGTGCAGCTCCAGCCACTGCTGGCTGCCGTCGACGGTCAGCAGGTGCCGAAGCCGCTGCTGCTGCTGGTGGTACGGCGGCGGCACCGTCGCCGGCGCGGCGTAACCGTTGGCCTGCTGGTAGCCGTTCCCCGGGTAGCCCTGCTGCTCGTACGGGTCGTTGTACGGCGGCTGCTGCTGGCCGTAGCCCGGCTGGCCGTAGCCGTCGCCGTAGCCCTGGTCCGGCTGGCCGTAGCCCTGGTCGGGCGGACCATAACCCGGGTCGCGGCCGCCGTAGCCCTGGTCCGGCTGGCCGTAGCCCTGGTCACCGCCGTATCCGCCGCCGTATCCGCCGTGGCTGGCCGCGAAGCCCGGCACCGGTCCACCGGCGCCGACCGCCCCCGCCGGACCCGGCCCGGCCGGCACCGCCGGCATCGACAGCGAGTTGTACGGACGGCGGCGCGGGCCCGCGTTCGGATCCACGCTGCTGGTCACGTTGAACATCCCGGTCCCCAGCTCCTCGTTGCGCGACAGCGACACCTCGATGTCCCCGAACGTCGACCAGCCCTCGTCGTCCACGTGCTCCTGAACCATCTCCGCCAGGGTGTTGGTCAGTTGCGTCTCCCACGGCGCGAGGCGGTCGTGGTCGGTCGGACCCAACTCCACCACGTAGCGATTCGGCACCAGCACCCGGTCCTGGCCGACGATGGCCCGCCGGGCCTCGGCCTCCCGCTGCAGCGCCTTGGCCACCTCGACCGGCTCCACCTGACCCTTGAACAGGCGCGCGAAGGCAGTGCCGACCGCACCTTCGAGGCGCCGCTCGAAGCGCTGCAGCACACCCACCGAACTTCCCTCCTCGCCACGACTGTCCGCCGATGGTATCCGCGCTCGGCCTACCCATGTCTCACGCTCGGGAACGGCCGGCTGATGCAGGTCCACCCGGTCCGAGTTGGCCTACCCGCCCATCTGTATCGCCAAGGACCGTTGTCACAGCCTTCGTCTGCTCCTAGCGTCGAAGAATGGTGTTCACGGTCGAGCCGCACGTGCGGCTGCAGGAATGGGTTGCGGAGGAGCGCGGCTTCTTCGCCGCGGAAGGCCTCGACTACGAGTTCAAGGCCGACGGCTTCGCCGCCGGCACGTCCGGCACGGTCAGCTCCGCCGACTCGGCGCCCCTGACCGTCCGCAGCGGCGCGTTCGAAGACATGGCCGCCGGCCGCAGCTCGGACGTCTCCTGCGCCTGCCACTGGGCCGTGAACGCCGCCGCCAGCGCCCAGCACGGCAAGATGTACGGACGGGCATACTCGGTCTGCCCGTCCGGGATCTACGTCGCCGACGACTCCGGCCTGACCGACCCGGCCGACCTCGCCGGCGTCGAGGTCGGCGTCGGCTACCACTCCGGCAGCCATTACTCGGCCCTGCAGGCGCTGGAACGCTTCCTCGACCGCGACCAGGTCACGCTCAGCTTCGTCGGCCGCCCGTTCGACCGGGCGCGGCTCCTGCTCGACGGGCAGGCGCGGGCCGTCAACGTCTGGGGCGCACCGGCCTACCTGCTGGAGCAGCGCGGCTTCCGCAAGCTGGTCGACACCACCTTCGTGATGAGCTTCCTGCTCGCGCCGGCGGCCGACCCCGAGGACGTCGAGCGCTACTTCCGGGCGCTGCTGCGGGCCCAGCAGGAGATCGACCTCGAGCTGCACCGCTACACCCGGCACTGGGCCAGGGAGATGCCGGCCGACCTGCTCGAGCTCGTCGACGTCCGCCGGTTCGGGCCAGGTGAGCGGGTGGTGCCGCAGCCCTACACCCGGCAGATGTTCGAGCGCACCCAGGGCTGGATGCGCGAATGGGGCCTGCTCGACCTCACCGACCCCGCCGGCGCCCGGTACGACGAGACCGTGCTGGCCTGAGCTGGCCGTCCTGACGGGCTGCTGAGCGGGGCTTATCGCCCGCGGGCCGGCCGGGCTTGCGTGCTATCCTCGCTCGGCCACTGGGCGAGTGGCGGAATGGCAGACGCGCACGGTTCAGGTCCGTGTGTCCGTAAGGACGTGGGGGTTCAACTCCCCCCTCGCCCACACGCTCCTGGGGACCCCTGTCCGCGGAAAGCGCGGACCGGGGTCGCTTCATGCTGGCCGCGGGGCCGAGCCCCGCGGGCCCCACGTTCCGGGGGTCCCCTGGGTGCCCCCCGGTTCCGGCGGTTCCTGGGGTGCCCAGGGTTCCGGGGGTTGGTTCGCGTTGGTCTCCCGCCGGTCGCCTCGGGTGCCCGCGGTTCCGGGGGTTGCCGGGGGTGCCCAGGGTTCC
>Ga0207643_10000877_pt1 | contig 18140 bp, 20 predicted proteins | sample KBSMisM62_FD_184313 | JGI IMG/M metagenome (GOLD analysis project Ga0207643, IMG submission 184313) | Miscanthus rhizosphere microbial communities from Kellogg Biological Station, Michigan, USA - KBS Miscanthus M6-2 (SPAdes) (version 2) | ecosystem: Host-associated > Plants > Roots >...
TTACCAGCTAGGGATTGTTTGGCGTTTCGTTTTACCGATTCTACCGATTCACTAACACTAAGCCCTGTTTTTTCAAGGATTTCTCTGGATTCAACTGTGTCAGGAATATTTTTGACTCTAAAGTATTCGCCATCATAAAATATTGCAAAGAGACCCGAGATTGCAGCACCACTGATTATTGGGTTAACTTTTGACGATGCACCTTCATGAGCAATTTCTCTGAGAGCCTCCATCCCAACTCTTTGCTTCCTCCTATTGAGTATCACTCTGCCAAAATCTGTAAATTTTGTGGCATCAATCTCTTTTTCTGGTAATAGATCTAAACTCTTTTTTAGCGGCTTACCAGGTAACTTGATTGCCCTGGTGCAATCACACACTTCACACTCCATTGTGCACTTATCTCTAAATCTGGCGTCTTTAACTTCAACTGACTCAAAATAATCATCGAGTGTCGGTATTTCCATTGCCATCGGATAAAGACCACCTTCTAAGCAGTAACAAACTTCGACAAAATGAACGGTGTCAGATTCATCTATGGTAGCTGATCTTAAGGCTGCTTGCATTCCTTCATAAAAAATTTTTCCCTTTGCCAAACTGCCAGATTTTATGGATTTGGCCAGCTTTATTCTGTGTTGAGGCTTTAGCTTACATTTAACGTAGTATCTCAATTCGAATTAAACATAATAATGCGTTTTAGTTTTAATAAATCTACCAGTGTTTGTTTTATCAGGAATTTGAGAATGATTTGATTGCGTTTACCTTTTCTTATACCGTCCACGACAGAAGCAGTTTCGGTTCCTGTTGCTTTGAAACCCATAATTAGAATATCGTAATATCCTATGGTATGGTTGTCGTGGTCAAATGTAAGAAATGTGGGGAAGAATTTCCGTCAAAATTAGTTCAAACTGCCAATGAGGAAGCGCTCAAAAAGTTTACATTTCAAAGCAATAATGAAATTTGTTTATCATGCGGACAACCGTCAAGTTATAGTCTTAATGATTACTTCTGGAAACTATAAAATCCCCCGAAGGACATTATGAAATCGATTGACAATACCTCCAAGGGTATTGAACCGCAACAACTGGCTCGTTGGGCTAAAACTTGTGAAACAATGGCAAGAAAACTTTGTAATGATAAGCTAAGTGATATAATTTTGAGATGTCAGGGTAAACAGCTCGACGTCTCAGTTAAGGATAGAAAATCAGCCGATTGTCTAGTTATAGCTATTGAATTTAATCTATCTTTCATGCCCCTCTTTGTTCAAGGAGTGTTTACTAAATTAGCATGCGATCTAAGACAAGCTAAGCTAAATTCTTAGATTCTTTGCAGGGCTCTAACAATTAATATTGAACAAAATTTGCTATACTCCATGTGACGGATATTTTTTATATCATTAAAGATTACGCTCAGACTATAACGGCAGGCGGAGTTATAGCTGCTTTATTAATTTCTTTTTTTAGCTTCATTTCTCAGAGGCGGCACAACAACTACGAAAGGCTTGTCGAAGTGTATAAGATGATTAATGATTTTGAACAACGGGAAGCCAGAAAGAGCGTATACACGGCGTTTAGAATTTACATGGAACGTTACTATAATGATGGTCTCAAGATCGGCGGTAAAACATATTTTGCCGGTAAACTGCCAGAATGTAAAGGCAAGGTCTTCCTTGACGTTTTCCGAGACCCCGAAGTTTTACATGAAATGCAACTAAAGGAAAATGAATTACAACAAGACGTAGAATCAGTCAGGGCAACGTTTGATCATATAGGAGCACTATTTGCAACCAACGTCATACCAAAAAAGCCATTGTTAAAAGCCCTCTGGGGAACAGGCAGAATCTGTTGGATCTGCCTTGCGCAAAATATTTTCATTGAAAGAGACAAAAGAGAAACTGAGTTCTATATGACCAATTTCCAGGAGTTTTTTAATGAGATCGAAAAATATCGAAATAAACATAAACCCAAATTACCAGCTGTAGAACCATAATCAAAATTGAGAGATGCTAACTTACCTCCTAACCTTTTAATCGAATATATTAAAAGAACTTGCATATTATAGACTATGAAAATTGGATTAATATCCGATACTCATGATAACATTCAGAATATACGGAGAGCGGTCAGAAAATTTAATGATAAACGTGTCGATCTTGTAATTCATGCAGGCGATATTGTAAGTCCAAACGCTGTTGAATCTCTTGCGGATGTTAAACTTGTTGGCGTACTGGGAAACAATGACAAAGATGTTGCAGGATTAACATCCGCCTTTAACAAAATAAATGGAAAACTAGAAGGAGAAATCTATGAAACTGTATATGATGGAATGAAGTTTGCTATTTATCATGGCACTAGTATAACCAAAAGAGAACAGTTAATTAAATCTGGGAAGTATGATATGTTTATTTATGGACATACGCATAGAAAAGACAATAGATTTGTTGGAAATACAAGAGTTATCAATCCAGGGACAGCTAAAGGATGGTTTTTTGGACTTTTTGCAACTATAGCTATATTTGATACCTCCAGTAGAAACATAGAATTTATTAATTTGTAATGATTTGACTATGATCAATTACGCAGATCGTTAGGCGGTATTTTGCTTATTACTATTTTCTCCTTTTCTTCCGATTCTCATTATTCCTATTATCCGATAGATTAGTCCCACCTTGTAATGCCTTGGTGTTTTTTTCGTCGAACTGTTTCATTGCATCAGCAAAAATTCGGCTCTGCTGCTGAATTATTTGGCTAAAAAATTCCGCTTGCTGTCGTATAGCATTGCTAATCATTGTAGGATTGTTTTGACTGAATTCTTTAATTGCACCATTTAACATTTGGGATTGACTTCTGAACGCTTCATTGATTATTCTATTCTGTTCATCCATCATTTTTTTCCATGTGTCAAATGACAATGAGATACTTTGATACCAACTGTAAGGTTTGACAAGAAGAGTGAAAAGGGGGCCAAAAAAAAATGTTCCCGCCCAACAAGGAATAGAAAAGTGTTCTTAAGTCTCTAAAACTATTTGTTAATAATATGATAGGATCTTTCCAATTTCTACACTGAATCGAATGGTATTGTCATGAGGTTTAGCTATTGCAATCATAATAATACCGATTTCACTTGTGGTCAGTAAGTAAAATTGAAAAGTGACTTTCTTACGGATTTTTGGAAAGGATTTATTGTTGCCCTAGGAGTGTTCGGGGCTCTATTCCTATTCCTAGAGCTAATTCGTTAAGTGATAAATTAAGATCGAAAGTTGAAATAAAGTTAGTTAACTTAATTGAAAATGGTCTAATAGACCTTAATTATCAAAAATCGAGAAAACTAAAGACGATTTATCTTGAATTGCTTTTTAGGCTGTTGCAAGTTTATCAATAGCTGTTTAAGTTCATCATCAGTCAGAGCCCTATTCAGTTTTCCCGATGAGGCAGCTGTTATGAGATAGTTCTCTACTGCAAGTGCAAGATCAGGCTTGACCATTCTAATATTCATTAGTCGCTGTCGCGCATCCTGATCCAATAATACCATTAGGGCCTTTTGCCTCATTGCTAACTCGGCTTCGCGTCTCTTTGCTTCTTCAGGATTATCTGATGGTGAAACAGACATGTTCTTACCACAATTATTGGATCTCTAACCGTATCTACCTAGTTCTGGTCTCGAGTTAACAAGATCCTTGTAAATATCAGTAGCAGTTCTATCCACCTTTTTCATTCCTTCGTCAGAAATTGTTCTGCCTTTACTCTTTTTCGTTATGTAACCAGCGCCTTCTAGCTGTTGCAAGGCTTTTCTTAATATGGCGCCACCAGCTCTCTTGTGATGTGCAATATTATATCCAACTTGTTTTTTACCTCCATATTCACTTCTAAGTTCGGAGATCCCAATTGGTCCGTTGATGTATACTTTGCGTAGCAATGATGCACATCTGATATACCACCAATCTCTATTCTGTGGTATTTTTTCTGCATGACATCCTGTCTTTACGAATTGAGACCATTGAGGGGCCTCAATTTTTTTATCCTTTTTCAAATTTTCTGCCAAATGAGTGATTAATTCATCGGCAGGAATGTCATAAGCCTTAGCCATAATATTCTATAACATTCTTGGAAATTCCCTTATAAATCATCTTATTCACAACCACTTAACGCTGACGAATCTTTGATTAGGTAGACGATCCTCATTATTTTCCATTTTCTACAATTTTCAACCGATGAACAATTTTTGAGCATGGATGAAATTATGCTTATTATATAGACCGTCATCGTAATAGGCTGACGATTCTTTGAAATTATCTAAGAAAAATATTTAAGATTTGAATAAATACCGTGACTTTCAAAACGGAGTAGAATTATTGAATCAACTTTCAATTAACTTTCGATAAACATGATTGCATTTCATACATGTAATTCTTATACATTTGACTTTTGCTCTGCCAATTCTAATTCTTGAATTAAATCCTGGAACTATGAATTCCTTACAATTTCTGCAAAATAACTGCCTCATCATATAAGGCATTCTTATTCTAACGCGCATTGCTATTTTTCTGGCCAGTCTTGCATAGGATTGTGACAATTTCTCATCATTCTGCATTTCTCTCAATGCATTTTCAATCAATATTTCTATTCTTTCAGTTGCGATTCTTTCAATATTCTTCTTATTCATGACTTCAATTCTCACATTAGGTAAGGTGTCAGGTTATCGTGTATCCATCATATTAAAATGCTATGAAATAAATGTAATATCTTCAAATCAATTTTGTGTTAATTTGATTGTATTCGCTCGTGATTGCTGAAGCGGCAATGGAATTAGTTCCTCAAATTCTCAGAAATCATCCCTCTGTGAGGAATCATTCTAAAAGGACGGGAAGGGGCATCAATGAAATTTTCTTGGACGTTAGTTATCATCATAAGGCAATGGTTGAAAAAAATATTGATCAGTGGTGGAAACGAGGCAGACCTGATATCGTTCATTTCGATCTTGTAGAAGCGCTCTCAACTCCGTTATTTAAGCAGAAAAAATTACAGGTATATGTATCGACATTCGATAATAACCTAGTAACAATAAGTCAAGATCTCAGAATTCCAAAAAACTATTCTAGATTTGAAGGACTGATGATTGGAATATTTAACAAACAAAAAAATAAGAACTCGCCAAATCTAATTGAATTTCAGGAGAATGTAAGTTTTAATGATCTAATAGAAAAAATAGTTAGACCAGACCGGATTATTGGGTTCTCTGTGGAAGGAACTAAAAGTAAAATAAGTGATATCCTGCGAAATAATGTAATTGATACTACAAAACATTGCTGTTTTGTGGTTGGAGGGTTCCAGCGAGGACACTTTTCAGACACAGTGACTGCAGCATGCGACGTGATATATTCGATAAGTCCATTTAGCCTAGAATCCCACGTGGTGATTTCAAGAATTCTGTATGAATCTGAAAACTATATTCAATGAAATATTGCATCAACCATAAACGCAACAAAGAGTGCAGTCAAATAGGGACTTGAAATTTTAAAGAGGAACCATGACGCCTTTTCACTAGGTCTAGCCAATAGCCATAGTGAGGTAACTATCATGATAATTCCACCCAAAATGGCCGTAACTAAGTAAATCATGCCAAATTGATTTAAGAAGTAAGGGATCAAGCTGATTACTACCATAAGAAGAGTTGTTCCTGCAATGACCTGGACAGATCTTTTTTCCCCGGCGACTACTGGCAACATTGGGACTCCAGCTTTTGTATAATCTTTTTTCACATGCAAAGCCAAGCTCCAAATGTGTGTTGGTATCCAAAAGAAAACTAATGCGGCCATAGCTAGTCCTATTTCTATATTTTCAGTTGTAACTGCCACATATCCAATTAATGCTGGAACAGCCCCCGAGAATCCCCCCAGGATAATATTGGTTTGACTCTTCCTCTTCAGCCACTTGCTATAAACTATGATGTTATCAAAGAGTCCAAATGCCATTAATCCAAGTGTCAGATAATTTATTGACCATGCACAGAAGAGTGAGATAGCAGCCAAGAGTAAACCAAAAATGAGTGCGTTTCTAGGCGCTATTCTTCCGGAAGGAATGGGACGGGCTTTAGTCCTATCCATAATGGCATCAATGTCTCTATCATTATATCCAGTCAGAGCATCTGCCGCGGCTGATCCAGCAATTATACCTACAAGAAGAAAGATCCATTGAATTGGAGTTAGAAAGGTATCAGTCGAATACGAGGCTGTTATCGCTGATCCGAATGCGGTAAAAACTAATAGATACCAAATTTTCGGCTTTGTCAATTCATAATAATTTTTAAGCCGATCAGAGACAGTTACTTGTGGAATCAATAATTTCTACCTCGACAGATTTATGATTAGAGGCAATATGAATGCTCATTTATTTAAACATGAATTTAATTGGACAACAAAGTAATGCACTTGATTTTAGAATAATTATGGCAGGACGTGGAGAAAGGTCAATATGATTAGAAATATAGGTACTCCTCCACGTAATACAATAGTTCAAGTAATACTAGATCGACAAAATTTCAATTGAATTACTTTAGTTTTTATTTGGGCGCTCAATATTTCTCGCTTTTTTTGAGTAATGATCATTAAATTCAGTTTTTCTAAAACTATAAAAGAGGCGTGATAAAATCATTCGTATTCTATTAAGGTGATATGTAAGTTGGAATCAATTCAAGCAACAGCTGGTGGAATGCCAGTTATAATTTTGAAAGAAGGAACAAAAGAAAGTAAAGGTAGAGAAGCACAGAGAAATAACTTTGTCGCAGCCAAGTTAATAGCTGAAATGGTAAAAACGTGTCTGGGTCCTCGTGGCATGGACAAGATGTTGGTCGATACACTTGGTGATGTCACAATTACTAATGATGGTGCTACTATCCTTAAAGAAATGGATGTTCAGCATCCAGCTGCAAAAATGATGGTCGAAGTAGCCAAATCTGTTGATAATGAAGTGGGAGACGGCACTACTTCCTCAGTTGTTTTTGCTGGGGCATTATTGGAAAAAGCAGAAGAATTAGTAAACAAGGATGTACATCCTTCGGTAATTGTAGATGGTTATACAGCGGCTGCGGAACGAGCTCTAGAGCTTTTGCAAAAAATAGCAATAAAAGTTGATGTAAATGACAAGAGTGTTTTGACAAATATCGCAAGAACAAGTATGTATTCAAAACTAGTTTCCGATGATGGTCCATCATTAGCGAAAATGGTAGTTGATGCCGCAAAGCTAGTTGCAGAAAGCGCAGATGACGGTAAGAAATTAAGAGTTGATTTAGATAATATTAAGGTAGAAAAGAAACCAGGCACTTCTATTAGAGATAGTAAACTAGTCAAAGGAATTGTTCTTGATAAAGAAGTAGTGCACGCAGGTATGCCAAAGAAAATAGAAAAAGCAAAAATAGCCTTGGTAAATTCTGCCTTAGAAATAGAAAAAACAGAGATGAGTGCTGAAATAAGGATTAATGACCCGCAACAAATGCAAATGTTCCTAGAAGAAGAAAATAGAATGTTAAAAGCAATGGTTGACAAGGTTAACGGAGTCGGTGCCAATGTTGTATTATGTCAGAAGGGGATTGATGACCTTGCACAACATTACCTGGCAAAAGAAGGAATTCTTGCTGTAAGACGAGTTAAAGAAAGCGATATGTCAAAGTTGTCGAAGGCAACTGGTGCAAGAATTGTTAACAATTTAGATGATTTCACTACCAAAGATTTGGGTTCAGCTGATCTTGTAGAGGAAAGAAAAGTTGAAACAGATAAGTGGGTTTTCATTGAAGGGTGCAGGAATCCAAAAGCTGTTACAATCTTAGTTAGGGGAGGATCTCAAAGAGTTGTTGATGAAGCTGATAGATCAATCCACGATGCATTAATGGTGGTTAAGGATGTATTAGAAAACCCCTTTGCAGTTGCGGGGGGTGGAGCGCCAGAAGCTTATGTTGCCAATGAATTGCGCCAATGGTCTAGTAATATGGAAGGAAGAGGTCAATTAGCTATTCAAAAATTTGCTGATGCTTTAGATACAATTCCCTTATCATTGGCGGTAAATGCTGGAATGGATCCAATTGATACTATGACAACGCTTAGGGCAAAGCAAAGCAAAGGAGCCAAATGGACAGGCATAGACGTTCTTAACACCGTTGTTGCTGATATGCAAAAACAGAACGTAATAGAACCCTTAGCAGTTAAACAACAAATTATTAAATCTGCTACTGAAGCAGCAAATATGATTTTAAGGATTGATGATGTGATAGCCTCAAGCAAATCCAAAATGCCTGCTGGTCCACCTGGTGGCATGGGCGGCATGGGCGGCATGGATATGGAGTAATTATTTAATTATCATCTTCATACCCAATTTTTGCCAATTATTTTTACCATAACTTTTCATACCTGATAATTGGAACGTTTTAATAAAAATTCACACATAAGATATGCTAATAATGTTTGAAAAACTATCTAAGTTTGATATTAATGGGAATATTGTTGTACTTCCTGATTTCTTTCTAGATAGAATCATAAAAATAAATTCCAAAGATGAGCTGTTTAGGACCATTACCGACAAAACTACAATTGGAGGTGGAAGCATCAGGGGTGTAAATACACTTGATGTTAAGGGCGGCAATGCTGTAAATGTTGCTTACTGTCTAGCAACAATGGGATTGTCTGTCACATTATTTACAGTTGCAGACAATATTGGAGCGTCCATCCTTCGGACTATCTTCTCAAAGTTTGGAGAAAAAGTCAATTTGCAAATAGAAAATGGTAGACAAGGATCCACGACATCTTTTGAGTTTCATGAAAACGAGGGAACAAATGCAAATGTAATGGTTAGCGACGTGGGTGACAATCAGAATTTTGGTCCTGAAATGATTAGTGCTCAAAGCGATTTAGAAATAATAAATTCTGCGAAAGGCATCGTGCTAACAAATTGGGCTAGTAACTTTAGAGGGACCGATTTAGCTAATTATCTATTTACAAATTCCCCCAATGCGTTCCATTTCTTGGATCCTGCTGATATAGAAACAAGAAAAGAAGAATTTAGAGATACCTTGAAGAATCTGAATAACACATTGGATGTACTTAGTATTAATGAAAATGAATGCACTTCTCTCATAAAAGCATGCAACCTTGATTCTAAATTGTCTCTAGATTTTGAAGAAACTGGCAACATTAAACAAGCTGCAAAATTATTGTCGTTCGAATTTGGACTAGAAATCGATCTTCACACAAGGATCGGTGGAGCATGGTCTGATGGAAAGGATATCCAATTTGTCAAATCATTCGATGTGGTTCCCAAAAAGCTAACGGGATCTGGAGATTGTTGGGATGCGGCCGATATTTTGGGACATCTATCACATCTAGATGCAAATGAAAGATTAATGTTTTCGAATGCATATGCATCATTATATGTTAGTAGAAGCGATTTTGAACCACCAACAATCGATGACGCTGTAGATTTTGCTCAAAAAAGCATTTAATCTATTGTGGTTCTATTGTAGCGGGAGGCTTACTTGATACTGAATAAGTAACCCAAGTAACTCCATTAACTTCATTAGTTATCCTGTTGCTAATCTTGGAGATCAACTCATAAGGAATTCTCGACCAGTCTGCTGTCATGGCATCCAATGATTCAACTATCCTAATAGTCACTATGTGACCATATACTCTTTCGTCTCCAAGCACACCGACCGCAAGATCATCCCCAACGGCGGCGTATGCTTGCCATACCTTATCATACCAACCGGCTGCCATTAATTCGCTCTCAACAAGACTGCTCGCATGTCTTACAATCCTGATTTTCTCATTGGTAACTTCCCCAATAATTCTCACTGCCAATCCTGGACCAGGAAATGGATGTCTTTTGATGAATTCATTTGGGATGTCTAGTAATAAGGCGATTTTCCTTACTTCGTCCTTGTACAAGCTTCTAAAGGGCTCTAGGACTTTCAAATTTAGCCAATCAGGCAAACCTCCGACATTATGATGCGTCTTAATCACAGCAGCTGGCCCCTTGGAAAATCCACTTTCGATGACATCTGGATATAGGGTTCCTTGGGCAAGCCATTGAAATGGTCCATAATCTTTTGTTACTTTTAAAAATACTTGAGCAAATTCCTCTCCAATGATCTTTCGCTTTTGTTCAGGATCAGTAATCCCATTTAATCTTGACAAGAATCTTTGTTCAGCGTCAATTGTAATGGTGTCAATACCAAGATGCTTGCTTATCAATTCAGGTACCAACGTTTCTTCATCTTGCCGTAATAATCCGTTATTGACAAAGACACAAGCTAGATTCTTGCTGATTGCCTTATTTAGTAGAACAGCTAGAGTCGTTGAGTCAATTCCACCACTTATTGCGCACAGTACCCTATCCTCTTGAACTTTACTTCTGATATCTTTTATGGAAAAGTCAACAAAACCTTCCATTGTCCAATCTGGTTTTGCATTACTAATAGAGTGGGAAAAATTTCTCAAGATTCTATTTCCCTCTTCAGTATGTGATACCTCTGGATGGAACTGGATACCATAAAATCCTCTATTTCTATTTGCTATTGCTGCAGAATTAGAATTGTTCGTATGTGCCAATATGTTAAAATCATTCGGAATGGTTTCAGCTGCATCGGCATGACTCATCCAACATCTTATTTTCTTGTTTATTCCTTTAAACAAATCTGAATTATCATCAATTTCCAAATCCGCCAGGCCATATTCTCTATTATCAAATCTTTTTATTTTTCCATCAAATTCATTAACAATCAGCTGATGGCCATAGCATATTCCCAGGACAGGTATTCCCATATCAAAGATTTTCTTGTCTGGTTTTGGAGAACCTTCCAAGTAAACACTAGAAGGTCCGCCAGACAGTACTATTCCTTTTGGTTCTAATTTTTTTATCAGGCTTATCGGAGAATTATAGGGCAAGAGTTCACAATAAACATTTGATTCACGAATTCGTCTACAGATGAGATGGCTGTATTGCGAACCAAAATCTAGTACTACAATTTTATCCATAACCGCGTTAATTTCCTTTTTCTAACATTCTTGTGAATACCCATGTTGCTGTATTAAAAATCTCATTAAGCCGTTCTCTTTCTCTATAATTTGAAATCATAACGCTATTGATCTTACCATCTTCATCATTATCTACTTTGTAGTCAATGATTTCAGATTCACCCAGTTCACCTTTTTGAACTTTTTCTTTATCTTTCGTTTTCATACCTTCTAGTATTCGATTCAAGAAAAAAGTCTTGAAGGGAGGAGTATTAATATTCAAATTCAAATCATCAGTCAAAGCTATTTTTACAAATGCAGGAGTATATTCTGCATTTGAAATTAGTAGATTGTCTTTTACACGCTTCAAAGATCTAATCTCTACGCCTGGAGTGTTGTTTTCTCTATACTTATCACTTGGAGATTTCGTAACTGAATTCATTCTGAGTTCTTGTTGAGTAGTTTCTTCGTCATCTTCATCTTCTTCATTGAGGGATTGGCTTTGTTGTGTACTGTTATTCTTCAAATTAGCAGAAGATTCCAAATTCGATGCGCTTATGAAGCTAGTTCTTTTAAGCAAAGAATCAACTATTTGTAGAGTATTACGGAGTTTATCAAGTTCCTCTTTTTTATTGGTAACTTCTTTGACTAACCATTCACGCACTTCTGCTGCGCGACGAATATCATCCTCTGAAAAGCTGGACATGACAGGTTTCAATATATCAAAAACATATAATAGTTTTTCACATTGTTTTCAAGGAAATATAGCGCGCTTATTTACTTGGGTTAAAGTCAAAGACCATCACAGAGATTTGATACCCTTTATTGTCGTTGTCGACTTGTTAGCCAATTTAGATCTGGATTGTTTGGCTAACATTTCAAGCAATCGCTTTGCGAACTTTAATTTTCTTCGCTTAAGATCTGTGTCTATTCCTGAGTCTTTATCACTTGAGAATTTTCTTGGTAAGTTGTCAAAGTCCATACCCACCAAGGTGATGCTCTTTGCCTTCATTTCTTCGGCCAAAAAGACACTTCTATCGCCGTCAGTGAATCCCCCAAAATTATATACATTGTCAGCTGGCATTACTTGAGTCGTACCGATTACTTTTCCAAATTTAGGAACATGTCTTTCCAAATTTTCCATATTATCACCATGAGCATGGATTACCATTATTGCTCCCATTTTTTCCGCCATCCTTAGGTATTTTGGATTTCCATCTAGATCAGACACCACTATATCTGGTCTAATTTTCTTATTCAGCAAGATTTCGACAACGCCATCTGCTGCTATTTTAATGTAATTTTTATTCTTCTTGATAAACTCAATATTCTTGTCTAGACTGGGACCTGCTCCAATTACAAGTACTTGCTTTCCTTCTATTTTCTTTTGGAGCTTGGATACTTGCAGTGCCTTTCTTCTTATCAAATTACTTAGAATTTCTGCCGCCTTCTGATCTTTTTCTGTGCTATATCCAAATTCATTCCTGATTTGCTGATAGAAAGGGAACCACTCTATGAATTTCACAATTAGAAATAAAAGAAGGTTCTTAATAGATTGTTTGATTCAGCAATTCCATTATTTTCTGAAACTATTGTTTCACACTTTTTTTCCATGAACAAATATCATGTAAATATAACCTAAGAAAGCAACGCGATTTTGTTTGGACTAAAAAAACCATAACAATTTCCAGTCAAAAGATCCCATCAAAAATGTCTATATTGCATATATTCATGGTTCTGGCATAATTCGTAAAGATGTTTCTGGATTTAAGCTCCTTAGCTACTTCTATTGGAATAGGCGGACTGGCTACTTCTGTCGGAATCGGAGGATTCTTGGGCTTCCTTATGGGATATGCAATAAAAAAAATATTAAAAATAATCATAATAGTTGCTGGTTTACTGGTCGGTATTTTATATTATTTACAATACAATGGACTTATTACACTTGATTGGTCAAAGTTAGAAGCTGCTTTGGGTAGCGCTATGACGAATGTTAGTGGGTTTGACCTTAGCACTCCATTTTTGCCCGGAATAAGTAATCAGATTATGGATGCACTATCAAATTCTGGCATCCCTTTAACGGGAGGCTTTGCAGCAGGATTTGCGTTTGGTTTTAGCAAGGGATAGAAGTCAATATTAAGATGGGTTTATCCATAAACTCAAAATATTATCGTGTAACAATTATAACTACATCTGCTATCAGATACCTAATATGAATAAAAAGACATCTGGCATGGTTTTTCCAGGTGAAAATATTGCAGAAATTGAAGAATTTGAGGCTGGGAATAATACTTTCACTCTTGATGGGACTATCAGATCGACTGTATTGGGAAATAAGGCATATGATTCTAAGAGAAGAACGATCAAAATAGATCCAATTAATCCGCAGGATTTACCCAAAATAGGCGATGTAGTTATGGGATTTGTGGAAATGTTGTTCGGACCCATGATATCGATAAAGATGTTTTCTGTCAATAACAAACCGTATGGCTCAGGTTTATCTGCCATTGCCTCAGGGAGAACAGGAAATAATAAGGGCGGATGGAATCGAGATAGATACAATAGAAAACCAAAATCAATTTATCGGATCGGCGACATTGTCCGGGGTCAGATTTCTAGTTTGATGAATTCTTCGATTCATCTAACGGTAGACGGAACTAATTTTGGTCTGTTGTATTCCTTGTGTCTAAACTGTGGCGGTGATACGGTTAAGATTAACAATGGCGTAAAATGCATAGAATGCAGCTATTATGAAGAAAAGAGAATTTCAAGCGATTATGGAACAAGTCTCTTGAAGCCATTTCAATAGACACGCATGGAATTCTAATAAATCCTACAAGACCATTTAATGTGTAGGACGACATACATTCCTTCAGATAAAATTTTTAATACCTTTTCTGCATGCTAATAGATGAGCGACGCACATTCGTTTACAGGCAAAAAAATAGAACCTCCACTCATTTCAAAGAATATGACAATATCGCAGTTAGTTGATTTCTTTGGATCGACAGGATACAATGCGAGACGACTATTTGAAGCAGCAAATATTATGAAACAAATGATCGATGCTGGAAGTACAATCTGCTTAACCCTTGCAGGAGCGATGACCCCAATAGGAATGGGTAATACGATTAAGACACTTATTGAAAATGGATATATAGATTGGATAGTCACAACTGGTGCCAATGTTTATCATGACTTACACTTTGCCTATGATTTACCCGTAAGGCAAGGTCATTTTCAGGTTGATGACGATGTACTTTTTTCAAAGCAAATAGTACGAATTTATGACGTATACATAAAAGAAATTGGTACTTTACAGGCACAAGACCTTATTGTTCAAAGAGAAATAAAGAAAATTGAAAAGAGTTACTCTAAATCATATTCTACTGCAGATATGTCACATGGTCTTGGTAAAGCAACTTATGAAAATTCAACAAACCCCGAAAAATCATTTCTTGCTTCGGCATACAAAAATGATGTACCAGTTTTCATTCCTGCGATAAGTGATTCTTCAATAGGACTCAATATGTTACCTCTATTATTTGAAGACATGACTAGATTTCCAAATGTCATGATGGATATTGCTGAATCAACAGCGATACTTTGGAAGAGTAAAGTTTCCGGAGGTATAGAATTAGGAGGAGGAGTCCCAAAAAATTTCTTCCAACAAACAGGTCCTGCATTATACCAAATCTTGAAGTTAAAGGATGGGGGACATGATTATGTAATACAAATTACTGATGCACGACCTGATACGGGCGGTTTGTCTGGCGCAACCATACAGGAAGGGAAAAGCTGGGGGAAAATAAAAACCTCTCATAAAAACAATGTAATAGTTTACGGAGATTCTTCAATTTGCTTCCCCATTATAGGAGCTTATGTCTTATCAGAATGCAAAAAGCGGTCCTCAAAGAGGTTATACTCAAAGAAAAACGCTTGGGTCGAAGAGATGAAAAAAGAATATCTGAAAAATAAATAACTATCGAGTCATAAACCCAAAATCATTCAACATAGAAAGGATGGCATTTTTAATCAGTTTTGGTGTTCAGATAACACCTCAATCACTGAGTATTGTCAGCCTTACCGTTATGCCTATGTTGAAAACCATTACGGCATCCTACCATAGCATATTCGTGATATATAACTATATTCCAAACTATGTATGTTGACTATATTCCTAAACCTACTCATGTCGCTTCTCATATCACATACCTCTCCATGTGGACAATCAATAAAATATTAAAGACGAGTTACAAATTAAGGATGAAAAGAAATAATGTTAAATTATTCAAATATTAAAATAGGAAAATGGGATCTCCATGATTTGATCGATGACAAGTCAACAAGTACCTTTGCAAATTTGGTCAATGGCATCAAAAAAGATGTCGGGGAATTTGAGGCTAATAGACAAATCCTAAAACCAGATCTAGACGGCCCAAGTTTTGAAGGACTGGTTCATAAGCTTGAGAATATAATGGATGTTACCAGCATAGTAAATAGTTTTGCCCAACTAAAATATGCTGCAGATACATCATCCAACGAAGCTGCCGCTCTAGTTCTTGAAACTGAAAAAATGAGTTCTCAAATTAGTAACCAAGTATTGTTTTTTGATTTATGGTTCATGAAGACAGTTGACACTAATAACGCTGAAAGACTAATTGATAGCCTACCGTCGGTATATCGGGAATATTTGAAACATAAAAGATTAGTTGCAAAATATTCACTTAATGAGTCGGAAGAAAAAATTATCAACACTCTGGAGGTGACCGGTACAGGAGCCCTGGTAAAAATATATGATAGAATGACAAATAACTTTGAATTCTCAGTTGTAAAAAAGCATGGAAAAACTAGGAGAATCAAAATATTCAAAAATAAAGAAAAACTTCTTTCTCTAGTAAGGAGCCCAAAAGCATATGAAAGAGAAACTGCATATAAAGCACTTTTCAAAACCTATGAGAAAAATAGTGGGGTCCTAGGAGAAATTTACCAAAACCTGGTTACTCAATGGAAAGATGAAAATATTTCTATTAGGGGATTCAAATCTCCTATTTCAGTTAGAAACATTTACAATAATATAGATGATACTACCGTAGAGACTCTTTTAGCAGTCTGCAAAGAAAATGCTCACCTGTTCCATGATTACTTTGTTGAAAAAGCAAAATTGATTGGCATGAAGAAATTAAGACGCTATGATTTGTACGCTCCTATTTCCAGTAAGAATATTCCTAGAATTACATTTAGGAATGCTACCAAATTAGTGTTGGACACTTTTCATAAATTTGAACCAAGATTCGGACAATACACTGAACGCTTGTTCAAAGAAAATCATATTGATTCTGAGATTCGGAATGGAAAAACAGGAGGTGCATTTTGTTATACTGTTGCTCCAAAAAGAACTCCTTATGTGCTTTTGAATTTTGATGGGATGATGAGAGATGTTTCAACAATGGCTCATGAATTTGGACATGCTATACATAGCATGTTTGCGTCTGATAAACCAATTTTGGTGGCTCACGCTCCTCTTCCATTGGCAGAAACTGCGTCAGTTTTCGGGGAGATGCTTCTTAATGAAGAAATTTACAAGAAGCTTAATAGACAGAAGAAGAAGATTTTCTTGGCAGAACAAATTGATGACATTTATGCAACAGTAATGAGACAGGCATTCTTTACACTTTTTGAAATAGAAGCCCATAATCAAATTGTGGAAAAGGGTGTTACTATTGATAATATCTCGGATTTGTACATTAAAAACTTGAAGACCCAATTTGGAGATTCAATACGTATCTCAGAAGATTTCAAATGGGAGTGGCTTTATATCCCACATTTCTACCATACACCTTTCTACTGTTATGCATATTCGTTTGGAAATTTACTTGTACTGTCATTGTACCAGCAGTTTAGAGAAGAAGGAAATTCATTTATTTCAAAATACATCAAGATATTATCTGCAGGAGGATCAGAAAAACCAGAAACATTGCTCAAGGACTCTGGATTTGATATAACTAAAGCGTCATTTTGGCAACAGGGTTTTGATCTTATAAAAATGAAGATTGACAAATTAAAGGAAGATGAAAATTGAAATCTTGTTTTTTTTCAATTCTAGATTTCATAATTGATATAAACTTAAGACCGGATAGGAAAATGTCAATTAATTGCTATTACGCGTAAAATGTGTTTCTATGTTTCTGAAAGACGGATACTTTATAGATTAGTTTTTCGAGTATGAAACTATTGAAGAGATTTTGCGGCGTGTGTGTAAAGGAATTACCTGACACTACTGAATACTTTGTCTGCGAAAAATGCCATAAGGTGATAATTACTTCTGAAGATAAGTTCGATTACATGGAAAATTCTAGACTTTATTACTAATTTTTGACTATTTCTATTGCAGTAGTTCAAGAACAATATATTGATCCTAGAAATCTCAACTTAACAGATGTTAATTATGGTCCACCGTAACTTTACCAAGTATTGCTACGGAATTCTCCTTTCTCTTGGATAATGCTGGTATTGATTTTAGAGCACATTCAAAACCCGGAAATTGTCTAAACCCTGTAGAGTACTAGACTTATATTCCGTATTATGGTAAGCCTATACTTGAGTTAATGTCATGCTAGTCAAGATTCAAGATGAATTCATAGATAAATTAGATTTTGTAAAGAGGGACGGACTCATACCCGTAGTAGTCCAGGATATCAAAACTAAAGATATTTTGATGTTGGCTTATGCCAATAGAGTTGCAATAGAAAATACAGTCAAAACGGGCAACGCATGGTTCTGGAGCGTCTCTCGTAACAAACTTTGGATGAAAGGAGAAGAGTCTGGAAATGTTCAAGAGGTCAAAGATATACTGGTTGATTGTGACCAAGATTCTGTGCTTTATTTAGTAGATTCTAAAAATCCTGCATGTCATACAGGAAATAGAACATGTTTCCACAATCGATTGTATCCTAATTAATTTTGACAATTAATTTTTCATAAACCTGTAATAATTATATTGTAATCTCGAGAATTGAGATTTTTGATCAGAATGATGTTTATTAATTATAAAATTTTGAGATTGAAAAATTAAGTAATACTAAAATTACTATTAGTGATATTTATTACTACAAAATCGTTGATAGTTGAGTATACATGGGTT
>Ga0207643_10000881_pt1 | contig 18069 bp, 10 predicted proteins | sample KBSMisM62_FD_184313 | JGI IMG/M metagenome (GOLD analysis project Ga0207643, IMG submission 184313) | Miscanthus rhizosphere microbial communities from Kellogg Biological Station, Michigan, USA - KBS Miscanthus M6-2 (SPAdes) (version 2) | ecosystem: Host-associated > Plants > Roots >...
CACGCGCTGGCGTCTCGAAAAGAAAGATCCAAATGCCGAGCTCTCCGAACCAGTGAAACCGATTGTGTATTACGTCGATCCGGCAACACCGGCGAAGTGGGTGTCGTGGATCAAGAAGGGAATTGAAGACTGGCAGCCTGCTTTCGAAGCGGCGGGCTTCAAGAACGCGATCATCGCGAAGGAAGCGCCTTCGAAGTCCGAAGATCCGAACTGGGATCCGGAAGACGCGCGTTACTCAGTCATACGCTACCTTCCGTCGACGATTGAGAATGCTTCGGGACCACACGTGAGCGATCCACGCACTGGCGAAATCCTCGAGTCAGACATTCAGTACTATCACAACGTGATGAACCTCGCGCGTAACTGGTACTTCCTGCAGGCTGGACCACTCGACGCGCGTGCCAAAAAACTTCCGTTGCCGGATGACTTGATGGGACGCCTGGTCGAGTATGTGATCGCGCACGAGGTCGGACACACACTCGGTTTTCAACACAACATGAAGGCGAGCGCGACCTACCCGGTGGAGAAGGTTCGCGATCCGCAGTGGCTTAAAACTATGAGTCACACGCCCACCCTCATGGACTACTCGCGCTTCAACTACGTGGCCCAGCCGGAAGACAACATTCCGCCGGAGCTCCTGGTTCCGCAAATCGGACCTTATGACAAGTGGGCCACGATGTGGGGTTACAAGCCGATTCCAGGCGCAAACACGCCGGACGACGAAAAGAAGACGCTCAATGATTGGGCCAGGGAACAGGATGCAAAATCATATTTGCGTTTCTCCACCTTTAATGCGCGTGGCTCCGATCCGGGTGAGAACACTGAAGCAGTCGGCGACGCTGATGCGATTGTTGCTACCGGACTCGGTATCAAAAATCTGAAACGCGTCGCCGATATGCTCCTGCCGGCGACTTCTCATATGGGCGAGCCTTATGACGATCTCGAAGAGCTTTATGCTCGTATGCTTGGTCAGTGGACGCTTGAGTTGAACCACGTCACGGGAATTGTGGGTGGCTTCAATTCGCAACAGAAACATAATGGGCAGGACGGTGTGCGCTTCGTCATCGTTCCCAAAGAAAAACAAGCTGCTGCGGTGCGCTTTTTGAACGAGAACGCGTTTGCCACGCCGGCGTGGGCGTTGAAGCCGGAGATTCTGAGACGTATCGAACCGGCAGGCGCGCTGGCGCGAGTCAATGCGGCGCAGGAGCGAGTACTGAACTCGTTGTTGAGCAATGCACGGTTCGATCGTCTGGTTGAGCAGGAAGCGATCGACGGTGCGGCGGCTTACAAGCCGGCAGACTTTATGTCGGATCTGCGACGTGGGATCTGGAGTGAACTCGAAGGTGGACCAGTCCGCATCGACGTTTACAGGCGAAACCTGCAAAACTCGTATATCGATCTGCTGTCGAACAAGTTGAACGTGCGACCGGCAGTTACGGACGACTATCGCGCGCTAATTAAGGCGGAGTTGCGTGATTTGAGCGCGGCGATCAACGTAGCCATGCCGCGTGCAGCCGATCGACAAACACGCGCGCACCTGGCGGATGCGCGAGATCAAATTGCGAAGGCGCTGGATCCGAAGTTTGCCGCACCTGCACCAGCTACGCCAACGTTTACCGTGTTTGGATTTGATGACGAGGATGAGCTCGACCCGTCGTCATTGAATTGCTGGCCGGATTACGCGATTCGGATCAGGCCACCACAAGAATAAGCAAGCAACAAAAGCCACAAAAGGCACAAACCATTTCATTACGTGGTTTGTGCTTTTTTGTGAGTTGTTACGCGATCGTGTTCGAGAAGATTGGTGGTATGGTCGGTGACGCTTACTGGGTTCGTGAGTGGCCTGTCCGTTAACTCGCGAGGAGGAGAAACAACCTGATCGAACTGCGGTTGTTGTTCGGGCTGTGGGCGGATCAGAAGTCCGGCGATGATGTGGCCCAGGCCACTCATGGCCGGCAATAATCCAAACAACCAGAGAACCTTCACCACCGGATCGATCTCGAACGGAATCTGATCGACGATGTGTGGCGGAAGCTTCAGTACGAGCGCTGCTGAAAGATAGTAAAGAAATAACGTGAGGCCGGCGCCTGAGAACAACGAGACGACGCCTTTGGAGATGTGCTGCTCGCGTTTCTCTGCCGGCGTTTTCTTTGTTCCGAATTGAATCCAGGGACCGCTACGCTTGCGTTTTTCTGACTCAGGTGAAATCTTCGCAATCTCCTGATTCATCCGATCGAGAGCGCCTGAGACTTCGTCCGACACGTGGTCGACCTTGAACTCCTTGATCATTTCCTTGATCTTCGGCAGCGGACCACGATCACTCCTCGCAACCGCCTCACTCAGCGCTACTGCCTTGCCAATCACCTTGAGATTAGCGCCGCAGACACGGCAATACTGTGTCGCTTGAGATTCAGTGCCGCATTGTGGACAGAACATGGTAACGAAAACGTCAGGGGATTTGATTTGGTTCCGCTTTAGCTTGTCAGGCTAACTAAAAAACTACAGAAAACTAAAACTACAGAAAAAAGAACAAGTCAGGAAGAGGGGCTTGCCCCCGCTCTCCCGAACAGCGGGGGCAAGCCCCTCTTCCTGACTTGTTCTATTCTTACTTCCAAAATTCTATTTGGTTACTCATAGCTTAATGCTTCGACCGCATCCTGACGCGCGGCGCGGAGGGCGGGGTAAAGGGCGCCGATGCTGCCGCCCAGTAATCCGACTGCCAGCGCGATCAATACCCAGCGCGGCTCGATCTCGATCGTTAGACTCGTGGTGCGCGTCACGATTAGTTGCGCGAGCATCGTCAGTAGCACTCCGACAACAACGCCGAGGACGCTGACGATGATCGCTTCCTGCTCGATCACCCACGCGATCGCAGTCTTCGACATACCGAGTGATTTCAGTATCCCGATCTGACGCGTACGTTCCGTCACCGTCGTATACATCGCCAGCAGTATCACGAGCACGCTGATCGCCGACGCCACACCCACCACAACCTTGATAAAAACATTCAACGCCGGAACACCGCTGGCATAAATCTCCGGTAGATCGCGCGTGAAGATCAATTGATCCTCAGGAAAGCGTTCGAGTATGCGAGCCGCAACCGCGTCTTGTTCCGCCGGATCGTTGCAGGCAACCAGAATCGCCGAAGCCCGGTTGGCAGCACCTTCCTGTTCCTGCAGCGTCTTCAGCGGGATCTTGATACGCCCGCCACCCGGCGGCTCGTAAACACCGACAATCTTAAACGGCCGCTCAAACAGGTCAACCGTGTCGCCGACCTTCGCCTTGCGACGCTCTTTCCACTCCGGATCGACAATCGCCTCATCACCCGACTCGAGTTTTCGTCCTTCACGAATCGTGATTCGCGCGAGGTTCGCATACTCGTCGTACTCGATTCCGTCGAGCAAACGCTGTCCAAAACCGGAGTCACTCTTATCGAATGTTTGTCCCAGCGGCGTCGCTGCTCGCACGCCTTGTATGGTTGCGATCTCAACAGCGTGTGACGCAGGCAGTTTGAACTGCGAGCCCCCGGCCAATCCGATCGTGCCCGAAGCACGAATCATGATCTCCGCACCGATGTTTGATTCGCGTCGCCCACGTTCGTGCAAAACGCCATGCGCAAGGCCGACAGTAAAGACGATGAGCAACACTCCCACACCCGTACCGAGAACGCTGACCGCGGTGCGAGCTGGTCTATGAGCGATGTTTGAAAGTACCAGGCTATCCATAAGACGTTGTAAACGCGGACTCCGATCCAGGATGCGACGCCACGCGTTGGGAAGCGCGCGCCAGGTAAGCACGAGGAGGCCAATGGAGGTCCAAACAACAATCGCCGCCTTGCGCACGAGCGCCAGCGCCAGTCCGGCTGCGGGCGTGAAGCCGAGTCCCTTTTGCAGGATGACCTCGGTGCCGCCTTCATAGACTCCGATTGTTCCGGGGACAAATGCGAAAGCAAAGTTGATGACTTTAGTGAGCGACTCAATGATGTAAGCCTGCGCCACCTGCGGTTGAAAGCCGAGCATCTTCAGCGCCAGGTAAACTTCAACGACGCTCGTTGCGTGCGCCGCCAGATTACACGCGATCATCATGAAGAATGCTGCCGGATGATGCTTGTAAAAGTCGTAGACCTTCGTCTCCAGGTGGTAGATGTGATGCCGGCGCTTGAGTATTACCTTCGGGCTCAATCGTAGTTCGCCGAGACGATCGATGACCCAAGTCAGCATCATCACGCGGCGCTTAGCGGCGATGACAGCGACCAGAATTCCCAACGCAGCCACGGCGGCGATGCTCAGCAGCACCAGGTAGACGGACGGAGGCAGCGGATACCACGCCAACATTACGCAGGCGCCGCTCAACACGAAGAAGACTACCGAGAGGTTGTAGAGAAGATTATCGACGACGAGGGCCGGGACGCCATAAGTCAGCGGCACTCGTTTGCGAAGCAACGCGACCTTTGTCGCTTCTCCGAGTAGTGGACCAGTGAAGGTAAGAAAGCTGATTGCTTCGCCGCCGAGACGGGCCGCAAACGCCTGGCGAAACGTGATGCGCCGGTGCTCCGCGGGCACGGCGGCGCGCATGGAGATGGTGCGGAGGACGTGTCGCAGGCCACTCAGGCCAACGATCACAAAGAAGCCAAAACCGATGCGCAGCAACGCGTCGAAGAGCGGCTGCACGCCGACACGATGAATGACGTAAATGAGCAGGCCGAGGCCGAGCAGAAAGGCCAACGCCTGTAGCCAAACGAAAGAGCGGCGTGTCTTGTTAGTGGTGGTTTCCGGTTCTTCGGAGAGTTCTTCTGTTTCGCCGGCCGTCCAGTTGTCTGCGAAGTCTTCTCTCGATTCAATCAAGGCGCTGCACTCACTCCATTAGTAGCTGTAACCTTCTGTGTCTCCTGCACAGGCAACAACTCCTTTACAACATGTCCGGGGAACTTTCTGAAACCTCTATCCCAGAGTTCGGGTACAGGATTGCTATCATCGCGTAATTTCCCCGTTAATGCCAACAGCGTCGGCACATAACTGAGACTGTCGTATGGCGTGTCGATGCTAAGTGCCTGCGGGACATTCGTCTTAGACCCACCTGCGACCATGAACGTCGAGTGAGTCGAGACGCGGAAGAAGGAGCCATGATTGCCGCCCGGATTGAAACCGCGCACGTCGAAGTTCCAGTGATCCTGCGCGACGATCAGCATGTCAGGCTCAACCAGCTCACGTTTGCGCCGCGCGAATTCTCTCATTGTGCGAGCGTCATCGCTGAGGCTCGGATCGTTGGTTGAAAGACTCTCGATGTCGTGACGCGCGAGCTCTTCCTGTAGACCGATGAGACCATTCGAGTAATGTGTCTTGTGCAGCGCCTGTAGCCACTCCGTGTCTGTGTGCCACTGACTCAGCCACGCCGTCCGATCGCCACCGGGAATGTTCAGGTTAGGATCTTCGAAGATTTGCAGCGGCAAACCTGCCTGCCAGCTTATCTCCTTGAATTGCAAACGCCCGCTCGCATTCTGTGTGAGATTGCTGATTGGCAAGTAGCGCAAACTCGAAGCGCCACTGGCGTCACGACGCGAGAGGATCAGCGCCTGACGATTCACGCCCGCCGTTACCCAGATCACGTCTTCGTCAATGTCACGCTCGTTTATCAAAGGAAGGACAAGTTCACGTGACAGCCTGGTCGAGATGATGTCGATGGGCCGATTGCCGATACCGCGCTGCACGTTGTTTCTGACTGTGACGCCCTGTAGCAGCGCGAAGTAGTCAATGCGTACAAAACTCTGTGCCGTGTTCAGCGATCCGTCGGCATTTAGCACCAGTCCATCCGGACCAATGCCGACGACATAATTCTGCAGCTCGTAGATCGTGTTCCGATCTCCCATCGCCATCCTGGGTATCACATCAGCGATCTTAACTTTCGACGGCGTAAACGCTTCTGACGAGAGCGACAGCAGGTTTTGCAACGTGCGTGCGTATTCACTGTATTCCTTTTGCTCGGTTTGCCAGCGATCGAGCTGCACGAAGATGCGCTTCGAAGCGTCGTCTAACCCGGCGTCCTGCTGTTCTTTGGTGAACTTTTTCGGTTGAGCTTCCCACAGCTTGCGTTGCGCTGTGATGGCGCGGTCGAGTGCTCCCAATTCAGTTTTCAGTTGTTTGAGATCTTTCTCCCAGTCGCTGCGTCGTCGATCGATTACGGCAAAGAACTCGTCGATCGCTGCTTTTTCAGTAGCGTCTGTGAGTCTCGCTTGCTGTAGTTGCTGCAAAAGAATGTGGAGCTGGTTGAGATCGCTGTCACGGAGATGCACCGACGCCCGCTCGTTGCCGTCGAAGTCGAGCATCGCGGTTGGGTAAGTCGTACTTTCACCCTTTAAATAATAAGTGTCGGGAGTTGTCGTCGTGATCAGAGGCACAAACGGATTCACGCCTTTGATCGAATAGTCGAGCATCAAACGACGTTTAGTAACGACGTGATGGCCGCCGCCCATCCGGCTGCCGAGCAGCTTTACGAGATTGTAACCCTGGCTGTAGATCTTCTCGTCAGTATTAACGCCGTGATCCGAAATCAACACCATCGTCGTCTCGTCAGCTAACGGGCTCTTCTGGATTGCGGTCCAGACCTGGCCGATGACCGCGTCCATGCGCTGGAGTGCCGACAGGTGCGACTGCGCGTCGTTGTTGTGATGGGCGACGTGATCGAAGTCTTCCATCATCAGATCGAGATAATGAATCTTTGGATTAGCGAGGTTGGTGGTCAGCTCCTTGACCAGTTGATCCGTGATAGCGCTCCTGAGCTCGATGCCCATGGTCCACTCGTCAAACAGTTCCCTGGGCGATTTCATGAAGCGATTCTGGAGACTGGCTTGCAGTGTCGAGTAGCGCTGATTCCGGAGAAATATCGAGTAAGTTATGTAACGTTCGTTGTGCGGATAAGCGTCTGAGAGCATCGGCAGTCCGAGCGAGTCGAGCACTTCGACGGCGCGCATGTCTACGCGAGTGCCGTTGATGCCGGCCAGATAGAGCGGAAAGAAGTTTAGATAGTCGTAAGAATGCAGCGTGAAACGATCGAATTCGACATTACCTTTGATCTGCAGGTGCTGGCCTGTTTCTAGTAGCGACCACGAAGGCGCTGACAAACTCATGCCACGCACGTAGAAGTTCGAGAGTCTGGCGCCGCGCTGGTAGAAGATGTGATCGATCCAGGGAAGAAGACTCTTGCCTGACTGCGGATTACGTTGCTTCACCACACTGTCTACGACGTCGTAAGGCAGTCCGTCGCATTTGATGATGACGAGGCGCTTCGTTTGCGCGAGCGCAGTGCCAACAGAACACAGCAGAAGAAGAAGTATTCCCGCAAAGGCGCAAAGGCGCAAAGATACAAACTCATACGCGAGCTTGATTGCTTTGCGCCTTTGCGCCTTTGCGGGAAACCTTTTGCCGGCCATCGTCACGGCTGACCCACTACAACTGGCGCACCGCCGACGGTTGCGGCTACTGGCTGGACTCGGGGCGTGTTACCGCGCAGATACTCACTCGCGAGATCTCTTAACGCTTTCTCGACGTCGTTGTTTTGAGAGATTCGCAGCAATTCGGTTCTCGCTTTGGAACTGTGAATTCGCGACAGACTATCGATACACGCGCGACGCGTTTCATCATCTTTCGTGCGTGCAAAGAGTTTCGCGGTGACGGTGGCTGTATTACCACCTGCCTCTGATCCGTGATTGGAGATGAAGCGCACCGAGTTCCTGACGTCTTCGAGATTCCATGTTACATCGACGTCGGCACTCGACTTGGTGATTTGCTGCAAGAACCTGGTGTGATAGTCGATACGACGCGCAATATCGAGCCGATCCTCCATGTCGTCGGTCAGCTCTTCGCGATGAACGTATTTTCCGAAACTCAGGACATTCAAAACCCGGAAAGCAAGCTGTGCTTTGTCGCCATGTTCCTGCGGAGTCATTTCGGCGCGGCGGTCGTTTTCGATCTTCGCAGCCAGCCCGTTGGGATCTTTTGCAAAGGCGATGAGCGCGTTGTACTGCTCCCTGGCGATGTGTGCTTCCGCGTTGAGATCGTTTTCAAACGGATTCAGCGAAATCTTCTCGAGGCGTCCGCCTACTTCCGATCGCAGCTCAGGATCCATTGAGGTGTTCAGCGCGAGCAACAGCTTCAGTTGCGAATACGTGGCCAGACGCGATGGTTGATTAATGTCCATCCCGCGGCGACCAGTTACGAAATCAAAAACAGTACGGCCGAGAAAGAACGGCAGATTACCGAACTTCGATAGCGATAGGACATTGCGCGTCACGTCGTTCAAAACGCGGCGCGACATTTCGCGCTTCTTGGGGTTGTAGCTGTCGCGGAAATCGACGAGCAGCATCGGAATCTTCGGATTGTCGAGCCCGTAGAGGCCGAGTGGAATCATCTCCACGGCTTCGGCGCCCGGCGTTTGACTATCGACAGGATGGTTCTCGGAGTCGAAGTAACGTGTCTCGACGTAGCCGTTCCAGCTCAGCAATCGCTTATCAGTCCATGGATTTGCGATGTTGAGAAAACGGCTGCTGAAACGCGAGCCTTGTTGTTTCATCAGATCGCGTTTAGCGACCCAGAGCAGCGCGTGTGTCGCACTGCCGTCCGGCATCAACAGCGGTTCGAAGTAGAGTGACTCTGATTCAGCTCTTTGCCGCAGCAATTCCCAATTGTGCCCGCGTTCGTCACGCGTCTGTGTAGTCTGCCTGGCGTAATAGCTTTGCAGGTTTGAATCGTCGACCAGCCCGCCAAAAGTCTTCTCAGTCAGTAACAGCCGCGCCTGAATAGCCGCCATCTCGGATCGAGTGAAAGCTGATTCGCCTTTCACGGCTTCGTAGAGCGCCAGCACTGACAATGCGCGGATGATGTGCGACCGGCGATAGTCGCTGGTGTTGCGTCGATAAGAACTGGTCGACGCTTTGATCGGCGTACCGTAGGGATCGAGCAGAATGTTTTGCAGCGCAGTCCAGAAGATCTTGTCCCACACCTGGCTCTCAGGCGATGCGAGATCGATCGCAGCCGGCGGCACCCTGGTCAGTTTCTCTTTGTTACCGACCCGTGCGTAGAAGAACGGAATCGCGGCTGCTAATTTTTGCTTGGTCGTGGGTCGCGTATACGTCAGCGGCCAAACATAACGCAGTCGATTGTTCTCAGCGATGTTGTCGCCGAGGGTGTCGCGCAAAATAGACACCAGTGGTACCCAGTTGTCGTCAGCAGTTGACTCTAGACCGCCGAGTTTCGCGTGAACAGTGATCAGTTCAGCGCCGCCCGGAACCTCGATGCGCTCCAGACGGAGGATCTGAGAGAGTGCCAACGTTGGGTCATTTTCCTCAGATTCGGGGACTTTTGCCCTAATGATTGTGGAAGTTAATGGCGAGATAACGAGCAGAAAAGCCAATACCAAGCTCGCCCTCAGGTGCCAGTGCCTACGCGTTTGGTTCGTCATACAAAATCTGGCAGATGGGGAGTTTACGCTGCACCCTCAAATTACAAATTGGAACAGATGCTTAAAAAAACCTCAGCTTGATTTTCAATGTGCAAGATCTATGCCCGCATGGACACTAAATCAATATACCTCAGTCTAGGGCCTTGTGGACCAATTTTGTGTTGAACCTGTGACAGGTAGTGCATTGTAACAGTCCGAGATCTGATGCCATCTTTTCAGTACCTAGTTGCCGCGTCGTGGCACTTTTGCACTGGCGGCCATAGTTAAGACGATTGTGTATTAAGCGGTGTTAACGAGTAACTGGCATTTATGACAGGTAATGAGGTCACCTCGATCCGGACTGAGATGCGTGGCCTGAGGATTGACTGGTAGCTTCTCCTTCTTCTTTCTCCGGCGCCTCCCAACCGGCACGTTGGAGTAGAGGCAAACCAAAGCGAATCGGAACCGCAAAGTTCGACGCCTGGTTTTCTGTGAAGACTGCAAAGTTGACTCCGATCACGCGACCGGAGGGACCAAAGAGGGGCGCGCCCGATCCACCTTCGGCTGTGCGTGCGTCGTATACGATTCTTCGCACGTCGAGATCCGTAATGCTGCCCTGAGTTGTCAGAGGTTGAATGCGTTTTGTTTGGGCGAGATATTCGAGTTGGGCCATCGGCGTGCCGTAGCGTTGTTGAATTCCTCGTGATTCGGCATCGTCCAGCAGCGCCAACAATCGATCGGGGCCTGATGGATAACCCATCATCACCACCGTCTTGCCAACCGCGACGGCATCCGGATCCGTTTCCAAAGGAAGAACAGGGATCGTTTCCGGAATTTCCGGAATGTCCAAATTACAAACCGCGAGATCGTCTCTTTGTGCGGCGCCTTTGAACTTCAGCGGAATCGCCTGAGGGATGTTTGGAAAGTATGCAATCAGTTTTCTCAGACGTGGCTGCGCGTTGAGACTGGCAGCGATACTTTGCGCGCGATCGTCTGCGATCCACGGTTGAGCAATGTGCCGGTTGGTTAGGACGTAGCCTTGTCCGATGTGAAAGCCGCTGCCGACGAATTCATACTCCGCGATCGCAGCGTTGCCTTCCGGCGTCAATGCTTCAGGCGCAGTGCCACTCTGAACCGCGGCGCCACTGTCGTTCGTCTGCGCTTCGGCGTATCGCAGCGGGCGACCCGTTCCCGCCTCCACATAGTAGTACGAGCCCGCGATCAGGCAAACGCCGCCGCCGTACTGGCTGCGCAGTTTTACCGCCAGAGAAAGACTGTATTGGATCTGTTTGTTCGACTCGTCGATGTTGATGATCTGTTCGTTTGTCTTTAAAACCTGATCACGCATCTGGCCGAGCTGAACACGTTGGTCGTCGATCAGGCGGCGGCTGCGCTGGAGCTCTTTGTACATCGCGAAGCCGAGGTAGAGCATGCCGCCTACGAGAGCGATCGCGATTCCGAGAGTTACCAGCTTCGTGCTCGGGTTGATTTCGCGCACCAGCTCGCGAGTGAATTCGCGCAGGAACACCTTGGCATCGTCGCGCCTGGCGGTCGCAGCCGACTCGATTGCAGCGGCTTCGATAAACGGCGCGACGTGAGTTTCGCGTGCTGCGCCGGGCACGACGGCCGGAAGCGCTCGCACGGGGTAGAAGTGCAGCACCAGCTCTGAATCGGCAATGCGAAACTCGTCGCCGTCGCGAATTTCGCTGCCGGGATTGACGGGGTGACCGTTCAGCGTGAGCGGCACGGCCTCGTTGAAATTGGTGACACGATACGAGCCGTTCGCCCGGCTTAATTCGAGCAAAACGCTATTGTTGGCGGTTTTCGGCAAACTGGACGAGCGGAGTCGCAGGTCACAGGTTTCGGAAGCACCGATACGAACGCTATCGTCAGAGAGGATTTCGGTATGCCGGTCGTCGCCCGAGGAGATGTGGATAACCAGGCCGGTAGCCATAAAGAGTTACAAAACAACCTCGGAGCACATTCTACATTAAGGCGAGCCGCGGATCACGCGGATTAAATACGGATTAATCTGTGGTTGGTTTCCAGCGCAGCACTGGTTTGCGGGCAGCGGCCGCTTCGTCGAGTCGACCGATGCGCGTGTCGTGAGGTGCGTTTAGAACCAATTCCGGATTTTCTATAGCCTCGCTCGCGATCGATTTCATCGCCGCGATGAACTGATCCAGTTCCTGACGGCCTACTGATTCCGTCGGCTCGATCAGCATCGCGCCCTGCACGATTAACGGAAAATAGATCGTCATTGGATGGAAGCCGTAGTCGATCAATCGTTTTGCGATGTCGAGCGTGTGAACGCCTTTGCGCGACTGTCGCTTGTCAGTGAAAACTACTTCGTGCATCGGCGAGCCTGCGAACGGTTTGTCGTAGTCTTCGACCAGACCAGCGGCGACGTAACGTGCATTGAGCACTGCTGCTTCTGTTGCTTCACGTAAACCGTCGTTGCCGTGCGTTAGCGTGTAAGCGAGGGCGCGCAACATCATGCCGTAGTTTCCAAAGAACGCTTTTACACGACCAATCGAGCGCGGCTGATCGTAGTCGAGTCGATAGTTCGCGTCAGACTTTATGATTCGAGGCACCGGCAGAAACGGTGCGAGCTCCTTTGTGCAACAACAAGGACCGCAGCCTGGTCCACCGCCGCCGTGTGGCGTCGAGAACGTCTTGTGAAGATTCAGGTGAATGACGTCGACGCCCATATCGCCGGGGCGTGCGACGCCGACGAGCGCGTTCATGTTGGCGCCGTCCATGTAGACGAGGCCGCCCGCTTCGTGGACGATGTCGCAGATCTGTTTGATGTTGCGCTCGAAGAGGCCGAGGGTGTTGGGGTTAGTCAACATCAAGCCGGCGACTTCACCGTGCGCGCAGAGTTCGCGCAGGTGTTCGAGATCGGTAAGACCCTCGCTCGTTGACCGGATTGTCTTGACTGAGAAACCGGAGAGATGGGCCGATGCCGGGTTTGTGCCGTGAGCGGAGTCGGGAATCAGCATCGTGCGTCGATGCGATGCGGCTTCGCCGTCGCGAGCGTCGAGAAACGCGCGGATGATCATGATGCCGGTCATCTCGCCGTGCGCGCCCGCGGCGGGTTGCAGTGAAACTCCCTGCAGACCTGTGATCTCCGCGAGGTGTTGTTGCAGGTCGTAAATAACCTCGAGCGCGCCCTGCGCGTCTTGTTCGTCTGTTAAAGGGTGCAGGTTGGCGAACCCGGCTATTCGCGCGACGCGCTCGTTCAAGCGCGAGTTGTACTTCATCGTGCACGAGCCCAGCGGGTACATGCCGATGTCGATTGAGTAGTTCCAGGTCGACATGCGGATGAAGTGACGGATCACGTCGACCTCGCTCACCTCAGGCATGCCTTGGAGATCGTCGTCACGACGAAATTCGGCGGGGATGTTCAATTCTGCTTCATCGACGTCGAGAGCGGGCAATCGATATCCGATTCGTCCGGTTTGCGAGCGCTCGAAGATGAGCTGCTCGTTCGGACTGATGTGCGTGGTGACTTTTGTAATTGCGTTAGTCATAAAAGAACTAACCACCAAGGCACAAAGACACTAAATTCACTTTTGTGTCTTCGTGTCTTTGTGGTTAGAAAAACTTGCTAATCCTTCAACCAATGCATCGATCTGCGCGCGGCTGTTTGTCTCGGTGACGCAGACCAGGAAATCGTTTGGCCGGTCTGACATGAACCGTTCCAATGCGATGCCGCCGTCGATCCCTTTGTCCTTGCCCAAGCGCGCCAGCAGTTCCACAGCCTTCATCGGCCCACGCACGACGAACTCGTTAAAGAAAGGACCAGTGAAGGGAAGTGAATAGCCTTTCAACCCTGAAATCGCGCGCGCCGTGTACGCAGCCTTTTGTGCACACTGAAGTGCGGCCTCCTGAACACCGCGACGCCCCATCGTCTCGAGATAGACTGTGGCCGCCAGCGCAATCAGTCCTTCGTTGGTGCAGATGTTGGAAGTGGCTTTTTCGCGACGTATGTGTTGTTCGCGTGTGGCCAGTGTCAGCACGAAGCCGCGACGCCCTTTCTTGTCGTACGCTTCGCCAACGAGGCGGCCGGGAATCTGCCGCGCATACTTTTCCCGCGTCGCAAACAGCCCGACGTACGGACCGCCAAACGACAACGGTACGCCAAACGACTGTCCTTCAGCCACGACAATGTCAGCTCCACACGCGCCCGGAGACTTCAGAAGTCCCAGCGACATTGCTTCAGTGATTGCTACAACCAGTAACGCGCCTTTCGCGTGCGCCGCATCCGCGAGGGCTTTCAGATCCTCGACGCAACCGAAGAAGTTCGGTGATTGGACCACGAGCGCCGCTGTCGAATCGTCAATTGCTTTAGCTAACGATTGCCCCGTCGGCATCGTCTGGCCCGTTTGTTCGTCAAACTCGACTAACTCAAGATGAATTCCCGCGTGCTGAACGTAAGTCCTCACGACTTCGAGATACTGCGGATGCGCGGCACTCGAAGCGACCACCTTCGATCGCTTCGTGACGCGCTCTGCCATCAGCACTGCTTCAGCCATTGCGGTCGAGCCGTCGTACATCGAAGCGTTCGCTACTTCCATTCCGGTCAACTGGCACACCAGAGTTTGAAACTCGAAGATAGTTTGCAGCGTGCCTTGCGAAATTTCGGGCTGATAGGGTGTGTACGCAGTGAAAAACTCTGAGCGCGAAATGATGTGATCGACGATAGTTGGAATGTAGTGCGAGTAAGCGCCGCCGCCCATAAAACTGGTGCGGCGTGCACCGGCGTTGCGCGCGCCGATCTGTTCGAACTGGTCGAGCAGTTCTATTTCAGAAAGTGCTGCGGGCGTATTGAGCGGTCTTTGTAAACGCAGATCCTGAGGAATTGAATCGAACAGTTCTTCGGCCGATCCGAGCCCGATTGCCTTGAGCATTTCCATGCGCTCTTCCGGCGAGTTAGGAATGTAGCGCAAGTTTATTCTGTCTCAGCTTTCGTAAAATCTTCGTACTCCGCGGCGGTCAACAAGCTATCGACCTCGCCGGGGCTCGACATCATCACGCGGATCATCCATCCCGCTCCGTATGGATCGGTATTAACTGTTTCGGGCTCGTCAGCCAGCGACTCGTTGATCTGCGTCACCGCGCCGGCGACGGGAGTGAAGACTTCGGAAACTGCCTTCACTGACTCGACCGAGCCAAAAGATTCATTCGCTGCAAATTCATCGCCCGCCTTCGGCAGTTCGACATACACTACGTCGCCCAATGAGTTTTGCGCGTAGTCAGTGATGCCGATGATGGCCTCGGCACCTTCTACTCTTACCCACTCATGATCTTTGCTGTAGTGCAGATCTTCCGGAACGTTCGCCATGGATCCTCCATTGTGTTTATCTACTTCGGTCGTTTGTAAAACGGCACCTTTACAACTCGCGCGCCAACTAACTTGCCGCGCACGTCGATCTGTATTTCCTGGCCCACATTCGCATACTCGACAGGAAGGTATGCAAAGCCAATATTCTTTTTCAGAAAAGGCGCCGGACTACCAGATGTCACTTGCCCGACACGCTGACCTTCGATCACGATGTCTTGATGGTCGCGCGCGATGCCGCGCTCGGTTACTTCAAACCCGGTGAGCTTGCGCTTGACGCCTTCTTCTTTCTGACGCGCCAGCGGTTCGCGGCCGATGAAGTCGCCTTTATCCAGCTTACAGATCCAGCCGAGATTTGCTTCGAGCAAGGTAGTCGTTTCATCCAGCTCGTTGCCGTAGAGCGCCATGCCTGCTTCAAGTCTCAAAGTATTGCGTGCAGCGAGGCCGCAGGGAATTACGCCCGTTGGTGAACCCGTTTGCCCGGCGTCGAGGATCTTGTTCCACAGTTGCTCGGCGCGATCAGAAGGCGCGTAAACCTCAAATCCGTCTTCACCGGTGTAGCCGGTGCGCGAAATTATTCCTTCGACTCCATCAACTCGTCCGGGCGTGAAGTGGTAATACTTGATCTCAGCAAGCGGCACGTCAGTCAGTTTTTGCAGGATCGACTCTGCGTCCGGGCCTTGCAGCGCAAGCTGGCAGTAATCGGAGCTGACGTTCTTCAAATCAACCGATTCTCCGGCAGTGTTCGACTTGATCCATTCCCAGTCTTTTTCAGTCGTGCTGGCGTTGACGACGAGCAGCAGGTGATCCGCTGCGAGACGATAGACGAGCAGGTCGTCGATTACGGTTCCTTGTGGGGTCGTCAGTGCGGAGTACTGTGCCTGGCCGTCTGTTAGCTTGCGGACATCGTTTGAAGTTATGCGGTTGACGAAATCGATTGCACCAGTGCCGCGCACGTCGATCTCGCCCATATGAGAGACGTCGAAAAGCCCCGCGTGTGTTCGTGTGCGCAGGTGTTCCTCGATCGTTCCGGCGGGATATTGAACGGGCATATCCCAGCCGCCGAAATCGACCATACGCCCGCCCATCTGCCGGTGGGCGCTGTTAAGTGGAGTTCGTTTGAGTTGCGCAGCCGTTGCCGTCAAGTTACTCACCACGCGCGCCCAAGTTTTAAGCGACGCGTTGTTTTAATCAGTAATAACAGGTGAAGCCGCAACGTAGCATGCGCAGTGCGGTGCGTCAAGCGAGGTACAAGAAATGTTTGGCTTCTGGCAGGTTCAGCAGTTCGTTTTACGGCAGTATTCTTGTCTTTGAGCGGAATTCGGTCCTCATTCGATACTCAGCAATACCTCTTTTCCCTCTGCTATTCTAGTTGTGATCGTGGTGCCCTCACTCTCATTGTAATAATTCGACTTCTACTTGGGGACGGGTTGTGACTAGAGGCACAAATATTTTCCAATCAGTATGTTTTTTTTGAAATGCAATCAGGGCAAGGCTGGTAAATGCCACTGCAATCAATTTATTCACAACGTCTCCCCTCAGAAACAATTCTTATCTAATAGTTTAGTCCAATAATTACTGGCGGCGAGCGTGCCCTCCCATGAATTATCAAATCGTCAGCACTGCAGGGACACCAATCTTCTGCGGGAGTCATCACTTATTGGGATCAAAAACCAGAACCATTCAGAAGGTTCATTGCATTTTAGCGGGAGGCTCCATAGGTTTACCGCAGGGATACTTGGGTGGTTTTGTTATCCGTACAGCTCGCCGGTTCATTGATGGAAATGCAGGAGGTTTGGGATCGTCAGGATTGATGAGGAATAGTTTCACGCTGTTCTCAACACGATAACCCCCGTCGATGAGTTTTAATCGGGAGCGCGAAATTCCGTGAGTCTTTATCAAGTAGTTCCGAATACAGTTTAACCTAATTCTTACTTCATTCTTGTAGCTCACCAACCCCGCAAATGCAATTATGTACGCATCGGCAGAGCTGTTCACTTTCATTTCTTTGGCGAAACGATCAAGCCTTGGTTTATCTTGCTCAAAGCTTCGTCCAGCGCCATCGTCCGGGTCCATGATCGGTCTGTCCTGACTCCGACTGCTCAAGCCGGTGAGCGGTTTAGTTTGCCGCAATCTGACGTCGACAATTCCTATTTGTCCCGTTACTACCGATAGGATCAAACTGGCGAGTATATACATTAGAACCTTTCCTTCCTCTTGCAGTAGAGACTCAGGATGTGGTGATATGCATCGCTCCATTGCCCAAAAGTATCCTTCGTCGGATCAACGGTGGGAAGTGTCAGATTTTCGCCGTGTCCCTTCATTTCGTTCGCAACTTCTAAGGCGGTTTTTGCAAGGTGGTAGTCGGAAAAAGCTCCCGTCGCGTAGGTGCTCGGCTTACTTCCGGCTACATGCGTTAGTTCTGAGAGAGCGTCATACGCAAAATACTCAATCCTCAATTTGCCTTTGAAATCATTGCTGCCATTACTCAAGCGAACTTGCGCACCACCCGGCGCACCTACTGCCCCTTGAACCGAACTAAAACCTCTGCCACTCACCTCCTTTTGGGTCACAAAGCCCTGTTGCAAAAAAACATCACCAAATAAATCAGCAATATTCGTATGCACTGCCTTATCATCACCTGTGTCACCGGCTCTATCAAGCAACTTAGTTAAAAACTCCTGGCAGCGACCGCGCGCTGCGATTGCTTTCAGGTGACTTACAATTTTCGCCAAGTCCCACCAATGGATCCTTTCAGTGACAGGATTCGGCGCATTTTGAGCTTGAACAGAGGAGACGGAACCCTGAAACCAATTGTCGTTGATGCGCCAGTTTGCTGTAACGGTAAGATGTCCCTGTTCGTAAGCTTCGCCAATCGCGCGCTTCAAATTGTTGCCAAACTTCTTTGGTCCATCTGCAGTGGAGACCGAATATCCAAGGAAGTCGGATCTGGCATTCCATTCCATGAACTCCATGGGGTGTAAGCGGTCGAAGATCCATGAGCAGTCGGGAAGGGGGACTCCGTTGAGTGCGCAGCCTGTGATCGGTTTGCCCACACTGCCGAGGTGGGGGTACTCGCCGTCGGTGTCTGCTCCGGTGAAGCTTGGATCAGCTGGGTAGGGATCTACGGGTTCGATTTTGGCGCCTGAGGCTGTTTCTTCGAAGGCGTCGATTACGGTACCACTGCTCTCAGCCTGTCGCACACTTTGCTCGCCGGCATCCCGATGCTCCCACAGCACATTATTGGTGCCGTCGTTTTGCGTTGCCAGCACTTCTTCGCCTTCAGCGTACAC
>Ga0207643_10000882_pt1 | contig 18068 bp, 13 predicted proteins | sample KBSMisM62_FD_184313 | JGI IMG/M metagenome (GOLD analysis project Ga0207643, IMG submission 184313) | Miscanthus rhizosphere microbial communities from Kellogg Biological Station, Michigan, USA - KBS Miscanthus M6-2 (SPAdes) (version 2) | ecosystem: Host-associated > Plants > Roots >...
GCGATGAATGATGCCGCGCGCGTGTGCAGCGGCGAGTGCATCAGCAGTCTGCAAAGTGATTGACAAAGCGCTTTCGAGTGACAACGGGCGACCATTGACGAGTTGCCGCACGTTTCGACCCTCGATGTACTGCATGGCGATAAAGTGAATGCCATTGATTTCGTTGAGGTCGAAGATGGTGCAGATGTTTGGGTGGTCGAGCGCGGAAGCGAGGCGCGCCTCACGTTCAAACCGTTTGAGGTTCGCTTCTCGGGCAGTCAGCTCGGCGGGCAGGACTTTGATGACCAGGGTGCGGCCGAGTTTGGAATCGACAGCTTTATAAACGGTGCCCTGTCCGCCCTCACCGAGCTTCTCGAGAATCTTGTAATTCCCTAGCGTGGAACCAATCATTTGGAATTAAAACCCCAACCACTAAGACACGAAGGCACGAATTTATAAAAAACTTTGTGCCTTCGTGTCTTTGTGGTTAGAAACTGCTTTTACGTTCGCTATTCCTTAATACCCACCTGCCAGAGCATGAACGCCTGGTCAAATGCCACCTCTCGCAGCGAGTCGTAGCGACCCGAAGCGCCGCCGTGGCCCGCGCCGAAGTTGACCTTCAACAGCAACGGATTATGGTCGGTCTTCATCGTCCGCAGCCTCGCCACTAGCTTAGCACCTTCCCAGTACGGCACCTGACTATCATTCACCGAAACCTTCACGAGCATCGCCGGATAATCCTTTTTGGCGATGTTGTCGTAAGGCGAATACGTCTTCATGTAATCGAAAGCGGGCTTTTCGTTTGGATTGCCCCACTCGATGTATTCACTGGTCGTCAGCGGCAGGCTCGCGTCGAGCATCGTGTTCAGCACGTCAACAAAAGGCACATGCGATATGACTGCCTTGAACAGATCGGGCCGCATGTTTGATACGGCTCCCATCAACAATCCACCTGCGCTACCGCCCTCGACGACGAGTCGATCCTTCGAAGTGTACTTCATCTTGATCAGCGATTCGGCGGAGGCGATGAAGTCCGTAAACGTATTCATCTTGTTCATCATCCTGCCGGCCTGGCGCCATTCCTCGCCCATCTCACCGCCACCGCGAATGTGCGCGATACAGAAGATAACGCCACGATCGAGGAAGCTCAGCCTATTTGAATTGAAAGTCGGCGGAATGGAGTATCCATACGAGCCGTAGCCATAAAGCAGCAGTGGCGCACTGCCATCAAGCTTCACTCCCTTTCGATAGACGATCGACAGCGGAATCTTCGTTCCGTCGGAAGCCGTGGCAAACGCTCGCTCCGATTTGTAGTTGTTCCGATCGAATCCGCCGGGCACCTCCGTTTGCTTTAACAACGTCGCCTTGCCCGTGTTCATGTCGTAATCAAAGATCGATAACGGAGTGACGAGAGAGTTGTAACGGTACCTGACGACGGGCGTGTCGAATTCGCGGTTGGTGTACAGTTCTACTGAATAAACCGGTTCGGGAAACTTGATGCGCTGCCGTTTGTCAGTCTTGATGTCGATGACTTCGAGTTGTTGCAAACCATTTTCCCATTCAGACAGCACGGCGTGATTAGCAAACAGACTGATATCGTCGAGCTTCACTTCCGGTCTGTGTGCGACAAACTCTTTCCAGTTCTTTTCCGATGGGTCGTTAACCGGCGCCGTAACGATGCGAAAGTTCTTCGCTCCTTTGTTGGTGCGAATGTAGAAGGTGTTGTTGCGATGATCGACGTCGTATTCGTGTTCAGGCTGTCGCGGCGAAATCACTTTCAGCGTTCCGTTCGGATCATCTGCGCGAAGGTAACGCGCTTCAGTAGAAGTTTTGCTGAAAGCATGGAGAAAGATGATTTCCTTGTCGCGTGAGCGGCCGACTCCGATATCAAACAGTTCGTCCTTGTCTTCGTAGATCAGGTCTGACTTATCACTACCGAGAACATGACGGAAAAACTTGTCGCTTCGCTTGGTTACCGCATCTTCAGTGACGTAGAAAAGCGTCTTGTTGTCACTGGCCCAAACGACGCTGGTGGTGCGTTCAATTTTCTCAGGAAAAATTTGGCCCGTTCGCAAATCTTTGATCTGGAGTAAGTACTGGCGATAACCCGTGTTGTCAGTGCTGTATGCGAGCAGGTTTCCATCATCACTGGGAACAAAGGTATTGATGCTCATGAACTGCTGCCCCTTGGCCAGTTCATTCTCATCGAGCACGATCTCTTCCGGCGCGTCCAGGCTGCCTTTCTTGCGACAGTAGATTTGATACTGCTTACCTTTCTCGGTCCGCGTGTAATAGAAGTAATTTCCCCAGCGATAAGGCACGTTTTGGTCAGTCTCTTTAATGTGACTGACCATTTCGTTGTAGAGCTTTTCCTGAAGAGGCTTCGTGGGTTTCATCACCGTCTCGGCGTACTCATCTTCCGCTTTCAGGTGGGCCATCACCGCGGGATTAGTTTTTTCACGCAGCCAGAAATAGTCGTCGACGAGCGTAATGCCATGAATGTTTGTAGTCTTGGTCTTCTTTTCTGCCATGGGTGGTTGAGGCGCGCCGGCTCCTCCATTTGATTGGGCTACGACTTTGCTACTGATAGGGAGAACGCATAGAACAAAGAGCAACAGCAGAAAAGGTAAACGGGAGTGGTTCTTCATGAGTCACCTTCCTGATAAAGCACGAGATTTCAACTTGGGGAGACCGCTTGTTAACAACCGGCGCACGGCCGGCTAATCGTGAACGGTTCAACCACGAGGGGGATTACCCCAACCGGAACCCACGTACTTACCATCCTCAACAATGCACGGCACCGTTGGATCGCCGTCGGAATACGCGAACATCTCTTTGCGTCGCGCGCTATCGTTCTGGGCGTCGTAGTCGATAAATGGAATACCTTTGGAGTTGTAATGGTCGCGCGCCTGCTCGCAATAAGGACATCCCGGTTTCGTGTAGATTACTAAGGCCAATTCGCTTACCCCCGCGATTGATTTATACAAATTTGGGTGAGGAGCGATTATACTGCCGCTGCCTATGAGTGAACAAAGCGCAGATTTGCTCGACCCTTACGAGAAGCTTATCAGTCTCGAGATAATTGGCAAGCGAGTGAGCGTGCCGGAGAAGAATAGGCTGCTGCGCTGTTTTCAATACCTCTCCATCAACACCATCTCGTACGGCGACTTCTGCTGGAATGGCGACTGCACCAATTGCCAGATCTGGTATCACCTCGAAGGGCAGAACGAGCAGAGCGACAGGCCCGCGCTGTCGTGCCGGTTGGAGTGTGAAGAGGGCATGGTGATTACCAAGCTCAGTCGCTTCATCGAGCTCGAGGGGATTACGAAGTAAATTTCCCGCAAAGGCGCAAAGATTAGAACCAGGTTTTCTTTGCAGCTTTACTTTGCGCCTTTGCGCCTTTGCGGGAGAAAATCTGCTTTAGTACTTCGGCACGCTCGGATCCACTTCGTTCGACCAGCCGGTAATTCCGCCTTTCAAATTTATCAGTTTGCCAGTGAACCCCGAACGCTGCAGCGCGTCGATCGCGCGTGCGCTTCGCCCACCCATCTTGCAGTGAACGACCGTTTCGCGGTTCGGATCGATCTCATTCATGCGCGTCAGCACCTGCGCCAACGGGATGTGAACTGAATTCGGTATAGTGCCGATCGCGACTTCGTTATCCTCGCGCACGTCAATGATCTGAATATCGTCTCCGTTGTCGAGACGTTGTTTGAGTTCGGTTGCGGTCATCTCTTCCATATGAATTCCTCTTTTTGTGTCTTCGTGGTTACACTACACTCAACGAAAGGTCAAATCCATGAGATTCGAGTTCTACAGTGAAGCCCTCGATAATGTCCCCAAATTGTCGGTCGATGGAACAGTTGACAATAGTATTCACTTTTCTCATTGGCAAGGAAACACGACGCCCGCTGAAGTGAAGGCCGACACTTCCACGGAGATCGCGCTCAACCTCGTTGCTTCACCAAATCGCGCGGCATTAACCAACGGCATCGAGCTGGTCACTAACAATCACTTCGACACTGACGGCACTTTGTCAGTTTGGACCGTGCTGAATGGTGAACGCGCGCTCCCGTATCGAGACCTGCTGATTGCCGCGGCGGAAGCGGGCGACTTTTCCGAACACTCCAGCGACGACGGCGTGCGCGTCAGCATCGCGATCCAGGGCGCTGATCAGGCTAGTCCAAATAACGACACCGGATCGCCTCTCGCGCGGCTAATTGCAGGTGAGAATGTAGACGATGATGCGCGTGCGTATGAGCTGGTGCTGCCTGAAGTGGAGCGCTTGCTCACGAATATCAACGACTATGAGTCGCTCTGGCGCGAGGGTTGGGAGAGTGTGGCCGCTGCGATCGAGAGTTTCGAGCGTGGTGAGTCGAAGGTGATGGAGTATTCCGACGCGAAGCTTTCACTGATAACTCTTGCTCCGAAACTCTTCGACGGCGCTGGTTTTAGTCCGACGAGGCATGCAGCTCCTTACACAGCCATCTCGAAATACGCCAAAGGCGAACTGTTTCTGATCGCGATTCCGACAAACTCCGGCTGGTTCTATCGACTCGATTATCCTTACTACTCCTGGGCCGAAACCGTCGTGCGTCCGCATGTGCAGCGACGTGATTTGAGTGCTGTGTTGCAGTTGCTCAACAGCAAAGTGAGCAATCCCGACGGAAGCTGGAAACCGGATAATCGCGAGATGACGTCGGCTGTTAAGTTTCTCGACCGTGCCGGAACGCTTGCTGCGTCGCGATTAGAGCCGCACGAGGTAACGGAAGTTTTGACGAGCGCCTTCTCGGTGGTTGCGATCTCGGCATAGCGATGCACGACGTAATCATCATCGGTGCTGGACCAGCGGGACTGTCGACAGCGTTGTGGTGCGATGAGTTGGGCCTCGACACGCTCGTGCTCGAACAGGCTGAACAGATCGGCGGGCAACTGCATCGCGTCTACAACCCGATCCAGAATTACTTAGGCGTCAAGGCTCGCAACGGAGAAGAACTGCTCGAGCTTTTTGCCCAGGACGTTGATGCCGCGGAGTTCGATCTCTGGACGCAGACCAGCATTGCGTCGGTCGATTTAAGAGCCAGGCGTGTTTCATTGGCGAGCGGCGAGAGTCTTCAGTCGATCGCGATCGTGATCGCAACCGGAGTGAGACCGCGAGAGTTGGGAGTGCCCGGCGAGAAAGAGTTTGTCGGAAAGGGAATAATCGAATCCGGCGCGCGCGATCGAGAGCTCTTTGCAGGCAAGGATGTTTGCATCGTTGGTGGTGGTGATGCGGCTGTCGAAAATGCGTTGCTGTTGGCGGAAGTTTGTCCGACCGTGACGCTGGTCCATCGTGGAAAGAAACTGCGCGCGCGGCGTGAGTTCACCGAGCGTTTGCAGTCAATCCATTGCATCACGGTTTTCACTGAGTCTGTGCTGACGCGTATTATTGGCAACGAAGATGTCGAGGCGGTCGAGATCCAGCGCAAGCAGGGGCTGAAGCCGTTTCAACTCGCTGTGCGTGGCGTTCTCATTCGCATCGGCGTTGAGCCGAATACGGAGTTGTTCCGTGAACAGCTCGAGACAGACGAAAAGGGATTCATCAAGGTAAGCGGTCAACAGGAGACCAGTGTGCCGATGGTTTTTGCGATTGGCGACGTGTCGAATCCGCTAGCGCCCACGATCAGCAGCGCCACCGGAGCCGGCGCCACCGCTGCCAAAGTGATTGCTGCTCGATTGAGTGGTGTTTAGAGACGAAGCACGGGCGGCCACGGAGTGCCGCCCCTACAGTTGTTTCGTCGAATGTGCCTGATTTGCAACAACTGTAGGGGCGGCCCTCCGTGGCCGCCCCAGCGACGAACCAATGACCGAATGCGAAACACCTTATCTCGACGCACACATCGCCGCATATCCGGTCGAGTACATCGCCGGGATAGATCTTTACAACGCGGGCGAGTTCCATGCGGCGCACGACGCGTGGGAAGAACGCTGGATGGGTGAAGTTGGACCAAGCGAGAAACTGTTTCTTCAGGCTATGATCCAGTCCGCGGTCGCTTTTCATCATCTCGACATTGGCCGTCCGGGTGCGGCGCGGCAGATGTATCTGCGAGCGAAGGAAAAGTTTGCGCGTTTGGGTGTGAGTGTTTTCATGTCGTTGGATCTCGACGAGTATCAAGCTCAACTCGACTCCGCATTGTCGTGGTTGTTGACCGCGGCCGATCCGAGAGAGTTGACGCCGCCTCAAGTCGTTCCGCCCAAGATCAGGCTGCTGGCGACGTTGAATGAGTTTGATTAGAAAGGACAAAGCTATTCTTAACTTTTCGCGACTGATTCTGCTTGCCTGTTGGTTTGGCGCCGCGTTGTTCTTTGGAGCGGTTGTCGCGCCGGCTGCTTTTGGTGTTTTGAGATCTTTCGGTCTGCCGAATGCGAACGAGATTGCCGGCTCGATCGTGACGCGTTCACTGTCGGTCATCAACATCGCGGGCTTCCTGATCGCGCTACTGTTGCTGGTAACTGCGATACTCAGGCGCAATTCTTCGAGTCGCGTCAGTTTTATTGTGGAGTGCGTTTGCCTGGGCGTGATTGCGTTGACCACTGGCGTGGGACATTGGCTAATTGCTGCGCGAATGCGGGCGTTGCGCGCCGCCATGGTGTTGCCTATCGATCAGATTGCCGCTAACGATCCGCGGCGCATCGAGTTCGCCGGCTTGCATGGTTATTCGGTTAACGCGCTCGGGCTTGCTATGATTGCGGCTCTGGTAGCATTGGTCCTGATGTCACGAAGTTTGCGCAATTGAATTTCTCAGATAGGAAATGCTGGTGAATATTATTGAAGACATTGACGACTGGCGCAGGCGATTTGCCGGCTGGCGACCGAGTGACGATCTTTCAGATTATCCCTTTGTGCGAAACCGGCGCGCGCCATTCACGCCCGCACGGCGCGCACTGCCGATGCTGAATCTCGCGCTGATCTCGTCAGCCGGCGCTTACATCGATGGCACCACGCCTTTCGACACCAGTTCCGCTACCGGCGATCTAACCTTTCGAGAGATTCCAATCGAAGTAGAAGCGTCAGACTTGCGCTTCGCGGCGCGTGGTTACGATCCGGCCGCGGTGCAAAAGGACGTCGACGCGCAAGTGCCTGTGGAACGGCTGCTCGAGTTTGAACAGAATGGAATCATCGGACAGTTGAATCCGGTGTATTGGAGCTTTTCGGGATTCATTCCTGAGGCGGCGATGCTTGTCGAAGATCTCATTCCGAAGTTGGTCCAGCGTGTTAAGCGTTACGAAGTGCAGGCAGCGTTGCTGGTGCCTGCGTCAACTTTGTGCCACCAATCCGTCGGTTTAGTAGCGCGCGCGCTCGAACTGGCCGGCGTACCAACGATGACGCTCGCCGTGATCAAAGATGTAGTCGAATCAGTGCGCCCACCGCGCGTCGCGTTGTACGGTGGTGAGCTCGGCAGCGTGAGTGGGTTGCCGAATTTTCCCGAACACCAGCGACGCATACTCGATGAAGCGTTGCGCCTGATCGAGCCGATGGACCAGGCGGGCATACGAAAGCTCGCAGTGACGTTGGGAACGTCAGTACAAGAATCCCGCGGCGAGCGCTAATCAACTCACCTTTTGATGTCTCTCAAAAAACGTCTCGGACTCGGTGTGGTCCTTATCGTCGCGATAGTCCTCGCCTATCTGCTTTTTGCGCCTGTGCCGATCAATCCGGGCGCGTGGACTCCGCCAGACGCTCCAACCTTGACGGGCCAGTATCAACAGAACACGCGTCTTGCTCCGGTGGAGAAACTCTCTCTTGGGGATGGACACAAGCCGGAGGATGTTGCGCTCGATGCGGACGGGAAGATTTACGGTGGTTTCGAAGATGGCCGGATCATGGTGCTTCAACCTGACGGCACGCAGCCACGCGTCTTTGCCAATACAGGCGGGCGACCACTCGGGTTGATCTTCGACCGCTCGGGAAATCTGATCGTTGCTGACGCGATCAAGGGATTGTTATCGGTGAACAAGGCGGGCGAGATAAAGGTTCTGGCGGCGGAGACCGATGGCGTAAGGTTCACGGCTCTCAACGATCTCGATATCGGTGCGGATGGGACGATTTATTTCAGCGAAGCCTCGCAGAGATATCCGATGTCGCAGTTTACTGAGGATTTACTCGAGCATCAGCCCAATGGCCGGCTATTGGCGCTGAGCCCACAGGCTCAAAGGCCACGCACTCTGTTGGAAGATCTTTACTTCGCAAACGGAGTGGCGGTTAGTCCGGATCAATCGTTTGTGCTGGTCGCTGAAACTGGGAAATATCGCATTCGGCGTGTTTGGTTGAGTGGACCGAATGCAGGTCACAGCGACACCTTCATCGACAACTTGCCGGGCTTCCCGGACGGCATCTCTTCAAACGGCCGCGACAAGTTCTGGCTGGCGCTCGTGACTCCCCGCCAGGCGCTTTTTGATCGCATCTTGCTGCCCTATCCATTCCTGCGCAAGATAGTGGTTCGTCTCCCCAAATTTCTCCAACCCGCCCCCCAACGTTATTCGTTTGTGGTGGCCCTCGATCAAAACGGCCACGTCATCGACAACCTCCAAAACAACTCCCCCGACTGCTACGCCGAAATCGCGAACGTCGTCGAACACAACGGAGTTCTTTACTTCGGCAGCATCGCCGAAGACACCATCGGCCGCTTCCCGTTGCACTGATCTATTAGCCACAGATTTACGCGGACAAACACGGATCAGAAAACAGAAAGCATTTTCTGATCCGTGTTTGTCCGCGTAAATCTGTGGCTAATTAACGCTGACGTCCTGGAGCTCACGCGCTTTTGTTAACGTAGTGAGTGTGGTTCCGACTTGCACGAAATCGAAGGGCTTACCGATGATGGCGTCCACAAGTTCTTCTTCGCCGGTCGGAGGCACTGTGGTTGGTCCATAGCCGGTTACGAGAACGATCTTCACGCTGGGCCAATCTTTCCGAATCAGGCGCGCTGTTTCCCATCCATCCATCTCGGGCATGGCCAGATCGGTAAACACAAAATCGAAGGCGGTCGCGCGCAGCTTGTCGACCGCTTCCTGACCGCTGCCCGCCAACTCAACGTTGTGATTGACTGCAACCAGCATCTCGGCAAGTGTTTCTCTCACCGGCTCTTCATCGTCGACGACGAGAATTCGCAGGCGTTGTGCGTTACTGAGCGCTGACAAATCGTGAGACGAGCTATCCGCGCCCACTGCGGGCAGATCGATCATGAAGCGTGCGCCCTTGCCAGGCTCAGAAACAACACTGATCGAACCCGAATGACGTTCAATAATGCTGTAGCTGACCGACAATCCCAGGCCGGTACCCTGTGCGCCTTTCGTCGAGAAGAACGGCTCGAATATTTTTTGTTGGACGTCGTCCGGCATCCCCATGCCGTTATCGGTAAAGTGAAGTTGTAGTCGATTATCGATGCGGCGACAGCTAACCAGGAGCTTGCCGCCACGCGGCATAGCGTCAACTGCGTTCACAATCATGTTGACAAAAACTTCACGCAGTTCTGACGCACTGCCATACGTGAAATGCCCGCGTTCGGTATCGAGCTTGACCTCGTATTCAAGCCCGCGAATACGCGCTTCGTTTTGCCAGCGAGTTCTGGTTATCTCGATCGCGTCATTGAGCAGTCCGGCGACATCAACCAGTTCAAATTCCTTCACTGCCGACTTGCGCGCGAACGTTTGAATCCTGCGCACGGTGGCCGCAGCGTCTTCAGCGGCTGTCTGAATGATGTCGAGGTTACGCACCAGCGCCGGATCACCAACCTGGCGCCGCAGCAACTGCGCGCGTCCGAGGATCGCCGCGAGGGAATTGTTGAAATCGTGCGCCACGCCGGACGCAAGTTGGCCCAACGCGCGCAGCTTGTCGGCACGTGCGGCGCGCTCGCGTTCTTCTTTCTGCTCCGTGATGTCGCGCGCAATTCCCAACACGCCGGTGGCCCGTCCTTCAACGACCAGCGGCGAGTTATCCACGCGCGCGTATCGCAGTTTTCCTTCGTGCGAGAAGTAACGCATCTCGTAAGTTTGAGGTGAGCCTGTTAACGCAGCTGCGAGCTTCTCGCGTACCAACTCACGATCAGGCTCGTAGACCATGCTGAGCAACGGTCGCCCGATTAAGTTACTGCGTTGATAGCCGAGACCCTTGAGGGTTGCGGTGTTGCACCACTTGAAATTCCCCTCCGGATCGACAGCGTAAATCGACTCGCGCGCACTCTCGAGAATGTTCGTCAGCAACGACTGATGCTCGCGCGCGACTGCCTGAACCTTGCGCAGGTCCGAAAGATCACGCGCCGTGCAAACAACAGCAACAGCGTCGTTGTTTTCATCGAGCACCGGTTCAATTGAGACGAGTAGCGGTCGATTCAGACGGCTCGGAGTGATTTCAATAGTGACGCTGCGGCCTGTTTCCAGCGCGTTTTCAACCACGCAGGACTCTTCTTCGCTGGTCCGCAGAATGTCGCAACACTTCCGGCCGAGCAGCGATTTCGGATGCTGAGCCTCCATCGCAGCGCCCGCGCGATTCACGCGTTTCAGTTCGCCGGCGCGATCGAAGATGAAGATCCCGTCAGACATCGCGTCGAAAGTCGTTTCCCATTCCGTCTTTCCGCGCGCCACCATCTCGAACAATTCAGCCTGCGCGATACCGATGGCGATGCGTTCTGCCAGTGCTTCGACCAGCGCAACTTCGTCTTCCGTCCATGAACGTATACGGTCGGTTTGGTAGATACACAGTGACCCACGAAACTGCCCTTTGATGAAGACTGGATAATTAATCTGCGAGCAGACATCAAACTTCTCCGCGCGGCATCGCACGTATTCAGTCAACGCAGTCGAATCGTCTGCATAGTTTCTGGTGTCTTCAATAATGAGCGGCTTACCTGAGCACGATAAGCGGCAGCCGATGGGATCATCACAATTAACTACGCTGTTTGTGACACTGTTAACGCCGGGTGCGAGGAATTCGTATTCGAGAGGCTCTTTAACACCTTCGCTGTCGTACAAACAGAGCTGAACTCTTGACGCCTCGAGCGCGCGTCCGAGCTCGAGCGCCGCCGCGCGGAGAACTTCCGGCAAACTCAGCGAAGCGCGAATCGCCATCGTCAAACGATTCACAAGGGCTTCTCGTTTCGAAGTGCTCTCGGCTTTTTGGTAAAGCTGCGACTGGCGAATGGCGATTCCAGTTTGGTCCGCAACAGCTTTCGCCAACCCGATGTCAGATTCGCTCCACTGTCTCAGCTGTCTCGTCGTCGTAAGCGCGAAGGCGGCGGGAACGTCGTCTTCAACTCTGATCGCCACGTACATTATCGACTTCACATTCGCTTTCGAGAGGATGTTTTCGTAGAGATCGGCGATGCGCGGATCGTTCGCGGCATCATCAAAAACCCAAACACCCGTCTGATCGAGTGCCGCAATCAGCGATTGTAGATGAGCCAGAGGGAAATCGGATGCGGCCGGCTGTACACCAACAGCGTGATACTCAGCCGCGTTGATAGCAGACTTCGTGCGATCGTCTCTCATGAACAGCGAACAACGATCGACGTCGAGATACGCGCCCAGCTCCCGCACTGCCGTGCGATAGATTTCAGTACCGTCGAGCGAGCAGCGAATCGCTTGTGAAATGCGATGGGTCATGGCCTCGCGTTGGGCCTGTTGGGCCACGAAGGCCTGACTCTCGCGTAATACCTCTTCTGACTGTTTGCGCTCGGTGAGATCACGCGCGATTCCCTGAACTCCAACCGGCTTGCCGTCGCTGAAAATCAGCCGCGTGCTGACTTCCAACCGGATACGGCGTCCCTGCTTCGAAATGATGTCGATCTCGTAAACTGTCGAGACTCCCTGGCTTGTCTTCTGCGCGATCATGTCGCGCGCAAGGCGCAGATATTCAGGCGCAATCACGTCAGCGACGTTCAGCCGCGTTGCTTCTTCACGAGAATAGCCGGTGATTCGTTCGCCGCTGCGGTTGAGCGAGGTGAAGTTGCCCATGAGATCATGGGTGTAGATGATGTCGTTCGCGTTCTCGAAAAGTTCTCGATAGCGTTCTTCACTTTCGCGGATAGAGTTTTCGGCGCGACGATTTTCAGTGATGTCAGTGGCAACACCGATCACGCCCAGCACGTTTTCCTGATCGTCAGTCAACGGCGAATAGCGCACCTCGAAAACGAGATCGCGGATCGAGACTGCAGCCGTAAACGCTTCGCCTTTCAGCGCGCGCCTGATGTTCTCTCCGACCTGTGGTGAGTCGGCATAGACTTCAAAAACTGACTGGCCCACCAACTCGCCGGGTGTCAGTGAAAGAGTCTTCAGTCCTTCACCTTCGCACAGCGTGAAGATCCCATTCTTGTCCGTCGCAAACAGAATGAGCGACGCGCAGGCCACCACCGTGCGCAAACGCTTTTCTGCTTTTCGCAGCGCCTCGCGTGCCTGCTTCTTCTCGGTTACGTCTCTGAAAACCGCGAGCACCGCCGCCTCACCTTCGGAAGTGAACGGCAAACCGGTGACTTCGACATCAATCGCGGTTCCGTCGAGGCGTAGACACTTTTGTTCGGCGAGCGCCGTGCCTTTTTGAAAGCGTTCTATGTAGTCGACGCGCTCGCGGACGTGGTCGTGATAATCGGGATGCACAACGTCGAGTATAGATCTTCCGATCAGTTCCTGGGCTGACGTGGCGCCCCAGAGTTCGACCGCGGCAGGGTTGACATAGATAAACTTCCCCTTGCGGTGGACGACGATGGCATCGGGTGAGCGTTCCACCAGGCTGCGATAACGCTCTTCACTTTCCATCAACGCCTTCCCGAAACGGTGGCGCTCGTCTGAGCTGATGTTGGTCATTATTTTCCGGACGTTTGAGTAAGAAACCTCGGGAGGACCAAAATTGAAGACTGGTGTGGGTTTCTGGTGGTACCCACAGGTGGGCGTACCAGCCGGAGGAGTATAACAGGTTTATCTAAAGTTTGGCCACGGATAACACGGATTTAGCTTGAATTAGCACTGATCTGAGTATCTGTGACCAAAAACCTAATGATCCTGGCCGCGTTTGCGGGTGGTCGGCTCCGCGGAGGTGGTTTTGGCGAAGTAACCGGAGCGGTAGTTTAACTTAAGGGTTTTCTGCAAAGCCGGGTTAACGACCTGGATCTCGATCTTCCGGTATGAGCCGTCCCGGGCCTTGTTACTCGGCGAATAGGCGACCAGGTACTGTTCGCGCAGATCACGTTGAATCTGGGCAAAAGCATCGTTAAGGTCGCGTTCGTGACGCGGAAAATAGGCTCGGCCGCCGGTCTGCTCGGCAATTTTTCGCAGCGACCCTTCGTTGACATTGAAGCTATAGCGATCGCCGATGCCGATAGCATAAATGAGCGCGTCAGCCTTTTGGGCCCGTTCAACTGCCTCGTGGAGCTTCAGACGGCTGCTGGTATCGTCGCCGTCGGTCAGCAGGATGATAGCGCGACGCGTGTGCTCCGCGGAGGCGCTGATCAATTCTTCCGACGTGGCCCAAACGGCATCCCAGATGGCAGTCGAGCCGGCGAGACTCTGGTTGGTACCAGAAATCGGCGGTGTTCCATTCACAACCACGCCGCCACCGATATATCCCGAAGGCGGAATAAACTCGACGCGATCTATTGCTCTTCTCAACCGCTCGAGATTTCCGGTGAAGCCCTGTTCCAGGGTCGTCTCTCCCGTGAAGGAAACAATCGCGGCCTCGTCTTTATTCCGCAGCATATTTTCCAGAAACGCGCGCGCGGCCACTTTTTCATCAGGCAGTGTGCGTTCTTCGGAAGCGCTCGTATCGATCAGGATCGCGAGCGAGAGTGGAAGATCGATGTTCTGTTGAAAGGTGAAGATCTCCTGCGGCTGTCCGTCTTCGAACACGCGAATGTCTTCGGCTTTCAAGTCGCTAATGAAGCGTTTGTTTTTATCCGCGGCCGTGAAGAAGAGGTTCGTGAGATTGGTTTCGACTTTGACTACTTCGTCAGAGTCCTGCGGCAATTCTTCGCGTGTTCGCGGTGTAGGCGATGGCGATGGCTTCGCTTGCTGGCCGCCGCTCTCGTTTTTCGCGGACAAGCTGCTGCTCGCCATTGCTCCGCACAACGCGAGAAAAATAAGCAGGGACAAAACTAATGGTCGATATTGCATTTTAAACTCTCTACTGCGCTACGCTGTCGGCGATGGCTTTGTAGCCTCGCTTTGTTCTCACTTTTAGATCGTCATGCCGGTCAGCAAGTTTCACGTCGATCTTTCTGAACGTGCCATCATAACTCTTGTTCGTCGGGTTGTAAGTAACGAGATACTGCGCACGCAGCTCTTTCGAAATCCTCGTAAACGAACGCTCGAGCGAAAGCATGTCGCCGGTGAAGAACGCCACCCCACCTGTTTCTTCTGAGAGCGTTGCCAGATCCTTGTCTTTCTTGTCGGCTACCTGTCCGGCTTCAACGCCCGGCACAGTCGAAAGAAAACCGGCCTTCGTTGAGATCGCAAAAATCGTCGTTTCAGTTCGCTGCGCGATATCGATCGCGTCGCGTATGTTTGCGCGGCTGTAGGTGTCCTCACCATCGCTGACGATCAACAACACGCGCCGGCCCGGAACTGAGCGCATCTTCTCATCGCAAAACTGCCACACCGCATCGAAAAGCGCGGTCTGTTTACCAATCTTCTTGACGCCGTAGACAGCCTTGTCGAGCAGATCGAGGCGGTCAGTGAAATCCTGGAGCAGGTTGATCTCGTCGTCGAAGGTTCCGAAGAGCACGCGGTCCTTGCGCAGCTTCACAACTGTATGAATGAAATTCATCGCCGACTCCTGCTGAAACTTCAGCTTGCCGGCCGTGGATGGCGATGTGTCCATCAGCACCGCGATATAGAGCGGTGTGGTTTGCGAGAGGTCATCGGAGAAAGTCTCGATCGTCTGCGGGACTTTGTCTTCGAGAACAACGAAGTCTTCTTTCGTCAGCCCGGGTACAAAATTACCTTTCTTGTCGGTCACCGTGATGGGCAGTCGCACACGTCGAACCGGGATCTTGACCGTACCTTGCGGATCGTCAGCGGGTGTCTGAGTAGGAGAGGGTTTCGGCTTTTGCGCCTGCACAAAAACGGCAGCGAAACTGAGCACGAGCGCTGCCGACAAATATTTGAATAAAAACTGTGTTAGACGTGCTGACATGCTTGTTTGGATTTATGTTCGGGAGCTGACCGCAGTCCACCGGATACGGCGGTTCGATGCGCTCGTCCCCGAACTTGTTGCCCTTTCTGAAAACGTTACGTCTCCATACGTCATATAGGTTGGTATGTCCTATAAGACTAACAGGGAGGCGGAGTGTTACAATGCGGTAGAACTGTTCACGGCCCAGCTTAGTCGCGCAAATACTTTCACCTTCATGCCCGACAGCCCGAACAACCAAAATTCAGTCGATACGAATGCACTGCCTGAGTACATTGCCCATTATCGCATCTTACGGCGACTGGGCAAGGGTGGCATGGGCGAAGTGCTGCTTGGCGAGGACACCAAACAGCACGGTCGCAAAGTCGCTCTGAAGGTGTTGCCGCCGGAAGTGACCAGGTCAGAGAGTCGCTTGCGCCGCTTCAAACAGGAGGCGCGAGCGGTCCTGGCGCTCAATCATCCGAACATTCTCACCATCTATGAGATCGGTCAAACAGCCGACACACACTACATCGCCACCGAATACATCGAAGGCGAAACGCTGCGCCACTGTCTCTGGCGTGGTCCAATGAAGCTCGACGAAACACTCGGCGTCGGCATCCAGGTAGCGATGGCGCTCGAAGCGGCGCACACCGCGGGCATCGTTCACCGCGACATAAAACCCGAGAACATCATGCTGCGGCAGGACAAGTTTGTCCGCGACCGGTTCGTAAAAGTGCTCGACTTCGGACTCGCGAAACTCACCGATCGCGACGCACCCACGACTGATCCCGAAGCAGTGACGATTCCGATTACGGAAACCAGTCCCGGCGCCATCATGGGAACCACTGGATACATGTCGCCGGAGCAAGCGCTGGGCGAAAACATCGACGAGCGCTCAGACGTTTTTAGTCTCGGAGTGGTGCTTTACGAGATGTTGGCCGGAGAGCAGCCGTTCAAAGGAAAGACTGACAGCCACACGCGCGTCTCGATCATCGATCACGAGCCGGTGCCGCTGGTCCAACATGTTTCCAATGTTCCGCGCCAATTCGAGCGCATCGTTTCGAAAGCGCTGGCGAAGGATCGACTCAAGCGTTATCAAACCATCACCGATCTGAAAATCGATCTCGAACAGCTCAGAGACGAGCTTCACATTTCGGACACCCTTGAGCCGGCGAGACAAGCAGTGCGCGAGACGCAAACTGATCTGCATTCCTCAGGACCGACGACCGTCAGAACGCAGGTCAACACTGTTGCCGACAGTACGACAGCCTCGAGCGGTATTGATTACAAGCCTGCCGCGAGTCGCAAGAAATGGATTGCGTATGCCGCCGGCGTGCTGGCGTTGTTGGTGATCGTGGTCGGGGTGATTATGTTTGCGTCGTCGTCGCCGGCGATAAACTCGGTCGCCATTCTTCCATTCGTAAACGACAGTAAAGATCCGAACGTGGAGTACCTGTCTGACGGCATCACCGAGAGCATCATCAACAGTCTCTCGCAATTGCCAAATCTGAAAGTGATGTCGCGCAACGCGGCGTTTCGTTTCAAAGGATCGAACCTCGATCCGGTTGAAGCAGGTCGCAACCTGAATGTCGGCGCTGTTCTGACCGGGCGGCTCGTTAAGCGCGACGATCGTTTTGTGATCAAGACAGAGCTGATCAAAGTCGCGGATGGATCGCAGCTTTGGGGAGCAGAATACAACAGCAGTCTGGCCGATATTTTCTCGGTGCAAGACGAGGTATCGAGAAAGATCTCGCAGAGTTTACGGCTGCGGCTGTCAGGTGAGGACGAAGAGAAGCTGGCCAAACGTTACACCAAAGACACCGAGGCGTACGATCTCTATCTAAAGGGAAGATACTCCTGGAACCGTCGCAACGAAGAAGGTTTTCGCAACGGCATCGACTACTTCAAGCGCGCCGAAGAAAAGGACCCGACGTTCGCGCTCGCTTTCTCCGGGCTTGCTGATTCGTACGCGCTGCTTTGCGATATCGGCGTGGAGAGGCCGGTCGACGAAATGCCTAAAGCAAAGGCGGCGGCGCAGAAGGCTGTCGATGCCGATCCGGCGCTCGCCGAAGCATACACGTCGCGAGCATTTGTCAGGCTGTCGTACGACTGGGACTGGCTGGGAGCGCAGAACGATTTTCAGCAGGCGCTAAAGTTGAACCCGAAGTATCCGACGGCGCATCAATGGTATGCGTCGTATCTAATGCAGATGGGTAAGTTCAGCCTGGCGAAGGCGGAGATTGAAGAGGCTCAAAAGCTCGATCCGCTCTCGCCGATCATCAGCGCGAACAACGGTCTCTATTCGTACTACCAGCACAACTACGACGATGCGATCGCGAAGTATAAAGTGATGCTTCGCAGCGATCCGGATTTCTGGGTGGCGCGTCATTACCTGGCGCTCGCGTACGTGCAAAAAGGAATGCATCCGGAAGCGATCGTAGAGCTGCGCAAACTGATCAAGGCGCCCGAGAGTGGTCCCATACCGGACAAGGTTGTTGAAGCCGAGTCGGAAGCGTCGGCGTCGCTCGGGTTTGCGTACGGGATGGCAGGCAAACAGGCGGAAGCGCGCGCGATCATCGATCAGCTAGATGCGCTTTCGAAACGTCGCTACGTTTCACCGCTGTACTTCGCGATTGTGTATGCCGGGATGAAAGAGAATGACAAGGCGATCGAGTATTTGAACAAAGCATACGAAGCGCGTCATCCCGGATTGGTGCTGATCCGGATCGAGCCGATGTTTGATGGACTTCGATCGGATGAGCGCTTCAAACAACTAATCAAGCGCTTCGAACCCATACCTTAAGAAAAATCAGCCACAGATTTACGCGGATAAACACAGATCAGAAGACAGAAAAAGATTTCTGATCCGCGTTCATCCGCGTAAATCCGTGGCTAATAATTCCGACAACTCGGCCGGTAACGGCGATTCAAACTTCACGAGTTCGTTTGT
>Ga0207643_10000886_pt1 | contig 18035 bp, 20 predicted proteins | sample KBSMisM62_FD_184313 | JGI IMG/M metagenome (GOLD analysis project Ga0207643, IMG submission 184313) | Miscanthus rhizosphere microbial communities from Kellogg Biological Station, Michigan, USA - KBS Miscanthus M6-2 (SPAdes) (version 2) | ecosystem: Host-associated > Plants > Roots >...
AGTCTCTTCATACCGGATCTCATGAAGTTGTTCCCCATCGAACGACAGGATTTGCGCCTCAGGGTAACCGAGCAAAACTGGCGAGTGGGTGGAAATGATGAACTGCACATCTCTGTGCTTCCGCAAAACATCATGGAGCAACACAAGAAAAGCTAATTGACGTTGCGGAGAAAGTGCCGCTTCGGGTTCATCCAGCAAGAACAGACCATTACGCTGGAACTTGAGTTCGAGGACGGTGAAAAACGTCTCGCCATGGGAGCGTGTGTGGAGGCTCCGTCCGCCGTAGAAGGTGCTAATCGGAGGTGAATGATCGAATTGTTCTCTGTCAAGGTCATCCATGTATGAGACTGAGTTGAAGAAACTCTCTGCCCTCAAAAAGAATCCGGCACCGGTCCGTTTGTCGAACGACAGGCGCAGCGCCCGCACCAGCGGATCGATCGAATGATTACTCTCAGTGATGTCGTTTGAAAAATTGCGAGTGCCACCCTCACGCCCAAATCCATAGTGCACCGCAATTGCTTCTAGCAACGTAGATTTGCCCGTACCGTTTTCACCCGCGAAGAAGCAAACGCGGGATCGTAGGTTCATCTCTTCAAAACGCCGGATAACTGGAACGGAGAACGGATAGCTCTCCCAATCATTCACTCGGTCGCGCAATAGTGTGATTCTCTTGAGGACGGGAAGAATTTTACGCAGAAATAGAGGGTCAATGAAATTATACGATTTCACCAACTACTGGGAAGCGGGCCGTCCGGCAAGAATAGTTGGTGAAATGGCGATATTACGCCAACTGATCTTAGGCATTTCCCGCCAGCTAATCCCGCGGTGTTGGGGTTCCCCAATACTTCTCCATCCAGTTCACCACTTCTTTGATCATCTCGTGTCGCGGGATGTTGTGTGACGCCTCATAGACTATGCGACGCTTGTGTTCAGCTGGCGTTCCGAGGAGATCGAATAGCGGTTCCTGCGAACTATCAGTAGGGAAAAAATAGTCGTAGCGGCCGTTGAGCATTAACACCGGCGCCTTGACGTGTGGCGCGAAGTTCACTGCATCCGCTTCAGGTCGCGAGGGCTGAAGGTAGACACCGCCCATAAAGATCACCCCAAGGGAGAGCCGTGGCTCCATAGCAAGAAATACTGGCGCCAGACCTGTGCTCAAACCGATATATCCGATCCGGTCCTTTGCGATGTCTGAACGACTCTCGAGGTAATCGACCGACCGACCGATATCCTTGGACCACATGATCATATGATCTCGATAAGCGGCAGTCATATTAGGAGTGTCGTCCTGGATGCCATCACCACGCTCGAACGTGCTCTTGTAGATGGGGTAAAGGAAGGCACGGCCGCTCCGCATGATGAAGTTGAATCGATCGAAATCTGTGGTCGTAGCGCTGGAGCGCTCATAGAAAATGTTCCCTCCAGAAAAACCAATCATCACCTGATATGGCGGCTTCGCATTTTTGGGAAGAAACAGGTAGGCGAGAATTCGCTCGCCGCCATACGCAGCGGCATAGCTTACCTTTTCCACGCGCCAGTCAGGCGAGGTATCGTCGACGGACTCCGCCTGCACATTCAGATCGCCGTGATCGAAGGAGTAAAGGCTGCGCCAAGCTTCGAAAACTACCGAACTGACCGGTTTCATATTCCGAACATCACGAGACGGCGTACGGACGATCGCCGTCAGCGCGGGCGAAAGATCTTCCGGCCGATCTACTTTGATGCAACGAATTCCGCTGTTCAGGCGTCGTGTGAACGGGGGTTGCACATCCCAATTCGTGAACATATACACTGGCTCGTTCCACGCGCCGCCCAAGATGTAGCGTTTTGAGCCAGTGGAATTTGAAACCCACTCTTTCACATTGCCAGCCATGTCAGTCGTGCCACCGCGGGTAATACCGCCCGTCGCGCCAACCTGGCGCAAGGACTTGCCATCAGCGTTGCTGGCGGGCACCACATGCGCGCTCAGCCGCAGGTCGGCCGCCCGCGCCCAGTGATAGATCGTCGGCAGCGATTTACCAGCCCAGCGTGCGAACGCCTCTGCTTCGTACCAACTCACGCCGCCAACTGGATAGTCGTCTTGCCCGGGCAGATACGTGCTCATCTCCCACCCTGCGGGGCCGGGCCGGCCGGTCTTGTCACGGAAGTGTGCCATAGCCGCCTGGAACGTCAGCGTCCGCCCGTCTTTCACGAACGGTTCTTGCCACAGCTCAGGGCGACGATAACCGCCTTCATCGACGAACCGTTTGAAGTCGCGATTCGTGACCTCGTGGCGATCAATCCAGTAGTCCGGCAGGTGGACTTCGGGAAGATGTTCAAGCCCGGGCATGAGTATGTAAAACGTGTCATCGGGCGATGTGATGCGTACCATGCCGGGCGGCATCTGGTTGGGATCGTAGAGTGTGAAATGGCCCCGAAACTCCTGTGCGAAAGGACCAGGACCAACGTCCTCCGCCACCTCCCGCCCTGCCATTTCAATCTTCCAGTGCATGAGGCCACGTGGCACCATGGATTCGACGGGGGTCTTGCCTAGCGGCCGCCATGATTCCCCATTGCGGCCGTATGGACGGTAGAAAACCTCACCACCGGGTGGATCGGACTCGATGATGGCGCGCCGCGAAATGGCCCTCATCTGCTCTGCGAGGAGCGGATCGTCTGGGATGAGAGGCTGCACCTTCTGCACCAGGCGGTACGCATCGTCAAACTTATCTGCGTCAGCCAACTTGACGATTTCGGGAAGCGCGACATGCCTTGCCCAGCGAATCTTCGCATTGCGCCTGGTCGACCACGCCGTGATGCCAATGACCACGCACAACGTGATAACCGCGGCCAGAATGGCCGTGCGACGTGACGTCAGAGGCTGTGTCAAGGCAACCAGCTGACGACCCAAGTCAGTCTTGATCTCGTCGGCCGATTGAGCCAAGTCCCTCCCAATGTTGGCAGCGCTGTGAGAGGGCAGCGCCAGCACATGATTGGGTACAGCCGAGTTAGTAATATTGGGAGCTTGATCGACGTGAGCGATGAACCGGTAACCACGGCGGGGAACTGTCTCGATGTAGATCGGTTCAGTGGCGGAATCGCCCAAAGTCTCGCGCAACCGGTTCACGGCCGCATTCAGTCCATGTTCGAAGTCGCCGCAGGTGGCCCCGGGCCAGAGCCGCTGCTGCAGCTCTTCCCGTGTCACTAGCTTTCCGCGGTTATTGGCAAGCACGACCAGGACTTGGATTGCCTGACCCGAAAGTTTCAGGCGATTGCCTTCCTTGCGTAGCTCTTCGTTGTCGAGCGACAGCTCGTAAGGACCGAAACAGATCAAGCCGACGGTTTTGCCGGAGTCTGGCATGGCTCACACACCGCCCGGGGCAGTAGTTTACACCCCTTCCGAATCCTCGAAAGCGCAGCAATGGAAGAACCGACGGGTCCCTACCTTCTTCTAGATTCGGCAACTTACCGATGTGATCTGCTGCTACCTATTTTGTACTTCGTCAGTATTGAGGTAGCAGCCAGCACGCCGCTACACCTTGGTGGAACTGACGAGGTGCCCACCGTGAAATCGAGCTTGTTGATTGTCTTTCTCTCGGCCGCTTGCGCAGCACAGACACTAACCCTCCGCATCGTTCCAGCCCATCTGGACGCGATCGCCTCGATTCCGAACGCAATTGAGTTCTTCTGTACGCACAACTATGGCAGCCATGATTGTCTGAAAGACTCCGCCGCATTGCGGAATGCGCTGGCGCCTTATCCCCTTGAGCTCCTCGGGCGGTGGTCATTTCTGCTGGTGCCTGCAGACGACTGGAGGCCGCTCGTGCTTGGCCTGCGCCAAAACCCTGTGAGCCCTGCATTCTCGATCATCGATCAGCATATAACCGTTCTAGAGAGCAGCCTGCTTACCTCGACCCCGCTCCGGGACAAGAGCCTTCTGCAAACTTTCGGCGTGATTGGAGGCGCTTTGCTCGACCTGGCTGTGACCCATGAACTGGGACACGCTATCTGCCAGGACAAGGATCAACGTCGCGCGGATGATTACGGTCGCGAACTGCGGCAGAAGAACACGGTGGAATGTACGCAAGCGCCGGAAGGTCTCTCAAAAATACGATCAGCCTTTCGCGAATCTCAAGCTGATGCTCGACAACGTCGGCCGGGGAAACCCAAGCGATAGCGCGATCGCGAATACGTCTATCGGCGCCTCGATGTAAATGTTGTACTCAGGCCACTTCACCGCGCTCGGATACTTCGCACCAGCATAGAGAAAACGGGTAGAACCACCAAAAATTTCAAAAGCTTCAACGAAAGGGGATGTCATGTACCAATTCAATAGAATCGTTCTCGTAGCGGTCGGATGCCTGATCGGATGGATGACCTTTGTGTCGCCCACGTCTGTGATCGCTAAAACGCACCTCGTTCAGCCCGGGGATTCGATCCAGGCGGCCGTGGATGCCGCATCGCCTGGCGACATAATAGTGGTCACGGCCGGAACGTACCGCGAGAGCGTGAAAATTCAAGCAGACGGGCTCACCCTACACGCTCAAGGCAGAGTCACCCTCAAACCCGCGAAGTATGGTAGTGGTGAGTGCTACTTACCCGGCCACGTTGCCGGCTTCTGCGTCGTGCCCGCCGATTTCGACCCAAGCGTGGGAAGCTATACCAGAAGGGTACGCGATGTCACCATCGCCGGTTTTCGCATTGTTGGCTTCGACGACGGGGTGTTCGGCTTCGGCACAGAGAATTTTAAAGTCACACATGTGGTGGCGATCGACAATAGTGACTACGGTGTCGCATCGTTCGATGGGATCGGCACGAGACTCGCCCGGAACGCGACCAGCGGCAGCCACGATGCGGGTATCTACGTCGGAGATTCAGTCGACGCTAACGCCGTGGTGACGAACAACCGCAGTTGGGACAACTCGTTGGGCATCCTGGTCCGGCACAGTCACAAGGTGTTGGTGTCCCACAACAAAGTCTGGGGAAATTGTCTTGGAATCTTTCTGCTATCCGACATTGAAGCTGGGGGCAGCGGACAAATCACGGTGCAGCACAACAGAGTGAGCGCCAACAACAACTTTTGCCCCGTATTCGAGGGGTTCCTGCCCGACCTCGCCGGCGGAGGCATCGTCCTCGCCGGTTCACAGCATGACATCATCTTTCACAACGTCGTATCAGACAACCGGGGCAACACACTCTTTTCAGGCGGAATCGTCCTTATCACCAACACGTTACCAAACCCGGACGGGTCATTCGATGTATCGAAAGACAACTTTGTGGCTTTGAACAGGCTGAGCGGCAATGAACCAGGCGACATCGTGACCGATGCGACGAGCACGCCGAACGTATTCGTCCGCAATCGATGCGACACGTCAATACCGGACGGGCTGTGTGGTTTTTAGCCCGCTGCGGGCACATCCCAGCCGGGCAAGGGTCGTTTCCGCGAACAGCTGCGAAGGTAGTTCGCGCTTCGGGCGCATGGGGCTCGAGGGAGCCTTGAAATTCCCTAACTATCATCAGCGGATTAAGAGAACCCCTGGCTGGGAGTGCGTTGTCTAGATTTCGCATCACAGACTTCGATCTCACGTTTCTATAAGTTGCCTTAAATCCTGAAAAATCGGCCGAGCCTTCGTCGGTCTTCGACGAATTAAGGTTCGAAATCAATGGCCCGTTTTCAGCGCGAAAGAGTGAACCGCTACCGTGAAAGTTTTCCGTAAATGGTCGCTTTCCCATCAACCACGTTGGCAACGTAACGACCCGCGTTAAGAAACTGCATTACCTTTTTGCCTTCGCGGGCCAGTTGCGCCCATCGTGATTTCGTTTCAGGGTTTTGTTCTAGCCCACGGAGTTCCAGTCCGTCGAATTCAAAATCAACCTGCCTCAGACGATTGCGAGAGGTTCGCTTGACCGGATATTTCGTGTGTTCCAACTGTACCGCGTTAGCGTCGTGGACTAGAGATTGCCGCCAAACGCTGATCAAAGCATCGCTAAGGTTCATGAAGGCTTCCTGGGCAGCACTGAAACAATCACCGCGTAGCGTCGCTACTGCTCAAAGCGCCGTTTGAATTCGGCATACGGTTGGTCTACGTCTGTGAGGAACGTGTCTAGTGCACTTTGCCTTTGCAGGTCGCCAATCACATCTTCATTCGTCACGAATCGCAGTATGAAAGTACCCGATGCTTTTTGAACCATTACAAACGAGAGGACGGGAATCTCCTCGGGCGGCTTGCCGTCGATCGGTTTGCCGCTGGCGTTTCGCACGTCTTTTCCACGTTTCATGGCGGGAATTTTACGCTTCCCAATCCCCCGAAAACGTCGGAGGTGGGCAATCGGCCAGCCGCGGCGGTGAGGCGTGTGGTGGGCACCACGTTGGGGCCGCGAGATCATGGCACAGCTTGCGCGGATGGAACCATAATTATCTCCGTACGATTTCGCATAGAAAGGGCAATCCCCCGTGCTGACGGTTTGTGCAGTAGGAACTATAGGATCGTGCTCCCTGGGTTGGAAATGATTTCCTTGAAGTTCGACTGGGAACCCAATACGTTCTTGCAATCCTGGAGGAAGATAACGCCACGTTGCTCGATCGCATTTCCTCTGCAGAACTCGCTCTTACCAACAGACTTGACGTATTAAAAGAAGGATCACGGAGAAGCGCCGGAAAAAGTTCTCAATTTGAGAGAAGGTCCGTAAGTCCCTTGTGTTGACTACCTCCAGAGCGCGGCCTAAGATTCGCGGCTGGAGTTAGAGGTGGTTCCTTCCTTATGATTGGCCAGACCCTCGGCCATTACCGCATTGAGGAGAAGATTGGTGAGGGTGGCATGGGTGAGGTATACCGCGCCCACGATGAGCACCTCGACCGAGATGTTGCCCTGAAAGTTCTGCGGGCAGGTGCGCTCACTGACAGTGCTGCGCGCAAACGATTCCACAATGAAGCGCAGGCACTTTCAAAGCTAAGTCACCCGCACATCGCAATGGTTTTCGACTTCGATACCCAGCAAGGTGTGGATTTCTTGGCGATGGAAATGATTCCCGGCGCCACGCTGGGCTCGATGCTGGCCCCTGGCCCCCTCGACGAGGTCGAGATATTGAAGCTCGGCGTGCAGCTTGCCGACGCATTAGCGGCAGCCCACGCGCGAGGCGTCGTCCATCGGGACCTCAAGCCAGGAAATCTCATTGTGTCGCCAGAAGGGCAGCTTAAAATTCTCGACTTCGGCCTCGCTACGCTATCCAAGCCCTCCGGGGAAGCGAATGTAACGCGTAGCATCACGGAGACACACGGCGTGTCTGGGACGCTGCCATACATGTCTCCGGAACAGTTGCGGGATCAACCGGCCGATATGCGCAGCGACATCTACTCCGCGGGAGCCGTGCTCTACGAGATGGCCACCGGCAAGCGTCCGTTTCCGCAATCCCAAGGTGCCGAGTTGATTGGTGCCATCCTCCACCAAACACCGTCGCCACCAAGCAAGCACAACCCGCTTGTCACACCTGCCCTTGAGGGTGTCGTGATGAAAGCGCTTGAGAAGCTGCCTGCGCAACGCTACCAAACAGCACGAGAACTACTGGGCGCGCTCGAATCCGCCGGCGGCCCAACGCAAGGAACCGCCCGGGCACCGCGCATGTCACTACCGCGGCGTTGGCCCGTGGTGCTGTGGTCGCTCAGCGTTCTGCTGATTATTGGAGTCATCTTTGGTCTCAATGTTGGAGACTTACGCCACCGCTTTCGCCGCGGAATCGCCACTGGCTCGACATCCCCTCCCGACCCGATCAAGACAAGACGTTCAGTGGCCGTTCTCGGCTTGAAGAACCTCTCGGGACGTCCGGATGAAATGTGGCTTGCCACAGCGCTCGCAGAAATGTTGACGACCGAGCTAGCGTCCGGCGAGCAGTTGCGATTGATTCCGGGCGAAAATGTCGCGCAGATGAAAATGAGCCTTACTCTGCCTGAAGCGGATACCTACAGCAAAGAGACATTGAACCGCATTCGAAAAAATGTCGGCACCGATAATGTGGTAGTCGGGTCCTATCTAGCACTTGGGAACGGACAGTTGCGCGTGGACTTCAGATTGCAGGATGCATTGTCGGGCGAAACGCTCGCTTTGGTGACGGATTCCGGCCATGAGACAGAAGTTTCCGATCTGGCAGTGCGAGTAGGGGAGAAGTTGCGGGAGAAACTCGGGGTCGGCTCGGTGACGACCGCGGACGCGGGCGCGGTGCGCGCCTCGCTGTCTTCGCATCCAGAAGCAGCACGGCTCTATTCGGAAGGATTGGCAAAGTTGCGAGTCTTCGATGCGCTGAATGCCCGCATTTCCCTGGAGAAGGCCGTGACTCTGGATGCGAACTATGCGCCAGCGCGTTCCGCATTGGCTGGAGCATGGAGCGCTCTGGGCTACGATGCAAAGGCGAAAGAAGAAGCGAAGAAAGCCTTCGAGCTATCCAACAATCTGTCGCGAGAAGGCCGCCTTATGATCGAAGGCCGCTATCGAGAAATCGTCAATGAATGGGACCAGGCGATCGAGATCTACCAAACTCTATGGGGTTTCTTTCCCGACAACTTGGACTACGGCGTGCGACTGGCATCGGCTCAGAGCAGTGCCGGCAATGGAAAGGAGGCGCTGGAAACGGTACGTGCGATGCGCAAGGTTTCGTTTCCAGCGAATGAAGATCCTCGCATCGACCAAGCAGAGGCGAGCGCCGCGGAAGCTTTGGGGGATTTCAAGCGACAACAATCCGCTGCCGCAATCGCCACCGAGAAAGCCAAACAGCAAGGCGCCAAATTACTTGAAGCGCGTGCACTCTATTCGGAAGGGTGGGCATTTCTTAACCTCGGGCAGTTCAAGCAGGCGATGCAGGTAGCCGATGAATCAAAACGAATTTACTCCGAAACGGGGGATAGGCCCGGTGTGGGACGGGTGCTGCACCTTATTGGAACGGCCCTTCTAAAACAAGGGGACATCCCCGCGGCGTTACGCGCCTATCAGGACGCCCTCTCTGTCTCTCGCGAAACCGGCAGCAGGCTCGGTATGTCCGTTGCGCTTAATAATACTGCCAATATCCTTTTGCTCCACGGAGATCTGCTTGGAGCCGGCAAGCAGTTCGAGCAAGCGCGGTCGATCTTTCACGAAGTCGGCGATAAGGATTATGAAGGATTCGCGCTCTCGAACATCGCCAATGTCTTTTTACTGCGGGGGGAATGGGCAAGTGCGAAGACTTCCTCCAAGAAAGCACTCGCTCTTTTTCGTGAAATTGGCGACAAAGACGGTCAGGCATATGCGCTGGTCGCAACAGCCTCCGCACTAGCACTTCAGGGCAATCTGACTGCGGCTGAAAAAAGCTACGACGAATCGTTGACGATTTCGCGCGAAATCAACGACAAAAGTATCGTGGGCTATGCTTTGTATGGCTTGGCTGGTGTGTCCCTCCTGAAAGGTGAGATGGCAAGGGCAAGAGAACAATGTTTGGATTCTCTAAAGATCCGGGAGGAGATCGGCGAGAAAGCCTCCGCGGCTGAGAGTCGGGTTTTACTCGCCGAGCTGGAGATGGAAGAAAGGCAACCCGGGGAAGCTGAAAGGTCAGCACGTCAAGCAATCGAAGAGTTCCAGACGGAGAAGTTAGCTGACAACGAATTTGTGGCGCAGGCGGTGCTGGTGAGAGCGCTGCTCGCGCAGGACAGACCCGCTGAAGCCGAAAAGGAGATAGATCGCCTGGCCAATGCTGCGGCGGGAAGTCAGAATGCGGAGGCTCGATTTAAGTTCCGAATTGGGGCTGCTCGCGCGCGCGCCGCAATGCAGCGAAACGCGGACGCAACACAGGATCTTGAGCGCGTTCTTGCCGAAGCAACGCAGCTTGGCCTGAGCCAGCATCAATTCGAAGCCCGCTTGGCGCTCGCTGAGATGAAAATGAAATCGGGGGACAGGGCTACGGCTCGCGCACACCTCGAGGCGCTTAAAAAAGACGCCGCCGCCAAAGGTTTCCTCCTCATCGCCCGCAAAGCTGACGACGGGCAGCGCACCAAATCTCTACACCAACCACCGGAAATCTAAAGCGATTCACCGCTGAACACGTTGGGTTTGGCAGACCAAAGTGTTCCTCACGTTCAGCCCTCGGTTCTCGACTTTTATTGTCATTTGCAAGGTGGTTCACGGGATGCTAGACGCGTAAAATGACAGCGCACGTATGCCGTTCAAGAGCAAAGCTCAGAGGCGCAAATTTGCGCAGCTTCTCGTAGAAGGAAAAATCTCAAACGAGACCTACGAGGAGTGGAACCGTGAAACCGGGGCGAGGGAACTGCCGGAACGGATACGCAGAAAATCCACTCCCAAGAAGGCCACCAAGAGACGGGCTAAGTCAAAAGGAAAAACGCGTCGTGCATCCTAGGGTGCGCGCGCCGTCGATCGTGCTGGCAAGCGTTTTCGTTGCCACGCTGCTAACTTTTCCTATCTCCCTGATCGATATCCAAAGTCGTGACGTGCTGTTTCTGGCTGCGGTCATCGTTGCGTCCAGATATGCCGGAGCGACGGCAGGACTTTGTGCTGCGCTGTTCTCGGTTCTTATTTTTGACTGGTTCTTTGATCCCACTCCCCACATCCTGGACTTTACGGTCGCCGGGCTTGTCCGGGCAGTCGTCTTTGGCTCTGTGTCAATGCTTGTCGCTTCGCTAGAAACGCAGCGGCGTGGGGCGATTCGGTCTTTGGAGGAAACCAACAAGAAACTGAGCACCTCCCTGGACGAAATCAAAATTCTCCGTGGGATTTTGCCGGTGTGCTCCTACTGCAAGCAAATCAAAACCGAGACGGATACGTGGGTTCAAATGGAAAAGTACATCCATGAGCACAGCGAGGCCGACTTCTCCCACGGTGTGTGTCCCGACTGCATTAAGAAGTACTACCCTGAGATCTATGACCGTCTTTACGGACAGGTGAAGCCGAAGTGAAGCGAGCGAGGTCCGCGTTAGGCTCCGGCTGAGCAGCTTCCGGAGCTCGTCGCACTCGAAGAGGATAGTGCCTCGTATGTTGGCGAAAGGCGTGTGCCATGGAATATGACTGACAGCGGAACTACTTCGACGCAATTCTTGCAACGGACGACGAGACGTTAACAAAGCGCATTGACCTGGCAGAATCGACAGTAAGTGCCAGAGTTCAAGAGCTGATCAATAAGTGCGCAGTCGATGAACAAGAGATAAGGTCGCTCACTGTTGGTTAGTTGGCCTCCTCAAGCTTAGAATTGAGGGATTGGACCGAGCAACAACCAAGTGTTCCCATGGTGCGGCCTGATGTCGCATCGTTGATCAGAACCGTCGCCTTCTTGTTCTAGAGGGTTCCCACCAGCGTCCAGATTGCGTTCGATTGGTTGACGTATGGCCCTTCGTCTAGGAGTTTCTTCAGAGCAACCAGGACGTATGCTTCGGGACACTGACAGACGTTGGCAATTTGCGTCGTAGTGTAACCAGACTTCTTTGCCTGCAAGAGGTTGAGAATCCGGTCGGGCAAATCGATCTCCAGATCCATGGTGCATTTCCTCGCTGTTCGAACGTGGAAGAGACATCTCATCCAGCTTTGCGATCCGGCGGCTGACGCTTCAGCTTTTCCACTAACAAGCGCGCTATCTCTTGAGCGAGCGCCTTAATTTCGTCGCGGCCGTATTCAACTTTTGCAATATCGCAGAGTTGACGCAAACGATTGTCGATGTCGTCGGTCATACTGCCTCGAAGACCGAGCGGCGGTGATGAAGTGGCACAGCGTAGCCACCGCTCGGCGGTTTCGCTCGTGTCGTAGAAATCTACACCAGTCATTGACGGTTGTCAGCGATGCTGCTCACAACGGGTCAGCGCGATCTATCAAACGCTTGTACTCCTCCGTCAGTGACCACTTGCTGTCCCTGATCTGTGCAAACCCGCCTCGTTGCAATTCCTTCAAGACAACCAAGAGCAAAGCTACAGGGCGATCGAGAGTGGTGGCTAGTGCGGTGAGCGTTGCTGGGCCGTTTTTCAATTGTGCCACTACCTTGTCGGATAAATCATCTTCGCTCATGTTGAGATCCTGTCGCAATCCCAGCAGGTCTTTGAACGGAAGCGGCAGGTGGTCCCCCTAGACTTCCCGCCGCCTCCGAGACGCTTTCCTTCAGTGCGCGCACCCCAACTGTGCCTGACCAGACCACCGTCGTACATGGCTCCAAAGTGGCAAGGTAAAAGCTGTATCAGGCAATTCCTCGCTCTTGCTTCAGCGCGGCCAAATTGCGTAACGCTTCCTCGACAGCCTTGGATTCTTTTTGGTCTTCAGGGGCGCCCGTCAGATCAAGCAGCCTCATCAACAGTGCTGCTTCCAGGGTCTTGACTCGTGCCCCCAGGCGTACCGCGTCAGTCTCTAAAAGAGTTTCGGTGTATTGCTGCTCCCAGGAAAATCGTCGGTGCAACTTGTCCGGTGCCATTGCGTCTCCTTCCGAAGACCACGACAACGACGGGAAAAAAGCCCCTCGGCCAAAGGGACGTATCGGAGACAACCCACGCCGATGCAAGACGGCGTTGATTTCTGAGATAGTGCCCACATGGGGACGGCCGGAAAATCGGGTAGATCTAGTACAAGGCATAGCGGACATTTTTGACAGATTGTTCCCAAATCCGCTCTACTTCATAACACCCGAATGCGGCAAATGAGTTGCGGTTTGTTCGTATTCGCGGGCGTTCTCTGCAACAAACGCAGTTCGCGGTTTGCGACAACGGGGATGGGCACGCCAGTCAAGGTTACGTAACGGCGGATGGACCCGATGGCGTGCTAGTGGTCGACGTGGGGTGGTGGTTGGCCCTGATCGGTTCGCCCCCAACGCAATTTTCTGCACATGATCTGCAAAGGGAGCACGCCTCCACGCTCTGATGCTAAGCCGACGCTGCACTTCTTCCTAAGTAACAGTGCGCGTGACACTTTCTTTTCCTGTAGTCGAGGATGAGCGGCCCTTCCCGTGCATAACCCTACGGTGCGCCCTCGGACTCTTGCAACGGAGTTCCCTCATGCGAGCCTTCGCAGCAAAATCTACCGTGGCTATCGCGGTCCTGCTCTTGATTTGTTGTGTTTCCACCGCAAGAGCTGATTCCATAAGCTTTGACCTCACCTCGAACAATCTGGAGATTGCTGGATCTGTTGGCACGGTCGCGATCAGCGACACAGGGGCCAATCAGGTGACAGTAGCAATCACGATGAATCCTGGCTTCTCACTCAAGCTTCCGGGCGGCGATGTCGCTTTCAATGGGATCTCCGGACTGACCGCTGCCAGCGTCAGCGATGTCACAGGGAACGCTGGAATGATCGGGTTCACCGGATTGAGCTTCAAGCAATTCTTCACTGGGAAGAACATCAGTCAGTTCGGCACTTTCGCGTTTGACTACGCCAACATAAAAGGCGCTCCCAATGGAGTGGTCAGTGCTGATTCTCTGACTTTCGTGCTCACTGCGTCAGGCCTCTCGGCCAGCCAGTTTACTGGTGTCGCGGTGCACTTCTGTACCGCATCCGGGGCAGGCTGCGGCCCGAATACCGGATTTGCTTCGAGCACTCCAATTACTACGGTTCCAGAGCCTGGCACTCTATCTCTGATCGGAACCGGCCTCATCGGCTTAGCTGCTATGGTACGTCGTTCCTTCGGTGGTCGTCACAATGAGTCTGGGCGTCATCACCGAGGTGAAAGCAGAGTCGTCTGAAATTGCATGTCGCAGTTCCGCATCGCGAGTGAAAACCATCCGCCGAGGTCGCGTTGGATGCGCTGGGCCGACCTCGTGCATGGTTCAAAATCGCACAGTAAAGAATACATTTGCGCAATCAGATATCTCGGTTCACACTTGCGCGGCTGGGGTGCCGGCATGAATCTCCAATGGCTGCCGGTTCTTGCAAACGTTGTTCCGGGCGTTACGGTGTTCCTAATGATTTCCGCCGGGAGCGCTCAAAAAGAAGTCGACAGCCCTTCCGCAAATCCGGACACTATTCATTTGCCGAGTGCCGCCGCGAGCGTTCCTGACAAACCCAACAGCCTCTCTTCTCACGACGTTCCCAAGTGTATCGAGCGGACCGTCCAAGATTCTGTACCTGGTTGGCGTCGAAGCAAGACCGCGGACCCGTCGTAAGAGTCTGTCTGGATTTACGCCGCATCTGGCATTCCGCTGCGTTTCAAAAATGTTTCCAGAGAATGCTTGAGTGATTGATGCAGTCGATCATCCATTTCGATAAGGTCGGGAATCAAATTACTAATATCGATACTCTGCAAATGTTGCTGGGTGCATTGGGCGATGACGTGGTGCAAGAGTCTGGTTTCCTCGAGCAACATCGATAATGAATATCCTTGTTTTCGCCTTGCCTCTCCGTGCTTCGCCGCCGAGTCTTGCGACGCCTGCAGCCCACTCGGACCTTGATTACCGGACGGCTGTACAAGTTCATCAAGGACCTGGGGCAAATGATCGATCCGTTCGATTCTCTCCAATTTAATCTGTTTGATTTCCGGATCTTTGTCCACGGCTTGGTACCAAGCCTCAACAATATCTTGTTTGTTGCGGGCGATGAACTGAGGTAGTCGTTCCGTGAATATCACATTGCGTTTTCGGTCGCGTGCAAGACTTTCACGGATGGCTTTAACGACTTGGCTTGCGTCGGTGCCCTTGATCAAAAAGTCGTCTACTTGATTGTGAATTGCTCGCAACGCGGCTTGAAAGGCTGGATAGCCAGTCAAAATGATGGTGAGCACGTTCGGCTGTACTCTGCGCATCGCACTCGTTACGGTAAACCCATCGCCTGGCTGGCCAATATTCAAATCAGCAATGAGGACGTCATATGTTTCTCCAGTAATAAGCTTTAATGCTTCCGGAACAGTGGAAGCGGTGCTCACTTGGAATCCCTCGCCAGCCAGAATCGCAGACCAGATCAGTCTCAATGTCGGGTCGTCATCAACGAAAAGTACTCGAATGTTCTCGGGCATAGTGCGCCTCAAGACCGTTGGTACTTGTAGGATGATTCTTGAGCCACAAACGGATGTCGGACATTGCGTGGTCCTCAAGACGACTAGCTTCTGGCCGCAAGTCTATTTCCTGCCCAGTTTCGCGGGGAGATGATGTGACAAACCCTGAGAACAGGGGTTGGCGCTTGACTCTTGAATCGCACGGGCATACGTTGGGCCTCATACGGAGAAGGGACCATGAACACTCCATCCTACGGAGCCCCTTGGCAACAAATATTCGTTCACGCGATGTTAGAAATTGACAGCCCACGCGTTGCCTCGAAAATCGCTGCAGCGGAAGACGCGGTATCCAAGCGCCTGAACGAATTACCGTTGAACCAGGCGAATGCAGAAGAACTTCAAGCCTTGATAAGCGCCATCAACAAACTTCGAAGCGCCAAGGCTGAGGCTGTGGCAAGGCACTCCGGCTACTAGATCGACGTTATTCAAGGATGGCAGCTCATCATGCATCGCTGTGTGCCGACCGGGCTCGTATGAGGCTACGATAAACAATCACTCAACCTGCCTTCGAGTAATCATGTTTGATGTCGATAATTTGTCTGCCCGAGACGATCACAACGTCGCCGGATTGCAGCTCGACTTTGAACTCGCTGCGGTCAATGGTGTCTTCCAGCGTATCAGCCGAGATCGTCCTTGTAATTGCCTTAATGCGTCCCCATTGCTTGGCAGAATTTTCATTTGTCATCACCATGCAATAGGCGTCGATCATAGTCTGAAGTTTGTTTGCGAAATTCATGGGCGAAAGCTTACGCGCAACTGGTACGCACTTCAAATCAACATCTCGATGTCGACGTGCGCCCCTTGGCCTTTTGGTGCGGTTGAACCAGGGTTACCGCAAGTGCGGATTATGTGCTGGACGGCTAGTCAGTGGCTGCCGATGGTGAGAGCTGAAGCACCATAGATTTCCGACCTAATGACACACGATCGTGCCCCAGCACAAGCTTCATGATTGCTCTTTAGTTTGTATGACGCGTTGGCGTTTGCACTCTACAATGGGGCCGATTAGAACACTCTGCTTTCTGGCGTCACTCTGTCAGAAGTGACAGACCGTTGTTGGGGGACACCAATTGCGGAACTAACCTGAGGTGTTCTGCATAGTCTGGGGATTCGTCACGAAATTGATCGAGTGGAGGGTCGCTGTTCAATCTACACCCAGGTAGTCGGCGTAACATCGCCATTTCACCAACATCGCCGATTTAGCAGTGACGCCCTCTCACGGCTTTTTCCAGTCTGTCAATGCCACTAGCTCGTCTAGGATTTCCTGCAATCTTTGCAGTCGACGTTCTTGATCCGCTGCGCCGCCCTGTATCTTCTTGCCGCCTTGCAAGTACAAGCGGTTCGCTTCTCTAATTTGTGCTATTTCTTCGCGCAACCTTCCGATGCGCTCTCTGACGGGCTGCTGCATAGGGATAGGCTAGCAGAGCGCGGGAATCACTGCGGCAGCATCGCAGTTTGCACAAACGGACTCGAGCAGGGAATGCGGGTCGTCGAGGTAACAGTTGCAAAATTGCCATTACACTAATTGACCGGAGTTTGCGAGCAAACGGCGCAACCTGGTGAGAACGCTTGTCATCAACCGTCGTGCGAAATTATCGTGTCACTCTTTACCGGCTACGCCATAACTTTATTAGACCAAAATGGCTTACAGGACCCAGCGACCTGCGTGGGTAGAGGATGTTTGGCCTTCACTCTGATTCGGCTTACGTCGGTTCGGCAGCGGGGTGAGCGCAGTATTTCTCAGCCGAGAGTTGTGTTCGCCCAAAGCGGCATGGAGTTCGCGAAATATCTGATTCAACTCCGACCCGGCTGGCGTGATTATGGCCTGCTCACAGAGTCCTAAAATACGATCATTCAAACGTCTACTGCCCATAAAGATTCCAACATTTTGCCACATCTTTCTGTCGCAGGAGAGAGCCGGCGTATTCACAGGCAGCGCGTCTTTCGCGTTTGTCCCCAGTCGCCGCCGTGCAGCAGGTCCGCAACAGCCCTAATCAGCTTCTACCTCATAGAGTTACTGACATGCAGTGAGCGCGAAGGTTCCAGCCTCCGAAATAGTTGGTGAAAATCGCCATTTCACCAACAACTTTTCCCGAACGCCCATTTCCGAGTAGTTGGTGAAATCGCCTGATAGCGTCAACTGACTGCGAACCGCAAGGCTAAAGTAGTACCGACAAAAGGCTTCCTGTTCTCGATTGACTTTCTAGTCACTCCGGCGTGCAATTTTCACTGAATTTTGGGTGTTCATTACACCCGTAAAGGTCTTCGCGAAGGAGCCATCTATGCTCTCACTCAACCGTCGCTCACTGCTGAGGGCAGTGACCGCGCTTCCTTTTGCTTCTTGGCTTGCGACTGCAGAAGACGGAACACAAGCCGTTCAGGTTGTCCAGGCAGGCGCTGACCGCACCGGACAGCCGCACAAGGCGGTACGCGCTGGCAGCCATCTAGACTTCAAAGTCCTCACCCGCGAGACAAACGGCGGCATGTTTGTGATGGAAAACATGAACATGAGTCGTGGCGGGCCGCCTCGCCACGTACACTTCGAGCAGGAGGAGTGGTTCTGTCTGATCGAAGGTGGCGACGTGGTGATGGAGATCGGCGAACAAAAGCTGCGGTTGAAGCCTGGGGACTCCGTGTTGGCTCCGCGCAACGTGCCGCACGTCTGGGCTTACATTGGTGAACAGCCGGGACGGATGATTATCGCCTTTTCGCCTGCGGCAAAGATCGAGAGCTACTTCGAAGAGACCAGCAAGCCTGGTGCCAAGCTTAACGATCCACAGCGGTATGAAGCGCATGGGATGAAACTGCTCGGCCCGCCTCTCTTGGGGTAGGCGCGCGCCCACCCTTCGAACGGGGAAGCCCATTACCCACTCGAGCTAAGCGAACAGCCGTGTCATGTGTTGAAATATCGCATTTCACCAACTACCCCTGACCGGGTCTTCCGAGTAGTTGGTGTAATCGCCTGTTAACGACAGTTACCCGCGCTTCGCAGATTTAGCCATCAGTTTTAATAGACGAGTAGACGTCTCTAGCAGCAATAAGTCGAGAGGCGATGCCATGCGATACTT
>Ga0207643_10000887_pt1 | contig 18020 bp, 13 predicted proteins | sample KBSMisM62_FD_184313 | JGI IMG/M metagenome (GOLD analysis project Ga0207643, IMG submission 184313) | Miscanthus rhizosphere microbial communities from Kellogg Biological Station, Michigan, USA - KBS Miscanthus M6-2 (SPAdes) (version 2) | ecosystem: Host-associated > Plants > Roots >...
AGATAGAAATTGGCGAAATAGTCTTTGGGATCATTTTTAACGGCAGCCCGAAACGCGGCCATCGACTCGTCCGACTGTGCCCAGTGATTTTGCTCGAGCAGCGTGAGGCCAAGAAAGAATTGAGCGTGGCTAGCCTTGGGATCCATCGCGATGGCGCGACGAAACTCACGAATGGCATCATCGGGATATTTCGACTCGCGGTAAGCACCCGCAAAAACGACGTGCCAGATCGCCTTGTCGCCATAAGCGCTCAGCATTTCGCGGAAAACTATTTCTGCCTTTTCTTTCTGCTTGAGCTTTAGCAGCGAATATCCGAGGGAGTACTGAGTGTTCACCTCGGGAGTGATCTTGAGCGAACGCTCGAATGAGGCGGCGGCACCCTCGTAGTCTTCCTTCGCCATCTGAGCTTTGCCCTGGAGATACCAAAGGCGCGGGTTGCCGGGCTCGGAGACGAGAAGAATTTTGGTCTGACTAATCGCATCGTCTGGCCTTGCAGCGTTGAGGGCCGCCGCAGATAAATTGAGACGCGCCTCCGGAATATCTTCGAGGTCGACCGAACGTTTGTATGCATCCACCGCGCTTGAAAAGTTGTTCTGCAGCATGCGCAGGGCGCCGAGTTGGCGCAGCGCGAGAGCGGCCAGTCTCTTCCCGGCGCTTATCACCGCGTCCGGATCAGTAGCTTTCGCCGCCTCCAAGGCGTCGTAACGAGTTTTGAGCTCAAGTGCAGCCGCGCCGGCCTTATTTTCAGCTCTGGGAGGAGCAGGGCGAGCAGGTGGCGCAGCGGGATGCTTTGGCTGGGGTTTGGCTTGACCAAACCCGAGGAGCGCTGAAGTTAAGACAATCAGAATCACTGCCACGCGCAGACCGGGAGGCAAGGAGTCACCGGACGGCTGCGGCAGTTGTGCCGCACTTCTTTTTAAGGTCTTGTCCGCAAACACCTCGGCCCCTTATCTGCTCCCAATAAGAAAACGGCAGCGCCCTCAGAGGAGCACTGCCGTCATTATTTCACCAAGACTTCAGAATCAGCTAGAAGCTGATCTTGAGGCCATATTGCATTTCGCGTCCCGAACGAGTCGTAGTCTGACTCGACTGGCCGAACTGGTTGGTGGGGTTTTCCCGCGTGATGATGTTGTTGACCGGGCTGCAAGGCGCATACAGCCCTGTGCCGGGATCCGCGGGTCCGCAGTTTACACCTGAAGAAGGCGTATAGCCGAAGACCTGGTCGCCACGGAAATTCGGGTGATTGAACAGGTTGAAGAAGTCGATCCGGAACTGGACATTGACCCTCTCTCGGACTTTGAAGTTCTTGTTGAGAGAGAAGTCAGTGTTGATCTGTCGAGGCCCTGGGCAATATCCTCGCGGCTCCATGTTCGACGGTATTGTCCCAATCTGATAGCCGATGAGTGTAAATGCAGCAGGGTTGTAGATTTGGTTGCCACTGCGATCGGAATCGCAAGACACACCGGTGATCAATGGTCGAAGAGGCTCGTTGTATCCCGTACCAATCAGTGACTGCAGGCCCAGCCCACCACCGGCACGGAAGTTTGCGTCCTCGCTGATGCCGTTTTGATAAACAGTGTGGGACGCGCCGGAGGCCGCCGACGTGATTACCCCAAGCTCCCACCCACCCAAGGCACCTTGCACGAAGCTGTTCGAAGCCTTCAGGTCAGGAAGGAAGAAGGTGGCGTTCGCCACGAAAATATGTGGACGGTTGATGGGTGAATTTCCGCGATCTAACTCGGGACGAGTGAAATCGAGGTAGTTCTGCGCACCCGCGCCACCGGACGAGTTATCGAGTTGCACGTTGGAAATGGAGTGCGACCACGTGTAGGCTCCCGTGAACTGCGAGCGTTTGTAACGGGTCTTAAAGAGCACTTGAAGCGAATGGTACGTCGAGTCTCCGTTGCGATCGAAGTAATTGATCGCCTGGAAGTTTGGAAATGCGCGGAACGGCTTCTGCGCATTTGCGTCGCCGATGAAGGCTACGCACTGCCAGCTTGGAATGACACCGAAATCCGTACCTCCGAGAGTGCAATCCGAGGTTGCCGACGATGGCACAGCATTGATGTCATAGTTCGAGGTTAAGTGCGTGGACTTGTTGCCGACGTATCCGACCTGCAGAGCTGTGTCGCGAGCCAAGCTCTGTTCGAACGAAATGTTCCATTGCCATGAATTGGGAACGTCGCTGTTGGGATTGGCACCACCTGTTGGAGAAGCGGCACCGCCACCTGCGATCTGTTCCGAGCCACCAAGCGCCCGACTTAGACCGCCGTTCACCGCGAACGGAGCGTTCGCCGTTAGCCCGTTCGAGGGCGAGACACGCTCGCGCTGATAGAACTGACCGAGGCCCATTCGCAACGCGCTCTTGCCATCGCCACGAAGGTCCCAAGCGATTCCAAGACGGGGGGCAAAGAGGTGGTAGTTCTGATCACGCAAATGCTTATTCGGACCGTCGACGCCGGCGCTATAAGTTGTGCCGAACTTGGCATTCGCATCACCGCACGGATCCGTGCCGGGGACAATCACGAGTCCGTTGCAAGCATCAGACGCCGGTTTTGTCGGGTCGTACAAGGCAGGCGCAAAGTTGGACATCTGGCCATCCGGATGATACGGCGAGTAGAGCAAGGAGTAGCGGACTCCGAGATCGACCGTGATGTTCCGACGCACCTTCCACGAATCACCTACATAGAACTCGTAATCACGCCACCGCAGAAGATCCCGGACGTTGGTCGAGATTTCGGACAAGCCCCATACGGCGCCCGGCACAAGAACGTTCGCCAACTGATTGCCAGTAGGGTGGTTCGTATCCCAATCCGCGGTCCCAAAGGTTGGGCGTTCGGTGCTTGACGCGCCGTTGTCCTCGTCTTTGGCATCGCGACCGATGAACGCACCAAACTTGATGGTGTGGTTCCCTTTGACCCACGAGACATCATCTCGGAAGGTGTAAATGTCGAGCGCGTTGTTCCAAGGAGCAATCGTCCAATAATTCTGTCCGCTTCCATATTGGTTGAAACCACCCCAGATTGTCGGGATGCTGGCGGGAGCGGTTTTGGTAGCGAGGTTGGACGGATACAGAGGAATGATCGCGTCGCTGATTTGCTGTTGAAGCCCTGGGTTGGTTCCGCCGGTTGTGATGTTAATGCGGTTATTGGAATACGCAAATTCCGCATCGTTGACGATATGGCCGCCAATGGTGGAGGTCACTTTGCCGACGATCATTTTCGACGGTTGAGCCCAGTTGCCGGTCAGCGCGGGGAAGAAATCGTCGCCCCAATACACGCCGCCGGTGGGCGATGGGTTGGTCCAGGTGTCCTGCGTATAGCGGAACATGACGGTGTTCGACTTATTGATATTGAAGTCGACACGACCGCTTTCTTGCCGCCAGTTCAGCTGCGAACCTTCGGAGGCAGCCCAGTTGGACCCACCGGGAGTGGTTGGAACGATATTGGGGGAGGGATATTTGTCGAGCAGCAGACGGCCAGCTGGATCGACACTAAGTAACCGGTACTGGTTTGTTGGATCAACATCAGGTAGCCCCACGAAGTTCGGGAGAGGGGCGTTGCAATTCGATACGCCACCAGCAGCGACGGCCGCAGCGTCAGCCGAGAAATCACCAGACAATTCTTCCGCGGTGGGCACGCAGGAACTGCGCGTCAATCCACGTTTTTCCTTATTCCATTCCTGACTATAGAAGAAAAACAAGCGGTCTTTAATCGCCGGTCCACCGATTGTGAAGCCGTAATCATTACGACGAAGCACATCTTTTGTGTGCTGGCGAGCTGCAAAATATTCGGCTGCCGCAACGGCATCATTTCGTCCGTAGTAGAACGCGCTTCCGTGGAATTGATTCGTGCCGCCCTTGGTCACGATGTTGATCACGGCGCCGGACGCCTGTCCGTACTCCGGGCCATAGCTGTTGCGCAACATCTTGAACTCAGCAATCGATTCGATCGCCGGGTAAACCAAGATGGTGCGGTTCGAACCCACGTCATTATTGTTGGCACCATCTACCAGGAACAGGTTGTTCGTGGTCGGGTTACCATTGACGGAGAAATCGACGCCGCCCTGTAGGCCCTTGTTCTTGCTGTCGAAGTTATTCGCGCCAGAGACGCCCGGCGCCAGCTGGGTCAGCTGAACAAAGCTGCGGCCATTCAGCGGAAGTTCGCGTACTTGAGTGCTGTCGATGACTTCACCCAAGGCAGCGGAGTCCGTCTGCACCTGAATTGTGTTTGCGAGCACTTCCACCTGCTCGCTGGCGCTGCCCACTTCAAGTTTGACATCTACGTTCGTGATACTCGAAACGTGTACCTCTGCTCCATTTACTGTTGATTCTTTAAAGTTGGAGGACTTCGCGACTACTTTGTAGATCCCGGGTTCCAACTCCGGAGCACTGTAGACGCCTTGTGCGTCGGTGGTAACCGTTCGTGAAGCTCCGGTACCAGTGTTGGTGATGGTGACCGAAACACCGGGAACAACTGCTCCCGATGGGTCATATACAACGCCATTAATCGTTCCGCTGGTTTTCTGTGCGAAGGCCGGAACGAGCAGCAGGCTCGTCACACATAGAGCGAGCAACAACCACTTGCTAAATCGATTCATGATTTCCTCACCGTAAGCGATGCTCGTGTTTTGTTGTGCTGGACAGCCGAGCACGGCAGGTCCGAACACGTCGTTTAACGTCAAAAGAGCACAGCTTTGCCCAATCGGTTTTCTTCACCAACAAAATCGTTTATGTTGGAACCCCACGGTCGTCAATTAAGCGACGATTGAGGAAGTTTGTCAATAAAAAACTTTTAGGCCTTGTCCCTATGTCAATAATACGAAAAGACTATCTCCCGAATTCGGGAATCTGTCATGACAGGTGGGGGCAGGTGGACGGGAAAACCGTGACAGTTGTCATCTCAGCTTTGAGGGCGACGTTTGAGCGAGTGCTTAGACAGGTTCCGCGATTGCCTTCCCTTGACAAACGTGAGAATCTGAAACGCCTTTGGTCGTCCTGCCCGCTTAAGCACTGAATACTCATGGGATCACCCCGAAAAACACGAAAAAAAGAATCCACTTCAGTCACATTAAAGTCGGTAGCTGACTACGTCGGCTTGACTCCCGGGACGGTGTCCGCGGTATTGAATGACGCTCCGTCGGCACGATCGATTCCTGAACATACAAAAAAACGGATTCATGCGGCGGCTCAAGAATTAAATTATCGACCGAACTTTTTCGCGCGCACTTTGCGCAAGAAGCGCACCTACACGATTGGGATCATCGCGGAAGAAATCGGCGACGCTTACAGTTCGATGGTGATCAGCGGGATTGAATCGTACTTGCGCCAGCGCAATTATTTTTTCCTGACAGTCACGCATCGTCATGACCTGAAACTTCTGCAGAGCTACTCGGAACTTCTGATGGATCGAGGGGTGGAAGGATTTATAACGGTCGACACTTCCCTGCAGCAGGCGCCTTCGCTTCCGACGGTCGCAGTCGCCGGACATCGTGACTTTGAAGGCGTGACGAACATCGTGCTTGATCACGAACGTGCTGCGCACGTGGCCCTCGAACATCTTGTGGAAATGGGACATGAACGTATTGCATTTATGCGCGGGCAAACCGTCAGTTCTGATTCCGCCGATCGATGGAATGCGATTGGTTGTGTAGCCAAGAAGATTGGTTTGAATATCGATCCGCAGCTTGTGGTTCAACTGGAACTGGATGATCCGTCGCCGCGGTTGGGTTATCCGTACGCGAAAGAGTTGTTAGCGCGCAACAAGCCGTTCACCGCGTTGTTTGCTTACAACGATATTTCTGCGATCGGCGCTATTCGCGCATTTCAGGAATGCGCGCTGCGAGTGCCAGAAGACATTTCTGTGGTTGGATTCGATGACATTCAATTTGCGGCATTCAATACACCCAGCCTCACGACAGTGCGGCAGCCGCTTGCAAAGATGGGACAGATTGCAGCGGAGACGCTGCTGGCGCGAATTGAGGGCGAGAGCGAATTTGCGTCCGAAATCGCGATCGAACCAACTCTGGTTGTGCGTGAATCAAGCGGGCCGTGCCGCAAGAGCTGAACGGCGAACGCGGCAACGCTCTAGCATCGTTGTGGCGTGTCGCTCTGACTTCTCTTTCTGACGCCGACTTCGACCTGTTGTTATAATTTCAAGACGACGGTGGGAATAGCTCAACTGGCAGAGCACCGGACTGTGGCTCCGGCGGTTGCGGGTTCGATTCCCGTTTCCCACCCCAAAATTCCCAACTTTTCTCGCCTTATTTCTGAGACGCAGCGCCTGGCACTTTTCCTCTTAATACTGTGATGGATGCTTTCGGTACCGTGAAAACGGTCTCCGCGTTGGCATCGATGTGCGACGTCGCGGGGGGACCGTCGGGATCCGCGTGACTGGCAAGCTCTTCGTCATGCCACACATATTGTTCGCTGCCAAACGTTACTTGAGTGACGGGCCCGATAAACGATGTGCGCTTCTTACCCTGGCCTGCAAAGACCACTTTTACTGCGTGCGAGTTGGTCTCGTCGCGATTCACGAGCATGAGTGACCAGTTCCCGTCGGGACGTCGCAGGGCATACGAAGTGACCAGGAGATTTTGTTCTCCATCCTTGATATCGGTGGAGGAGGGGAACATGTCGTGGACTCCTGACCGATGCTGCGCCCACTCAATGTTGATCATGCGGGCGGCCCAGTAGGGCGATGTGTATCCGTTGATGTTGTACTCCTTGTCCGAAACGAAGTTCGACCAAGACGCCCAACCGAGGCAGCTCGACTGAAGACCCTGGGGCTGAATGGGGGAATGGTGAAATACTGCGCCGCCTCCTTCGAAAAAAGATCCGACATTGTCGGCAAGCCAAATGGCCGCAAAAATCGTGGTCATGGGCCCGGTAAGCTGGGCCGCCAAATGATTTTCGGTGACCATGAGCGGGACATCCTTCGGCACCCCGTCGTCTCTCCAGACTTGAAGGATGTGCTTCATGAGCTGAGGCTCTTTATAAAGAGTTTTCCATGTGATATCGCATGGCTCGAACGGGTAGTGCTCGAATGAAACGAACGAGAGATCAGCAAGGCGGCCATGCGATTTTAGATAGTCGACGAACCGACCCATCCACGATGTCCGGCCCTTCGCGTCAGGCCAAACACGGATGTCTTCATTGACACCTTCGAAGATTGGGCCGCCGAGCCTGAGCTTGGGATCGATCTTGTGCAGCGCGGTTGCCCACTGGATGTAAAGCGCGCCGTAATCTTCCGGCAGTGCGTGCTTACCATCCGGCTCTTCTCCCAACTCGATGTAGCCGATCGGATATCCGCGCTGCTTGATGTAGGCAATCTGGGCGGCCGCATCTTCGGGCGTTCCGTAAAGCATGGTGACGGGGATTGTTGCCGGCAGGCCACTGGTCAGACCACTTGTGAAGAACAAGTCGAAGCCGGTGTGCTGATAGCCACCGTCAACGCGGGCGTCGGCGGCCGAGTGCCACGGATCAATAGACGACGCTGTGAAGGTTGGTGCTTTGTCCTCGGTTGCTTCTTGCGAGATTGGAGTGAACGTACCGGACGGATCGACATTTCCGATCTTGATTTCCTGAATTGCATAGCCGACACAATTACGACTGTCGGTAGACCCATGCAAATCGCAGGTGTCCGACGACTCTGTCATCAGGATTCGCACGAAGTGGGTGGAAATTGAAGCGGGAGTCAATGTGATCGTTGCCGGGCCGCCCTTCGAGTCCTTAATAACTCCTGATGGAAAAGCCTTCCACTCGCCTTGTGGACCACGATCGAAATCGAGAGCGTCGGTTCCTACCCAATATTCGACTTGATAGCTCTTCGCAAATGGGTTTTCCCATGCGATTTGAATTGCGTTCACAGTCTTCGGCGCGCGCAAGTCGATTACGACCCATTGAGGATGGAGCGCATCACTCTCACCAGTAAATTTGCTGGTTAGATAGGGATTGCTTTTCCAATAAGAAAGATTGGGTCCGGGAACAGGACGATCGCCGGAAGTTGCGAACCCGCGATGCGGCAGCGCGTACGCCAAAATGTAGCGCGTGGGTTCTTTCAATTCCGTGCTGCCTGTGAAATATCCGCTCTTGTTTTCCGGATCACTCCAGGTTCCATTCTCGGTCCAGTGCCAGGCGGCCATGCGCAATTCGGTGTTGTTGCGATACGTGATCGGTCCCCAGCCTGCGGAGAGCGATTCCTGCAAGATGTGAGGTGAAAAGAGCTTGTCGATGTCGCGCTTCGAAAGGACATCGATCGAGCTGCCAAGCGCGTGATCCGGATCGAATGAATTCAGAATGTGAGCGGGGGTGACGTCGACCTGGACGGTGCCGACTTGTCCGATATCACTCGAAGGAGTCTGCGCAAATGCCCCAACAAAAGGCAGCGAAACAACGGCGCACACCAACACAACAGGTACCAGGTTGGGACAACTGCAGTGCCAACAACGTCGTAATTTTTCGCGCACCAGTGAGTTCCTCCGGTGCGCAACATACTAAGCGCCAGAATCGATTTAATGCGAGAAGATTATTAAACGGAGATGCAAGGGGTTAACCAACGTTGAGAGCGAACATTCTCAATGCGAACCGGCGACGCTAGTTTCTTCCGACACCTACGTATTGGAAGCCCATCGAGCGCAAGCGCGCGGAGTCGAGAAGGTTTTTGGTGTCGACGATGACAGGACGTTTTACCAGATGACGAATCTTGTTGAAGTCCAATGCGCGGAACTCGGGCCATCCGGTACCGACGACCAAGGCATCAACTCCCTCGCACGCGCTGTACGCAGACTCGCAGTAGTGCACCGTGCCGTCCAATTGCAACCGAGCGTCTGGAATGGCGACCGGATCGTACGCGCGGACACGAGCTCCTTGCGTAATCAGATTCTGAACGAGCCGCACGGACGAGGATCCCGCTACGGAGTTCGTGTTCGGCTTGAACGCCAGTCCGAGAATGCCCAAGTCTTTGTTCTGCAGCGAGTGTAGTGCGCGCGTGATTTTCTCGATCATATGATCGGCGAGAGTGTGGTTCACTTCCCGCGCAGCTGCTAAGACCTTCAGGGATACGCCCTTCGAGCTGGCCAAATTCGTTAACGATTGCAAATCAATTTCGGCAAACGTACCGCCCATTCCAGCTCCCGGTTGCAAGCAACGAGGCGCGATCTTTTTGTCGAGCCCGAGCGCCAGCGACAGGTTCACGGCATCGGCGTGCACATGTTCGCACAATCCAGCGATTTCATTGATGAAAGCGATCTTTGTGGCAACGAACGCTGTGGCCGCTTCACGAACCAGTTCTGCGGTCTCGTGACTGGTGACGATGACGGGCACTCCCCGCATCACCAGCGGGTGGAGCGTTTGCTTGATAACCTGCACCGCCTCGTTCGAGGTGGTTCCGAGAACAATTCGATCCGGCCAGTTAAAGTCTTCTACCGCACATCCGTCGGTGAAAAACATCGGCTGTGAAACCAGGGTTGCGCGCAGGCTGTGCGACTTCAAACTAGCTTCAAGACGTGCCGCGGTCCCTACATTCACTGGAGTGACAATGGACAGGATGGGTGGCTTTGTCGCAGATCGTGCGATGTGCAAAACGATATTTTCAAGCTCTTTTGCATCGTCCTCAGCAAGAAGGATGAACTGAACTTTTTTTGCAAAGGAGTCGAGGTCCGTTGAATAGACCAGACGCCCGCAGCGGACATTGCGACGAATCACTTCCTGCAGATTCTTTTCGAAGAAGGGGATGTTTCCCTTGGCCGTTTCGACCATGCGGGAATCGTCCGCGTGGCAACAGCAGACAGGTGTGCCGAAATCCGCGAGACATGCGGAGATCACCGTTCCCAGGTATCCCGATCCGTAAACGCCGATTTGCATTGGGAACTCCCCCAGCCTGCCGAAGCGCTTCCGCTCGGATTCGGAGGGCTGGCGTTCTAACTTCTTTATCTATCTTTATGGTGAGGGAGGCAATGCACGGAAGGCGTGGTCCCTAGGGACAATGGCCCATGGTAATCGTTTACGACTCGATTGCGAGTGGGCACGTTATTAGGGAGGGACTTATCGCCAGCTGCCAGCGTGTTCTCTGGACCCGAGGGTGACGGAACTCAGGTCGATCCAGCAGGAGTTTGAGTCTTCACGCACAAAGGTTAATTCTTCAATTCTGATTCTGCGCGCGCCCGCGAAATTCTGCCATCGTGCGCGAGCCACTTGCACGGCAGTCTGGGCATGCGATTCAGCAGCGGTCTTGATGATGGTCATGTGAGGCATGTAGGGCCAATCTTCTTTGCCCCCCAGAGCTACGTTCTGGCTCAGCAGATCGTGCAAGTCGCGCATGCGCTGAGCGGACTCCGCCACTCGAATGAAGACGGTTGGAGTAACCGGAACGAATGTCTCGACATCTCCTAACTCGATCTCGAACGGTTCAACTGTCCGACAGATTTTGGTAAGAGCCTCGACAGCGTCAGCCTCACTGCCGACCAAGTGCCTCGGCGGGAGAATCGTCACATGGGCCGCCAGATGGGCCATGTCGGGGTGCAGCTCACGGCGGAGGTTCTCCACAAATTCCCCGAGGGAAGTACGGACATACGCCACCAACGCGTAACGCGGGCTCTGCATGATCGTCGAAGATTATACCGCTGCCCGACCATCGCACCGCAGTAGCTGTTAAGAACTGTTGGTCCTTCGGAAGGCTTTTCTTGACCCTGAGTTTCCAACCGCTTTTTCTTTTCAAATCTGTCTGGTTTCACTACAGTTCTCGATCGATGAGGAAACCATGGCTCCTGTTGTTACTGCTCTGCAGCTTGGGTACGGCGTACTGTCGCGAATTGCCAACGTTGATCCCGCGCAAGGTGTTGTTCGGAAATCCCGAACGGATGCTTCCTCAAATTTCTCCCGACGGTAAGACCCTTGCGTGGATCGCTCCTCAGAATGGCGTGCTCAATGTTTGGGTGCGCGCACTTTCCGACTCGGCTGCCGCCGGCCGTTGCGTGACCGCGGATCCAAAGCGCGGTATCCGGCAGTTCTTCTGGCAGGAAGATAGCCAGCACCTCCTCTACCTGCAAGACAAGGATGGCGATGAAAACTGGCATCTCTTTCAGATTTCTACAGGCGGAAACTCGGCCTCCGCTCGCGACCTGACGCCGGGCGAATTGCAGGCACGCGTGATTGCCCGCTCGAGTCGATTTCCAGATCAACTGGTTGTCGCCCTCAACAAGCGCGACGCACGCTTTCATGATGCCTACCTGCTTAACCTCAACTCCGCCGAGCTCAAACTTCTCGCGGAGAATCCCGGCGACGTGGAGTACTACATCGCTGATCATCGCTTCCAAGTTAGAGCCGCACTGGCGCGCTTGGCAGACGGCGCTGCGGAAATTCGCGTGCGCGATGACGACCGTTCACCCTGGCGGCGACTGACCGGGTGGAGCGCCGATGATGTCGACGGTGAACTCCTCTCTTTCAGCTCTGACGATCAGGAAGTTTGGTACACCTCGAGCGTCGCCTCAGACCTCGGCCAACTTCTCGCGACCGACATTCGGTCCCAAAAAACGCACCTGCTGATGGAAGACCGAGAAAAACAATTCGACGCCGGAAAAATTCTCGTTCAACCCGAGAGCCACAAACTCGAAGCTGTTCAGTTCAATCGCGAACGCAACCATTGGGAGCCGTTCGGTCCGGCGTTGCGAGCGGATTTCGACATCCTGCAGCGCACGCATCGGGGAGACTTTGAAATTCTGAGCCGCGATCGTGCCGATCGATTGTGGACCGTGGCCTACAACCTGGACGATGGACCCACAACTTTTTATCTCTATTCCCGCGCCACCCGGAACGCCGAATTTCTCTTTGCCGATCGACCTGAACTTGCGCGGTACCAACTCGCCCAAATGGAGCCTGTGACATTCAAGGCTCGCGATGGCCTTCTTCTCCACGCATATCTCACTCTTCCTGCCGTGTCGAAACCCGAACAGCGCAAACTTCCGCTGATTGTTTATCCGCACGGGGGCCCTTACGACCGAGACAGTTGGGGATATGACGACAGCGTCCAACTTTTTGCTAATCGCGGCTACGCCGTTCTGCAGATCAACTACCGCGCCTCGACCGGATACGGGAAGAAGTTTCTCCAAGCGGGATTCCGCGAGCGCGGCGGGAAGATGAGCACCGATCTCCTCGACGGCAAAAGCTGGGCAATTGATCACGGTTATGCGGATCCGCAGAAGACGTGCATTTACGGTGTAAGTTACGGCGGATACGCTGTTCTAATTGCTGCCGCCTTCACACCCGATGAATTCGTTTGCGGAGTCGAATCCTACGGGGCGTCCAATCTCGTTAGCCTGCTGAAATCTTTTCCTCCGTATTGGGCGCTTTATCGACGCCAATGGGAACGCCGTGTGGGTCGTCTTGAAGAGGAGGAATTTTTGAAGTCGCGCTCTGCCCTGTTCAAAGTTGATCAGATCAAAGCACCGCTTCTGGTCGGACAAGGCGTCAATGATCCTCGCGTGGTCAAAGCAGAAAGTGATCAGATGGTTGCAGCTCTACGCAAGGCAGGGAAAAAAGTGGAGTACATTGTCTTTCCGGACGAGGGCCATGGATTCGTCCGCCCAGAGAACCGCGCAAAATGGTTTGCCGCCACTGAAGCATTTCTGGCCAACCAACTTGGAGGCCGTGCAGAGCCACCTTCTTCAGAGGAGGAGTGGAAAACGCTAGAGCACTGAGGGAAGGCACGCGGCGTCATCGCGCGACGTCGGCTATAATTATTGAGATCCTCACAACAGTCGGGGCGTAGCGCAGCCTGGTAGCGCACCTGCCTTGGGCGCAGGGGGTCGTAGGTTCAAATCCTATCGCCCCGACCAAATAACAAGATAGGCGGGGAGCTTTCTCCAGGTCTTCGCTGGCATAATCGCTAGTTTTACGGTAACGAGCGAAGTGAGACGCTCCCGGTTCCCTCAGACTCCCGCGTTTATCGAATGGCACTTGCTACTTCTTTCGCTTGGTCCACCGCGCCAGTGCCGCTTTCCGAGCTTTCTCTTTGCGCTGTTCCTCTGTCAGGTTTTCGGCGGACCTCTTACCGCCCTTGCGGCCCAGCTCTACAGCGGCTGGGTTCTTCTTTTTCGCCATGAATTTAGCATTACAGCGTCGGCTGGCGAACTGAATGACCGGAAAGTGCCAGTGCGTAGCCAAAACGTGCCATTCGGTAATAATCAATTGTCTTGACAGATGCCCAGCGCTGGGCATAATGTCATCCCGAAATCGGCCCTCCCCTACAAGCAACGCCTGACGGGTCCGCAGTGAGGTGGTCTGATGTGGATGCTTATTCGCCCGCTCTGGTCGGATGACCAGGGTCAGGACATTGCAGAATACGCAGTAATGTTGGCTGTCATTCTCGTTTTGGTTGTTGGGACGATTCGCCTCGTCGGTTCGAATGCCAACAATGTGTTCTCTCAGGTTGGAAGCAGCTTGAACCAATAGAACCGAGACGGGCAACTCCTACGTGTAACCTCTCCAAAAACGGGATAGCCTCTTATGCTACCCCCCGTTGATCTGGCACACCTGTGCAATGCCCGGGGACTGGCGGTTTCGCTGATTGTAATTGCCTTGTTGCAGCAACTATTCTGAGGTTTGCAGTGCTCGTCGGGCGCCACAGTTTTGCCGCTTGCGCATCAGACCCTCAACGTTGAGGCTGGGGCCAACTTGTTTTCTTTACCTTCCTGGTTGTCTGCTTCCCCATTACAGAAAGAAATGCGGCTCAATGTTTCGCGGCCGTGGTGGCGCGCGCCTTCGGGATGCCCCTCTTGTGCTGAATCAGTAAAGGCCGCTTTGCGGGCCTCGCCAAGAACCAATCCGCAACGTCGGAAACCGTTTCACGACACTCCTGTCCTCCTTGCCACTCTTAGATTGTCAAGCGGAGTGACTGGTCCATACTCTGCCGGCATGACAACACTTGGTAGCAAAGATGCGCTGATCAGAATGGCGGTCTGCATCTGCTTCCTGTCATCCCTGTCGATTGCCCGTGCCGCGGAGCCGATTGCGATTCCCATGACGGCTGAGCGTTGGCAGACAAAAGAGAACGCGGAGTTCCTTCGGGAGCTCGGTTTTTACCACGGCTTGATGCGGCTAAATAGCGGCGACGCGTTGCTAAAAGGCATCGCATTCAGTGACGGAACGATTGAGTTCGACGTCAATACCGTTGGGCGGGGCGCACCCGGAATCGCCTTTCGTCAGCAAGACGAAAATAACTTTGAGCTCTTATACCTTCGTCCCGATCCGGCCTGCCCGGCCTTCCGGGCTTGCATCCAGTATGCGCCGCAGACTCATGGTGTTCTGCTATGGGACCTCTTCCCGCAATATCAGACGCGCGCACCGCTCCGCGATAACGGATGGAACCACATCAAGCTGGTCGTATCGGGCCGACGGATGAATGTCTTCGTGAACGATGCCACATCGCCCACACTGGAGGTCGGCAGACTCGAGGGGGATGCCGCGAAAGGCGGCTTGCGGCTACAGGGGCCGGGCACCTTCGCAAACCTGGTAATTACACCTAATGCAGTGGAGCGTCTTTCTCCAGAGCCGGCCAGAGATCCACTTGATGAAGACCGCGGGCTTGTCCGAGATTGGCGCCTCTCGAAATTTTCCGCTCTCCCGAACGGCAAGGATCCCAGCTATAACGAAATGCCTGGTGCTCCGCAGGATTGGAAGGCCATCACCACGGAGCGAAGGGGGCTGATAAACATCAGCCGCGAGTATGGCCGTCCTATGCCTGAGCCGGATCGAGCCGTGGCATGGCTGAAGACAACGATAACTTCAGACAAGAAGCAGACGAAAAAGGTAGAAATCGGATGGACGCGCGAAGTGTGGGTATTTCTGAACGGGAAACCGGTGTACGCCGATAAGAACCTATTTGAGCAGGAAGGTGCGCGAAAATTTCCTGACGCGAGATGCTCGTTGGAGAACGGCTCCTTCACGCTGCCCCTGGAAGCGGGGGATAATGAGGTGTCTGTAGCAATTGCGAACAACTTCTTCGGATGGGGACTGATGCTGCGCTTGGCTGACCCCGAAGGAATTCATTTGGCAGCAAAGTGACAACCCGCAAGACTGGCACGCAATGGATGAAGACTCGTCCGGGCCGAGCCGCGCTGGCGGTTCTGGCATGGACGATTCTCGGGTGTGTGTTTGCCTTGCCGGATCTCTCTGCCGGCAAACACTGGCGCCAAGCTCTGCTTTTGTCTCTTACGCTGTGGTGGTCATGGGGTCTGCTCACACCCCTCATTCTTTGGACAGACCGGCAGATCCCGGTTTCCAGCAAACATCTTGGCCGACGAGTCCTAGCGCATATTCTTCCGAGCCTCGTGGTCGCGTCCGTCTATGTTTATCTCCTAGGGGCGCTTCGCGCCACGTTTGGGATTGCTGAATGGAGTGGCATTGCTGGAAGCAAGGTGCTTGTTGATTCGCTGCAGGGCATGTTTCTTTGGAACTGCCTCACCTACTGGATGATTCTGGGAGTTTGGCAGGCATACCGGTACTACCATCACTATCTTGCGAACGAGTTGCGTGTGGAGCGTTTGGAAAAGAACTTCTCCGAGGCTCGTCTAAACGCGCTTCGAATGCAATTGGACCCGCATTTTCTTTTTAACGCGCTGAATACGATCTCATCTCAGCTCGAACGCGACCCGAAGCTGGCGCGAGGAATGATCGAGCATCTGGGCGACCTGCTCCGCCTGTCGCTGGAATCGAAAGACCGGCAGGAAGTCCCGTTAGCAGAAGAGATGGCTTTTCTGGAACACTATTTAGCGATCCAGAAGATCCGCTTCGGAGATCAATTGCGGGTCGAGACGCAGATTGCGCCGGAGGTGAAATATGCAACCGTACCCTCCCTTTTCGTTCAGCCATTAGTGGAGAATGCAATCCGACACGGAATTTCAAGGCGAGCTTCGGGCGGAAAGGTGATGGTATCGGCCCAGCGGGTCGGGAATCGGCTTGAGGTTCGAGTGCTCGACGACGGTGTGGGACTTCCGGTGGGTTGGACGCTTGAGAACTCCGGCGGCGTAGGACTTTCCGCGACGCGGCAGCGTGTGGCAGGGCTTTATCCCGATGGAGACGCTCGGTTTGCCGTGAAACAACGCGCCGGTGGTGGAACTGAGGTTGAAATCTCGCTGCCTCTACGGTGGGCTGGAAAGGATGCGCATGCCACTGCCAGCGAGTGACGGCCTTTGCGTGCTTGTGGCCGACGATGAAGCGCCGGCGAGACAACGGATCATCGATCTGTTGCGTCGCGATTCTCGGATCGGGGCAATTATAGAGGCATCCGACGGACTCTCTGCGGTGGACATAATCCAGAACCGAAGGCCCGATTTGCTGTTTCTCGACGTACAGATGCCGGAAATGAATGGACTGGAGGTCATCGCTGAAGTTGGGGGCGAACGTATGCCACTAACCGTATTTGTGACCGCCTACGATGAGCATGCGATCCAAGCTTTCGAAGCAAATGCGCTCGATTATCTCCTGAAACCGTTCAGCGACGAGCGCTTTGAGATGACGATGGCTCGCGTCAGCACTCGGATGGATGAACGCAGCGTGCGCGAGTTTGGACAGCGCATTCTTCGCATTGTCTCCGCAGCGCCTGCGGGGGATCTGCCGCTGGATCGTTTGGTGGTTAAATCCGGAGGTTCAACCCGCTTTGTACGCGTCGTTGATATCGACTGGATCGAGGCTGCTGGTGTTTACGCGAACCTGCACATCGGAGGAAAGGAATTGTTGTACAGGATCGCGCTAAACGAGCTTGCAGACCGGCTCGATCCCGTTCGGTTTGTCCGTATCCATCGTTCGGCTATTGTCAATATCGAGAGCATCCTGCGGCTGGAGCCGATCTCTCATGGCGAGTTTGAAGTGATCCTGAAGGACGGTTCGAGATCGCGAATCAGCAGAACCTATCGTAGCCAACTCGAAAAGAGATTGGGTCAATCGCTGTAGTCCGTTTCCGGTGCCGGACTGGGCAGACAAATCACGACGCAGTCGGCGCGATGGGATGAGAAAGGTCTGTGTAAATCGCGAGGACCGCAATCGAAGCGCAGCGGTGCTGAGCCGTTCGTGCCTAAGACCGTCAGGCCATATTGTTAGCCTCGCTGTTGACGACGCCATTGGAGTGGTCCTCGCCGTTATGCCCCTGGCCGTAGCGAATGTGAGCCTGTTACCGAGGAGCCTTGGCTGCCCAGTCAACGGACGTGGCCGGTTGGCCGGCACTTCGGAAGCTATCCACTGTTTGGCAAGAATCGCCTTTCACCAACTACTTTAGCCGGCGAGGGCCTGGTTCCGACTAGTTGGCGAAATCGCCTGTTTACAATAGTTATGTCGAAGACCAAAATTGCGTCATGAACGGTCGCTTGGTTGCTGCTTGTTTTCTGCTCATCGCGTCCTCAGCCTTTGCCCAGCCCACAGAAAACCCATGCTGGAAATCCGCGATGGCTCAGTCGGCGATGAACCGCTGCGCTGACCTGGATGCCAAAGAGGCTGACACAGATTTGAATCGCGTCTACCAAGAGCTGCTGACGAAACTCAAGAACGACGACAACGCGATGAGGAAATTACGCGCCGCACAACGTGCGTGGCTCGCTTTCCGAGATGCACATCTACAGGAACTCTATCCAGCAAAGGACAAACAGGCTGAGTACGGCAGCATATTCCCGATGTGCTATGCCCAGATCGCTATGGCTATGACGAAGGAGAGAACTGCCCAGCTTCGCAGAATGCTGGAAGACAAGGACCCGTGTCAGGTTTCGGGAAATTCAGGGTTCTGGGTGTAATCGCCTGTTAGCGACAGTTACGAAGCGACCAGCGTTTTCTTGCGCTGCCCTGAACAGATGATTCCGGCGAGTGCTCCTGCTATTCCGCTCGGGACTGCCACTATGACCGCCACAGCGAAGCCTCCAACTACTTCAAACAAATTGTGACGTGAAACGATTAGTGTCAGAGCGAATATGAGCGCACTGAGGAAGAGACCACACACAAACCCTACTACCGCTCCTCCGACCTTGGCAAAGCGAGGACA
>Ga0207643_10000892_pt1 | contig 17974 bp, 13 predicted proteins | sample KBSMisM62_FD_184313 | JGI IMG/M metagenome (GOLD analysis project Ga0207643, IMG submission 184313) | Miscanthus rhizosphere microbial communities from Kellogg Biological Station, Michigan, USA - KBS Miscanthus M6-2 (SPAdes) (version 2) | ecosystem: Host-associated > Plants > Roots >...
GCATCAAGGCCGGCGGTTGCGTACATCGCCGCGGGCGAATCCTGATCGATGAAGATATCGGGCAGCACCATCGGGCGCACTTTGAGGCCGCCGTCCAGCACGCCGTTGTCCGCGAGCGACTGCAGCACCTGCGCAGCGAAGCCGCCAATCGAGCCTTCCTCGATGGTGATAAGCACCTCGTGCTCGCGCGCGAGCCGAAGCAGCAGATCGGTGTCGAGCGGCTTCGCGAAGCGGGCATCCGCGACCGTGGTCGACAGTCCGAGCGCGGCAAGCTCGTCGGCTGCCTTGAGGCATTCCGCGAGCCGGGCGCCGAACGAGAACAACGCCACCTTGGTACCCTCGCGCAAGATGCGTCCCTTGCCGATCTCGAGCGGCTTGCCTTCCGCCGGCATCGGTACGCCCATGCCCTCGCCGCGGGGATAGCGCAGCGCCGACGGGCGATCGTCGATGGCGGCGGCGGTCGCCACCATGTGCACAAGGTCGGCCTCGTCCGCCGCCGCCATGATCACAAAACCTGGCAGGCAGCCGAGATAGGCCACGTCGAAGGCGCCGGCATGGGTGGGGCCGTCGGCGCCGACGAGCCCTGCGCGGTCCATGGCGAAACGCACCGGCAGCCGCTGGATGGCGACGTCGTGCACGACTTGATCGTAGGCGCGCTGCAGGAAGGTCGAGTAAATCGTGGCGAACGGCTTGAGGCCCTCGGTCGCAAGGCCCGCCGCGAACGTTATTCCATGCTGTTCGGCGATGCCGACATCGAAGCAGCGGTTAGGAAACTCCTTGGCGAACAGGTCGAGGCCGGTTCCCGACGGCATCGCGGCGGTGATGGCGACGATCTTGTCGTCCTTCCTCGCCTCCTGGATCAGGGCGTCGGCGTAGACCTTGGTATAGGCGGGCGCCCCGGCCTTTGACTTCGCCTGCGCGCCGGTGGCGACGTCGAACTTGACGACGCCGTGGTACTTGTCGGCCGATTTCTCGGCCGGGTCGTAGCCCTTGCCCTTTTTGGTGACGACGTGAACCAGGAACGGCCCGTCCTTCGCGTCCCTGACGTTGTTCAGAACGGGCAGGAGATGATCGATGTTGTGGCCGTCGATCGGCCCGACATAGAAGAATCCCATCTCGTCGAACAGCGTGCCCCCGGTAACGAGCCCGCGGGCGTATTCCTCCATCGCCACCGCGCGCTGTTCGAGGAACGGCGGCAGGAGCTTGGCGAGCTTCTTCACGGTGTGGTGCACGGAGCGGTAGGTCCGTCCGGAGACGAGGCGCGCGAGATAGCCTGACAATGCACCGACCGGCGGCGCGATCGACATGTCGTTGTCGTTGAGAATGACGATCAGGCGGGAGTTCATGGCGCCGGCGTTGTTCATGGCCTCGTAGGCCATGCCGGCGGACATGGCGCCGTCGCCGATCACGGCGATCACATGATTGGGCTTGCCCTCAAGGTCGCGGGCGACCGCCATGCCGAGCCCGGCCGAGATCGAGGTCGAGGAGTGAGCCGCGCCGAACGGATCGTATTCGCTCTCCGCGCGCTTGGTGAAGCCGGAAAGTCCACCGCCTTGTCTCAGCGTGCGGATGCGGTTGCGCCGCCCGGTCAAAATCTTGTGCGGATACGCTTGGTGCCCGACGTCCCAGATCAGACGGTCTTCGGGGGTATTGAACACGTAGTGCAGGGCAACCGTCAGCTCGATCACCCCGAGCCCCGCGCCCAGATGGCCACCGGTGACCGCGACCGCATCGACTGTCTCCTGACGCAGCTCGTCGGCGAGTTGGCGCAGCTGCCCGGCTTCCAGCCGACGCAGGTCAGCCGGGGTCTGGACGAGGTCGAGAAGGGGGGTCTTCGATGATTCGGCCACGGGCGAACTCCCACCGACAAAACGGTCGGTAATCTAACGGGTTGACCACTATTTAACCAGCGTGAGGGCCGGGATCAAACAGGGAACAAGGCGAAGTGCTTAACGCAGTTAAGCTTTTCTGCGAGGCTGCAGCGGAACTCGCCGCTCGGCTGCGGCGTTTTTCCCAACCCCAGGGGAATCGAGTTGCGTTATGGCACCGCGTGCGAATGGAAGGGTTACCTCAAACACTCGCCTGTGTCTTGTGCCGTTGCCCTGTTTCCCGCGACGAGCACCCGCGACCGGAATCCGCTAGAGGTCTTTGACGGTGGGCCTTCAGACATATCGCAAGAAGCGCAAGTTTGACGTCACCCCGGAGCCGCGCGGGCGCGCCACGCGTGCCAAAGGAAATCAGTTCGTCATCCAGAAGCACGCGGCGCGCCGCCTGCATTACGACCTGCGGCTCGAACTCGACGGCGTGATGAAGAGCTGGGCCGTTACCCGTGGTCCGAGCCTTGTTCCGGGCGACAAACGCCTTGCGGTCCACGTGGAAGATCATCCGATCGAGTACAACGCATTCGAAGGGACCATTCCGCAGGGGGAGTATGGCGGCGGCACCGTGATGATCTGGGACCGCGGCCGTTGGGAGCCGGACGGCGACCCGCATCGCGGTTACAAGAAAGGGCACCTGATCTTCACGCTCGAGGGCGAGAAGCTGCGCGGGCGGTGGCATCTCGTGCGCATGCACGGCAGAGGCGGAGAGAAAAAAGAGCCGTGGCTCCTGATCAAGGCCAAGGACGACGAAGCCCGCAATCCCGACGACCCCGACATTCTCGAGGACAAGCCCCTGTCGGTCGTCAGCGGCCGGTCGATTCCGGAAATTGCCGAGGGCAAGGGCCGCAAGCGCGTCTGGCATTCGAACCGGAGCGTGAAGGTCACCGGCGGCGCAACCAAGGCTAACGTATCTGTGCGCCGCGCAAGCACGAGCAAGACATCAGCCAAGACATCACCCAAGACATCGCCGCAGAGTGGGCGCCGCCCACGTCCCTCGGCAGCCAAGAAGGAGACTGCCAAGAAACGCACCAGCAAGAGCAGCGAAACGGAACCGCGGCCGCAAGGTGCGCCCCTGCCGGATTTCGTGCCGCCGTCGCTCGCCACCTTGCGCACGAAGGCACCGAGCGGGGCGGGCTGGGTGCATGAGATCAAGTTCGACGGCTACCGGATCCAGGCCCGGCTCGACCGCGGCAAGGTCCGCCTGCTCACCCGCAAGGGCCTCGACTGGACCGGCAAATTCCCCAACGTCGCCGCGGCCGTCGCCGAACTGTCGGCGCGCACCGCGCTCATCGACGGGGAGGTGGTGATCCTGGATGCGGGCGGCGTTTCGAGTTTTTCGGGATTGCAGGCCGCGCTGAAAGCCGGCGAGCGTGACCGCTTTCTCTACTACGTCTTCGATCTGCTCCATCTCGATGGCCGTGACCTGACCGGCGTGCCCTTGATCGAGCGCAAGGCTGAATTGGGACGCCTCGTCGGCAAGGCGCAACAGGGCACGATCAGATACAGCGACGATTTCGAGGCATCCGGTCCGACGATGCTGCAGCACGCCTGCGGGTTGGGGCTTGAAGGAATCGTCTCCAAGCGCACGGATGCGCCCTACCGCACCGGCCGATCGGAGACGTTCGTCAAGACCAAGTGCTCGAACGCCCAGGAATTCGTGGTCGGCGGCTACGCGCCCTCGAACGTTCAACCGCGGGCGATCGGTGCCCTGGTCGCGGGCTATTACGATCAGGGCCGTTTCATCTATGCCGGCCGTATCGGCACCGGCTACACCCAGACCGTAGCGCGGGATCTGTGGAAGCGGCTGCATCCATTGGAGATCGACAAGCCGCCGTTCGATCAAATTCCCCGCGAGGAAGCCCGCCGGCGCGACGTGAACTGGGTCGAGCCCAGAACGGTGATCGAGTCGGAATTCCGCGGGTGGACCGCTGACGGGCTCGTGCGCCAAGCGGCGTTCAAGGGCGTGCGCGAGGACAAGCCGCCGCGCGAGGTGGTGAGAGAACTCCCGGCCGTGCGCAGTGCGCAGGGGAGCGTCGAAACCGCGCCGAAAATTGCAGCCGAGGCGTCGAAAGCGATGACCAAGACATCAAAGGCAAAGACGCGGCCGAGCGGACGTAAATCGTCGGGCAGCCGGTCCAAGTCCGAAATCGGGGAGGTCCGTTTCTCGCATCCGGATCGCGTCTACTGGGCCGACGTCGGCGTGACCAAGCAGAATCTGGCGGATTACTATTGCGCGGTTTGGGACTTGATGGCGCCGCAGGTGGTCGACCGGCCATTGTCTCTGGTGCGCTGTCCCGATGGAACGGCTGGCCAGTGTTTCTTCCAGAAGCACGCGTCGGCCGGTCTCACCGAGAAGAATCTCCGTACCGTGATCGACAGCAAGAAACGGCAGATCATCGCGGTCGAGGACCTGGATGGGCTCCTGTCGCTGGTTCAGGCGGGCGTGCTCGAGGTGCACGTGCGCGGCTCCATGATTGATCATCTGGAGATTTGCGACCGCATCGTTTTCGACATCGATCCCGGTGACGGTCTCGGCTGGGCCGACATCGTCGCGGCCGCGCGCGACGTCCGTGAGCGGCTCGCCGCCATCGACCTTCAAAGCTTCGTCAAGCTGACGGGCGGTAAGGGTTTACATGTTGTCTTGCCAATCACCGGCGCTGATTGGGAAACAGCCAAGAGCTTCGCGCAGACCGTCGCGCTCGCCATGACCGCCGACGATCCCAAGCGTTACGTCGCCAAGATCACGAAATCCCTCCGCACCGGAAAAATCTTCGTCGACTATCTGCGCAATTCCCTGGAGCAGACCGCAGTCGCCGCGTATTCCACCCGCGCGCGAGCAGGCGCGCCGGTCTCGGTGCCGGTAACGTGGGAAGAATTGAGCAAGACCAAAGGCGGCAGCCAATACACCGTGCTCAATCTGGCAAAGCGCCTGAGCAGCCTGAAGCAGGATCCGTGGAAGGATATCGGGCGGGTGAAGCAGAAGCTGCCGAATCTCAGGACGGTGCGGAAATCCTGACCCCGCCGCTCATCGGCAACGGTTACGTCGGCAGCGGAATAAACTCCTTGTCGTCTCCGGGCACGGTGTCGAAGCGCGCGAGCTTCCAGTCGGCCTTGGCCTGCTCGATGCGCTCCTTGCGCGAAGAGACGAAATTCCACCAGATGTGGCGCGGGCCATCCATCGCCGCGCCGCCGAGCAGCACGAGATGTGCATCGCTCACCGCGGTGACCGTGATGTGGTCGCCGGGACGAAATACCAGGAGGCGGCCGGCGCTGAACCGATCGCCCGCGATATCGACCTCACCCGAAATGAGATAGACCGCGCGCTCCTCGGTATCGGCATCGACCGGCAGCGTGGTGCCGGCGGCCAGCGTCACGTCGGCAAACAGCGTTTCCGAAGCCGTCGCCACCGGTGAGCGCGCACCGTAGACACTGCCGGCAACGACACGCACTGTCTTGCCCTCGTCGTTCACCAGCGGAAGGGCCGCGCTGTCATGGTGGAAGAAGGCCGGCGCGCTCTCTTCTTGCGCCGCGGGGAGGGCGACCCAGCACTGCAGGCCGTGGATAGGCTCGCCGTCTCTGCGATGATCGGGCGCCGTGCGTTCGGAATGAACGATGCCGCGACCCGCGGACATCCAATTGACCTCGCCTGGACGGATCGCGGCGTCGGTCCCGAGACTGTCGCGATGGATGATCTCGCCGTCGAACAGGAAGGTGACAGTGGCGAGGCCGATATGGGGATGCGGCCGTACGTCGATGCCCTGGCCGGCGCGAAATTCAGCGGGTCCGAAGTGATCGAAGAAGATGAAGGGGCCGACCATGCGCCGTTCGACATGGGGGAGCGCGCGCCGCACCGTGAAGTGACCGACATCCACGCTCCGCGGCACCACCACAAGATCGATGGCATCGGCGGCTCTGGCATCGCCGGGCGCCGGATCCTTGGCCGGAAAGAAGCTCATGTTGATATTCTCCGTCGCAGACGCCCGTCCCGTCTTCACAGAGAACGACGATATCTTGTCATTCCGATGGAGATCGGCCGAATAGATTACGGGACGTCGAGCGGTTCCGTTCCGGTCGGCTTGCCGGCGGCGTCGAGCCGGATTTTTTCAACCCGTGCCTCGGCCAGGCGCAGCAGCTCCTCGCAGCGACGCTTTAGCGCCTCGCCACGCTCGTAGATCGCCACCGATTCCTCGAGCGGCACCTTGCCCTCTTCCAGTCGTTTGACGATCGATTCGAGCTCCTCGATCGCCCGTTCGAAGGGCAAGCGCATGACATCGGAATGGGCATTGTCGGTCATGATCGGGTCCCAGTGAATGGCCTCTGTATAGTGCAATCCGGCCCCGGGCGCAGGGCCATGCCAGGCCCCCGCCTTGGCGTCGCCCGCTCCCGAGGCGTCCGCGCAGCAGCGCAGATCAGCCCTGCATCAGTGCGGTGACGTGAGCAGACGCCGAGTTGGCCAGCCCCTCAAGGTCATAGCCCCCTTCCAGCACTGATACGACGCGGCCTCCGGCGCTTGCGTCCGCAATCTCCATGAGCTTGAGGGTGGCCCAGTCGAAATCGGCTTCCAGCAGATTGAGGTTGGCGAGCGGATCGCGCATGTGAGCGTCGAAGCCCGCGGAGATCACGATCAGGTCGGGCCGGAAATCTCGCAGCCGCGGCAGGATCACGCCCTCGAACGCCGCCCGAAACTGGTCTCCGCCATCACCCGGGCGCAGCGGCGCATTCACGATGGTGTTGTGCTCGCCGCGCTCGCTCACCGCTCCGGTGCCGGGGTAGAGCGGCATCTGATGGGTCGAGGCGTACATGACAGTGCGGTCGGACCAGAAGATCTCCTGCGAGCCGTTGCCATGGTGAACGTCGAAGTCGACCACCGCAGCGCGCTCGATGCCGTGTTTTTTCTGCGCGTGGCGCGCGGCGATGGCCGCGCTGTTGAAGAAGCAGAATCCCATTGGCCGGGCCGTTTCGGCGTGGTGACCGGGGGGCCGCGTCGCAACGAAGGCATTCTTCGCCTTGCCGGCCATGACCTCGTCGACCGCGTGCACGACGCCGCCGACGGCGCGCAGGGCCGCCTCAAAACTGCCCGGCGACATGGTCGTGTCGGCATCCAGGCCGATCAGGCCTTCCTTCGGCGTCGCCTCGCGGATGGCGGTGACGTATTGCATGGGATGGCAGAGCGCGATCGTGTCGAGCGAAGCGCTCGGCGCCGCGATGCGTGCGAGCGTCTGGAAGCGCTCGTGTTCGAGTGCGCGGTCGATGGCGCGCAGCCGATCCGGTCGTTCGGGATGGCCGGCTGGCGTGAGGTGGTCGAGGCAGGCGGGGTGGGTGATGAGGAGAGTGGACATCAGCCTATCCAAGAATGATGCGGCAGGGACACTTAAGCCTACGTCCGCGATAAGGGAAGACGCTTACTCCCACCGCTCCACGGTCACGCTCACGCCGGGCGGTGGCGCCGGCTCGTCCGGGACGAAGAAGGTGCGCGCGAGCGGCTCGCTCGGGTCCGCCCGGTACTGCTCGAAATCGGTGATGCCCTCGGCCGCGAGAAAGGTATCGTCGATCAGGAAGTTGCCGGTGAAACTGCGGGATGGCTTCTGGAATACGAGATAGGCCGCATCCGCCATGATTGCAGGCGTGCGCGACATTCGCATCACTCGCTCGCCGCCGAGCAGGTTCTTGATCGCCGCAGTCGCAATGGTGGCGCGCGGCCATAGCGCGTTCACCGCGATCCCCTTCGCGCGCAGCTCACCGGCAAGCCCAAGCACGACCAGGCTCATGCCGTATTTGGCGATCGAATAGGCCGTGCTGCCGGCAAACCATTTTTCCCGAAAGTCGAGCGGCGGCGAGTTCATCAGGATGTGAGGGTTCTTTGCTTTCTCGAGATGCGGGATCGCGTATTTCGACACCATCAGGGTGCCGCGGGTGTTGACCTGGTGCATTAAATCGAAGCGGCGCATGTCGGTATCCACAACCGACGCGCGCTGAACGGCGCTTGCGTTGTTGACCACGATATCGAGCCGGCCGAAGGTCGCAACGGTCTGCTCGATCGCGTCTTTCACCTGCGCCTCGTCGCGCACATCGACCACCAGGGGCAGCGCGTTGCCGCCGGCTTTGGTGATCTCGTCGGCGGCGGTGAATATGGTGCCCGTCAGCTTCGGATGCGGCTTGTCAGTCTTGGCGGCAATGGCGATGTTGGCGCCGTCGCGCGCAGCGCGGAGCGCAATTGCAAGCCCGATTCCGCGCGATGCGCCGGTGATGAAGAGCGTGTGGTCTTTAAGGGACATGATTTCGACTCGCATGCGATCTGGATCGCCGTGGTCTCGACGCGTTTCCTATTCCCTATCTGGGAAGGAAGCTCGCCGCGCGCCACGGTCGGGCAGAACCTCTAAGCCAGGGCCGCGTCCGCACGGTTGACGCTGTCGGCGCCCTCGACCACGGTGCGCTCGAGACCGCTGGCCTGCACCGCCAGGTTCTCCGCAAAAAAACGCGCAATGGCGGTGCGCGCCGCGGCATCGGTGCCGTTCCCGGCGAGCCGCTTCGCCGCGAGCGCTTCCTCCGCCAGCAGCGCCCCGCCGGCCGCAAGTGCAAAAAGCCGCAGATAAGGCGTGGCTCCCGCCAGCGACGGATCAGGGTCGTTATGCTGGCCGCCGAGAAGCCAGTCGGTCGCGCGCTGCAAGGAATCGACCGCGTCCTGCAGCCGCACACCGGTCCATCCGAAAGCTGGATCGTTGGTGGCATTGACTGCCTCCACGGTGCGCCTGATCTCGCTGATATAGGCCCTTACCGTGACGCCGCCCGCAAGCGGCAACTTGCGCATGACCAGATCGATCGCCTGGATGCCATTGGTGCCCTCGTAGATGGGGGTGATGCGCGCATCGCGGTAATGTTGCGCAGCGCCGGTCTCCTCGACATAGCCCATGCCGCCGTGCACCTGCACGCCGAGCGAGGCGACCTCGTTGCCGATGTCGGTGGAAAACGCCTTGGCGATCGGGGTGAGCAGGGAGGCGCGGTCGTGCGCGGTGCTGCGGGCTGCGCCGTCGGGGCTGCGCTGGGCCCGATCGATTGCGACCGCAGTGGCGTAGGAGATCGCGCGTGCAGCGCGGGTCAGCGCGCGCATGGTGAGCAGCATCCGCTTGACGTCGGGATGCGCGATGATCGGGCTCGAGCCGGACGGCGCGCCATAGGCGCGGCCTTGCCTGCGTTCGCGCGCAAAAGCGAGCGCCTGTTGGGTCGCACGCTCGGCGATCGCGACCCCCTGCAGGGCAACCGAAAGCCGCGCCTGGTTCATCATGGTGAACATGCAAGCCATGCCGCGGTTCTCCTCGCCGATGAGGAAGCCGGTGGCGCCGCCGCGGTCGCCGTAGACCATGGTGCAGGTGGGGGAGGCGTGAATGCCGAGCTTGTGCTCGATCGAATGCGCGCGGGCGTCGTTGCGCGGACCGGGCGAGCCGTCGGCGTTGAGCAGGAATTTGGGCACGAGAAGGAGCGAGATGCCCTTGGTTCCCGGTGGGGCGTCGGGCAGCCGCGCCAGTACCAGATGGATGATGTTGTCGGTGAGATCGTGCTCGCCGTAGGTGATAAAGATCTTCTGTCCGGTGATGCGATAGCTGCCGTCGGCTACGCGCTCGGCCTTGGTGCGCAGCGCGCCGACGTCGGAGCCGGCCTGCGGCTCGGTCAGCTGCATGGTGCCCATCCATTCGCCCGACACGAGCTTGGGCAGATAGGCGCGCTTGAGCTCGTCGCTGCCGTGCGTGACGAGGGCATCGATGCCGGCCATGGTGAGCACGGGGCCGAGGCCGAAGGCCATGGCGGCCGAGTTCCACATTTCAATGCAGGCCGCATTCACGGCCTGGGGCAGATCCTGCCCGCCCCATTGCGCCGGCGCGGCGAGCCCGTTCCAGCCGGCCTGCGCCCACGCGCGGTAAGCCTCCTTCCAGCCCGGCGCCGTGGTAACGATGCCGTCCTTGAACGGCGTGCCATACCGGTCGCCGATCGGGTTGAGTGGCGCAATCACGTCGGTCGCGAACTTGCCGGCCTCCTCGAGCACCGCCTGGATCACGTCGTCGCTGAGATCGCCGTAGAGGCCCTCGGCCAGCGCCGGGCCGAGACCCGCGGCGTGCCTGAGCGCAAAGGCGATGTCGTCAACCGGCGCACGGTAGGTCATCGTCTGGTCTCCGGGTGAGGACGCTTCGCGCCGTTTGCCGCCGTCGGTCGGCTCACCCTACATCATTGGTGCGAGGCACGCCCGGCGCCCGTCGGCTGGGAATTGCCGGCGCGGGACTTCGGGTCATGCGCTGGTCCGCGGGGCGTGGTGCGGCGGTCGCGGGCTCGTCGCGGGGCCGGGATACCGCGATCCCTTTCGGGATCAGGGATAGAAGTTGCGCTGCCAGCGGAACATCGCCGACCATACGCCCTGGTCGTCGAGCAGGGCGACCGCAGGCCGTGAACCGTTCGCGGCATAGACGGCGGCGCCTTTGTACGCGGTGTTGAGGCCCGTATAGGTCACGTCCAAGCCGATATCGAGTCTCGGCACCGGGTTCCACTGGGTGCGGGAGCCGACCTGAAAGAAGCTGTAGTCCGGATTGCAGCTGTTGCCGGCGAGCGCGGTGACCGCCGATAGATTGCCCACGAGCCCTGCGAACGGCCGCGCGCAGACCGATCCGAACGCCAGGGCAGAGTTGATGATTCCGGTCGCGGCGCCGTTGTAGTCGATGTTGGCATAGCCGCCGTACCACGACGTTCTCCATCGCGGGCTCCAGACGTGCTCATAGGCCGCGGTAATGCTCCACGCCCGCGTCAGCTCGACCGCGGTGCCAGTAGTGAAGACGCCGTCCGAGAGCCAGCCGACTCCGACGCTGGTGCTGGAATTGTACATTTGCGCGTTGGCAGAGCCGTTCGCCACGAAGCCGGTGGCACCTACACCGTAAGCGAAGTTCACGCCCACGATGTCGCCGCCGGGGAGATTGAATTTTGCGCCCGTCGCGACCGCCCAGCCGTACGTGTCCTCCGGATGGCCATTGCCGACGTTGTTGGCGGTGCCGTAATAGGCGCCGCTGGCGTCGTGCAGGGCGACGCTGACGCCGGCAAAGCCCCAGGCCTGATCGACGCGCAGGTTGGCAACGAGGTCGGGCACCCGGAAACCGAAGTTGGCGCCGTTGCTCGTGAAAGCGTTGTCGGTGACGACCGCGCCGTTGAGACCAAAGAATCCCGCCGCAGTTGCGTCGAATGTAAAGGCCTTGCGGACGGCTGGGTCTTCGAGCGAGAGCGAGGCGGTGAAACCGTTGCCGAGTTCGGCGGTATAGGCCCACAGGTTCTGACCGGTGATGTCGGTGTCGCCGTTGATCCGCACGTTCGTGTAGGTGTACGTGCCCCAATAAGTGAAGAGGTCGAAGAATGATCGCGACCGGCCGACGGTGAACCCGGCGAATTGCAGGAATGCCCGGTCCCAATATGGCGAGGGTGTCGAGCCGCCGCCGGTTCCGCCCGGGGTGTTGTTCTCGACCCCGAATCGCAGATAGGTGCGCAATGGGCCGTATTCGGTCTGCTGGCGCACGTCCCACGAGGTTTCTGCGCGGACCCGGTAGTTGACGTCGTTGGTCGCGTCGCGTGTGAACCGCGCCTGGCCGTCTTCGATTGCGTTCGTGCCGACGGCAACGCCGCCGTTGCCCATGTTGTATTCTGCCTGCACACGCAAATACCCGCCGAGTTTCAGGCAAGTGTCGGTGCCGGGGATGTAGTAGAAGCCGTCCCCGTAAAGGCTGCAGATCTTCACATATTGCACCGGCCTGGCCTTCGCCGGCATGTCGGCGGCCTGTGCGCCGCCGAGGGCCGCAAATCCCGCAACGGTCCCGAGGAGAAGGCTCTTCACTTTGTGCATGTGAGGCCCTGGCTTATGTCGCCGTCCATCAAAAGACTGCGAGCAAATCTTGTCGATGTCGATGCGGAAGGCGGGAGCAGAATGATTTTTGCAACCGCTGTGGCAAAAATACTGCACATCCCGGTCCTCCGGGGCTTAGCGTGCCCACTGGCGGCAGCGTCAGGATGGCGATAACTCCACCGCGCTGCCGTCGACGGAGCAGGCGGGCGGCCCCGTCGACGGCCGTTGATCGGTCCAAGCCTCGCCGCTATGGTCCGCGCGCCATGGTGGCAACGAGCCGCCTGTTGGGGCGTAGCCAAGTGGTAAGGCAGCGGATTTTGATTCCGCCATTCCCAGGTTCGAGTCCTGGCGCCCCAGCCAGCCAGTCCGGTCTCTGTGGGTCATGTCCGGGTCGCAAAAATAGGCGCGACATTCCCGAACGTTAGCGGGATGTCACCAGGTCTCTGTGGTAGAATTTTCTGAATTTTTGGCGGTGACCGGCCAATTTCGCGCGCCAGTCTCTAGTCGACAATTTTCAATATCCGTGTCGCGCGTCAGAGACTCGGTTCGAAATGGCATGAGATCGGTTCGATAGAAGTGCACGTGAGAAATGTTGCGTTGCCAGTGCGTTCTTCGCGCCTTCCTTAGCGCGCGGGGATCGATTAGCGTTTCTTCAACAGGTCGGTAAGCGACTGCGCGCCAGTCCGCTCAAGCAGCGTGTCCCGACAGTGCGGCGCTCCGCGCTGGCGTATCTGCAGTGCATAAGTCTGGTTTGCGCACTCTGTGCAGTCTGCAGGCGCGCTCCTTTTTCTTGGCGCCCCTGGTCAGCTTATCGCTGGTGGGGCAGGAGCACGGCCGGACCATCCCATTACCGGACATTCTGCCAGCGTCTCATGTTGCAGGAGCGAAGCCGGTTTCAGCCTCTATCAAAGTATCCGTTTGAACCGGTACGATGCTTCGTCCTGCGCGTCGGAGCGGACATGTGGCGGCGGTGGCTCGCCGTGCGTTACAACTGACGGGAGGCTGCAAATGTTCAGAACATTTCTTGCCACCATCACATTGGCGGCACCCGCAATCGTTGTCGCTCCGTTGCCAAGCCACGCGCAGAGCGACTATCCCAACCGCATAGTAAAGATCGTCGTGCCTTATGGCGCCGGCACCGTTCCCGACATTCTCGCCCGCGCGCTCACGACTGGCTTGTCGGGCCGGCTTGGACAACAGGTCATTGTCGAGAACAAGGCAGGCGGCAGCGGCGCGCTCGGTACTGCCTGGGTGGTACGCGCGGAAGCAGACGGCTATACGGTGTTGTTCGCGCCGGCGGTGGTGCTCTCGGTGCTGCCGCAGTCGCGCAACGATACGGGCTACAGGCATGACTCGCTCGTCCCGGTCTGCCAGACCTTCGTCAACACGATGGGGCTTGCAGTGCGGCCGGATTCGCCGATCAAAAGCATCGGCGACTTGGTCGTAACAGCGAAGCAAGCGCCCGGCGCGCTGAACTACGGCCATCCCGGTGTCATGACCATTCCGCATCTCGCGATGGAGGAATTTATGCAAGCCGCTGCGATCGATATCAAGGACATCCCGTTCCGCAGCGGGCCGCTGACGATCGCCGAGCTGCTCGCCGGGCGGATCGATATCCTTTCGACCGTCATCGGCACGGAGGTCGGCCAGAACATCCGGATCATCGGTGTGTTCGGCGAGAAGCGCCTAGCCCACCTCCCCAACGTGCCGACCTTCAAGGAGCAGGGCTACAACGTCAGTCCTGCAAGCTTCGGCGGGCTGCTGGCGCCGCCCGCAACTCCTCAGCCGATCTTGTCCAAGCTCTCCGCGGCATGTGCCGAAGCGGCAAATTACGATCTGTATGCGACGACCGCCAAGCGTGCCGGGCAGCCCGATGACTATTACGCCGACGCCGAGGCGTTTCGGCAGCGGCTCGCGCGCGACATCGAGAGCAAGGCGCGCGTGCTGTCGCATCTCAAGACACAATAGAAGAACCCAGGTGCCTTCGCCGCCTCATCACAACAGGAGCAATCACCTCGTTCGTGCGCAGATGGTGTCGGACTGCGGATCGCTCATTAGTCGAGCAAATGTGTCAATTCGGATTTGGCAAAAGCCGCTCCTCGCTCGCGCCGACGATATGATCGAATAACGAACCGTTTTAGCCGAATTTGCCGAGTAGGCCCAGGGAATTTCACCCCGAGCCTCTCACAGATCCGGACTTGACACTCTCGCGTCATCCGGCTCGTGCCACCGCGCGAAGGCTGCCGCCTTCCATTGAACATCGGGCTCCTCCCGTTGTCGGTTGACCCGAGCGAAATGGCGATGGCCCGCTCCCTTCGCTCCACGGGCATTACACCCGCTTCTTCGCTACTACGAAGCAGTCCGCCCCTCGCCGGCGCATCGGTACTTTCGGCCTCGCGGTTGGAGCCACTTGTGCTTTTTCCCTTAGCATCGCCGTCGAGGTTCTCACGTTCCGTGCAGTCGAGGTTCTCACGTTCCGTGCAAGAGCCTGGTTGAGATTCGTGCCGCCTATATGCCGGACGCCGCTTGGGCAGTCTCAGGGCATCCGCCAAGCTGATCCCGGAGGTCGGGTCAGCCCCCGGTTTTGACATCACCTAATCCGATTTCGACACTTCTGCAGCGGTTCGCTTGCGCTCGCCTCTCTCAACCTTGCCTGCCGAGATCATGTCCTAGCGTTTCCGCAACGTTCACCACCGCCGCTTTTGACGACAGCAGCTTGCGGTGGCTTGAGATCAGCACCTGATTGCCGACCTCGAAGGGTCCTCCTCCATCTCTCGCACAGTTGCGCATAGCCGTTGGACTGGCGATGCTCGTGACACAAGACCCGATCCGGACATGGTTGGATGAATCTCGACTGCCGACCGTCCAACAATCGCGCCAACGGCGCAGAGTTCAAAGAGTGGTGCTTCCTCGTGCCCTGCCACTCCACCTCGATGATGCGAAGGTCCTCCAGCTCGGATAGATGCCGCGAGAGGTGGGGACTTCTGCGCTCCCGCTTACCCCGTTCTGTCACTGCCGCGCTTTCCACGGCGTGCGCTTGGCCTCCTACTGCGGCAGTAGTATGCTCTGTGAAAAGAGCGGATGTGCTATGCCCGCCAACTCGGAACGTCCCCCACCATTGATGCGTTTCGCGGGCTTTAGCAGAAGTCGGGGGGGATGCGCAAAGTTTCGCAGTATCGGCAGCATGCCAAGGAATGTCGTGGCTTGGCGAACCAATCGAGATCACCCGAGCACCGGCAGATGCTTCTGAACATCGCCGCCACATGGGAGTCGCTCGCCAACGATCGCATCAAGACCGCAGAAGGCCTTGAGCGAATTGCCAAGTTGGAAAAAACCGCACGGAAGAGCCGCAAGCCCTCGTAATACGCATGCTGACGGAGATCGGGCCCAGCCGATAGACGCGATCACGTTTAGGACATCGGCTGGACGGACTCACAATCTTCACAAACTTTCGTCAGGGTGGAGCAAGGGGGGCAGGCGCTCCTTTGGATAGGCGCAATAGGGAGGACGAATGCTCCCATTCAGCGACGGCAAGCACAATGTCTACGGCCCCGACACACTGGAAGTCATGTGCGCCGCATATGACACTGCGGTTCAGTTGCTTCCCTCAAATCTCCAAGATCATGAAAGAGCGCGCAGGAGATTGGCGCTCCTCATTCTTCGCCACATGGATCGGGGAGAGTCTGAAAGAGACATCGTTAATCTAGCTCTGCTCGATTTCTTGAGAGTCACTCAATAGAAGTGCTTAGCCTACCGCCGGATCCGTACCTATGCTGCGGGCGGACCACCTGCTGCTATCGCGGCCACTTTACGTTGAACCAAATCGGCCGCCAACGCTGGAAGTCGATCGTATCGGTCCTCGGCCCAGCGGTATTCGACAGTCACATTGCGGCCTTCGACATAACCTGTTTCGCTCAGGGCTTGCAGAAAACTGGCTACAGACGGCGCATATGAGGCGGGTGATCCACTATGGAGGAATCCGACCACCGGCATCGCCGGCTGCTGCGCACTCGCAGCTATCGGCCACGCTGCCGCCGCGCCGCCGAGCAGCGTGATGAACTCGCGTCGTTAGCGGTAGGGACGTACGTTTCATCGCACGCCCCCCGCCCAGATCCTTACGTGCGGCTTTGAAACCCTCGGTCCTGCTCGCCGCCGCGTTGGTCCTGATTTCCACGGGCATGGCCTCCGCCGCCACCAGGCAGCATGCACGGAGCAGCACCAACGTGCAGGGTGCGGTCGGACCCGCCGGGTATGCAGCCCCGCACGAGGTTCCCGAGAACGGCGGTGCGGCGAGTATGATACAGCCCGGTATCCCTTCCGCCTCGTGGCCTCTCCCGTGAACAGGCCGCGGCCTAGGGCACCCGTTAGTCAGTCCAGCATCGGAACGTTCGTTAGATCGCACCGCCCCGCTTGGATCGCATGAGTTTGAGTCAGCAGAAAACATGCCAGGTGAAGGCCTTCTGGGGCTCGGGTGCGAGGTAATGGAGTTGCACCATTTGATCTTCACGCACCTAAGCATTGTGAGCGGTAGCAACGTCCTGTCCCATCAGATCGCTTGGGTCGACGCCAGAGTGATCATGACTCATTGATCAAACCTGCTGCGTCATCGCCACGTGTCGCCCAACGCTTATTGATTTGGTGCAAAGCGCGGTTCCTACAACTTGACCGGGCAGTGTCATCATGCTTTTATGTTCGCTCGCTCAAGAAGAAGCCAAACAAACGGGGAGGTCGTCATGGCGACGACTCGGAGCTCGCCTTATGGAATGGCGTGCCCGCATTGCAATACCTCATTGATCGCTCCGGATGGGTCGCGGTACGTGAGCAAACACGAAGTCTATCATTTCTGGTCCTGCGAGGATTGCGGTCACCGGATCGCGTCGGTTGTCGACTTTCGAATCAGCATCATTTCCAAACTAATCAACCACGTTCGACCTGACCTTCTCGCGTGAGAAGTTCTGCTGCTCGTCCGTGTGCAGCAGACCCGGTCAATTCAAGCCGGTGCAACCCTCGCGCCTTGCGTAAGCCAGCAGGCATTCAAACATGCGACGGGCATTCGGGTCGCTGGCGTCGTAGCCGCTCGTGCAACACCAATTAGTGAAGTCCCATTCGACGGCGCGGGCTCCGGCGATTAGCTCCGCAAGGGTGATCGGCTGGTGTGCCAACTCAGTGCGCGGCGGGCTCCATGCCACTTTTTCTAATGAGTGGCGCAGCTTCAGGTGCGGACATGAACTTGACCATCGCAGTCGCCGCCTCTCGCTGCTTCGAAACTGCCAACACCCCGGCCGAGAATACGACGTAGTCCTGGAGCTCCGGCGGCAACGGTCCGACGTAATGGATGCCAGCGACGGGTAGAATGACGTTGATCTGTTGCATCCCGATCTCGGCTTCGCCTTTGGCCACGACTTCGGCGACCGGCACGCCGTCCACCAACTTAATCCTGGATTTCATCTCGTCGGCAATGCCAAGCCTCTCCATCAGCTTGGCGGCATAGAGGCCACTCGCGCCACCGCGTGAATAGGCGACGGACTTAGCAGCGAGCATTGAACGCTTGAATGCGTCGGCAGAGCCGATGTCGGGAATCGGTGCGCCCGCCCGCACTGCAACACCAATGCCAGCGCGGGCTATGACGACACCGGTACCTTCGAGCACTTTTCCCTTCTTAGTGAGATCATCGATCATATCCGGGTAGTGGGTAACCACGTCCGCTGGCGCATCGGAATTGACCTTGTTCATCAGTCCAGGCCCGACCTCGAAGCTGACGACCACCTTGTGCCCACTCGCGCGCTCGAACGCAGGTGCGACCTCGCGCACGGCCGATACGACGCCCTGGCCGGCGAGGATGATGATTTCGGCCGCTTGGGCCATTCCCGGACTTAGCATCCCCATCATCGCAAACATGCTCACGATTGCCGCACACGTTGTCCTCATGACACCCTCCCGCTAGTAATTGGTTCCAAATGTTCTTGGCGTGAGCTTATGTCCTTCCAACAGCGCCGGCCCCATTCTAACGGAAAATCTCCACCGCGGCTCGCTTACGCGTGTTTGATGCGATCCTTTCCGTCAACGAAGCTTGCTCCGGTAGCCCATCAACCGGTCGCGGGCATGTCGGCAGCATGGCGGAGAATAAGCGATGTCGGCTGGCCGAGGATGCGTAACGTGGGAAATCGTGCCATCATACCAACGTCTGAACATCGACGAAACCGCGCGCGATAATATGGGAGGACGG
>Ga0207643_10000897_pt1 | contig 17851 bp, 10 predicted proteins | sample KBSMisM62_FD_184313 | JGI IMG/M metagenome (GOLD analysis project Ga0207643, IMG submission 184313) | Miscanthus rhizosphere microbial communities from Kellogg Biological Station, Michigan, USA - KBS Miscanthus M6-2 (SPAdes) (version 2) | ecosystem: Host-associated > Plants > Roots >...
CAAGCAAGGTAAGTCTGGGCGCCGAGTCCGCGAAGCGGACGGCAGAGTAAAGCCTGGGGCGCAAGCCCCAGGTAAAAAATATAAAAAAGGGCGACCGAGCCCGCTCCGCGGGCTCGGTCCATATTTTCTTGTATTCGATCCTGGGGCTTGCGCCCCAGGCTTTATTCTGCCGTCCGCTTCGCGGACTGCGCGCCCATTTCAAGTGGACCATAAAGTACGCCACGTAACGCTCCTACAGTTTTGCTATAGTTGATCCATATGAGTGAGGATAAACCCGAATGACAGCGAACCGTGTTCTGTCAGCAATCTGTGTGAGCATTCTCGTAACGACTGCCATCTTTGCCCAAGCCGGACAAAAAATCGCCAAAATCGAGACCGAAGGTCTGCTGACTTTAACTGCTGAAACAGTCATCGCTACCAGTGGCTTGAAAATTGGCGACACTTTTTCCGCAGAAGCAATTGACGCAGCGGCTGAGCGCTTGCTGAGCAGCGGTCTATTCAAAAAAGTCGGAGCTCGCACACGAAACGCGGGCGCCAACGTGACGATCATATTTCAGCTTGAAGAAGTCAAAGGTCAATCGTCACCAGTCGTCTTCGATAACTTCATATGGTTCTCCGACGAGGAACTGGCCGCGGCGGTCGTGCGCGAGGTTCCCGCTTTCAACGGTTCGGCGCCCGACATCGGTAACACCAATGAAGCGATCAAGAACGCGCTTCAAAACCTGCTCGATGAACGTAAGCTGCCGGGACGCGTGGAATACAACCTCACCGAACACGAACACTTGTTTCGCGTCGAAGGCGTACCGATGAAGATTTGCACGCTTCACTTTCCTGGCGCGCAAAGCGTATCGGAACAAAAACTCATTCAAGCCGCGCGCAGCTCTATGGACCCTGAATACTCTCGCCAATCGTCGAAAACTTTTCCGAAATATGGTCTCTATCCAATCTACCGCGAGCTGGGCCACCTGCGCGCATCCTTCGGAGCGCCGGTCGCCAAGCCTGAGAAGAGCGCCGGTTGTGAAGGAGTCGACTTAACCATACCGGTCGATGAAGGCGCGAAGTATTCGTGGGCGAAGGCCGAGTGGTCCGGGAACCAGGTGTTATCGGCCAAACAGCTTGACGATGCGTTAGGCATGAAACCGGGCGAAGTTGCGAATGGGAAGAAGTTTGACAAGGGCTTGAGCGAGGTCAAGGACGGTTACGCGAATTATGGCCACATCCAGGTACACTTCAATCCCACCCCTGAATTCGAAGACGCAACGACGAAAGTGACGTTCAAGATCGCGGTCGACGAAGGCCCGCAATATCGCATCGGCACAGTCGAGTTTAAAGGGTTTTCATCCGACGATGCGGCCACGCTCAGCAAAAGATGGGGACTGAAAAGCGGCGAGGTTTACGATCGGAGTTACACCACTCGATTTTTCCGTGACGAGGCGCGTGAAATAACGACGCGCATCACCAACGAACGGCAGTCACAGGGAAAACCATTGCCAAACATCGACACTGAAGAAAGACCAAACCGCCAGACCTCGATTGTGAACCTGTTGATTGAGCTTAAAAACTGACGCTTACTTCAAACAAATACGCCGAAGGCGTTGGCTAATTTCAGCCCAGGGTTCGAGCGCAGCGAGAACCCTGGGTAATCGATTCGAAAACCGTCCAACCCTGAAAGGGTTAATAGCGCACATGCCTAACCCTTTCAGGGTTTGTACGCTGTTTTTGTATTTATTCCCAGGGTTGTCGCTCCGCTCCAACCTTGGGCTGAAATTAGCCAACGCCTTCGGCGTATTTTTCAAACTGAAGCCCATTCGATCAGGCATGCCAGTGCCACCCATAATGTGCATGTTAGAATTCGAGATGGGTGAGCTAAGTGGCACAGGAGGCAAAAACCGCCGTCGTTGCGGCAATACTGGGAAACCTCGCGATTGCAACGACGAAGTTCTTTGCCGCAGCCTTCTCCGGCAGCTCAGCAATGCTCTCAGAGGCAATCCACTCGCTCGTGGATACCGGCAACGGCGCGCTGATACTGCTCGGCATTCGCAATAGCCGCAAACCACCCGATCGCGAACATCCGTTCGGCCACGGACGCGAACTCTACTTCTGGACACTCATGGTCGGAGTGCTCATCTTCGGCGTCGGCGGTGGCATGTCTGTTTATGAAGGACTCACACATCTCACGAACCCGAAACCAATTGAAGACGCCAAGTGGAACTACATCGTACTTGGCCTATCGGCCGTGTTCGAGAGTGTTACCTGGTATTTCGGCTGGAAGGCGTTCAGCAAAGAGCGCCGCGGGAGAGGCGTGTTCGAAGTGATCCATAACACGAAAGATCCGACCAGCTTCTCGGTCCTGCTGGAGGACTCGGCGGCACTAACCGGGCTCGCAATTGCCCTGCTTGGGATCTTCCTGAGCCAGTCTTTGCATCAGCCTTACTTCGACGGAGCCGCGTCGATCGCGATCGGCATGCTGCTTTGCACGATAGCGATCGTCATGGTTCACGAAAGCAGGGGCTTGCTGATCGGTGAAGGCGTCGATCACAAAACGCTGGAAAATCTGCGTGCAATAGTCGAAGGCGACGAAGATGTGGCCCACGTCCAACACCTGCACACGATCTATCAGAGCCCACGCACCGTGCTGCTCGTGATCGAGCTGCGCTTCGACGACAGTATTTCCGCGGTCGACGTAAGAAAGGCCGTGCGGCGGTTGGAAGCCAACATCCAGGCGCGCTATCCGGAAATCAAATACGTCTTCTTTGGCTCCGCATCAATCACCTAAGTGAATATTCGAAGGAGGCATCCGAGGCAGCCATCCCTTTCGTGCTTCCCTGGATGCTTTCCTGGATACTTCCCCTCGTCCTTGCCGGGTATCGGGACGTTTCCGTCCGGCGTCGGCGGCACCTTGGAAGGGTCGCCGCCCAGATCGCGGACCTTCTCTGCCATCAGTTGCACATAACGGCGGAAGGTCACGTACCAGCGATCATTTTGTCGTAACCACTCGGCCCGAAAGCGTAGCACCGACAGCAACCGTATGTGGTATTCCAGCATGGCTCCCTTCACCGTCACCGGAATTCCGAGTTGGAAGGCGCCAATTGTCTCGCGCCAGCGTCCCGCCGCTACGGCCCTCGCGACCTCCTCTTGATCAGGATGCTCGATGATGAGGGCGTGATCACCCGCATCGTCGAGCAGCCTCAGATCGGTGATCAAAACTTTGTTCTTGTCTAACTGGAATGCGCCTTTCGGGAGGCCGGTAGCAGCGGCCACACCAATTTCCGGTGTCAGCAGTTTTGCCGCATCCTCGCGTGAAATGGTCGTGACTTTCGGCCGCTCGACTTCCAGTTGTCGCCCGCGGGTCGTCACCTGGCGCACGGAAAGATCGAAGCGTTGATTTTCCTTAACACCGAGTGGGAAATGGACAGTGATCACGCCAGTCTGCCGCCTGTCACTGCGCGGGATCGGAACGTAGCGCACACCGCCGCCCGGCACCGCAATCGTGTTGGTATCGACCGCGCGGATCTCGTGACGCGGGTAAAAGCGTTCAGCTAAATCGACAACCTCACGCGCGTTCCAGGACGAGATTTCGAGGCGCACCTCGACACCGTCCGGCGGTTCGCCGTGCCACTGCAGGAGCAGCTCGTCGGGCAGAATTCCGCCGCCGATCGCATGTGGCGTCGCCTCGATCTCGAACGTGTGAAGCGCCATGCGCGAAGCGTCGAGGCCCGGATTGGCGACGGGGCTCAGCGCGAGGTTCCGTTGCGACAGCTTGTCGGAGGTGAACGGATTCGCACCGTTCGGGATCGGCGTTGACGGAAACTCAATCTGGGCCACGATGCACTGATGCTCGCCCATCATCAACGTCGGAAGGCTGAGTGCCGCACCACCTGAAATCGGCGTAGCGGTAAGATAGGCATCGCCGAGATTGTTGTCGATCAGAGCACCGAAGAACTTGGACGCGCCGGGCAAGAGACCATCTTTCAGATTGTCGTCGTCGAGCTGCATCTCCGGTGGCAACGTCCGCGCTGCCGAGAACATGGGGAAAGATAGCCATTCACTCCCTGCACTATTGGTGCCAGGCAGGGCGATAGGATTTGTGCCTGGCGTCTTCTTGTATCCCTGGATCGGAGTGCCTGGAGGCGACTCGTTATAAGTGAGCGCAGCTGTTGTCTGCGAGACGAAGATGCGGAAGAAGACGCGAACATCGTCCGCCGAAGAGCCCGAGGCCGGCAGCCGCACGCGCGCGACCGCAAAATTGTAGACTCTCCTGGGAGGAAAACCGATCGTCGTAGCAAACGGGCTCAGCGCCGAAGCCTCCTGCCCGGTGGGAAGGGCCTCGAAGTCGGCCACGGTCATTGTGTTGACACGATTACGCAGAAAGGTGAGCGCCTGCGCTCGAGTGGCATTGTTTACCAGGCCGGACCCGGGTGCGCCGGCGACGACCGGGAACACTCTAAGATCGGTACTCAGCCATGGCACTGTGTTGCCGCTCGCGAGATCGAGCATAAACGGGTTCGCCGATTTCACTAGCGTGATCTGTGCCGAGTCGGTAAGTGGACCAGCCACGGCCGCAGACGACAGTGAAGCGTTGACCTGCACGTGATTGAAATCGCCAGGGAATCCGAAGGCTGCGGGCGCCGTCACCTGCACCCGGTAGGTGAAGGTGATCCGCTGCAACCGATCGGACAGCGTTGGATCGTCGCTGTCGACATCGATCGGGACAATATTAAGGCCCGCCGGTTCTAACGGCGTGATAGTCGGCGCCCAGGTTGGTTGAAAAGCAGCGGCCGCCAAACTCGTGATGCCACCGCCCGGAAACTGGTTCGGCTTCAGCCCGTCGATGATGACGAGGATTGCGCCATCGAAATTGGAGCTGGCCAGCGCCTCAGCCTGGCTGAAGGTGCTGCGCTCCAGAATGAGTTGGATCCTGGGACGCGGCCGGGCAAGCCAGTTAACGATGTTTACGTACACCGCTTTGATGGTGTCGAAAACAGGAGCAGGTGCATCGTTGAAGCCGTGGTTCTTCTGGGCGTCAGTCCCGGCCTGAGCGATCTCGCCTGCGGTGTCGACAGTGCTGTCACCAGTCAGGTTGATGTCGATGTAGTGATGGAAAGTGGAACCGGTGACGACTCGCCCGACACCGGCATTGCGCCCGTCATAGACGCTCAGGGTGTTGACGTTTTTCGGTCCGGAAGCTTCGCTGTTGTTGCCGACGAATCCGCCGCCGGAGACTGTGCGCGAGGCAAAGGCCGTGGTCTTCCCGGTGGCGATGATCTGCGGCATCTCGCGCTGCGCCGCAACCACGGGATACTCGGTGAACGACTCGCCGGCGAAGGGCAGCGACTGTGTGTAGTCGTACCCCATCACTTCGCCGAGCGTTTGCCCTTCGTGCATGTGGTCCGGATAGATAACGATGTCGCTGCCGTCGCGGCGGAGGATAGGATGGGCCGGCGACGAGGTCGGCGTGATCGGCTGAGGTGTCGAATCCGACTGGTTCTCGAACCAGACGAAGGTCAGGTCGCCGCCATAGTTGCTCCCAGAGCTACGCTGCGTGGTGTCCGCGCGCAACGAGGTGATGACAGGAAAGTTCCGCGGGAAGCCGGCTGGCATCGGCGAAGCGCTGTCGTTGATGCCGAACCAGCAGCGCATCGACCTAACGCGCGGGAGGCGACCGCACATCACACTGCCGATACTGTCGTGGTCGCCGGTCGCGAAGACGCCACCGCCCGCGGCCATGAACCGGGCGATCGCGCGAATCTGGTTGTCGTCGATACTGGCGGCACTGGTGCCGCTGCTGGTCGTCGAGTTGCGTCCATTGTGGCCGAGCAGCCAGAGAACGTCGAAGTCGAGCAGGTTGACGCTGGTGTCGAAGTTAAACGTCTGCATCACGCCACCGCTGGTATCGCTCTGGCGGTGCGCCTTGGTGACCACATGGCCGGCGCTTTCGAGTGCGTTGACTAAGGCGATAAAGGTGAAATCGGGAGTTGGGCCCGCTACGGTGAAACGGTATTCGCCGTCGAGAACCATCAGAACTCTTGCCATTTGTGCTGCCTCCTTTGATTTGCAGACGAAAACGCTACCCTGCCGGCTGGCAATCAGAACAATTAGTGTGGCTTCGAACTGAGGGAGGTTCGAATCGATGAATGCTGGCGTTGGATATCAGAGTTAGTGCAAGCGTGTCAATACATCTTCTATCCACAGATTACACAGATTTTATTAATCTGTGTAATCTGTGGATAGAAAGGCGAAACCCGCTTGAGATCGCCTCTATTCGTATCTCAGCGCAATTAATGGATCGACTTTCGCTGCGCGACGCGCCGGGATGTAGCACGCCAGCAAGGCGACGACAGTCAGTAAGCCAATTACACTCACATAAGTCAGCGGATCAGTCGCCGTGATTTCGAACAGCAGCGTGCGCATGAATTTCGTCAGTGCAAATGCACCTGCCAACCCGATGACTATGCCGATAACCAACATGCCCATGCTCTGTCCGAAGATGAGTCGCAACACGTGAAGTGGTCGAGCTCCCAGCGCCATTCGCACTCCTATCTCCTGCGTGCGTTGCGCCACCGAGTAAGCCATCACACCGTAGATACCAATCGCCGCCAGGAACAACGCGATACCGGAGAACGTCGCCAACAGCAGCGCGAGGAAGCGTGGTTGGACCATCGACTTCGACACCACTTCATCCATGGACCAAAGATTGTAGACCGGCAGCGTCGAATCCAATTCACGAACTACATTGCGAATCGAGCTCTCCAGTCGCGCGGAATCATTCGTGCCGCGGACAACGAAATTTATGTTCCCGCCGAGGAACTGATTCGCCACTTGCCGTACCTGGAAGTAGAGTTCGGGACCAGCGGGCTTATCCATACCGGCGTTCTTGGTATCTTCAACCACACCGACAATCGTGCACCAGACTTTCGGATCTTGAAACCCCGGATTCACACGCCGGCCAATCGGACTGCCCGTCCAGAATCTTTTCGCGAGCGCCTGGTTTACAACGACAACCGGCATCGCGTTGGGGTTGTCGTCCTGCGATTCAAAGGTGCGCCCCTCCAACAACCGGATCTTCATCGTCTTGAAGTAGTCGTTACCAACGACATTCCAGTAGTCGACGTTCTGCGCCGGGCTATCGGGTGTTTGCTGGTAGCCTTCAATCTCGGTGTCGTTAGCATTGATGCGGCGTAGCGGAGGCAGGCCACCTGCTATGGAGACGGAGGCCACGCCGGGAGTAGAGCTGAGTTTTTGCTGGAGTGAGTCTACAAACTGCAGACGTTGTGCGGGGTCGTATTTAACTCTCGGAAGATTCAGGTTGAAGCTGACGACACCTGCCGGATCAAAGCCGGTGTTGACTTGTTGCAACTTCCAGAAGGCACGAATCATCAGGCCCGAGCCGATGACGAGGATCAGTGCGAGGGCAATCTCTGCAACCACGAGACCTTTGCGGAGCGCCTGACCACCTCCGCGAATTGCGCGCTGCCCGGCGCCGCGAATCCAGTTAGCGAGGTTACGTTCACTGACTTGCGCCAGTGGCGCGAGAGCAAAGAGAAAGACAGCAACGACGCCAACCGCGATGGTACCCACGAGTACGGGAAGACCGACTCTAATCTCTTCAGTGCGCGGCACGCTATCGGGCGCAAACAGTAACAGAACCTTCAACCCCACGAATGCGAGTGCCACTCCGAGAATTGAAGCGATTGAAACCAGCACGAAACCTTCGGCGACGAATTGCCGGACCATTCGTTTTAGACCGGCTCCCAGCGCGAGGCGGACTGCAAACTCATGGTGACGTGATTCAGCGCGGGCCAGCAACAGGTTCGCAACGTTCACACACGCGATGAGCAGAACAAAACCAACCGCAGCCATGAGCAGCCACACGGCTTTGCGAACTGAGCCCACAACGTCTTCGTGAAGACCCAACATTATCACCGGGTGATTTGGAGGGTTGAGTAAATGCTGTGCGCGACTCTCACTCTTCCAGCCGGCCATCAGGCTCGTCATTTCGCTCATCGCCTGTTCGGTAGTCACGCCGGGTTTCAACCTGCCGATCACTGACAGAAAGTGAGAACCACGATTACCCGGGTTGGCAGGATCGAATTGGAAAGGCACGACGAGATCGACCTGATCGTTGCTTCCGGGAGGGAATGTAAAGCCCGCGGGCATTACGCCAATAACGGTGGTTGCTGTCGCGTTGACCTGAATCTGTTTGCCAATGATGTCACTTGCTCCGCCGAAACCCTTTTGCCAGAGGCCATGCGAAATGATCGCGACTCTTGGCCCGTTATTGCGATCTTCCTCTTCAGTGAAGTTGCGACCGAGTTGCGGTTGCACTCCCAGCACGTCAATCAAGCTGCGGGTTATAGCGGCCGAGGTGACTCGCAGTGGCTCACTGTCAGTACCGACGTTGGGACTGCCCGGCGCCCAGGCGCCAATTGCTTCCCAGGATTTCGCCTCGCGCTGGATGTCGAGCAGTTCGGGAGGTGAGAGCCAGAACTTCTGGAGCTTCATGGTGGGAAATTCGCTATAGACGCGGACGAGTTGATCCGGTTGCCGGTAAGGCAGCGGTCTTAACAGGACCGAGTTGAGAACGCTGAAGATGGCGGAAGTGGCGCCTATACCTACCGCGAGCGTCAGAATGGCTACGGTGGTAAAGCCTGGATTCTTTTTCAGCATACGCAGCGCGTATTTCAAGTCCTGTAGGAACGTTTGCATCGGTCTCGGTCCTCCGGAGGGTCTTTACGTACTTAGTCTTGGCTTGGTTCACCAAAATGAAGCGGTTCTATTGGTTAACACCGCCACGGCGGGAATGCTGGCAAAGAATCTACATTTCTTTAAGATCACAATTTGTGATCTTAAACGTTGAAGACCAAGGATGCCGCGGGCTTGCCCCCGTGCAGCCTCATGATGTCTGCTATTTAACGTGAACCTCACGCACAATCCATCAGTCAGGGCCGCACGATCACCGGCAAAACGTCGGGCACCTTATGGTTAGAGATCGGTAAAATCGTTAATCGTGTGTGCGTGCGATACTCAGGCAACTCTAGCCGCCATGTCAGAAATAATTCCGAAGGAGCGATCCAAATCGAACGCCTGAAAGTCGCTTTCCCGGAGCACCGGTCTTAGTTGCGCTTCAACCTGTCGACGTAATTCCGCAAGTCGTAATTCAGAAGTATCCACTGGTTGGTTGCCAGGAATCCGTATCTTCTGGCGAACGAGATCGATTAGCGGTTCATCCTCTGGATGAAATAAGTTCTGCCGGTTTGCGTAATCAAGATCATAGAAATCACGAATGGCTACTTCACGACGCGAAAGCGCCGCACGAAACTTCTCCGCGAATGCCTCAAGCCGAGAAATACAATGCAAATCCAATTGTTCTATAAGAGATTCTCCAGAGCTTGGATTAAGCAGAATCGTTTTCGCCTTACCAAATATCTTTGGAAGCATAAGCGGCTCGCGAAGTCCGATTTCGAGTTTGATAGTGTCCCGTTGTCCCGTGACCAAGGACGTGTACTCAAGCGCCGCGAGATACTGAGTGGAGTTATTTGCTCCAATCAACGGTTTATTAAGCCGGAATACCGGAAGTTCCTGCGGCAATGAATCGACTGCGGCCTTCAATGGTGCTGCCTGGCGACTTCTTTCAGTGCGAGATGAGTCGACAGCCATGGGGATAACGAAATCCAGATCTTCACTAAGTCGATAAAAATCCACGAGGACTTTGGCGAGGCATGTTCCTCCTTTGAATATTAGCGAGCCATGGGCCTCAGCGAGATGTTGAAGCAGCACAGAACAGAAGTAGTCTTTTTCAATGAGACGGGCCTGAAATCCGGTGGTAGCTGCGGTGAAGGTTACAGCCGAGCGAAACAACTCCGGGTCTTCATGGATGAGGATTGGCGGCATCTTCAATCGTTGAACACGACACCCCAGCGACGATTAAGTGTCCCTCGCTTAGGCCGCGAAGGAATCCACGGTATTAGGCTCGTTGTGGGTTTGAGTGACTGCTCTAATTTTAGCAGTAATGATTTCTTTACGCCTTCGCGTTCGAGTAGTGCACCAATGCGACGAACTGTGCCGGTATCGCCGTAACGTAGTGTCACCTTAACTAACTCCTCTGCGGTTACTCTTTTTTGAGCTAGCTCATTGCGGATCCACTCGTAGGCACGTGGCACTCCATTGAATCGCGACCAATCGTAAACCGCATCTATCAGGGTTCGCGCTCGTGACGAATAAACCGCCGTCTCACCGCTTGGGGTTTCAAAGATTTCTGTTTGACCCAGGCGTTTATCAGCAACCTTGATTAGCGTTAGCTGTGTCATTCCGATCTTGCGCTCGCCTGATATTCGATTGTTATAGGCATAAAGGCGATTGGGTATTTGCTCATCAAAGCCGTAATGGTTGAAGGCGTTAGGGCCGCAAATCTGGTACCGACCCTTTTGATCTTCTATCAAAGCGTTCAACGCCATGACTTCGTCGGGCGTCCAAGCTCCGCCCAGTGGTAATTGAGGCGGCACGAGATAGAGTCCCTGTCGAACCCTGGCGATCAGTCCGCCTCGTGAGAGGCGACTCAGTAGCCTTCTCTCTTGGTCAGGGTTCAAACGGAGGACAGAATTCACGAGATCTCCGGTGCGAACGACACGCAGTTTGCGCATCTGTGTATAGGCAAAGAACTGAGTTTCGAGGTTACCGAGAGCCCGTTTCATCCTGGGGCATTGTATTACTAGGCTAATCCCCTGACAAGGGATTTGCTTAAAATACTATACTTGATGAGTTTTTGATGGAAATGAGGCTATTTGGGGGTCCTTCATGAGATCTGGCACTCAAAGCTAGAGGGGGCTACCCCCCTAAATGGATTGAGACGATCAAGACATGAGCGTGTTGCCCGACAGCAACTCGCCCTCGGCTACAGCGACCTGAAACGTCGGTCCCCGAAGCTAATCACGCCGTTGCTTCCGCTCTCCGACCGCCAAAAAGGAAAGTGAGAACGAGCCCGGCGATGAAGCCGCCGATGTGGGCCATGTAGGCCACGCCACCTGTTTCAGCAGACTGCGTGATTGCACCAACCCCGTTGATGAACTGTAAAACGATCCATAACCCAATGACGATCAACGCCGGCATCGGCACCACGCCTCGACCCATCAACACCTTGACCTGCCCTCTCGGAAACAGAATCAGGTAAGCACCGAGCACTCCCGCTATCGCTCCGGAAGCGCCCAGGTTGGGAATGTTGGATCCGGCACTTACCAGCACTTGCGCGAATGTTGCAGCAATACCACAGAGCAGGTAGAACAAGGCGAACTTCGCATGTCCGAAACGGTCCTCCACATTGTCTCCGAAGATCCAGAGGTAGAGCATGTTTCCGCCCAGGTGCAGCCAACCGCCGTGCATAAACATCGAGGTGAAGATGGTTATGAAATCGCCACCTGGATTTGCGACGAGGCGGCGCGGGACCACCGACCATCGCTCTATAAAGGGCTCGCCGCCGCTTAACTCAACGAAGAAAAACAGTACGTTGAGCACAATGAACAGGTAGGTGACTACCGGCACGGACCGCCGTGACGAGTCGTCGTCGCCAATTGGAAACATAGTGGCCTCCGCTCCAAAGCTGTGCTGAAGAGAACTCATGGTCCAATTCAAAAACCGTGCCTCAGAGTAGACCACCAATCGAAGGAATTTTATTGAGCGCGGGAGTAATAGTGATTTCTAATCATACTGAATTAATTCGCCGGCGTTCCCGTTCGGTACGAAACTAGTCACTCAACCACGTCACTTCTCCCGTCTCAAGCGAATAGACTGCTCCGACAATCTTCAGTTTGCCGTGAGCGACGAGCTCGGAAAGGATTGGAGTCGACGAGCGTAGTTGTTGTACCACCATCCGGACGTTGCTACGGACGGCATTCGCAACCGGATCACCGGGCATTCCGCGGCTACTATCGACTGCGGGCTTGATGAGACTAACGAGCGCGGCGATATGACCTTCAGCGTTGCCGCCCTGGACAGCCGCAGTTACGGCGCCGCAGCTTTCATGGCCCAGTACGACCAGCAAAGGAATGTGCAGATGTTCGGCCCCGTATTCCAAGCTTCCAATCTCAACATCTGTCGCGACGTTTCCCGCCACGCGGACGGTAAACAAGTCGCCAAGGCCCTGATCAAAAATAATCTCCGGTGGCACACGTGAATCAGCACAACTAAGGATCTCGGCGTGCGGATGTTGTCCGGCGACCAATTCCCGCTGACGCGCGCGCGTCTCGTGAGGATGTTGATACTGATGTCGCATATGATGCGCGTTTCCGATTTTCAACTCGGCGATGACCGAATCAGGCGTGATGTTAGGTTCGCCCTGGGGGCCAATCACGAAAAGAATTCCAATGGTTAATGCTGCAAAGTATTTCATGGCGAGCTTTTCAGGGTACGCCCGTGGTGACAGCAGCGATAACTGTTAGTTTTGACAGGGATGAATCGATGTGTCTTGATAAGCACTATGGTTAATCGACGAGACTTTCTCCGTCACAGCTTGATTTCGGCAACGGGCCTTTCGCTGTTCGGCTGGAACAGTTGGGCCGAAGCTCGAACCGAGATCCGGCGTGCAGACGTTTCGAAGAAGGTTGTGATAATCGGGGCGGGACTGGCCGGCCTGTCTGCTGCTTACGAGTTGTCGCAGGCGGGCCATGACGTAACCGTGTTGGAAGCACGCACCAGGCCGGGCGGTCGCGTTTACACAATGCGTGGACAGTTTGCTGATGGTTTGTATGCTGAAGCCGGCGCAACGAATGTCTTCGACGTTCACAATTGGACCATCAAGTATGCCGGCTTGTTCGGAGTCGCTCTTGATCCCGTGACCGCCCCTGCCGGCGCGTCAATTTTTCACGTGAAAGGAAAACGAATTGTTATCAAGCCAAACACGCCTGTTGATTGGCCCGTGCAATTGCGTGCAGATGAGCAAGGCCTTACGCGTGGGCAACTGTGGAACAAGTACGTCGCGCCGGTCTTAAAAGAGCTCGGCGATCCGGAAGCCGCTGATTGGCCGTCATCCTCATTGAAGAAGTATGACAACTCAAGCTTCACACAGTTTCTCCGCGACCGAGGTGCGTCACCCGGGGCCACATCGATTCTGCGTCTGGGTTTCGTTGACCTGCTCGGCGAAGGGGCTGATGCGCTTTCTGCCCTCGACGTGTTGCGCGAGGCCCTACCACGTTCGTTGGAGAAACGGCTCTACGTGATCCGCGGCGGTAGCGATACTTTGCCGAATGCGATGGCCGCAAAACTGGACACCAGGATCCGTTATGGTTGCGCAGTTGTTGGCATCGAGCAGGATAACCATGGCGCGCACGTCATTTATTCACAAAGCGGAGCGAACGAAACTATCACGTGCCAGTACGTGATTTGCGCAATCCCTTTTTCCGTATTGCGCGACGTAAAGTTCTCGCCGCCCGTGTCACGCGAAAAGCAGAAAGCGATCGACCAGTTGGGAAACACTTCCGTCGTCCGAGTGTTTCTGCAGACAAGACATCGCTTCTGGCTCGAACAGGGTTTATCGGGCGCTGCCAGTACAGACCTGCCAATTATGACGGCATACGACAAGACGTTTTATCTACCCGGTACACGTGGGCTATTGGAAGCGTACGTTGCCGGCGAGAGCGCGCGGAAGCTGGCGGCTATGCGTAGCCACGAGCGAGTCAGCTTCACCGTCAATCAAATCGAGATGGTCCATCCGGCCATTCGGACGTATCTTGAAGGCGGCTCTTCTGTTTGCTGGGATAACGAGCAGTGGTCACGCGGCGCGTACGCGTGGTTCCGGCCAGGTGAAATGAGTTCGTTGCTTCCTCATATTGCTTCGCCGGAAGGACGGATCCACTTCGCCGGCGATCACACTTCGCCTGCGCCCGGCTGGATGAATGGGGCATTGCAATCCGGTAACCGTGTCGCACGCGAAGTGGCTAATCGCCAGAACTAACAGCTAACCAACCCGAAGCGCAATTTTTCCGAGGTGGTGTTCTTCGAGCGCCGCTTGTGCCTCAGCCGCCTGCTCGAGTGGAAAAGTGCGGTGCACGTGTACTTCGAATGGACCTGCCTCGATCAGTTGATTTAACCTGTCGATTGCCTCGCGGCCGCCTTCGCCATCGTATGCGTCGACGCTTACTCGTGCCGGCGCCTTCGGTACCGGCATGACGCCGTTTGGATGAGCAATCCTGCCACCAGGCCGGATCGCGGAAAGCGCTCGATCAGTCGCTTCACCACCGGCGGTAACGAGCGCGGCGTCGATCCCATCGGGTGCGAATTCGCGGGCCACATCCAACACGGTGTCACTACGACCGTCGACTGCCGCATCGGCGCCGAGACGTTTGACAAAGCTCACTCCGTCTTCACCTGAAGCCACCGCAAATACGCGAGCCCCCAATCGCTTCGCAAGTTGTACCGCAAGGTGTCCGATGCCACCGCTGGCGCCGAAGATCATTACCGACTCGTCTGGTTGCAGACCCAGCACATCTTCAAGTCCCTTCAGTGCAGTCAGGCCGTCACTTGGCAACACTGCTGCCTGGTCCATGTTCAGAGTGCCGGGGATGACGGAGGCATTGTCTGCCTTGACTACCGCATACTCGGCATAGAAACCTCCTTTCGTGTTCCCCAGTTCTGCGGCGTACACGCGGTCGCCTTCCTTAAGCCCTTTCACCTTTCCGCCCACCGCGGCGACTGTGCCTGCTCCATCGGTTCCCAACACATAGGGAAACTTAGGTTCACGCCCCAGCACTTCCACAAACCCGCCTTCACGTTCGAATGGATCCCATGCGCCCACACCGGCGCTTTCGACGTGAATCAGGATCTCGTCCGCATCTGCTTCAGGGGTCGGCACAGTCTTGATCTGTAGTGTTTCTGGACCACCAAATCGATCAAGCGCGACCGCCCGCATCGTTTTTTCCTTCGCCTTTTTCGTCTGCGTCATACTTTTACTCCTTGATTTCAATACTGTGCGAGAGAAGATAACTGATGTTATGCAGTTGTGAGTTCAGCAGGGTTACAGAACCTTTATTTTTCTGTGTGACTATGCTTTCAACGCCAGTGCCGGAGAGTGCTGAGCGCCAATCGGCGACCGAGGCAAATCCATCATCTTGAATTAGAGTTGTCTGTCTGCTGGTTAGGCAATCCGCTTCGCAGATCTTCTATTGCGAGCCTGTGAGTGCTGCTCGATCTGTCGGATTGCTGCGGGATCGTAGACTCGCTCACCACAATCAGGACACTCATAGAATTCCACGCCCGGAACAGAATAATTCTTTCCCTGGCGCGTTCCGCTCACCGTTTTACGAACCTTTTTAAGGTTCTTGCTGCAACAGTTCGGGCAAACACCTAATTTAATTCTGGTCATAGTTCTCTTCTACATGGCTTCCTTCGAGGAAACCAGGAAATAATACGTTTCAACTCCTGACGCTTCAACGAATATTACTGTGCGGCGTTAAGCGGCGTCGATTTTGCCGTAATGTCAGAGACGAAGTAAGATTGCCTTGAAGTCCTCATTGCCTTGCTTTTGGAGGTAAGAACCGAGGTAGTCTGTGGGAGGCACCTGGTGATAATCACTGATCGATTTAAATGATAATGGATCATCATAGACTGACCGAATGTCTAGAAAGTCAAACGTAGGCGACCTGGATCATCACTATCATCCAGCGCCAATAGCGCCAAGACTCCAATTAGTACTCATGAGAGAGCTTCGCTGTCTTTTACTACCAGACTCGTAGCTCACGTTGTGGATGGAAAAAGTTATTGTGTAATTATCAGCTCTGATTTTAGATTCAAACCTATGGTGGCAAAGCCTTCCCCCGTTCTTAATAAGCAAAGACTCGACAACCTGGCTGGTGAAATCTGGAAATCGGCGACGCGTTTGCGTGGTAAGTTCAAGGCTTACGAATATCAAAACGTGATCCTGCCTATCATCGTAATTCGCCGTCTCGAGTGTGTGCTACTCAAATGGCGGGAAGACAAGAAGGCGGAGATCCGCGCTCGCAAACCGAATCTGAATGAATCCCAAGTGGATACACTAGTCAAAAAGTTGGAACTGAACCCTCAGCAAGCGCCTTTCTCGAACAAAACTGAATGGACACTCCGAAAGGTGTATGAGGAAGATCATACGCTGCTTGCCGAGAACTTTCGCGATTACATTAACGGCTTTTCAAAGAATATTGATGAAATCATCGAGCACTTTAACTACCGTGCCGTCATCGGCGATATGGTAAAGCGCAATCGTCTCGCCCCTATTCTCAATCAGTACAAAGATGAACCGCTCGGTCCCGACAATTTATCGAATCTCGAAATGGGTTATGTCTATGAGGAATTGCTCAGGCGATTTTCAGAAGAAGCAGGTGAAGATGCTGGAGATCACTTCACGCCTCGCGAGGTGATCCGGCTAATGGTCGAGCTGCTGGAGATCCCGATCCCTGAGAAACACATTTCGATTTACGACCCGGCATGTGGCACCGGCGGCATGCTGTCCATTGCGCAGGAACATCTTCTCGACCGTGCAAAGAATGAAGATGAAAGACTCCGTGTCGCGCAACTTGTAACTGTTCATGGTCAGGAACTCTTGCCGCCGAACTATGCCGTGTGCAAGGCAGACCTGCTGATAAAGGATGACCGGCAAGCGAAAATCTTTCTCGGCAATTCACTTATTCCGCACGATTCGAATAGCCGCGAACCAGGCGATCAGCTTCCCGAAAACAAATTCCGTTTCGATTACATGTTAAGCAACCCGCCCTTCGGCGTGACCTGGGGTGGCAAGGACGGTTACGAAACCGAAGTGCGAAAACTGGAATCGACGCGATATAAAGCCGGCATTCCGCGCGTCAATGACGGGGCGCTGCTCTTTCTCGAAACGATGCTGGCTAAGATGAAAGAAGCAGAGAAAGGCGGGAGCCGCATCGCGATCATCTTTAACGGCTCGCCGCTTTCGAACGGCGATTGCGGTCAGGGCGAAAGTAATATCCGTGGTTGGATTCTTGAAAATGATTGGCTTGACGCCATCGTAATGATGCCGGACCAGATGTTCTACAACACCGGCATCTTCACCTATATCTGGCTCTTGAGAACTGAAAAGCCAGCCAGCCATCGTGGCCGCGTAATGATCATCGATGCGCGCAAACAGTTTGAGAAAGAGCCAAAAGCATTCAGTCAAAAACGCAATCGAATGACGGATGCGCACCGCCAATGGATCGAAGAGCGTTATAGAAAAGGATGGGAAGACGGTTTTTCCGATGAGAATGTGAAGATCTTTGTGAACAATGAAGAGCAAAAGGATTTTGCCTATCACAAGGTTAGCGTTGTCTTCTGGCAAACGGACGAAAACGATCAACCGGCAATGATAACTGAGAAATACGAGAAGAGTTTCACTGCTGCGAATATCGCTAGAGAGCAAGCATTCTATGACAGCGAATTGGAATTCAATCTGGGTCTGACCGATAAAGAAAGTGGCTGCTATGCGATCGTTGCATTCACGCTTGGTCCGGAAGATAGTTTCTCAAAGACTTACGAACAGATAGTACGTCAGGCTTTCGCTTCCGAGATTGAAAAGATAACGAGGACACTCACTGACGCTACCGCCATGAAAAAAGCGGTGAAACGTTTTATTGATTCATTAGAGGTTAATGCGCACTGGATGCATCGTCACTACGTGAAGGATGACGAGTACATTCCGTATGGCGAAAACATTGAAGCATTCCTCAAACGCGAAATCGCGAAACCGATAATTCGCTGGGAAGAGAGTCCACAACTCGGCTACGAAATACTTCCGAATAAATACTTTTACCGCTACAAGCCGCCGACATCGGCTAAAGATTTGCTAAATCAGTTTTGGGAATTGGAGAAAGAGGCGGAAAAG
>Ga0207643_10000905_pt1 | contig 17743 bp, 14 predicted proteins | sample KBSMisM62_FD_184313 | JGI IMG/M metagenome (GOLD analysis project Ga0207643, IMG submission 184313) | Miscanthus rhizosphere microbial communities from Kellogg Biological Station, Michigan, USA - KBS Miscanthus M6-2 (SPAdes) (version 2) | ecosystem: Host-associated > Plants > Roots >...
GGGTCCTTCGGATCGACGCCGAGCGCAAGCGCGGGCGGCCCATCTGTGATCAGGTTGATCCAGAGCAGTTGAGCCGCGAGCAACGGCAGGAACAGCCCTATCTCCACCGATACGAGGCCGAGCCAACCCGCGAGCATGACGCCGGCGAACATCGTCAGCAGCTCGCCGGAATTGGTCGACAAGAGATAGATCAGATACTTCTGGATGTTGTCGTAAACGCCGCGGCCCTCTTCGATCGCTTTCACGATGCTGGCGAAATTGTCGTCGGTCAGCACCATGTCGGCCGCTTCCTTGGATACGTCCGTGCCGGTGATTCCCATCGCGACGCCGATATTGGCGGTCTTTAGAGCAGGCGCATCGTTGATGCCGTCGCCGGTCATCGCGACGATGTGGCCCCGGCGTTGCAATGCCTCGACGATACGAAGCTTGTGGTCGGGATCGACGCGGGCAAATACCCGCACCTGTTCGACGATGGAGTCCAATTCGGCGTCGTCCATGCTCCGAAGCTCGGAACCGGTGACAAGCCGAGCGCCCGGCTCGAAGATGTCGAGCTCGCGCGCGATCGCACCCGCGGTTGCCGGGTGGTCGCCGGTGATCATCACGGTTCGGATATGCGCATGCCTCGCGACAGCGACGGCGGCCTTCACTTCCTCCCGCGGCGGGTCGATCATGCCGACGATCCCGAGCAGTACGAGATCGTCTTCGACACTGTCAGGTAGCTCGACGTCCAAGGTACGACCGGGCGCCGCGGGGTCGATGCCCAACGACGCAGCCGGGATGGTGCGCGAGGCAATGGCCAGGGTGCGGAGCGCCTGGCTCGCAAGAGCCTCGTTGCGCCGCGACCAGTCACCGCGGCCATCGTCTGTCAGAGCAACCGTGGCGTCCTGCTCATAAACGTAGCGACACTTTGCCAGCAGGATTTCCGGCGCGCCCTTGACGAACACACGCAGTTCGCCCGGGCGATCGGGATCGACGTGAACGGTGGTGTGTCGTTTGCGTTCGGATGTGAACGGGATCTCGGCGATCCGTGCAAAGCGGGCCAGATCCTGAGCCTTCAGGCCGAACTTACGCGCCGCCACAACCAGGGCACCCTCGGTCGGATCGCCCTGAAGCCGCCAGCGCTCGTCGCTGTAAGTGAGCTCCGAATCGTTGACGAGCGCGGCGGCATGCAGCGTCCTCTCGAGGCCATTGCGCAGCGGCGATGCCTCGACGATCGGCTTTCCGTCCTTGCTGAATTCGCCCTCCGGGATATACCCGCTGCCGCTGACCTCGATCAGCGCATCACCGGTTACGATGGCGCGCACCGTCATTTCGTTGCGGGTCAAGGTGCCGGTCTTGTCCGAGCAGATCACCGTCGCCGCACCAAGCGTTTCGATGGCCGGCAGTTTGCGCACGATCGCGTGGGCCGCCGCCATTCGGCGTACGCCGAGACTGAGTCCCACGGTCACGATTGCGGGCAGCGCCTCGGGAATCGCGGCAACGGCAAGTGCCACCGCAAACAGGAACAGGCTGAGCACGACGTTGAGCGTCAGCGTCGACGTGCTGAACAAGCCGGCGGCGAACACCACGGCGCAAATGCCGAGCATGACGACAGTGAGGCGCTTGCCGGTACGGTCGAGTTCCTGCTGGAGCGGCGTCGGCTCCTTCTCGGCGGCCTCGAGCAGTCCGGCGATGCGCCCGACCTCGGTGTTCATTCCGGTGTTGACGACCACGGCGCGGCCGCGGCCGTAGGTCGCGACGGTGCCCGCAAACAGCATGTTGACGCGATCGCCGAGGCCCACGTCGGCGGGGACCGGCTTCGGACTCTTGGCAACCGGCATGCTTTCGCCGGTCAGCGGCGCTTCATCGGTGCGAAGATTGGCGTCCTCGATGATGCGGGCGTCCGCCGGGATCTTGTCTCCGGCCTCCACCAGGATGATGTCCCCAGGCACGATCTCATGGGCTGCGATGCGCTGGCGTTCCCCCTCGCGGACCACGGTCGATTCCGGAGCGGCGAGCGCCATCAGCGCACGCACCGAACGCTCCGCCCGCGCTTCCTGAAAGAATCCAAGCAACGCGTTGAGCACCACGATGGCCGTGATGACGATCGCCTCATAGGGCAAGGCGGACTCGCGGGGGTCCTGCAATAGCCATTCGATCACCGAGATCACGATGGCAAATAGAAGAATGATGACCAGGAAATTCTCGAACTGCTCAAGGAACCGCTTCCACCACGGAATTTCCGGCGCGCCGGCGAGCTGATTGGGGCCGCATTGCTCCAGCCGGAGTTGTGCCTCGGAGCGGCTGAGTCCGCGCGCTGGATCGGATCCCAATGCGAAGACGACCGTCTCTGCTGGAAGGGCGTGCGACGCCGTCACGTCAACCGCGTCGTTTGAGATGTCGCTTGGGATATGGGCAGGCTGCGACACTCGCGCCGCCGGGTTGATCTGCAGATTCATGGTGAGGTCCTCATCTCGCTTGCGAATGCGATAGGGGGCGCGGAAAGGCGCCGGCGCGCGACATCGCGGCGTGCGGCGTCAAAAAGCGCCTGCGGCTCGCCGAATGCACGCGAACACTCAATTTGATCCGCGTCGTTGGTGAGCCGGCGGCATGAAATGCCGGGTAATAACTGCACAGGGCCACTCCTTCTGGTTTCCAGTCCGACATCGCAGCGTGCGGCTGCCAGAGGGGCCCGGCCTGGTGAGAACGCTTGCTATCGCTGCATCAACGCCTTTCAAGAATCGACGGCATGGGGTGCGAGCCTCGGCGCACTTAGAGCGAGATGACTTTTCTTCGAATCGTCATCCCGCTCCGACCTTTTGGCGGAGCATGATCTTTTCCGAAAACCGGTACCCACTTTTCGGGATCATGCTCTAGTTCTCGCGGTGCCCGCTTTCGACGAGCCGCACCATCTGATCCGGATCGATCGTCGCCGCGGCACAAAGCCCGATCAGCGTCAGGGCGCCGGCGACGTCGGCATACGTGACCTGGCCGGAATCCAGGTCCCGGTCGCGACGGGCGAACATCGCCAGGACGGCGGCAAACCCGAGGAAGAGCGTGGCGACCACGGGCATGATCAGGTCCGGCGGCAGCGTCACGGTCGAAGCACCCCACGCGGCGAAGCTGGCGAAGACCGCCCCGCCGAATGCCAGTTCCGGACCAAGGGCTCGGCGACGGCTGCCGTCATTCGCGGTCGGCCTCAGCCGGGAGTTCTTGCGCGGCCCTGACACCTTCGACGTCATGTCGATCGCCTGAAGACACTACGATCAGCTAATTTGTATTATGATAGTTTAGTATCTTTGAAACTACCGTCAAGCCACAACCGGCAGCGAAATTGGGTGAACTTGGCTCAAGGGGCTGAGAGCACGGGCCGAATTCCGCCTGCGCTTCGATTTTGGCGTGATGGTAGGCTCGAACCCAACGAACCATCAGCGGCACGAGCTCAAGCGCTGAGAACGAAGCGCCCGCCGCCATGACCGAGGGTGGCGTGCCGTGGAATAGAGGTGGTGAGCAACGAGCTGATCTGCTTCAGCCCCCCATCTCTATCGCCTCTATCGCGCCCGACACGTGGTCGAGCGCCGGCGCCAGCGGAAGCGCATGTTGACATCGATGCGGACATTCAAGGGACCCATATGATCACCAGGCGGATGCTCTTGTCGGTGATCGTCGCGGCCAGCGCCGGCCTGAGTGCTGTTCTTCCGGCGATGTCGCAATCCTATCCGACGCGCCCCATTACAATGATCGTGCCGTTCCCGGCCGGCGGCGCATTGGATACGGTCGCGCGGGTCCTGTCCGAACGTATGAGGACATCGCTCGATCAACCCGTCATCATTGAAAACGTGAGTGGCGGTGCTGGCAATGTCGGCGTCGCCCGGCTCGCCCGCGCGGCACCCGATGGATACACGCTCGACATCGGCGGATGGGTCACGCATGTCCTGAACGGCGCTATCTTTCCGCTCAAACAGATTTCGAGCCGGTCTGCCTGATCGCGACCCAACCGATGCTGATCGTCGGCAAGAAAACTCTGCCGACTGAAACGTTGAAGGAATTGATCGCCTGGCTGAGGGCAAACCCGGACCAGGCCTTGGTGGGACATGCCGGCGTCGGAACGACGGGTCATATCTCCGGCATCTTCTTTCAAACAGAAACCGGCGCACGCCTTCAGTTTGTGCCGTATCGCGGACTGAGCCTGGCGATGCAGGACCTGCTGGCCGGGCATATCGACCTGATTATCGATCAGGCCGTCAATGCTCTGCCGCATGTACGCAACGGCGCGGTCAAAGCCTACGCCGTTACGGCAAGGAGCCGTCTGGCGGCTTTGCCTGACATCCCAACGGTGGACGAGGCGGGACTGCCCGGATTTTATGTGACGTCCTGGCAGGCGATCTGGGCGCCCAAAGGCACGCCCAAGGAAATCGTCAACACATTAAATGCCGCCGTGGCAGATGCCTTGGCCGATCCGGGGGTGCGGGCGCGGCTTGCCGATCTCGGGCAAGAGATTTTCGCGCGGCGGCAGCAGACACCGGAAGCGCTGGGCGAATTTCACAAGGCCGAGATCGAGAAGTGGTGGCCCATCATCAAGGCGGCGAACATCAAGCCGGAGTGAATTTGCCAGAGCGGCTTCCCCTCGCGTTGAAACGCACCGCCGTCATTCCGGGGCGCGCCGAAAGGCGCGAACCCGGAATGACGAACGCGGGTCCGGCGCAGATCGTCAAACCGGCAGCGGGCCGAAGTCCGGCGGAGGAACGCGACGCTTCGAGGCCGCTTCATACGCCGAAGCGATATTCAAAAGCACATCCTCCTTGCCGGGCTCGGCGCGGAACACCAGCGAGAATGGAAGACCGGGCTCCGGGATGGTGGTCGGCGTAGAGGACGGGGTCGATACGTAGCGCATGCCGTCGGGCGAAAGCGAGAACACCGGATCGTAGACGGTCGTCACGTAGCCCGCCGGGATCAGCACCTCGGTCAGCCCCGCGTTCGGCCCGCTGAGCGACTCGGGAGCCAGGTTGCTGGGGATGTCGTACTGATGCGGGTGACCGATCAGACCCGGCGGCCACGGCGTGTGCAGGCGCACCAGCGCATCCAGCTTGTTCTCCAGGATCACCATCATGTCGACCCGGCGCAAGAGCTCGCGCAGCATGATCCGCTCGTTGACGCCCTGGCGGCGATCGAGTGGATTGCGCGGGTCGGCGACCTCCTCCCAGTTCTTGAACGCCGCGCGCTGGTCGTCGCCCCAGAATTTCGATCGCGCGTTCAGCGCCGCCCAGTCTGCCAGCGTCTCGATGAAGCCTTTCATCTTCCAATCCGCGGCGCGCCGCATCAGGTACTGCGAAAGGTGGAACCGGAACGCCATAGCCAGCTCCTGCTGCTGGACGGTGGCCAGGTCGAGATTGGACGGCGGTTCGATCCGGCCCTCCGCCATCGCCACGCAATAGTCGATCGGCTGCATGGCGCCGGCGCCGAACACCTTTCCGGGCAAGAACTCGGTCGGCACGATCGCGGCTGCGAACTCCTTGAACACGGGCTGGCCGTCACGCCCGAGCCGGAATAGCAGGTCGGGCATGAACACCGGCACCAGTTTCGCCAGCGCGATGCGGAAATCCGTCTTCATCTGCTCGAGGTCGGGATCGCGCCGCCACAGCGGATCCCGCGATTCCACCAGCGTGGCACCGAGCGTGCCTCCCAGCACCGACTTGATCTCCTTCGCGGCCGCCGTGACGATCGGCTCCTCGGTCCTGGAGCCTTTCGGATGGACCATGGACTCGCGGATCACGCCGATGCGCCGGCCCTTCAGCGCGCCCGACGTTGCCGACGAGTTCACATGCTCGGCGTAGGACGTGCTCAGCACCGATGAACGCGGCACCGTCGTATAGGGATCGCGCGGGTCGTAGTAGCCCTCTACCGGGTCCTTGAGCGCATCAAGGACCTTGGCGCAGTCGGCGATCGTGCGCGCATGGATGCCGCTGCGGTCACAATAGATGTCCGCTCCGATGGCGCCCCCGTCGAAGCCCAACATCGCCTTGTGCGGCAGGATCAGGGCCACCGCATTGTGGTTGGACGGGCCGCGGCAGGAGGCGCGAGTCTCCTCGCCGAGGCTGGCCATCACCATGTTGGTGCTGACCGAGAGCGCCGACCCGGAGCTCGAGCCGAGCGATGCAGCGCGCGTGGTGTCGTAGGGATTGGACGGATTGCCGCCCCAAGTGCTGCGCTGATAGCCGAGAGTGGATGGCAGTACCTTGTGAGGCCTGTGGCGGCCGCCGGGATCGCCGGCACGCCCGTTGTATTCGGTGTTCACTGCCTTGGCGAAGATGATGGCGCCCTTGTTGCGCAGCTGCTCGACCAGCACGTGGTCGCGCGCCGGGAAATCGATGTCGTAGGCCGCGTCGCCCCCACCGGTGGAGCGCATGTCCTTGGTGTCGAACGGATCCTTGAACGAGAACACGACACCGTACATCGGCAACGTGTCGAGATCCGGATGTCGGCCGAACTGGGCATCGAGCTCGGCGGCGCGCTCGAGCGCATCGGGAAAACGGCGAAAGTATTCGCACACCGGCGGCGCACCGGGTGGAAGCGATCCGAGCGAGGGGTGGCGATCGAAATCGCCGCGGCAGGTGACCGAGCGCTCGCCGCGGATGTTCAGCGTCGCGAGCGCGTTGACCTGGCCGGCGTTGGGAATACCGACGATCATGCCGAACTGCTGCTGCACGCCGGGGTCGGAGGCGGTCGCCTCCATGCGGCCGTATTCGAGCGGCGGCCCAGTGTATTTGTCGAGCTTGGGCAGGAGAGTGGAAGCCTTGACCGTCTCGGTCGGGAAGCGCAACGCCGTGCCGGCGCGCACCGTGCCGATCGCCGGCGCAACCGGCGCGCCCTCTCCGGTGACGAGCGCGCTCGCCACTCCGTTATAGGCCCGCACGCGCGCGATGTATGTCTGCACCACGGCGACGCAGGTGGTCGCTTCCGCCTTGATGGTGGCATGCAATTCGCCGATCGTCGCCTCTTCGAGACGAAACCGCTTGTCCAGTGCAGGAAGCACCTTCGTCATTGCCAGCACTCTCCTGGATTTTAGCGGCTATATTGTCACGCTGGAGGACATCGCATGCCGATTTTTCACCTGCTCGCAGTCTGCTGTCTGTCCCTGGCTCTGGCCTCCGCGGCTGCGGCCCAGTCGTGGCCGAATCGACCGATCCGGCTCATCGTACCGACCGGACCGGGCGCGGCGACGGACATCATGGCGCGTCTCCTGGCCGACGGCATCACGCGAAAGGTCGGGCAGCCGGTGATCGTCGAGAACATGCCAGGGGCTTCCGGCATCGTCGCGCATCAGGCAGCCGCGCGCGCCGAGCCCGACGGCCATACGCTCCTTTTCACGAACACATCGGGCATGGCGATCAATCTCGTCTCCTTCAAGCAGCTGCCATACGATCCGATGCGCGATTTCACGCCCGTGGCGATGGTGTGCAGTCTCGGCCCGCAGATGCTGTCGGTGAATGCCGACCTCCCGATCAGGACCGTGCCCGAACTGCTCGGCTACGCCAAGGCGAACCGCGGCAAGCTTTCGATCGCGTTCGATACCACCGCCGGAGCAGCGGCGTTTGGCGCGAAGCTGCTCAATCGCCGCGGCGATCTCGGCCTGGTCGAAGTGCCCTACCGATCGGCGGCGCAGATGACGCAGGACGTCGCGAGCGGCGTCAATCAGGTGATGATGAGCTCGATCGCCGCCGCCGAGGCCGTGGTTCAGGCCGGCAAGGTGCGCCGCCTCGCGGTGACGTCCCAGAAACGCTTCCCCGGATTGCCGGATCTTCCGTCCGTCAGCGAGACGATGCCGGGCGTCGTCATGAACGGTTGGTTTGCCTTGGTAGCCCCGTCGGGTGCGCCCGCCGACGTGGTTGCGCGGCTCAATCGCTACGTCGGCGATTACCTTGACGGGCCGGACATCCAGCAAAGACTGCTGGCGTTCGGCCTCGCCACCGAGGGGGCCGGAACTCCCGCGAGCACGAGCCAACATATTCGTGACGAGCAGGAGACGTGGCGTGGCCTGGCGAAGGAATTACAGATCGAGCCGCAGTGATCGCTGAAGACCACGCCCGCAGAGCCGCCTGACGAGATTTATGCCGCGCTCAGAGCTGCTGGATTCGCGCAGCGCGTATCGCCGCACCCATTTTTGCAATCTCCGCATCGACCAGTTTCTTCAGATATTCGGGCGAGCGGTCGTCACGCGCGGCTACGTTCGCGACGATGTCTTTGAACCGCTCGTGCACCCACGGCGAGTCGAGGGTCGTCGCAAGCGCCGCATTGAGCCTGCGGATGATCGGCTCGGGCGTGCCCTTTGGGAAGAACAGGCCAAACCAAGTGCTGACATCGAAATCAGGCAGGCCCTGCTCGGCCGTACTGGGCAGGTTCGGAATCTCCGGCGAGCGTTTGGGTTGTAGAATGGCGATGCCTTTGACGGTGTTGCCTTCGAGCAAAGGTTTACCGGTCGGGCTCAGCGTGCAGATGTAATCATAACGACCGGCGATGAGGTCCTGCATGGCCGGGCCGCCGCCGCGATAGGGCACATGGGTCACGTCCTTGATGCCGAGTGCCGCATTGAGCAGCTCGCAGAACAGATGGCCGGTCGAGCCGGCTCCCGCCGAACCAAACTGCACCGACGCCGGGTTTGCCCTCACATAGGCCGCGAATTCCTGGAGCGTGCTGGCCGGAAAGTCCTTGCGCGCGAGCAGGACCGTCGGCTGGCTGCCCATCAAACCCGCCGGCACCAGGTCGGTAGCAAAATTGTAGAGTGGGGTTTTGTAGAGCGACTGGTTGATGGCGTCGGCGGTGGTGCCGACGACCATCGTGTAGCCGTCGGGCGCTGACTTGACCACTCTCGCCGAACCCAGCATGCCGCCCGCGCCACCGACGTTCTCGACCACAACCTGCTGGCCCAGCACATCGGTAAGCCCCTTGGCGACGATCCGTCCGAGAAGATCGGTGCCGCCGCCCGGGGGAAATGGAATCACCATTGTCAGCGGCCGCTCGGGCCAAATCTGGGCGGCGGCCGGACTGATGGCCGCGCCGAAGAGTGCAAAGGCAAACAGCGCAAGCAGGAACTGTCGCATGATTGGTCCTCATCAACCCGGCAGCGGATCAGCATAAGCGGTCAGCCTGACCAATTCCAATGACGAGGCCAGCGGCATTTCCAGCCTATGCCGCAAGATCGGAAGCAATTTCACAAAATCGATCAAGCGGCGAGGCGCGCCCGGCGCCTAGATGGGACCAGCGTTCTCCCGTCGCGACCGCGCCGCGGCCGGTGCCGAGGAGACCTCATTGGCTCGCTGCCGATTGGTTTTGCGTTCGGCCGGGGCTGCTGTTTCCGCAGCGGGTAACCCTGTGGACCGCAGAACAAGAAACGATTGACGGCGGTCGATCCACGCCCCCAGGTCACCCAGCGCCAGCGCGCATCCTTCCGGCTCGGGCCATAGCGGTAGATGCAAGCGAGGCTCACCACGATGGTCGCGAGCAGAACGGGCCATCGCAGGATCGCGATCAGCCATTCCGTCGTGGCCGCCAGTCCGACCAACCGCAAGACCAGCGGCAGCACGACTATTCCCGCGATCGCCACGATGACGAAAATGATCCCCCAAGCGTGAACAGGACGGTGGTGGCATAGAAGCGCACCAGGCTGCGCTTCTCCTCCTCGTCGTAGACCACGTTGAGCGCGTCGAAGAGGGCCGCCATGCCGGAGTTCGCGCTCCCCACGGCGATCAGGAGGCTCACGACGAAAGCGGTTCCCAGCGTCTCGTTGCCCTGACGCGAAATGAGGGTGATCTGGTCAGCGATCAGCTGGAGCACGCCCGCGGGCAGGATGCCGGAGAGCAGGGACAGGTGCCGGCCGATCGTGCTGGCGTCGGCGAAGAGCCCATAGAGCGAGACGATGGCGGCAATCGCGGGGAAGGCCGCGAGCAGCGCGAAGAACGCCACGCCGCCGGAGGTCGAGAGGACGCGATTCGACGAAATCCCATAGAGCACCCGCCACAGGATATCGCTCCACCCGCGCGGGCGGGATCTGCTCGGATGTATTCGCTTCACGACCACGACCCGGTTCGCCGGCACGCGCGAGATCGACCCGAGCGCCCGGCATCGCTCTTGGCCCGACCTCGGCGCGCCAGTCGTGGCCTTTATCGGTTTGCTCCGGGCGCGCGGCGGGCTCGAGCTCCAAGGGAGTCTACTTGGTCTACATCTACTTGGGTGCGTTTACTTGGGCGCGTTTACTTGGGCGCGTTCGGGACAGGGCGGGTATCGCCGCGATCGGCGGGCAGGCGATCGTCCCTGGGCGCCTGCCCGGTTGTCGTTCCGAGGACGGCGGGATTCGACGTGTTCGGCGCGAGCGGATCGGCCGGGTGGCTCGGCTCGGGCGTGAGCGGCGGCGGTCGATCCATGTTGATGCCTTCGCCATCAAGCCGAGGGCTGGTCGAGGTCTCCGCGGCCGCGACGCTGCCGCTGATGAGCAGCGCTGCGAGAGCGAGATACATGTTCCTCATGGACTTGATCCTTGGCGGTCACTCCCGTGCGGCAACGCGACGAAACACACGAAGTTCCCGCGATCCCCCGCCGACGGGGCCGTGGGAAACAACCCCACCACGCGGGACGCCTAGTGCATCAGTACGCCAACTGACCACGATCGTCCCGCATCGGGCTACCGCGCGCCGCTCGAGTCGCGATCCCGCCGGGCCACCGACCGACCTGCCCCGCAGGCCCGCGTCCACACCGCGATCCCGCTCTCGCGCGCGCGATCGGGCGGCAGCGATGGAACCAATGGGACACCGGAATGGTGACGCAGGATCGGATTTTTGATAGGCATGAACTGCCGGGCGGCCGCGCGACGAGGGAAAAATCGCGATGATGCGAAACACCTCTCTGATTCTCCTCAGCGCCGCCGCAGGCGCGGCCCTGACGGTGATCACGACGCAGCCGCGGATCGTGCTCGACGGATCAAGCGCGAACGCGGCCGCCGCCGATGCCTATCGGCCGCTTGCCCTCTTCAGCGACATATTCGAGCGGGTGCGCTCCGACTATGTCGAGAAACCCGACGACGGCAAGCTGATCGAGTCGGCGATCAACGGCATGCTGGCCGGGCTCGATCCCCATTCGAGCTACATGGACCCCAAGACCTTCCGCGACATGCAGATGGACACGCGCGGGGAATTCGGCGGATTGGGTATCGAGGTCTCGATGGACGACGGCCTGATCAAGGTCGTCTCACCGATCGACGAGACCCCGGCGGCGAAGGCCGGCGTCATGGCCAATGACATCATAACCCATATCAACGACGAGCCGGCTCAGGGCCTCACGCTCGCCCAGGCGGTGGAGAAAATGCGCGGTCCGCGCGATACCACGATCAAGCTGAAGATCACGAGAAAGGGCACCGACAAGCCGATCGAGGTGTCCATCACGCGCGACCTCGTCCGCGTTGTTCCGGTCCGCTCGCATCTGGAGGATGGCGACGTCGGCTACATCCGTATCACCCAATTCAACGGGCAGACCACAGCGGGCTTGAAGAACGCGATCAGCACGCTCACGGCGCAGAACCGCGACAAGCTGAAGGGCTTCATCGTCGACCTGCGCAATAATCCGGGCGGCCTGGTGGAGCAGGCCGTCTCGGTGGCGAACGCCTTCCTCAAGCGCGGCGAAATCGTATCGACGCGCGGCCGCCACGCGGACGACAATCAACGGTTCAGCGCCCGCGCCGACGGCGATCTCAGCAAGGGCAAGCCGGTCATCGTGCTGATCAATGGCGGCTCGGCCTCAGCCTCCGAGATCGTGGCCGGCGCCTTGCAGGATCACAAACGTGCGACCATCGTCGGCACGCGCTCCTTCGGCAAGGGATCCGTTCAGACCGTCATCCCGCTCGGCTCCGGCAGCGGAGCGCTGCTTCTAACCAGCGCGCGCTACTTCACGCCCTCGGGCCGCTCGATCCAGGCGAAAGGCATTTCGCCCGACATCGTCGTGCAGCAGGACGTGCCCGACGACCAGAAGGCGGCCGCGGACATGGCGAGCGAAGCGTTATTGCCGGGCCATCTCTCGGCCGAGGGACAGGAGCAGACCGGGTCGCAATCCTACGTGCCGCCCGACCCGAAGAACGACAAGGCGCTCCACCTGGCGCTGGACCTGATCCGCGGCAAGCAGGTCAATGCCGCCTTCCCGCCGAAACCCAACCAGGCCGCGGCGATCGTCGGCGCGAGGCGCTGATCTTCGTTCGCGCTGGCTCGGACGTGCAGATGCCGCCGAGGAGGCACCGATGTCGGGCGGATTCTGAAAGTTTGACAGGCCGGCCGGACCTATCGGTCCGCACTCCCGGTCGCCATTCGCGTCAGCAGAAAATCTTGCAGACGGTGTTCTTCAGCGCGGTGAGCGGGTTCTCGGAAATCCCGGCGCTGCCGTTGCCGCCCCCGGCCGCGGCGTCCGCCGTGACCTTGCGGCCCTTCTTCTTCGGCGACTTGTCCGCGATCACCATCGCCCAGTAGGTCTTCCACCGCGTCTGCTCGTTGCGCACCACGGCGACCCCGACGCTGTCGGCCTCGGCTTGCAGAAGGTTCGCATTGTGGCCCGGCGACTTCTGCCACATGCGGAAGGTCTCGGCCCAGCTCTTGCTGCCGACCGCGATGTTTTCAGCTGCGGCGCCCGTGCGCGCGCCCGCGATGCGGGAGTGGAACGAGCCGGCCACGCTGTGATCCATGATGCCGGTGGCGGCCATCGCCTGTGCCTGCCGTTCGGCGATCGCCGTGAGCTGCGGGTCGGTCTTGACGGCCGACAGGCCGTGCGCGCGACGATACTGCGAGATCATCGCCGCCATGTCGTCTTCCGCATGCGCCAGCGTGGCCGTGACGGCCATGCACACGGCAAGCCAGACCACCACGCGCATCACCCCCTCCCCCTCGTTCTTCCCCGGCAGAACTCATCGGGTTCCGGTAAGGCGGATATGAGGCATCCCGCCCGCTTCGGCCCGGCCGTAAGCCGAGGCTTGGGCCGTGGAAGGCCTGGGCGATGGAAGGCCTGGGCCGTGGAAGGCCTGGGCCGTGGAAGGCTCGGACCCGACAAAACCCCTTTTCTCGCCAATCTCCAGAAATCCTGCAGAAAAATTCCAGACCCTCTTCAAGCTTGTCGTGGCTCCCCCCGGTAGACGTCCGCGCCATGGCCCGGGCACCCCGGCCTGCCGCTTTGACGAAATCCCCAATGCGCAAGGTTGCGAGCGGCCGAGTGGCGGCGCCGGCGCATGCAGCCGCGATGCCATGTGAGCCGATGAGCTACCCGGCCGAAGCCAGTCGTTAACGGAGACGAACATGACAGACCTGACCGTCCGCACGCTCAACGCGTTGGCCAAAAACATCTCGCAGGACACTGTTGCAGCCTTGCGCGGCAAGCTGCGTGGCGTCGTCGCCTTGCCCGGAGAGGATGGCTACGACGCGGCCCGCACGATCTGGAATGCCATGATCGACCGAAGGCCCGGCCTGGTGGTGCGCTGCCTCGGCGCCGCCGATGTCGCCCATGCGGTCACGTTCGCGCGCGAGGAAAAGCTGCTCGTTGCCGTGCGCGCCGGCGGCCACAACATCGCCGGCCACGCGGTGTGCGACGGCGGTCTCCTCATCGATCTGTCGCTGATGAAATCGGTCAACGTCGATCCCGCGTCCGAGACCGCTCGCGTCGAGCCCGGCGCCACGCTCGCGGACTTCGACAAGGAGGCGCAGGCGTTCGGGCTCGCCACGCCACTCGGCATCAACTCGACCACCGGCGTTGCCGGCCTTACGCTCGGCGGCGGCTTCGGCTGGACCACCCGCAAGTTCGGCCTGACCGTCGACAATCTGATCTCGGCGGACGTCGTCACGGCCGACGGCAGGCTGGTTCGCGCCAGCGCGAAGGAGCACCCCGATCTGTTCTGGGCATTGCGGGGCGGCGGCGGCAATTTCGGCATCGTGACCTCGTTCGAGTTCAAGCTGCATCCGCTCGGTCCCGAGGTGCTGTCCGGGCTGGTCGTGCATCCGCTCGACCAGGCGACGGAGCTCCTGCCGCAGTTCCGACGCATCGCCAAGGAGGCACCCGACGAGCTCACGACCTGGGTGGTGATGCGCAAGGCGCCGCCGCTTCCGTTCTTGCCCGCGGAATGGCACGGCAAGGAGGTTCTCATCTTCGCGGCCTGCTACAGCGGCGACATCAAGGAGGGCGAACAGGCGCTCAAAGGCCTGCGCGCGCTCGGCAAGCCGATCGCCGATGTGATCTCCCCTCATCCGTTTACCGCGTGGCAGGCGGCATTCGATCCGCTGCTGACGCCCGGCGCGCGCAACTACTGGAAGAGCCATGACTTTGCCGATCTTCCGGACGAGGCGATCAAGGTGATCCTCAACGCCGTGCGCACGCTGCCGTCGCCTGAATGCGAGGTGTTCATCGCTCATGTCGGGGGCGCCATGGCACGCGTGGCCGCCGACGCAACCGCGTGGCCGAACCGCGCCGCCCACTTCATCATGAACGTCCACACGCGCTGGCGAGACCGGGCTCAGGACCCCGCCTGCGTCGCGTGGGCGCGCCAATTGTTTCAGGCCACCGCGCCGTTCGCGTCGGGCAGCGTCTACGTCAACTTCATGCCCGACGACGAAAATGACCGGATCGAGAAGGCCTACGGCGTGAACTATCGCCGCCTGGCCGAGATCAAGGGCCGCTACGACCCCGACAACCTGTTCCGCATGAACCAGAACATCCGGCCGATCCCGAAGGCCGTGGCCGGCGCGGCCGACGCAGGCCGCAAGGCGAGCGAAGCGGTGGCCATGGGGAGGCGGGCGTGACACCGCTCGCCGCCTGCCCGCGTCCGCGGCAAATCATTGCGATGGCCCATGCAAGGAGAAAGACCATGCAGCCGATCAAGCCTGTGATTGCCGCGTTTGCTCTGGCGGCTTTCGCGTCCGCCGCGATGCCGGCAGCGGCGCAGGATCATCCGGTGGAATGCGCCCAGCGCGACGTGCAGCTGGTGACGCAACTCGAGCAGGTCGGCGAGGCCCAGACCGTACCGGGCGAGATCATGTTCGAGGCATTCATGACCGTGCTGCGCGCCCGCGCGGCATGCTCCCAGGGACGGGTCGCGGCCGGGCTTGCGCTCTACGACAGCGTTTTCAAGACCTCGCTGGCCGGCGAGATGCTGGTCCGCTGAATCGGCGTGCCTGGGCGCAGGCTAGAAATACAAGTCGAAGCCCGATGGTTTTCTCGTCGTCGTGAGAATCGTTTCCATCAGCACGCTGGTCTGGAACACCGCCAGCACGTAGCCACGCAGGTTGCGGGTACGCTCGTCCAGGGTTTCATGCGGCAGGTCCGCCGCGTATACCGGCAACGCCACGAAGACCCGCGACGGTGTCCCGTGCCGCTTTGAAGCGTGAACAGCGGGCTGGTCGCCATCGCATCGGTATCGCGCGCGCGCTCGAGCGTCCGCTGGCGAACCCCTCCGTCATTGAGGTCCATTCCGTATACCGGCGAGCTCACATCCTCAGTGGCCGTGAACAGGATGGGGTAGCACTCGCTCTTCTCCGGCGCGGGACCCAAGGTACCGTCGGCGGCGGCACTCTTGATCCGATAGCCGGGCACCCCGTCGAGCGCGGCGTCGCGTTCGAGAGCGGCACGCTGCTCTGCCGACACGCGCGGAATCCAGGACATCCCGAGGATGGCGCTCTGACCACTCAGCAGTTGCTTGGTGAATTTATCGAACTGTCCGCGACTGACATGGTCCGAAGAATCAAACAGCGCGCGCAGCCCGGCGACTCTGCGAAGATATGCGTCTATGCCGAAACTGAAGCGTGAGAGCGTACCCGCTTCCCTGCGAGCTGAGCTCCATTCGCGAGCTCGCTCTCACGATGAGAGACCGCGAACCACGTCAACCCGGTCGCTATCAATCCAAGAATCGCAGCCGCGAGACTGAGCCACGGATAAACGGCACGCGACCTGCCCTGGCGCGCCTCGGAAGCCGGAAAGCTATGCTGCGATAAAAGCGCATTTCCAGTCGGGATTTCCAAACTGGATCATATCACATAGCCGGCGGCCTAACCTCAAAGAACATGATCATCATCCCTGGCTCCAGGACTATGCATGGAGCCGCCATTTCGGTCGCTGCGGACGCGATGCCCGGTTCGGTCCGGGCGTCAGAGGCGCCGATGCCGCGCAAGACGCGACGTGGATGAGGCATCGGGCCAGTGCATTGGGCTCTTCCTCCGATTCACGCGGCACGATGCGGAGCGTGCAGCCATGCCCAATCGGTCGTCACGCCTGCGTACAAATGCTGCAGCGGCGCGATGCTTCAAGCTTGGAAATATCATTTTTCATAGGCTTTCATCGTAGTAGAGTTGGACGTGCAGGCGCGACCGGCGGCGGGTGTCTGGCGTGCGAGCCGGGCCACCGCGGCGCGTCCGCGCCGCGACCTTCCTCGAGGACGAAAGAGAGCGAGAAACGACATGACCAGGACATTGGTGTTCGCGTTGGCAGCGGCGGCCTCCTTGCTCGGGCCGTCCATGGTCGGGGCGCAGCAGACCATCCGCGTGGGCTGGACCATCCCGGCCGAGGAGGCGAAATACTGGATGATGCGCCGTCCAGATCAGTTTCCCGATCTCGGCAAGGGCTACAAGATCGAATGGGTGCAGTTCCAGGGCACCGCGCCGATGGTGCAGGCGATGGCGGCAGGGGCGCTCGATTGCTCGACCCAGGGCGTGCTGTCGATGGCGCAGGGCGCGATCCAGGCCAATCTCGAAACTTACATCGTCGCCCAGCACGTGGGCGAGAAGCCGGGAAGCTTCTCGGTGTACTGGGCGGTGAAGGACGACTCCCCGATCAAGACTATCGGCGACATGAAGGGCAAGAGCGTCGGCATCAACGTGTTCGGCTCCGGCATCTATGGCCCGATGGCGCTGCTGCTCAAGCGCAACGGCGTCGACGCCGAGAAGGACATCAAGCTGGTCGAGACCGGATTCCCCGCCTCCGAGGACGCAATCCGCTCCGGGCGCGTCGACGTGGGCGTGCTCAACCAGCCCTTCGCCGCGCGCGCGGAGGCCAAGGGCGGCCTGCGCAAGCTGTTCGCGCTGGAGGACCAGCAGAAGAACATCGTGCACATCATGGAGGTGTGCCGCAAAGACTTCGTCGACAAGAACCCCGGCCTCGTTCGCTCCTACGTGCGCGATCTCACCGCCGGTATGGGCAAGGCGATGGCGAACCGCGACGAGACGCTCAAGGTCGTCTCCGAGGTGACCAAGGCGCCGGTCGCGGTGCTCGACACCTATCTGCTCAAGCCCAACGACTTCGCGCGCGAAGCGGGAGCCAAGCCGAACTTCGACGGCATCCAGGCGATGCTCGACATCTACGCCGAGACCGGCATGCTGGCGAAGAAGCTCGACGCCCAATCGTTCAAGCATCCCACGATCGTCGCACCACTCCAGTAACCGTGCTGGTGGCTCCCAGCCGGGACCGGGCAGCGGTGACACGCTCCGCCAAGATCGCCATCGAGGCGGTATCGAAGACCTTCGACACCAAGCGCGGCCGCCCGCATCTCGCGGTCAGCGACATCTCCCTCGATGTGTCCGAAGGCGAGTTCGTCTCCGTCCTCGGCCCATCCGGCTGTGGAAAATCGACCCTGCTCTACATCGTCGGCGGCTTCGTGGCGCCCTCGACCGGGTCGGTGACGGTGGGCGGCCGGCCGGTGACCGGCCCCGGCCCCGATCGCGGGCCGGTGTTCCAGGAGTTCGCGCTGCTTCCCTGGAAGACG
>Ga0207643_10000911_pt1 | contig 17677 bp, 18 predicted proteins | sample KBSMisM62_FD_184313 | JGI IMG/M metagenome (GOLD analysis project Ga0207643, IMG submission 184313) | Miscanthus rhizosphere microbial communities from Kellogg Biological Station, Michigan, USA - KBS Miscanthus M6-2 (SPAdes) (version 2) | ecosystem: Host-associated > Plants > Roots >...
ATCGACCCAGGGACGGCGACGTGCGGGTACGGGATCGTCCACGGAAGCGACGGGCGCCTCCGGGCGGGGGTGTCAGGCTGCTGGCGAACGTCCGCGCAGGAGCCGCTCGACGCGCGGCTGCTGACGATCTTCGAGGGGGTGCGGGAGCTCATTGCGGAGCACGAGCCCGACGCCGTCGCGCTCGAGGAGTCCTACGTGGGTGCCGACGCCCGCATCGCGCTCTCCGTCGGGCAGGCGCGCGGCGCCGTGCTCGTCGCAGCCGCCGAGGTCGGGCTCGCGTGCGCTGAGCACGCGCCGGCGCGGGTCAAGCAGACGGTGTGTGGGTACGGGAGGGCGGAGAAGGCGCAGATGCAACGCATGGTGAAGCTCATCCTGGGGCTCGACGAGGAGCCCCGCACCTCGCACGAGGCGGACGCGTTCGCGGTGGCGATCTGCCATGCCCTCGGCTCTCCGCTCGTCGGAGTGATCCGATGATCTCGCGGCTGCGCGGGACTCCCGCCGGCCGGACCGTCGACGGGCTCGTCGTGGACGTCGCCGGCGTCGGCTATCTCGTCAGCGCGACCCCCGCCGTGTTGCGTCGCGCCGACGGCGCCTCCGAGGTGATCGTCCAGACGTACCTGCACGTCCGGGAGGACACGCTCCAGCTCTACGGGTTCGCCGACGCGAGCGAGCGCGCGCTGTTCGTCCAGCTCCTCGGCGTCAGCGGAATCGGGCCGAAGGTCGCGCTCGCCGTCGTCTCGAGCGCGTCGTCGGAGGAGCTTCAGCGCGCGATCGCGCTGAAGGACTCGGCGCGCTTCCAGGCGATCCCGGGGATCGGGAAGAAGACTGCCGAGCGGATCGTGCTCGAACTCGAGGGCTCTCTCGCGGGGGCCGTGCCCATCTCCGAATCGGGTGGACCGATCGAGCTCACCGCCCGCGACGCTCTGGTCGAGCTCGGCTACACGCTCGTCGAGGCGGAGCAGGCACTTGCAACCGTCGATCCGGAGCTGCCCGTCGAGGAGCGCGTGCGCGAGGCGCTGCGGAGCGCCGCGTGACGAGCCAGTTCCTCGCACCTGCCCTGCGGGAGGGCGACGAGGAGGTCGAGCAGTCCCTGCGCCCACGGCGGCTCGACGAGTTCGTCGGACAGGAGCGCACGAAGGAGCAGCTCGAGATTGCGCTTGCGGCCGCGAAGGGTCGTGGGGAGGCGCTCGACCATGTCCTCCTCGTCGGGCCGCCCGGACTCGGGAAGACGACGCTCGCGCAGATCATTCGCGAGGAGCTCGAGGTCGGCCTCCGCACGGTGGCGGGCCCGGCGCTCGAGCGAAAGGGCGACATGGCGGCCATCCTGACCGGCCTCGACGTCAAGGACGTCCTCTTCGTCGACGAGATCCACCGCGTGAACCGAGCGATCGAGGAGATCCTGTATCCGGCGCTCGAGGACTTCCGCCTCGACATCGTCGTCGGCCAGGGTGCGGGGGCGCGGACGCTCACCCTGGACCTGCCGCAGTTCACCCTCGTCGGCGCGACGACGCGAACGGGCCTCCTGACGACACCGCTTCGCGACCGCTTCGGCATGACGTTCCGGCTCGGCTACTACGAGCAGCCCGAGCTGGCGACGATCGTCCGCCGCTCGGCCGGGATCCTCCGGGTCGAGATCGCGGACGAGGCAGCCGACGAGGTTGCGCGCCGCGCGCGCGGGACCCCGCGGGTGGCGAACCGCATCCTTCGGCGGATCCGCGACGTCGCCGAGGTGCGCCACGGCGGCGCCGTCACGATCGAGGTCGCGCAGGAGGCGCTCGACTTGCTCGAGGTCGACGAGGCGGGGCTCGAGCGCATCGACCGCGAGCTCCTGTCCGCGATCGCCCACAAGTTCGGCGGCGGCCCGGTCGGCCTGTCGACGCTCGCGGTCTCGCTGGGCGAGGAGCCGGACACGATCGAGGACGTCTACGAGCCGTATCTGCTCCAGCTCGGGTTCCTGCAGCGGACTCCGCGCGGACGGATCATCACGAAGCTCGGCCGCGACCACCTCGGCGTGGAACGGGCGAGCGAGGGCCTGTTCTAGCGATGTCGACGCACGTCTGGACGCCGGGAGCAGCAGGCCCGCTGGACGAGTTCGTGAGCAGAGTCACGCGGATGGTGACCGCGTTCGCGAACGAGAACGAGCTCGAGCAGGCCGAGGTCTGCATCGAGCTTGCGGACGGGTCCCGCTACACGCTTGCCACCGCGAGCGCCGAGCCCGGGTTCGGCTTCTTCTCGTTCGCCCCGCATCGCGAGGAGGGCGACGAGCCGAAGCAACTCATCGTTCCGATCGGCGCGGTCCGCTCGATCGAGATCTCGGCGCCGGATCCCGAGCGGCCGTTCGGCTTCATCGACGCCGAGAGCTAGGCGTCGGGCGTCGGAAAGCGGGCGGAGAACTCCGCTCGTCCTCGTGCGATCGTTCGTCGGCCCCACGTGACGAATCCGCCGAGGGAGATCGCGAATGCGACTGCGCCGAGGGCGATCGACGCCGCGGTGCCGAGGTCGAGGCCGATCGCCGCAATCCCGACGACCGCACCGGCGACGACTGAGTCGATTACGGCAACCACGCCCGGCACGGCGACGAAGACCTGCCACCACGGCGGCCACCCGTGCATCGCAACGGACGATTGGAGGATGCCGAGATCGTCGTCGTAGCGGCTCGTCACGAAGTACGGCTCGAGCTCGGGCGCAGCGTCGAGGTAGGCGTGGCGAATTCGGTTCATCCCCTGCACCCAGCGGGCGTCCTCCCAGTTGACCTGGCCGAGCCGGACCATCGTCGCGACGCCGAGGAAGTAGACGACGGGCAGGAGCACGAGCCCGAAGGCGACGAACCCGTCACCGAAGTCGGTCGCCGGGTCGACGAGAGCGAGCGCGACCACGGAGCCCGTGAGCGCCGCCACGAAGATCGAGGTGCGGCTCATCGCCTCCGTGTAGACGAGGCTGCGCGCCGCGAGGAGGCTCCAGTGCTCCGTCTGCAGAATCTGAAGCGCCTGCGGTCCGAGCTGGTGCGACGGCGACGGTGCCTCCGCGGGTGGAACGCGCGACGTCGACTCGGGCTCGAGCACCGTCTAGCCCCGGTACTGCAGCTCGCTCCAGGAGGGAACGGGAGCGAGCTCGAGCAGGGTCCGACCCCCCTGCGGCTCGGCGTAGCCGAAGTCGCCGGTGTCGTCGATCCACGAGACGTCGAGCAGGCCCTCCTTCACGCGGTGGTCGAGCCAGGCGCCGCGGAACACGAGCTTGCGCAGCCAATAGACGAGCGACTCCCCGTTCTGGAGCGAGACGTGCTCCCAGTGACGGACGATGTACAGCCCGAGCCCGCTCCTCGGGTCCTCGATGCGCCCGTCCGCGACGAGCTCGACGAGGTCGCCGGCCTCCTGCTCGTCGACGTCGTTCGAGCCTATGAGCTCGATGCGCACGGCTGCGGCGATGACGCGCTCTTCGAAGTCGCGCGCCGAGAACTCGAATCGGTGGCCGAGGAACTCGACGACGAAGTCGTCCCCCGAGCGGTAGTTGGCCGCAAGCATGAACCGGAGGGTATCTAGGCTTCCCGACATGAACGACCGCCGCCTGTGGGCGATCATGGCCGTGATCGTCGTCGCGATCTGGCTCCTCGGCACGTGGATCACGAAGTACTCGCTGGAGCAGATGGCGTTCTTCGCGCCGCTCGCGATCATCGTGGTCGGCGCAACCGTGGGGCTCGTCCTGCTCTGGGTGAAGGTCGTGAGCGACTCTCTGCGACGCCGCCGCTCGCAGCCCTGATCGCCGCGCACGCGGTCGTCCGACCGCCTCCGTACCGTCATTCTGCGTGACGAGTCCGTGGACGATCGCCCCCCTGGACGTGCAGCGAGCCCGCCTGCTCGCCGCCGAGCTCGGCGTGAGCGAGATCACTGCCTCGGTGCTCGCGCGGCGCGGCTACTCCGAGCGGAAGGCGGCCCGAAGCTTCCTCGACGCGGAGGATCCCCGTCACGATCCGGCGCTCCTGGGCGACATGGACGTCGCGGTCGCGCGACTCCGCGGCGCCATGGCGGAGGGCGCACGGATCTGTGTCCACGGCGACTACGACGTGGACGGGATCTGCGCGACTGCGCTCGGCGTCATCTTCCTCCGTGAGCTCGGCGCGGACGTCGTCTGGCACCTGCCGAGCCGGTTCGAGGAGGGCTACGGTGTTTCGCGCGACACACTCGGGCGGCTCGCCGACGACGGTGTGGGCCTCGTTCTCACGGTCGACTGCGGGATCACCGCGGTCGAGGAGGTCGCCGAGGCGAGACGGCGTGGGCTCGAGGTCATCGTCACCGACCACCATCGGCCCGGGGACGTGTTGCCCGACTGTCCGATCGTGGCGACTCGACCGTCCGCCTATCCGTTCCCCGAGCTGTGCGGGACCGGCGTGGTCTACAAGCTCGGCTCGGCGCTGCTCGGCGCGGACCACCCGGCGGTCGTGCGCAGCCTCGACCTCGTCGCTCTCGCGACCGTCGCCGACGTCGTCCCGCTACTCGACGAAAACCGTGCGCTCGCGTCGGCGGGCCTTCGGGTACTCGCGTCTACGTCCCGCGTCGGGCTCCAGGCGCTCATGCGCACCGCGCGTGTCGATCCTGCGGCCGTCGACGCCGGCGCGGTGGGCTTCCGTCTCGCCCCTCGCATCAACGCCGCTGGCCGGTTGGGCCGGCCCGACCTCGCCCTCGAACTCGTGCTCACCGAGGACGCGGACGAGGCCCGGCGGCATGCCGACGCGCTCGAGGAGCTCAACCGGGATCGCCAGGCAGTCGAGGAGCGCATTCTCCGAGAGGCGATCGAGGTGGTCGAGTCCATGCCGGAGCCGCGACAGCGACGGCGCGGCTACGTCCTCTGGAACGAGGACTGGCACGAGGGCGTGATCGGCATCGTCGCGTCGCGCCTGGCCGAGCGGTTCCATCGACCGGTGGTCCTCGTCACGCGTTCACAGGATTCGTGGAAAGGCTCGGGTCGCTCGATCTCGAGCTTCGACTTGCACGCCGGGCTCGCGGCGTGCTCGGGCCATCTCGAGCGATTCGGCGGTCACCGCGCGGCGGCTGGCCTCTCGATCGCCGAGGAGAACATCCCCGCGTTCGCCGATGCCTTCGCCGGGTACGCCGACGAGCACATGGCCCCCGACGACACCTTCGAGGTCGTCACGGTAGATGCCGTGGTCTCGGCGCGCGACCTGACGCTCGAGCTCGCGGAGGAGCTCGCGCGGATGGCGCCCTTCGGTCTCGGCAACCCCGACGTCACCCTCCTCGTCGCTGCGACCGAGGCCGTGACGCCGTCCACCGTGGGCGACGGGAAGCATCTGCGCTTCCGCGTGCGCCAACACGGGCGCGACGCGGGGAGCGCGATCGCGTTCGGACAGGGGTCGCAGCTCGACCGTCTGCGAGCCGTCGGGCTCTTCGACGTCGCGTTCCGGCTCAAGGAGAACCACTGGAACGGCACGGTCGCACCTCAGCTCGTCGTCCGCCGGATCTTCGACACGGTCGACGGCTACGAGGAGCTCCGGACGCACCTCGTCGATCTCTGGCGGCAGGGCGAGTCGGCCTGGACGCCGGAGGCGCAGCGCGTGTTCACGGAGCTCGGTCTCACCGAGGACGCATCGGTCCGCCGGCAGCTGCTCGAGTCCGAGTCGTTCAGGGCGCTCCTGCTCGAGCGCGAGATGCCGCGCGCGGCCTAGATGCGGCTAGCCAAGTCCCGGCCGTGACGGCACGAGCGCGTCGCGCATCACAACGGCGAGGCGCCGCGCGTTACGGCGTCGCCACCAACGGCGAAAGCTGGTCACGGGTTGTCCGAGTTCGCGGGCATGTCCCAGCCTCCTTCTCGGGAAGCAGGGACGCGAAACACCGCTCAGTACACTGATCCCATGACTGTTCTCGACGAGCGACGGCATCGCGAAGACCTCGTCGAGGAGCTGATCGCCGAGGTCGAGGCGTACAACCCGGACGTCGACAAGGAGCTTCTGCGTCGGTCGTTCGAGTACGCGGAGCGGGCGCACGCGGGCCAGACACGCAGGTCCGGCGAGGAGTTCATCCACCACCCGCTCGGCGTCGCGCGTATCTGCGCGGAGCTCCATCTCGACGAGCAGACGATCGCCGCTGGGCTGCTGCACGACGTGATCGAGGACACGGAGGCCGACGTCGAAGAGCTCCGTGCCGAGTTCGGCCCGGACGTCGCGCTGCTCGTCGAAGGTGTCACGAAGCTGACGCGAATCAGTTTCCAGAGCCGCGAGCAGGCAGAGGCCGAGAACTACCGCAAGATGATCGTCGCGATGGCGCAGGACGTGCGCGTCATCCTCATCAAGCTCGCCGATCGCCTGCACAACATGCGGACGATCGAGTACCTCGGCAAGCAAAAGCAGGCGCAGAAGGCGCGTGAGACGCTCGAGGTGTACGCGCCCCTGGCGCACCGACTCGGTATCCACGCCATCAAATGGGAGCTCGAGGACCTCGCGTTCCAGACGCTGCACCCGCGCAAGTACGCGGAGATCAAGGCGATGGTCGCGGATCGTCGTGCAGACCGCGAGGAGCAGGCCGAGAAAGCAGCCGAGATCCTCGGCGAGGAGCTCGAGAAGGCCGATGTGCCCGCGGACATCACGGGCCGTGCGAAGCACCTCTACTCGATCTACGACAAGATGGCCAAGCGCGGGCGCGAGTTCAACGAGATCTACGACCTCACCGCGCTCCGTGTCATCTGCGAGCGGGTCGGCGAGGAAGGGACGCGCGACTGCTACGCGGCGCTCGGCCTCGTCCACTCGCTCTGGAAGCCGATGCCGGGGCGTTTCAAGGACTTCATCGCGATGCCCAAGCTCAATCGCTACCGCTCGCTGCACACGACCGTGATCGGACCCGAGGGACGGCCGCTGGAGATCCAGGTGCGAACCCGCGAGATGCACGAGGAGGCCGAGTACGGCGTCGCCGCGCACTGGGTCTACAAGCGCGGTCGCGCGGCCAAGACGGACGACGAGTGGATCACGTGGGTGAAGTCCCTCATGGACGGGCAGGCAGACGACCAGGACCCGGGCGAGTACATGCGGAGCCTCCGCACCGACCTCTTCGCGGAGGAGGTGTACGTCTTCACGCCCAAGGGCGAGGTGAAGGTGTTGCCGTCCGGCGCGACGCCGATCGACTTCGCCTACGCCGTCCACACGGACGTCGGGCATCGAACAGTCGGCGCGAAGGTCAACGGTCGCATCGTCCCGCTGCACTACAGGCTACGGAGCGGCGACTTCGTCGAGATCCTCACCTCGAAGTCCGGACGCGGCCCGTCCCGCGACTGGCTTGCGCTCGTCACCTCGTCGCGGGCCCGCAACAAGATCCGCCAGTGGTACCAGCGCGAGACGCGTGGCGAGACGGAGGCGAAGGGCCGTGATCTCCTCGACCAGGCGCTGAAGGCGCAGAAGCTCCCGTATCGCAAGCTCCAGGGCTCGACCGTGCTCGCGCAGGTCATCCGCGAGACGGGTTTCAAGAAGGCGGAGGATTTCTACGTCGCGCTCGGCGCGGGGAAGCTCTCGCCGACACAGATCGTCAACAAGGTCATCCAGCGGCTGAAGACCGACGAGGTGGCCGCCGAGCCGGTCCCCACGAAGCCGGCACGTGCGCGAAAGGCGGTGTCCAGCGACCGCGTGGGGATCAACGTCATCGGCGTGGAGGACGTCCTCGTTCGGCTCGCGAAGTGCTGCACGCCTGTTCCGGGCGACGAGATCGTCGGGTACATCTCGATGGGGAGGGGCATCACGGTCCACCGTGAGGACTGCCCCAACGTGCGTGCGCTCCAGCGCAATCCCGAACGGTTCACGCCGGTCGAGTGGGAGGGGGGCGCATCTGCTGGGTTCCTCGTGCAGATCGCCGTCGACGCGTGGGATCGCGCACGGCTCCTCGAGGACGTGGCGCGGACGTTCGCCGAGCACGGGGCGAACATCGTCTCGTACGGCGGCACCGTCGAGGACGGCATGGCGAAGAACTGGTACACGGCGGAGGTGGGGGAGGTGAAGGAGCTGCGCTCGCTCCTCACGGCGCTCCGCAACCTCGATGCCGTCTTCGACGCCTACCGCGTGACACCCAGCTGAGAAGACGGAGCTAGGCGGGCCAGCCCGGGGCGTGGCGCACGGACGCGAAGTCGTCGTCCATTCGCGCCATCTCGGCCCATTCCGGCTTCAGCTCGAGTGCGCGCCTCAGGTGCGCGAGAGCATCGTCGGCGCGACCGGCGAGCGCTTCGGCGCACGCGAGGTTGTAGAGCGTCGCCGGATGGTCAGGACGCTTCACGAGTGCGCTCGCGAGCGCGGCCACGTACGCCTCGTAGGCGCCCGCTGCACGGAGCGGCTCCGCGGCGAAGAAGTCCTCCCACGGCGATTGCTCGAACCCTTCGCCGCGGCGGCCGCCGACCGCCAGCACCTGAGTTCCCGGCTCCTCGGCGCGGGCATGCCGCTTGACCGCCGGGTCGCGGATGAAGACGACGGTGCCGGTCGGTGCGTCGAGCACCTCGTCGCCGAGCGTGAACGTCGCCCGGCCACTGAGGACGATGTAGACCTCCTCGTGCCCGAGCGCTGACTCCGTGTGCTCCTCGACCACGTCGGCGCCAACCTCGTGGGCCACATACGCGTTGATCCCGAACGCGCCGATGTCGAGCGTGCGCCGGATCGGCCGCCAGAGCAGCGTTCCGTTCACGACGGGGATCGGATCGATCTCGTCGAGGCGGAGACTTCCCCAGGCGTCCGCCATCAACTCGTTCGTTGCCTGACGGACACGGGCGTCGCGTAGACGAGATAGCGCTGGCTCGCGAAGAACCGGGGATGGCACGCCTGCAGCACGAGCTGCTCGTGATGCGGTGACTCGAGGACGGAGATGTCGTTGTCGTCGACGATTCGATGCCTCGTGACCCGGTACACGACCGTTGCGTACGGCAGCTCGAGCGTGATCGGGTCGCCGGGCTTCAGCTCGTTGATGTCGCCGAACGGCGCGCCGTACGTCGTCCGGTGGCCGGCGATGTAGACGAGCTCGTGCTCGCCCGGCATGTACGTCTCGAGGTGCCGGCCCGGCCCCCTGCGCAGGTCGCTGACGCTCGTTCCGTTGACGACCACGAGGTTCAGGTCGAGCCGCGGGATCCGGATACGAGCGATCGCGTCTCCGTCCTTGCTCCCAAGCCGGTACCGCTTCGCCTCACGGGAGACGTCGTCGCGCTTCGCAGGCTCCGCCGATTGGGAGACCGGCTCGCGGTTGGGGCGCCAAGTATCGAACTGCTCGTCGAGGTTCGACGCGAGCCGTCGCTGTTCGTACGCTGTGTACGCCGTCGTGAACGGGTCCTTCCAGAAGTACACGGTGGCGGACCACGCGAGGACTCCGACACCGATCACGAGGAGGACCGTTCCGAGGCGATGTCTCATGGCTGGATCACAGAGTAGGGAGCGCGCCGGAGCCGGGGGCGGATGATCACGCGAACTCAACGGAGTCTCATCGTCGCGGTCGCCACCGCGGCGATCGTGACCGCTGCGAATGCGAGCCAGGGCTCGTACTTCTCTCAGTCGTGGGGTTGGGTGGCGCTTGCCTTCCTCATGCCGGCCACCGTGCTCCTCATCCTCGATCGTGTATGGATGCCGGGCCGGGTCAGGACGGCCTTCGCCGTCCTCGTGGGTGCCTTCGCAGTTTGGATCGCGCTCTCGGCCACCTGGTCGGCGAGCGTCGGCGCGACGGCGCGCGAGGTCGAGCGCATGCTCGTCTACGTCGCTGTCGCATTCGCAGTCGCCTTCGTCTTGCGGCGGGGCGACGGCCCGGGTGTCGCCGTGGGAGCGACGGTCGGTATCGCGCTCGTCGCGGGGTACGGGCTCCTCGAGCGGTTGTTCCCCGATCGGTTCGACCCGACGATCGACCGCTTCAACGTGACCCGGCTCGCGGAGCCGCTCGGGTACTGGAACGCGTTCGGCTTGCTGACGGTGCTCGGCACGATCCTCGCGGTCGCGTTCGTCGCACACGCCCGGAGACGGTCTCTGGCGGTCGCCGGCGGGGCGTTGGTTCCGCTCTTCGTGGTCGCTCTCTACCTCTCGTTCTCGCGCGGTTCGTGGGTTGCGCTGTTCTTCGGACTCGCGGCGACCGTCGCGCTCGATCCGCGGCGTCTGACGATTCTGTGGTCACTTCTTGCGCTCGCCCCGGCGTCGGTCCTCGGCGTCTGGGTCGCATCTCGCCAGGACGCGCTGACGACGGACGAGGTTCCGGCCGCAGCGGTCGCGCACGATGGCCACCGGCTCGCGGCAGTCCTCGCGGTGCTCGTCATCGTGTCGGCAGCCCTGGGGTGGCTGGCACACTTCGTCGCCGCGCGGGTGCCGCTCCCGCCGCGGATCCGCCGTGGCGGCGCGCTCGTTCTCGCCGGTGCGGCGATCGGAGCAGTCGTCGTCACCCTTGCCGCTCTCGGCGGGCCGTCAGCCGCGTTCGATCACGTCCGAGAGCGCTTCGAGGCGGCACCGGTGATCGGCGCGAGCCTCAACGACCGGCTGTTCAGCATCTCCGGCACGGGGCGCGCGGACACGATCCGAGTGGCTTGGGAGGCGGCGAAGGATCATCCGATCGCAGGAACCGGTGCCGGAACGTACGAGATCACCTGGTACGCGCATCGGCCGAGGGCGGTCGACGTGCGTGATGCGCACTCTCTCTACGTCGAGACGCTGAGCGAGCTCGGTCTCGTCGGCCTTGCGCTCCTCCTGGCCGCCGTCGCTGTCCCGCTCGTGGCCGGGATCGTTGGTCGCCGGACGCGGTTCGTCGCACCGGCCTGCGGTGCGTACGTCGCGTGGTTGGCTGCGAGCGGCCTCGACTGGCACTGGGAGATGGCCGGACTCACGGCGACGGCGCTCCTCGTCGGATCAGTGGGCCTCGTCGCCGTCGAACGGCGGCGCCATGAGCGCGTCGGAGCCGGGGGGCGGCTGTCTCTGATCGGTGTCGGCGCGGCGCTGAGCGTCCTCGCCGTGTGGAGCCTCGTGGGCAACCAGGCGCTGTTCGCCGGGCGCGACGCGATCGCGGGCAAGGACTGGACAACGGCGCGCTCGGACGGTCGTCGCGCGCGTGCGCTTCTCTTCTGGTCGCACGAGCCCGACTTGGTGCTCGCGGACGCTGCAGCAGGTCTCGGCGACAGGCAGGGCGCCCTCGACGCCTATCGCGACGCCGTGCACAAGGATCCACGTGACTGGGTCGCGTGGTACCGGTTGGCCCAGGTCGCACGCGGCGCCGAGATGGACGCCGCGTACGACCGAGTCCGTGAACTGAACCCCCTCGTCGAGGGAGTCCCAGGCCAGTGACGTTCCGTCGACCGGTTAGTTCTTGCGCTGCTCGCGTCGCCGGAGGACAAGCCCGCCGGCAACGAGTGCGCCGCCAACGACGACGACGCCGAGAAGCGAAAGACCGGTGTTCGGGAGCGCGTCCTCGGCAGCAGCGGTGTCGCCGCCTGCGGTCGCCGAGACCTTCACGCCCTTGACCTTGGTGTCGTACTGATCCGTGGCCGAGGAGGGCGACTGCGCATAGGCAGCACCACCCAGTGCCAGGAACAGCCCGACGATCAGTGCGATGTATGCAGCCGCGAAAACGAACGCGGACGAACGACTTTTACCCATACCTACCTCCCGCACCGCAGGATACAGAGGGATTCGGAGATGTCGACACTGGCGCATGGTCTAGGTGTGAACCTAGACCCGCTTTTCGCGTCACGGCCTGACGCCGAGCGTCACCTCGATCGTCCGTCGCGAGCCGTTGCGGAGGACGACGATGTGAACCGTGTCTCCCGGTCGCCGGGCGTCCACGGCGCTCTGCAGAGCGACGGCCGAGGTCACCTTCTCGCCGTCGAACGCGAGCACGACGTCGCCGCCGGTGGGCTGCTCCTGGCCGTCGACGACCTCCGTGCCGGTCGCAGCACGAAGTCCTGCCTTCGCCGCCGGCGTCCCGGGAAGCACCTCGGTCACCGACACCCCGTCCGAGGAGGCTGCCATGCGGATTCCCAGGTACGCATGCTCGACCTCGCCGGTCGCGACCAACTGCCGAACGATCGAACGCACCGTGTCGGACGGAATCGCGAAACCGACACCGTCGGATCCTCCCGACTCGCTCTCGATCTGTGCGTTGACTCCGATCACGCGACCCCGCCGGTCGAGGAGCGGTCCGCCGGAGTTCCCGTGGTTGATCGCCGCGTCCGTCTGGATCGTGTCCGTGATCGTGTAGTTGTTGGGCGCGGTCATCTCACGGTGCAACGCGCTGACGATCCCCGACGTCACGGTGCCCTCGAGCCCGAACGGGCTTCCGAATGCGAGCACGGGGTCGCCGACGCGGACGGCGCTCGAGTCCGCGAGCGGGAGAGGGAAGAGCAACGACTTCGGCGCGTTGACGCGCACCACGGCGAGGTCGGTCGACGGATCCGTGCCGACGAGCGTGGCCTCCCGCTCGACACCGTTCCAAAAGCTGATCGAGATGGACGAGGCGCCGGCAACCACATGCTGGTTGGTCACGATGTGCCCGTCCTCGTCGAACACGAACCCTGAGCCCTGGGCACCCGACTGCGAGCCGACGCCCGAACCACCCGAAGCTGCGATCTCCACAACGCCCTTCTCGGCCCGGTCGTAGATCGCCGTCGCAGGCAGGTCACTCGCGGCGACGGGCTCCGAGTTCTCCACGGTCACCTGCCGCACGATCGTCGTGCCGTCGTCGAGCAGGGCGAACGCCGCGGCACCCAGCCCGAGCCCGAGAACGAGCATCGACGCGAGCGCGGCGACGAGGAGCGGTGTCCGCGATCGATCAGCCATGTCCGTGCTCAGTTTGTCGGAACCGCCCGTGTGAGCGCTGAAGGGGCCGTAAGGACGGGCTAAGAAGTCGCTAAGACCCTGGGCTGCCGCGAGGTCGCAATGCGCACAATGCGCCTGCGATGAAGATCCTCGTAGTCGACGACGAACGAGCCGTGCGCGAGTCGCTCCGGCGAGCGCTCGAGCTCGAGGGCTACCAGGTCGAGCTCGCCGAGGACGGAGAGAGGGCGCTCGAGCAGGTCGCCAGCCCCTCTGCGCCCGACGCGGTGATCCTCGACGTGCTCATGCCGGGGATCGACGGGCTCGAAGTGTGTCGGCGCCTCCGCGCCGAGGACAACGCCGTTCCCGTTCTCATGCTCACCGCGCGCTCCGAGGTCGACAGCCGCGTCGCCGGCCTCGATGCGGGGGCGGACGACTACCTTCCGAAGCCCTTTGCCCTGGCTGAGCTCCTGGCTCGCCTGCGCGCCCTGCTCCGACGGGCGGGCAACGGCGAAGCGGCGGACGTCCTGCGTTTCTCGGATCTCGAGCTCGACCTCGGGACGCGTGAGGTGCGACGCGGAGACGCGACGATCGACCTCACCCGTACAGAGTTTGCGCTGCTCGAGCTCTTCCTCCGCAATCCGCGCCAGGTGCTGACGCGGTCGATCATCTTCGAGCGCGTGTGGGGCTACGACTTCGGACCGACGTCCAACTCGCTGGACGTCTACATCGGGTATCTGCGTCGAAAGACGGAGGAGGGTGGCGCGCCGCGGCTCATACACACGATTCGCGGCGTCGGGTACGCCCTCCGCGAGGGCTGAGGTGAGCTTCCGCGCGAGGATCGCCGTCGGCTCCGCGGCCGCCGTTGCACTGTCCGTCGTGGCGGCGTCGGTTGCGGTGTATCTCATCGCGCGAGAGCAGCTCCGTGCCCCCGTCGACGAGGCGCTGGAGGCCCGTGCCGCGCAGATCGCCGGCCAGCGGCTCGGCGTCATCCCGGGTCAGGGCGGCGAGGACTACCTGGCGGTCCTCCCCGAGTTCGGAGAGGCGCGGGGGTACGTACAGCTCGTGCGAACGAACGGGGACGTTCTCGTTCCACCTCGGCAGAGCATCGAGCTGCCGGTCGACCAGCATGCTCTCGACGTCGCCGGGCACGGCGGGGCGGCGTTCTGGGACGACGTGACCGTCGACGACACGCACCTCCGGGTGTTCACGTTCGCGTACGCCCCCGGTGCGGCGATTCAGGTCGCCCGTCCGCTGACCGAGGTCGAGCAGTCGCTGAACCGCATCGGCCTGTTCCTCATCCTCGTCGCGCTGGGCGGCATCGCGGGGGCCGCCGTGCTCGGCCTCGTCGTCGCGCGAGCCGCGCTCGGGCCGGTACGGAGGCTGACCTCCACGGTCGAGCGCGTCTCGGAGACGCAGGACTTGTCCGAGCGGATCGACGTGGAGGGAAAGGACGAGCTCAGTCGCCTCGCGAGGAGCTTCAACACGATGCTCGGTGCGCTCGAGGAGTCCACGCGGGCGCAGCGCCAGCTCGTCGCGGACGCATCCCACGAGCTGCGGACGCCGCTGACGAGCGTCCGCACGAACATCGAGGTGCTCGCCGGCGACCGAACACTCCCGCCGGAGGAGCGCCGCAGGCTGCTCTCGGACGTCGTCGAGCAACTCGGCGAGATGACGACGCTGATCTCCGAGCTGATCGAGCTCGCGCGGGCCGAGCAGCAGTGGGTCGAACCGGAGGACGTCCGCCTCGACCTGCTCGTCGCGGAGGTCGTGGAGCGTGCGCGCCGCAACCGACCCGAGGTCACCTATGCGGTCGAGCTCGAGCCCACGACGGTGCAGGGGGTCCCGGCGACCATCGAGCGCGCGGTCGGGAACCTCCTCGACAACGCGGCGAAGTGGAGCCCGTCCGGAGAAGTCGTCGAGGTCGAGCTGCGCGGCGGGGTGCTCGTCGTTCGCGATCACGGCCCGGGGATCTCGGACGAGGACCTGCCGTACGTCTTCGACCGCTTCTATCGCGCACGTGAGGCGCGCGGGATGCCCGGATCCGGGCTCGGCCTGGCGATCGTGAGGCAAGTAGCCGAGTCCCATGGGGGCGAAGTCGTCGCGGAGCAGGCGGAGGGCGGGGGCACTCGGATGGTTCTCCGACTCGGCGTCGGGCAGCCGGTCGTCGCCGGCGCCGCTTCTTAGCGACGTCTTTCCGCTCGTCAGCTCGCGGCGCTTTCCGGCGTCGCATGTTGTCCCTCACATCGCCATGCCTTCGGCATCTTCTTAGGCGCGTCTCAGCGATCTCTTAGGGGCGACTGGTGAGATGACCCACATGACGCGACGCAGAGGGATCACCCTGCTCGCCGGCGGGGCGGCTGCCGGAGCGCTACTCGTCGGCCTCGGCGCGGCCGGGGCCATTGCCGCCTCGCACGTCCTGTCGCCGAGCGACGAGAGCAAGGCGGTGATCGACGACGCGGCTTCGCAACTCGGCGTGAAGCCGACCGAGCTGTCGAACGCGCTCAAGCAGGCGCTGAAGAACCGCGTCGACGACGCCGTTGCCGCGGGAAAGCTGACGGAGGAGCAGGGGAAGGAACTGAAGGAGCGGATCGACTCCGACGAGTATCCGCTGCTCTTCGGGGGGCTCTTCGGACATCGCGGTCCGGGCTTCGGGTTCGACCACGGCTTCGGCCCGCACGACGGATTCGGGTTCCTGGAGACTGCCGCTGCTTATCTTGGGATGAGCGAAGCCGATCTGCGCCAGGCGCTCGACGATCAGACACTCGGCGAGATCGCGAAGGAGAAGGGCAAGAGCGTCGACGGTCTCGTCAAGGCGATCGTGGCCGGTCAGGAGAAGAGAATCGACGAGGCCGTCGCGGACGGCCGGATCACGAAGGCGCAGGCGACTGAGCTCAAGGCAGGGCTGTCCGACCGCGTCGAGGCACTCGTCAACGGCGAGCTGCACCACCGTGGCGGCCCCAACCGGCACTGGTTCTTGCCAGGCTCCGGCTTCCCGCGAGGGCCACCACCGGCTTTCGGGGGCCCGAGGGCCTGACGAAGGCAGGCGACACGAGGGGTCGGACGACATCCGGCCCCTCGTCGTTCCACAGACGCGGACGCGCCTCGGATCCGCGAGGGCGGAGTCCGAGGCTGTCGAGGACGGGGTCGGTCAATACCGCGCGCCCGCCCATTCGGACGAGCGCGCGGCTCCCTTCCCCTCTCCCCAAATCTCGTTGTAGTCACCCCTCTGAGGGGTTCAATCCCTCGATCGAGGTACGCCCGGCGACCCCCGGGCCCTCGATCGAGGGATGCCCCTTCGCCGTCAGGGCTCCCAAACCTCACCGCCGGTGTCCCAGCCGATGAGGACGTGCGGGCCGATGAGGACGGCGATCTGCTCGAGGTCTTCTCGCTCGACGTCTCCGTCCGCCCAGAGTTCGCCCACGACTGCCCCGTCGTAGGAGATCGCAACACGCTCTCGTCGGTCGGGGTCGGGCTCACCCTCGGCTGGCCCTAGACGGAGCGCCCCATCCTCGGCGAAGGCGATACCGGCCCAGCTCGTCCCCGGAGCCGATGCCACCGAGGCGACCACGGCACGCAGGGCGTCGTCGGCGTCGGTCTCCTCGTCGACGATCCGGCGAACCGACTCGAATGCATCGCTCACGGCTCGAGATCGTCCTTCTCGAACTGGGCGATCGCGGCTCGGAGCTCCGTAGGCACCTCGACCGGCCGGCGCTCGGTGAGATCTACGAGGACGAGCGTCTGGCGCGCGGTGACCATCAGCGTGTCGTCGGGCTGGCGGTAGGCGGCGCACTCGTACGTCATGCTCGAGCGCCCGATCCTGCTGACCCGGACGAACGCCTCGATCAGGTCGTCGAACCGCGCTGGCGCGTGATACTCGACGGCGGACGCTCGCATGACGAACTCGCGCCCGGGCGTCGCGAAGCCGCCGAGGTGGCGGTGGTACTCCGTCCGCGCATTGTCGAAGTAGGGGAGGTAGCGGCCGTAATAGACGACGCCCTGCGCGTCGGTGTCGGAGAACCAGACGCGCGTGAGAGCCGAGTACTTGAACGGTGGGAGCCGGTCGGTCACGTGCCCGAGCTCCGGCGCGTCCGTCATGAGCGGATGACCCCCAGCACCTCGTCGCGCTTCTCGACCATCACGCTCTCGGAGAGAGCCTCGAGATTGAGTCGGAGCAGCGGCTCCGTGTTGGATGGGCGGACGTTGAAGTGCCAGTCGTCGAACTCGAACGAGATCCCGTCGAGATGGGAGACGCGGCCGCCCTCTGTCGTGTACCGCTCCTTCAACTCCTGCAGCTTGAGCGCGACGTCTGCGACCGGTGTGTTGATCTCCCCCGTCAGGAAGAAACGATCTCGATATGGCCGCAGCAGCTCGGACAACCTCCTCCCGCTGCGGGAGACGAGCTCGAGCATCACGAGGAACGGCACGACGCCGGTGTCGGCCTGCGAGAACTCCCGGAAGTAGTAGTGGGCCGAGACCTCGCCCCCGAACACCGCCCCCTCGGCGCGCATCCTCTGCTTGATGAACGCGTGCCCGACGCGGTTGACGAGCGGGACGCCGCCGGCCTGCTCGATCGTCTCGGGAACGGCCCAGCTCGCGCGCACGTCGTAGATGACCTTCTCGCCGGGAGTCTTCGCGAGCACCGCCTTCGCCATGAGCGCGGTCGCGAAGTCACCCGGGACGAACTCGCCGGTGTCGTCGACGAAGAAGCAGCGGTCGGCATCGCCGTCGTACGCGACCCCCAGGTCGGCGCCCTCCTCCGTGACCGTTCGGACGATGAACTCGCGATTCTCCGGGAGCAGCGGGTTGGGCTCGTGGTTGGGGAAGCTCCCGTCCGGCTCGAAGTAGCAGCGGACGACGTCGAGCTGCGGCAGGGCCTCGAGGACCGGTGGGAGCATCACGCCTGCCATCCCATTTGCGGCGTCGATCACG
>Ga0207643_10000912_pt1 | contig 17660 bp, 19 predicted proteins | sample KBSMisM62_FD_184313 | JGI IMG/M metagenome (GOLD analysis project Ga0207643, IMG submission 184313) | Miscanthus rhizosphere microbial communities from Kellogg Biological Station, Michigan, USA - KBS Miscanthus M6-2 (SPAdes) (version 2) | ecosystem: Host-associated > Plants > Roots >...
TCTTTGCGCTACCTCACGCCGATCGGCCTCGTCGTGCTGGCCCTCCTGCTTCTTCTGATCGGGGGCTCAAAGATCCTGGCCGCGCGCCGACAAGTGAGAGAGGACCTCGAGGAGGTCGAGGCCGTGCCCAAGCACGAACACGACCACGAGCGGGAGGCTGAGTAGGCACGTGGAGATCACCGAGCTGCTCCGGCACACGGTCGAGGTGGGCGCCAGCGACCTGCACCTGAAGGCGGGCAACGTGCCCTTCGTGCGCGTCGACGGGGAGCTGAGCGCCACGGCGTTCGGGGCCATGTCGGCCGCCGACACGGAGGCCGCCGCCCTCGCGCTCATGCCTGAGCACAAGCGACTCGAGTTCGAGGCCACGAGCGAGGCCGATTTCGGCTACACGCTGGCGGGCGTCGGGCGGTTCCGGATCAACGTGTTCCGGCAGCGTTCGATGGTGGGGCTCGCGATCCGGCGGGTGCGCTCGGAGGTCCCGACGGTGGCCGAGCTGATGCTCCCCCCCGTGATAGCCGAACTCGCCGACTCTGCCCGCGGGCTGGTGCTCGTGACGGGTCCGACGGGCACCGGCAAGACCACGACGATCGCGTCGATGATCGGCCACATCAACCGCACTCGGCGCGCACACATCGTGACGATCGAGGACCCGATCGAGGTCGTGCACGACGACGATCGCGCGATCATCCAGCAGCGCGAGGTCGGGCTCGACACGGATACGTACGCGGCGGCCCTCCGGCACGTCGTGCGGCAGGACCCCGACGTGATCTTCGTCGGCGAGATCCGCGACCCCGAGTCGGCGCTGTCGGCGATCCAAGCCGCGGAGACCGGGCACCTCGTGATCTCGACGATGCACACGATCGACTCGACCGAGACGATCAACCGGCTGCTCGACCTGTTCCCCGCCCAGCAGCAGCGCGAAGTGCGCACGTCGTTCGCAGGCGCGCTCCGCGGGATCGTGTCGCAGCGCCTCGTGACCCGCGCCGACGGCAAGGGGCGCGTCCCTGCCGTCGAGGTGCTCGTCTCGACCGGCCGGGTCTACGACCGGATCATCGATCCCAAGGCGACGATCGAGATCCGCGACATCATCGGCGAGGGTGCCTTCTACGGCATGCAGACGTTCGACCAGGCGCTCGTGGGTCTGGTCGAGAGCGGCCTCGTGACCGAGGAGGACGCCCGGTTCGCCTCGACGAGCCCGCACGACTTCGTACTCGCGCTCCGCGGGACGCTCACCAGGAGCTGAACCGCGCTCCTCACGTTTCCTCGCCCGCCGCGCGGCGGGCAGCCCGCTCCATCGGGTGCCGGCGGTAGCCGAACGGGATCGCCAACAGCAGGTAGACGGGGATGAAGAACGGCCCCCACACCATGTACTGGCGGATGTGATGGCGTTCGTGGACAAGCAACCGCCCCTCGACGGGGACCGCGGCGACGATCACGAACCCGACCGTCATCGCGTTCCGGCGCATCGATCGGAGCAGCCGGGTCAGCCCGCGTGGTATGCGGTCGAACACGATCGCGCCGCCGTGCGCGCGCGGCGCCTGGAACGTGAGCCCGCCGAGCAGGAGCCCGAGGACCGTGTTCGGCACCGTCCAGAAGAACCCGAGCCATTCCGCGGGGCGCACGGCTCGGACCGTACCGCAGGTCCTCGTGGCGTTCGGTGAGCAGTGGGCCTGGGACGCAGGGGTATCCTGAGCCCGTCATGGCCGACCGGTCGCGTCCGAACGGCGGCGCACGCCTCGAGATCCCCCCGATCGCCACCGAGCTCGGCGAGCGTTTCCGCCTGGCCGGTCACGAGCTCTACCTCGTGGGGGGCGCGGTGCGGGAGCTGCTGCTGGGGCGGGTGCTCGGGAGCGATCTGGACTTCGCGACCGCCGCCGTCCCGCGGCAGACGACGAAGGTCCTGCGCGGGTGGGCCGAGCGGCTGTACCTGGTCGGCGTGAAGTTCGGGACGGTCGGCGCCCGCAAGGGGGACCAGGTCCTCGAGATCACGACCTTCCGCGAGGAGGTCTACGCGGAGGAGCACCGCAAGCCTGCTGTGACGTTCGGCAAGGACCTGCAGACCGACCTGTCCCGTCGCGACTTCACCGTGAACGCGATGGCGATCGGGTTGCCCGAGGGCGAGTTCGTGGACCCGTTCGGCGGCGTGAAGGATCTCGCGGCCAAGCGGCTCGACACGCCGCTCGACCCCGAGATCGCGTTCTCGGACGACCCGCTGCGGATGCTCCGTGCGGCCCGGTTCGCCGCCCAACTCGAGCTCGTCCCTGTCCCGCGCGTGGTGCGGGCGATCGAACAGATGCATGACCGCCTCGAGATCGTGTCGGCGGAACGGATCGGCGACGAGCTCACCAAGTTGCTGACCGCGGCCGTCCCCTCGCGCGGCCTGGAGCTGGTGGTCTCGACCGGTCTCGCGCAGGAGTTCCTACCCGAGCTCGCCGCGCTCCAACTCGAGCAAGACCCCGTGCACAAGCACAAGGACGTGCTGCACCACACGTTCGCCGTGGTCGAGAAGACGGAGGCCGACCCCGACGATCCGACGCTCCGGCTCGCGGCGCTGCTCCACGACGTGGGCAAACCCAAGACGCGCGAGATCACACCCGACGGCGTCTCGTTCCACCACCACGAGGTCGTGGGGGCGCGGATGACGCGCGAACGCCTCCAGGTGCTGCGGTACCCGGCGCACGTCGTGGACGACGTGGCCCGGCTCGTCGAGATGCACCTGCGCTTCCACGGCTACACCGAGTGGAGTGACAGCGCGGTCCGCCGGTACGTCCGGGACGCGGGGCCGCTGCTCGACAAGCTCAACCAGCTCACCCGTGCCGACTGCACGACGCAGAACCGGTTCAAGGCGAAGAAGCTGGAGGCGCTGCAGGACGATTTGGAGGAACGGATCGCGCGCCTCGCCGAGGAGGAGAACCTCGGTGCGATGCGCCCGCCGCTCGACGGCGGTCAGGTGATGGAACACCTCGGGATCCCGCCTGGGCCGGAGGTGGGGCGCGCGCTCGATCACCTGATGGAGCTCCGCCTCGAACGCGGTCCGCTCGACGAGGACGAGGCGTTCCGCCAGCTCGACGAGTGGTGGCGGGCGGAGCGAGACACCCCGGGCGTCCGATAGCGCGCACCGTGCCCACCACCGAGGGCCTGACCGCGCAGGAGGTCGCCGAGCGCCTCGCGCGCGGCCAGGTCAACGACGTGCCGGCCGTTCCTTCGCGGACGGTCGGGCAGATCGTCCGAGCCAACGTCTTCACGCGGTTCAACGCGCTGCTCGGCTCACTCTTCGTGGTGACCCTGATCGTCGGCCCGATCCAAGACGCGCTGTTCGGGTTCGTGCTGGTCGCGAACGCAAGTATCGGGATCTACCAGGAGCTGCGCGCGAAGCGGACGCTCGACTCGTTGGCGGTGCTGACGTCGCCGCACGCCCGGATCGTCCGCGACGGCCAGGTCGGCGAGATGCCGCTCACCGAGGTCGTCCTGGACGACGTGCTCGAGCTCCAGCCGGGCGATCAGGTCGTGGTCGACGGCGAGGTGCTCGAGGCCGCCGCGCTCGAGGTCGACGAATCGCTGCTGACAGGCGAGGCCGAGCCCGTGATCAAGTCGCCGGGCGACGAGGTCCTCTCGGGGTCATTCGTCGCGGCGGGGAGCGGACGGTTCCGAGCCACGCGTGTCGGCGCGCTCGCGTACGCGGCGCAGCTCGCGGAGCAGGGGCGGCGGTTCAGCCTCACGCGTTCGGAGCTGCGGAGCGGGATCGACAAGATCCTGCGGATCGTGACGTGGCTCCTGATCCCGACCGCGGCGCTGCTGTTCGTCAGTCAGTTCCGTTCGAACTCGAGCGTGCGCGGCGCGCTCCTGGGTGCGGTGGCCGGCACCGTCGCGATGGTCCCGGAAGGTCTGGTGCTCCTGACGAGCGTGGCGTTCGGAGTCGGCGTCGTCCGGCTGGCGAAACGTCGCGTGCTGGTTCAGGAGCTGCCCGCGGTCGAGGTGCTCGCTCGCGTCGACGTCCTGTGCATCGACAAGACGGGCACGCTCACCGAGGGCCGTCTGGTCGTCGACGAGGTCGAGCTGCTCGGCGAGGACGGTGTCCACCGCGACGCGCTCGCGGCCCTCGCCGCCGCCGAACCTCACCCGAACGCCACCCTCCTCGCGATCCGCGAGGGCTTCCCCGACGCCCCGGACGGATGGCTCGCCTCCTCACCCGTCCCGTTCTCGTCCGCCCGCAAGTGGAGCGGCGCCGACTTCGGGACACGGGGGACGTGGGTGCTCGGCGCGCCCGACGTGCTCCTCGGCTCACCGGACGACGACCGCCACCTCGCGAAGGCGCGTGCGCACGCCGAGGCGGGACGGCGCGTGGTCCTCCTCGGCCGCACCGAGGCCCCGATCGGGACCGATCGTCGACCGGATCGGCTCGTCCCCGTCGCCTTCGTGATCCTGACCGACCGGGTTCGCGAGACGGCGTCGACCACGCTCGCGTACTTCGCCCGGCAGGGCGTCGACGTCAAGGTCATCAGCGGCGACCACCCCGCCACCGTCGCCGCGGTCGCGCGGCGCGCAGGCCTTCCGGGCGCCGATGCGCCGTTCGACGCGAAGGCGCTCCCCGAGGGAGGCGAGGAGCTCGCCGACGTGCTCGAGGCGCACGCGATCTTCGGGCGCGTGACCCCGCAGCAGAAGCGCGCGATGGTCGAGGCGCTCCAGTCCCGAGGTCACGTCGTGGCGATGACCGGCGACGGCGTGAACGACGTGCTCGCGCTGAAGGACGCCGACATCGGGGTCGCGATGGGCTCGGGGAGCTCGGCGACTCGCGCGGTCGCACAGCTCGTGCTGCTGGACTCGACGTTCGACGCGATGCCCTCGGTGGTGGGCGAGGGCCGCCGGGTGCTCGGCAACATCGAACGCACGTCGAACCTGTATGTGACGAAGACCGTCTACGCGATGTTGATCGCGCTCGGTGTCGGGGTGGTGGGGCTGGAGTTCCCGTTCCTGCCGCGGCAGCTGACGCTGATCGGCGCGCTCACGATCGGGATCCCTTCGTTCTTCCTCGCGCTCGCCCCCAACGACGAACGCGCCCGACCCGGGTTCCTCGCACGTGTCCTGCGGTTCACGATCCCGGCAGGCTCGCTCGCGGCGATCGCCACGTTCCTCGGCTACTTGCTCGCGAAGCAGGAGCCGGGGATCTCGCTCGCCGAGGCCCGGACGGCCGCCACGATGGTGCTGCTCTACATCGGGTTCCTCGTGCTGACGATCATCGCGGCGCCGCTCACGGCCTGGCGGCTCGCGTTGGTCTGGTCGATGCCCGCGCTGTTCGGGCTCGTGATGGTGTTCCCCGCCACGAGGGAGTTCTTCGCGCTATACCCGCCGCCGTTGATCGTGTGGCTGGCGTCGTTCGGGATCGCGGCGCTGGTCTGGTCCTTCGCCCGGTTGTTCCTGCCACCCGAACGACCGGTGGGTCCGGGCGCGCCGCCGGCGCCCGTCTGAGTGCTCGAGCCGTTCGGGCTAGATCCCGCCGATGTGCGACGGCGGCCAGATCAGCACGAACGCCTTGCCGATCACCTTGTCGAGCGGGACGAAGCCCAACCCGTACCGGCTATCCGCCGAGTTGCCGCGGTTGTCACCCATCACGAAGAGCGCGTCGTCGGGGACGGTGTGCAGCGGGTAGTCGCCGGTCGCGTCCTTCGCCGCCTGGGTCAGGTACGGCTCGTCCAGCGGTTCCCCGTCGATGTAAACGACGTCGTGGCGGATCTCGATCGTCTCGCCCGGCAGCGCGATCACGCGCTTGATGAAGTCCTCGTTCTCGGGTTGCGCCAGCCCCACACCCTCGCCGAGCCAGTGCAGGACGCTGCTGATCCCGCTGCGGTCGGGGAGCTCGGCCGCGTTCGGGTTCTCGAACACGATCACGTCCCCGCGCGCCACGTCCCCGCCGTCGAACATGAACTTGCTCACGAAGACGCGGTCGCCGACCTCGAGCGTCGGGACCATCGACTCGGAGGGGATGTAGAAGGCCTGGATCACGAAGGTCTTGACCAAGATCGCGACCGCGAGCGCGACGAAGATCAGGAACGGTGTCGAACCGATGAACCGGCGCCCGACCGAGCCGCGGTCCTCGTCGTCCGGCTCCTCCGGCTTCCCCTCGCGATCGAGCACGTCCGCGCTCGGCTTGGGGTCGGTCTCGCCGGTCGCGAGCAGCGGCGGCGCCGGCTCGGAGGTGCGGAGCGCGACGCCGTCGGGCTCGCCGCGGGCGGCGTCGTGTGCGGGCTCGATCTCGGCCATGGGTGGTCAAGGATACGTGTTCGGTCCCGGTAGGACGGGAGGTCGTGCCCGACGGGCGGTCGCACCGGCCCGCCTACGAGCCGGTTGCGATCATCACCTCCGTGGCCTTGCATCGTTCCACCTCACGAGGGCAGGATCTCCACCTCCACGGCCTTGAACGAAGCCCACGTGACGACGCCGTCTCGCAGCCCGAGGCGCTCCACCGACGCCAGGGTGACCTCCGCAACGATGGGTGGCCCGCTCGCGATTCGCACGCGGGCGCGGTCCCCTTCCACCGAGATCGACGTCACGTGGCCCTGCACCACGTTGCGAGCCGATCCGTCCGGCTGGTCGAGCGAGAGCGTGACGTCGGCGGGACGGAGCAGTCCGATCACCTCGCCGCCCATGAACCCTTCGGGCCAGGGGGCCACGATGTCGCCGTCTCCCGTGACCAGCAGTCCGGCGCCCAGCTCGAGCGGCTCCAGGATCCCGCGGAACGCGTTGACGCCGACGAGGTCCGCGGCGTAGCGCGACCGCGGCGCGGCGCGGATCTCCTCGGGCGTCCCGGTCTGCGACACCTTGCCGTCCTCGAGCAGCACCAGGCGCTCGGCGAGCACGGACGCTTCGACCGGGTCGTGCGTCACGATCACCCGGACCCCCGGGAAGCTCGCGAGCTCGTCCCGGATGAGTTCCCGAACGCGCATGCGCGCGCCGACGTCGAGTGCCGAAAGCGGTTCGTCTAGGAGCAGCAGACCGGGTTCGACGACCAGCGCCCGGGCGAGCGCGACCCGCTGCGCCTCGCCACCGGAGAGGTCGCCCGGTCGCGCGTCGGCACGGTTCGCGAGACCGAGCCGTTCGAGGAGCCCGGACGCGCGTTCGCGCGCCTCCGCTTTGGGCACGCCGCGCGCTCGGAGCGGGAACGCGACGTTCTCGGTCGCGGACAGGTGAGGGAACAGAAGCAGGTCCTGGAAGACGACGCCGATCGGCCGTCGCTCGGGCGGGACGTGTGCACGACTCGCGGCGGCGTCCAGGACCAGATCGTCGAGCGCGATCGTCCCCTCGACCGGAGGCAGCAGACCGGCGATCGTCGAGACGAGAGTCGACTTCCCGGAGCCGTTGGGTCCCAGGAGCGCGACCGTCCGACCGGCCTCGGCTTCGAACGCCGCCCGGACCTCGAACGCCCCGCGCCGCGCGGTGACGTCGACCACGAGTGTCATCGGAGGAACCGACCCCGGAGCGCGAGGATCACGGCGAACGCGAGCAGGATCAACAGCATCGAGACGGCGAACGCTGCGTCGGTGTCGGTCTGCAGCTGTTCGAAGACGGCGAGCGGCAGCGTCTGGGTCCGTCCCTGCAGGTTCCCCGCGAACGTGATCGTCGCGCCGAACTCGCCCAGCGCCCGCGCCCACGACAGCACGAGCGCGGCCGCGATCTGCGGACCCATCAGGGGGAGCGTCACTCGGCGAAGGACGTACCAACGGGACGCACCGAGGGTGGCCGCCGCGTCCTCCAACCGTTCGTCTAGGCCCCGCAGGCCGGCCTCGAGGGCGAGCACCGCGAGGGGGAACGAGACGAAGGTGGCCGCGAGCACCGCGGCGGCGGTCGTGAACGTGAGCTGGATGCCGAACCAGTCGTAGAGCCACGATCCGATGAGGCCGCTCCGCCGGCCGAAGGCCGCGAGCAGTCCGACGCCGGCGACCACGGGCGGCATAACCAGGGGGAGGATGACGACCGCGCGGACGAGGGTCTTGCCGGGGAACGTGCTGCGCACGAGGACCCACGCGAGCGGGAAACCGAGGACGAACGAGATGGCCGCCGCGGTGGTGGCGACGATCAGCGACAGCCGCAGGGCCGTGCGCGCGGTCTCGCTCGTGAGGATCTCGAGGACGCGGGACCAGGGCGTCCGGAGCACCAGGCCCAACAGGGGCAGCGCGACGAGGGCGACGCCGAGCGTCGCGAGGACGACGAAGCCGGCCGGGATCCGCCCCTTACGGAGGGGGGAGGAAGCCGAACCCGGCGAGTGTCTGCTGTCCGTCGCCAAGGACGTAGTCGACGAAGCTCTGCGCGAGATCGGCCTCCTGGGATCCGTTCACGACCGCGATCGGATAGGTCGCGATGACATTCACCTCGTCCGGGATCGGGATGAGCGTGACCTGGTCCGCCACGTCGGGCGTCACATCGGTGACGTAGCCGATCCCGGCGTCCGCCTCCCCCGACATCACCTTCGTGATCACGGCCTTCACGTCCTCCTCGTTGGAGACGACGTTCGCGAGCGCCGCCCTGGAGATCCCGGCGTTCTTGAAGATCTCTCGTGCGTAATCGCCCGCGGGCACGCCTTCGGCCGCGAGCACGAGCTGCACGCCGTCCTCGGTCAGGTCGTCCAGGTCCTCGATCCCGGCCGGGTTGTCCGCCGGCACGATGATCGCGAGCCGGTTCTGCGCGAAGTCCGCTCGACCCGTTACGCCCGGCCCGTCGTCCTGCACCGAGTCCATCCAGGTCGGGCTCGCCGAGGCGAAGACGTCGGCCGGTGCCCCCTCGTTGATCTGGCCCGCGAGCCCGTCAGACGGCCCGAAGTTGAAGGTCACGGTCGTGCCCGGGTTCGCCGCCTCGAACGCGTCTCCGATCTCCCCGAACGCTTCCGTGAGCGAGGAGGCCGCCGACACGGTGAGCTCGGCCTCGGCGCCGCCCGACCCGCCGCTCGCCTCCGTCGTTCCCGTCGTCCCCTCACCGTCGTTCGAGTCGCTGCAGGCAGCAAGGAGCAGCACCGCCGAGGTCGCGAGGATCAGGACCCTCTTCACTCGTCCACCTCCAGCATCACGTTGGTCGCCTTCACCGTGGCGACGGCCTGCATCCCGGGCTCGAGCCCCATCTCGTCGACGGCCTCCCGCGTGACGAACGCGAGGATCCGGTGCGGGCCGGCGAGGATCTCTACCGTGGCCGCGAGCTTGTCGCGCTTGACCTCGGTGATGGTGCCCGCGAACCGGTTCCGGACGCTGGCGGAGGTGATCTTGGGGCGCTCGCGGCCCGCGGCGAGGAGCCGGGCAACCTCCGCGGCGGCCACCCGGCGCTGGCCGCCTGCCGTCCGGGTCGTCCGGATCTTGCCCTCTCGTTCCCAGCGGCGAAGCGTCTCGACCCGCACGCCGAGCATCGCGGCCGCTTCGCCGATCCGGTACGTCTCCTCTCCCATGGGGCGGGAGTCTAGCGGGTCCGGTCGGGGAGTCACCAGGGATAGCTGGTAACGAGGGAGGCAGAACCTGGTGAAGCCGTCCAGTCAGACCGCGAAGCGGACGTGGAGGATGTCGCCCTCGCGGACCTCATAGTCCTTGCCCTCGACCCGAACCTTGCCCGCCTGCTTGGCGGCGTCCATCGAGCCCGCCGCCACCAGCTCGTCGTACGAGATCACCTCGGCGCGGATGAAGCCCCGTTCGAGATCCGTGTGGATCACGCTGGCCGCCTCGGGCGCTTTGGCGCCGCTGCGGACCTCCCAGGCGCGGGTCTCGTCGTCCCCGGTCGTGAGGAACGTGATCAGGTCGATCGCGCGGTACCCGGCGCGGATGACGGTCTCGAGCCCGGGTTCGTGGACCCCGAACTCGTCCAGGAGCGCCCGCGCCTCCTCGGCGTCCATCTCGGCCGTCTCGGCCTCGATCGAGGCGTATACGCCGACCGTCCCCTCCGGCAGACCCTCGGGCACGTCCGTGCCCTCCTCGAGGTTCGCGACGACGATCGACGGCTTGATCGTGAGCGGCGCGATCGGCTTGAGCTCGCGGCGGTGCTCCTCGGACAGCCCGGCGTCCGAGAGGGGGAGCTCGGCCTGCAGGGCCGCGTTGGCGGCGGCGAGCGCCTCCACCTCGGGCGTCGGCTTGCCCTTTGCCCGCTTCTCGGCCTTCTCGAGCGCCGGCTCGATCACGGCCTGATCCGCGAGCAGCAGTTCGGCCCGGACCTCCGCGACCTCGGACGCCGGCTGCGCGTCGGGCCCGAAGCATCGGACGACGATCGCGAGCGCGTCCGCCTCACGCAGCTTCGCGATCCCCTGGGCGGAGGCGGTTCCACCCGGGACGTCGACGAACCCGACCTGCGCGTGGACGGTCTTGCGCGATCGCTCCATCTCGGTCAGGACGGCGACGCGGGGGTCGGGGACGGAAACGATCGCGTGGTTCGCCTGCCCCCCGTGACCACCGGTCCGCGTGAGCGCGGTGAACAGGGTCGACTTCCCGCTGAAGGGAACACCGACCAGACCGATGTCCTTCACGGGGTCAGTCTAGGGAGCGGCCCCGGAAGCCGAACCCGGGCGCGACGAAGGGCGGAGCCGGTCGCCCCGCCCTTCCGCGTTCGGAACCCGTTGCCTACGACTTGGTCTCCCAGAAGATCTTGCCGATCTCGTCGATCGAGTCCAGCAGCTTCTGACCCTGCGCGGGATCCTGCGCCTTCTTGGCCAGACCCGCCTCCTTCGTCGCGTTCCAGAACAGGTCGTGGAGCTGCGGGTACTTCTCGAGGTGCTCGGGCTTGAAGTAGTCGGTCCACAGCACCCATAGGTGCTCCTTGACCAGATCCGCCCGGGCCTCCTTGATCGCCAGCGCGCGGGTCCGATAGTCCTCCACGCTCTCGCCGGCGGTCTTGAACTTCTCCGCGTCCTGGTAGCGGGTCTGGATCGCCTTCACGGACTCGGCCTCCACGCGGGCCTGCGCCGGGTCGTAGATCCCGCAGGGCAGGTCGCAATGCGCATGGACGACGCGTCGCGGTCTGAGCAAAGCTTCCAGCATGCGTTCCCCTCCTTCGGACGATGGGTGTTCCGTGACCCGAACCTACCACCGCCGTACGCGAGCGCGGAAGGCGATGCTCGCCACCCTGTTCGCGGGTATCGCTGCAGCGTACGGGTTCCAGCGCTGGCGACCGTTCCGGGTCGAGGTGGCCGGCACGTCGATGCGCCCCACGCTGGAACCCGGCGACTGGGCGCTCGCGATCCACGTTCGGAGCGTGCGCCGCGGCGACATCGTCGTGGTCGAGCACCCCGAGCGTCCCGGTTTCGAGCTCGTCAAGCGCGTCGTCCACGTCGCCGGCGACGTGGCCCCCGACGGGCGCATGCTGATCGGCGAGTTCTGGATCGAAGGTGACGAACCCGGGGGTTCGACCGACAGCCGACGGTTCGGGCCGGTGCCGATCGAGCGCGTTCGCGCACGGGTGCGGTGGGTGTGGTGGCCGCCCGAACGCGTTCGGTCGCTCTGACTGCGGCTGCCGCCCCGGCCGCGATCGTGCGCGAGCCGGCCCGGTTGCGGTATTTCCCATCGCGCCGGTAGCATTTGCAGTTGCAATGATCCGGACACGCTGCCGTGGTCTCGTCGGGGCGATGATCCCCGACCGATGCTGCTGTCCCGGGGTGCCCGGCGAGGGCCGCTAGGCCTCGCTCACCGGCACCGCACCGCCTCGCTACCCCACATCGCTCGCAAGGAGGTTCCGATCTGATGGATGTCATCACTGCCACCGTGGACGCGCGGGGCCAGTCCTGCCCCGGACCGCTCGTCGCGCTGCACAAGGCGCTGAAGGAGGCTGACCAAGGCGACCTGCTCGAGCTCCTCGCGACCGACCCAGGCTCCAAGTCCGACGTCCCGTCCTGGTCGAAGCTCTCGGGTCACGAGCTGCTCGATGCGAGCGAGACGTCGGGGGTCTACCGCTACGTGATCAGGAAGGTGTGATCGGGATGGTCCAGACCGCACGCGACGCGACGAACGACGCCGAGGCCGGCTCTGACGCAGGAGCGATCCGCGAGCTGATCGACCAGGCGCTCGCCGAGCGCGAGGCCGCCGACGGGTTCAACCGGAAGAACAAGATCACGATCGTGGCCTGGGACGGGCATCTGGACCGCGTGTGGCCGACGCTGATCCTGTCGACCACGGCCGCCGCCTCCGGGATGGAGGTGAGCGTGTTCTTCACGTTCTGGGGGTTGTTCGCGCTCGTGAAGCCGGAGCGCCGACGCAAGACCGGGAAGGACTGGATGACCAAGGCGCTCGGGCAGATGAACCCGGGTTCGACCGCGAAGGCGAAGCTGTCCCGGTACAACTTCGGCGGGATGGGACCGTGGATGCTCGGCAAGGTGGCCGAGGACTACAAGACCCCGCACCCAACCGAGCTGCTCGAGCTCGCCCGCGACATGGGCGTCCGGCTCATCCCGTGCCAGATGACGATGGACCTGATGGGGATCGGTACCGAGGACCTGATCGAGGGGCTCGAGGAGCCGATCGGGGCCGCCACCGCGCTGCTCGAGATGAAGGAGAGCGCGATCCAGCTGTTCATCTAGGGCGTCCCGAGGTCGTTCGCGTCGCTAATTAGCATTGCGTAGTATCATGCGAGTGTGACCACGATCGCGTCCGTCGACGCCACCGCTCTGGCCGCCCGGCTCCGCCTCGCCGTGACGCGGCTGGCCCGCCGCCTCCGCCAGGAGGCCGAGGCGGGCGTCACGCCCTCGATGCTCTCGGCGCTCTCCTCGGCCGAACGCAAGGGGTCGCTCACGATGCGCGACCTCTGCCACGCCGAGCAGGTCCAGCCTCCCACGATGACGCGGATCGTCGCGGCCCTCGTCGAGGCCGGCCTGGTGGTGCGCGAGCAAGACACGGCCGATGGCCGGGTGGCCTGGGTCACGGTCACGACCGAGGGCCGGCGCCTGCTCGAACGGAGCCGGCGCCGCAAGGAGGCCTATCTCGCCAAGTCGCTCCGCTCGCTCGAGCCGGAGGAGCTCCGGACCCTCGAGGCCGCGGCCCAGATCCTCGAACGCCTGACCGACGCGCCGTCCGGGCCTCAGTCGGGGGTACGCCCGTGACCCCCGTCCGCGTCACCGTCCATCGAACGTTCCACTCCCTCGGCCACTCCGAGAACTTCCGCCGTTTCTTCATCGGGCAGGCGATCTCGGTCACCGGCACGTGGATGCAGATGGTGGCCGCCGCCTGGCTGGTGCTCCAGCTGACCGGCAGCGGGGTCGCGCTCGGGATCGACACCGCGCTCGCCTTCGGGCCGATCCTGCTGTTCGGCCCGCTCGGCGGGGCGCTGGCGGACCGGCACGACAAGCGGCGGATCCTGCTCGCGACGCAGGTTACGTTCGGCGTGCTCGCCCTGGGGCTGTGGGCCATCGTGGCTTCCGGCGTCGTCGAGCTCTGGATGGTCTACGCGCTCTCGTTCCTGCAAGGCGTGACGACCTCGATAGACCAGCCGACCCGCCAGAGCTTCTTCTCGGAGATGGTCGAGGAGAAGGATCTCCCGAACGCGGTGAGCCTCAACAGCGCCGTGATGACCGGGACCAGGATCGTCGGCCCCGCGCTCGCCGGGGCGCTGATCGCGGGGATCGGCCTGTCGTGGTGCTTCTTCCTCAACGCCGTCTCGTACATCGCGGTGATCGCCGCGCTCCTGTCGATGCACACCGAGGAGCTGCGGAAGCAGCGTGCGCCAAGGGAGGCCGGCGCGATCCGCGAGGGGTTCCGCTACGCGTGGCGCACCGACGAGCTCCGCCGGCCGCTGATCCTCATGTCGGTGCTGTACCTGTTCAGCTTCAACTACTCCGTCCTGATCCCGCTGTTCGCCGAGCGCACGTTCGGGGGCGATGCGGGGACGCTCGCCCTGCTGTTCTCGGTCGCCGGGGTGGGCTCGCTGGCGGGCGCGCTCGTGATGGCGAACCATCCACGGCCCGGCGAACGCATGCTGGCGCTCGCCGCCGTCGGCGTCGGGATCGTGACCACGCTCGTCGCGTTCGCGCCGAGCCTCCACGTCGCGGTGATCTCGATGCTCCCGCTCGGCGTCGCCTCGATCGTCTTCTTCGTGACCGCGAACTCGACGCTGCAGCTGACCGCGAGACCCGACATGCGCGGCCGCGTCATGGCCCTGTACGGGATCGTGTTCCTCGGGACGACGCCGATCGGCGCCCCGATCGCCGGCTGGGTCGGCGAGCACCTCGGACCGCGGATCGCGTTCGCGGGCGGCGGTCTGGTCGCGCTCGCGACCGGGCTCGTCGGCCTCTGGGTCCTCTCGCGCCGGGCCTCGCGGCGCGCCTCGGCCGAACGGCTCGAGCTCGAGCCCGGGCAGCTCGAGGCCGCCTGATCCCGCGGCCTAGCCCGCCCGAACCGCGTCCATGTTGAGCCGGACGTAGTCCAGCTCCAGCCGCGGCAGTCGCGAGGCGACCTCGTGCGAGAACGCCGCAGCCTCCTCGCCGGTCATCGCCTTGACGTGGTCGCCGAGCACGACCGTGCGCAGGAACGTCTCGAGCGTCCCGAGGGTCTCGAAGGGGGTGGGCTCGGTATGGAGCCAGCACGAGATGTCCGTGAACCCGGACGCGCGCAGGCGCTCCTCGGTCTGCTCGGGCGTCGCGAACACCTTGCCTGTGAACGGATCGGCGCCGAGCTCCTCGAGCACCCGCACCACGCTGACGAGGTTCCCCGCGCCACCGCACTGAGCGGCGAGCCGCCCGCCGGGCCGGAGCACGGCCGCGAGGTTGGCGAACAGCGCGTAGTGGTCCGGGACCCAGTGGAACGTCGCGGTCGACACGATCGCGTCGACAGGCTCGTCGATCGGGAGCGGCAGCATCAGGTCCGCGGCCACGAACCGGAGCCGCTCGCCGAACGGCGCCAGCCGGCGCCGCGCGGTCTCGAGCATCGACGTCGACCCGTCGAGCGCGACCACGTGGCCTCGAGGGAGCCGTTCGGCCAGGCGCGCGGTCACCCGCCCCGAACCGCACCCCGCGTCCAGCACGGTCTCGGCGCCGTCGAGCTCGAGGCGGTCGACGACGGCCGAGCCCCACCGAAACTGCGGGTCGGCGATCGCGTCGTAAGTCTCGGCGTCCCACTCGCGCGGCATGGTCGGTCAGGTGCCGGTCGCCGAGAAGTGCATGTAGTCCTTGTCGCCGCTCCAGTTCCCGCCCCACGACCAGCCGATCGCGGCGAACGCACGGACGACGACGTCCCCCTGGTGGATCATGCCCTCGAGGTGTCCGCTCCGGTCGGTATACGGCTCGGCCGCCCGGTTGCGGACGAACCCGTCGCTAGTGACGTACGGGTTCTGGAGCGGGTTGAGGTCGATCGCGAGCCCGTACGAGTGCTGGGAGAAGCTGTCGCTCGGACCGAGCGCGGTCACCACCGGCCGGCAGTTGAACGACGCGGTCACGCTTCGGTTGCTATCGATCCGCCGGTGCTGCGCGAACGCCTTCGGATGGAACGGGGTCGAGAGCGAGACGCGCTTGATCGGGAACCGGGCATCGTAGAGCCGGTGGAACACCCCCAGGACGTCCTCGGCGGCCGAGGCGTTCACGACCATGAGACCACGGAGCACGTTGCCACCGAACCCCCAGTAGTTGAAGTGCAGGAGCCGCAGGTCCTCGAGCGCTACCGGGCAGCCGGGATGCCACGTGGTGCCGCTCATCTGCGCGGCCAGGCCTTGAGGAAGCTCGTCCAGTTTGCCGTGGAAGCCCGATCGTTCGACGGGCCCGGTCGGTTCGGCGCCAGTCGGTCCGGTGGCGGGGCTCGGCGCCGTCCCGGTCGGCCCGGTGGGTTGGGCCCGGTCGGCCCTCGGGCCCGGTCGCTGAGGGGCGGCATCGCCGGACGACGCGCAGGCCGCGAGCGTCGTCGCGAGCACGAGGCCGAGGACCATGGCGCCACGGCGCGATCTCGTGGCCGTAGTCACGGCCACGGTCATGGCCAAGGTCATGGCCAAGGTCACGGCAGGAACTGCTCCTCGATGCCGACGATCTGGACGTTCGCGATCGTCACCCAGTAGGGAGAGAGGCTCCCCGCGTACTTCCACCCGTCGATCTCGACGAAGCTCTCGTGACCGATCGCGGACGCGAGCCCGTCGAGCGTGGCTCCCGGCCCCGTCTCGCAGCACGCGTTCCAGTCGATCAGGAGCAGCTCGGCGGATGGTTCGACGGGCACGTCTCGGGTCGCCGGGTTGTCGTTGACGATGTAAACGTCGTTCGGAACCGGGACCTCGTCGCCGCGCGCCGCGGCCTGCTGGTTGGCCTCCTCGCCGGTGTAGAAGCACGCGAGGTCGAACTTCGACACACCGGTGTCGACGTCGATGCTCTCGAAGAACCCGAAGTAGGTGCCGTCGGCGAGCGTCTCCGGCGCGGTCGCGCCAGCGCAACCGGCATTCCCCGTGTCCTGACCGGTCTCACCCGTGGGACCCGTCGGTTCGGCCGACGGACCCGTCGTGCCGGTCGGCGATGTCGGACCCGTGACGCTCGTCTCACCGGTCGGGCCCGAGGCGGCTCGCTCCTCGTCGCCGTCGCTGAGGGCGAACGCGAGTAGGGCTCCCCCGATGACCAGGACCGCGACGACGGCGGCGACGATCAGCCACGATCGGCGCGTGCTCCCGCCGTCCGCAGGCGGCGGGCCCGGCGGCTGCGCGGGCATCGGGGCCGTCGCGTCGGGCGGCGGAGGTGGGACCGGCGGCTGGGTGGGGTCGTTCGACACGAGACGACTGTTCTACCACCGGTCCCGGCGGTCGGCGGGGGTTCGGCTGAAGAGCAGGGCTCAGTCGAGTTCGCGCTCGAGCGTCCAGGCGCCGTCGGGCTCTGCCTTGGAAACCTCGATCGTCGTCCCGTCGAGCATCCGGAGGCGGTAGCGGGTCCGGCGCACGCCGTCGGTCTCCTCGAGCGAGCGCTGCTCGACCTCGACGGTCTCCTCGACCCCGCCCCAGACGACGGCCCGAGGGTCCTCCTCGGCGCGCGAGCCTTCGTAGAAACGGAGCGTGAGCTCGGGGACGCGGCCGATCCACCGGGGCAGCACAGGGCTCCACAGGATGAACACGACACCGACGATCGCGACCGCCCCCGCCTCGCCGAACGCGTTCAGGAGCGGGATGGCGAGGAACGCGGCCGCGACCCTGGACAGGTTGTAGGCGACGTCGTAGACGGCGAACACCCGGCCGCGGTAGCCGTCGGGGATCGCCTCCTGCACCATCGTGTCGACCGGGATCTTCTTCCACGCGAACGTGAGTCCCACGGCGAAGCTCGCGATCAGGACGCTCCATCCGGTGATGTACAGCGCCACCGCGATCAGCACGAGGCCGCCCGCGAAGAACGCGCGAGCGACGATCCGCTCCTTCGGGTAGCGCTCCTCGAGCTTGCCCACGGTGAGGATGCCGAGCAGCACCCCGAGCCCGCCGGCCCCGATCAGGTTCGAGAACGACCCGACGCCCTCCTCGAAGCGGTCGCGGAACACGAACAGCGAGAGCACGAGCACGATCCCCTGGCCCACCTGGTCGAGCGTGATCGACGTGATCGGTCCGAGGGCCCGAGGCGTCCGGACGAGTCGGGTGATTCCGTCGCCGAACTCGCGGGCGATCCGCCCCAGCTCGTCCAGAACCGCGGTCTCGGGCACGTGGTGGGGGAGCAGCGGGCTCCGGATTCTGGTCGCGACCAGTGAGGCGATGAGCCACTCGACGCCCGCGAG
>Ga0207643_10000914_pt1 | contig 17655 bp, 16 predicted proteins | sample KBSMisM62_FD_184313 | JGI IMG/M metagenome (GOLD analysis project Ga0207643, IMG submission 184313) | Miscanthus rhizosphere microbial communities from Kellogg Biological Station, Michigan, USA - KBS Miscanthus M6-2 (SPAdes) (version 2) | ecosystem: Host-associated > Plants > Roots >...
AATCCTTCCTGCCACCGCGAATTCGGAAACGCCGTTACTCACCTCAGCGACCGCTTTTTGCAACGGACCGAATCGCATGATCTCAACTGACGCACCCCTGATCAAGCCAACGTACGCGTTCTCATTCGCAGCCGGCACCGCGCAGAGCACGGGCAAATCCGTGGCGTCTTTCGTTTGACTCGCGATGATCTCGAACCAGTTGAACGGGTAGATGGCAACCTTCAAACTAAAAGCCAGCGCGTTTACAAACGAGATCCCGGCCCGAACAAATGTGAGCGATCCCGGGCCAATGTTGATCGCGATACCCTTGATCTCACTCGCCTCGGCGTTTAATGCTTCGAGCCCGCACGAGAGCAATCCGCCGAGGGTTCGTAGCGCCGAGTCGCAGTTGTTGACAGTGGAATCGAACACGGGCGCGCCGTCGCGTCCAATCACGACGCGATACTCATTCGACGACGATTCGATTGCTAGTAGCATATCTCTCACCACTAAGCCACTAAGCCACAAACATAAAAAATTAGTGTCTTTGTGCCTTAGTGGTTAATCTCTTTCAGCACCGGTTGCCATCGTTCCGCCGTCGCGGAAAACGTCAACTTGCGCCAGTTGTCGTGATTCGGCACAAACTCGAAGGTGATGGTTAAGGCGTTCGTAAAATCCTCCTCGACGATGTCGCCCCACTCGACCGCTGTAATGCTCTCGGGAACAAAATCCTCCAGCCCCAGATCGCGAAACTCGGCGACGCTGGAAAGCCGGTAAGCATCGATGTGCAAGAAAGTTCCCACCGGCAGCTGGTAGAACTGGGCCAGGGTGAACGTCGGGCTCGTAACCTCTGCCTTCGATCCGAGCGCCGCTACGAGTTCCTGAACGAACGCAGTCTTGCCACTTGCAAGCGGGCCTTTGAGCAGCATCGCGTCACCCGCGCGCAGAAACGAAGCGAGCGTCGCCGCCACCCACGCTGTTTCCTCTCGACTCTCGCAAATGACACTAAACATGCTTCTCCATTTTTAGCCACAAAAAGGCACAAAAAGCACAAAATATTTTTCTGAAGATCTGTTTTGTGCCTTTTGTGCTTTTTTGTGGCTTTACTCCGTTTGCTTCCAGTTTGTGTCCAGCCGTGTCTTCTTGAGGCTCGGCGCGTCGAGCACGTTCGTGTCAAAGCCCGTGACGTACGGCTTGACCAGAGAGTAGGAAGACGCGAAATAGATCGGCACCGCGCGGAGATCTTTCAGCGCCTGAGCCTCCGTCTCGACTGCAATCTTCTCTTCTGGCGGACTCCCTTCCGGCACCGGCGACGCGAGTGGCAGCGGACGAGCATCGCGCTCAAACAACATCTTCAGATTCACCAGCTCGCTGGTCGTCTGCATCACGATGCCACGGCGCACGATGTCGTAATCACCGGCCTTGATCGCAGCCTCATACTCTTCCCAATTCCGAATCACGATCTCCGTCTCGATGTTCAGCGCCGACTGCCACATCGCCGCGATCGACTGAGCCACGACACGCTGTTGCGCGTTGCGGTTAATTAACAGTCGTATCACCGGGAACCCATCGCCATTGGGATAACCTGCTTCGGCGAGCAGTTCTCGCGCTTTGTTGACGTCGTGCCCGATCAGCTCTGCTTTGTCGACTACAGGCTTTTCTCCCGACATCGCTTCAGGAAAAAACTTCCCTGCCGGCTCGGTCGCTCCTTCGAGATCGTCGCGGCTGATCCGTTCGCGATCGATCGCGAGCGCCAGAGCCTCGCGCACGCGCACGTCGTCGAAAGGCTCGTGCGAAGTGTTGACACCGTAGTAGGTCAGGGCGCCGTAAGTTGAACGGCGGAAATCTTTGTACGGAGCGAGCAGCTTGAGCGCCAGCGGTTCGAAAGGCGCGTTTGTGATCGCGTCGATCTCGCCTGCTTCATACGCGCTCAGAGCGTCTTCGGCGTTAGGCGTGTTGACGAAAGTGACGCGGTCGAGCGTGACTGAGTCGCCGTCCCAATACGTTTTCGCGCGCTCCAGTTTGACGCGATCGTTTTCTGTTGCCGAAAGGAGAAACGCGCCATTTGAGATCAACTCGTGCGAATCGAGTTGGCCCGTCTGATCGGCGGCGGCGACTTTGACCGGGCGAAACACGGGATGCGCGACGAGCGATGGAAAACTGTCGTCGGCGTGTTGCAGTGTTACCTGCAGAACGTGTTCGTTGAGCGCACGGGCGCCGAAGGCGTGTGGCTCCGCGACGGTTGGAGTTGCGCCTTCGATGTTTGCGAGCAGCTCCGTGTGTGGCGCGAGTGGTCCGATTTTGAGCGTGCGTTCCCAGGAGCGCACGAAGTCATCCGCCGTGACTTTTTCGCCGTTGGACCAGAGGGCGTTGTCACGCAGGTAGAACGTCCAGACGCGCCCATCGTTTGACGACTCCCAGCGCGTTGCGACGGCCGGCACGGGAGCTAACGTGCTCGGATCGTAATCGGTGAGGCCTTCGAAGAGCGCTCGCACCGCGTCAGTGTCAGGCGGAGCAGCGGCAAACGCCGGATCGAATGTTTGCGGCAGTCCACCGTTGCTCCAGCGAAACTCCTGCGCCGACGGCTTCACGACCTTGCCGTAGTACGTCGAAGGCTCATTCGTGGTGAAGCAGCCCGTGTGGGTTAGACACAACACGAGCAGCAGCGAACAGATCCACGAGAAAGGTTTTTTAGCCACGGATGACACGGATTAGTTTCTGATGAACGCTGATTATTTGTGTTCTCGTTGGTTCAAATCCATCTGAGGTATCGATCAGGTAATCTGCAAACTTTTGTTTCTCTTCCTGCGGCATTTGCGAACTGATCCGCCGCAGCGCTTCTTCGCGCGAGAGTTTGTCGCGCAGCATCAGGCGTTCGAGTTGGACCTCCGGGCGGCAATGGACCACGATCAGTTTATCAAATCGCTTGTAACCACCCGACTCGATCATCAAAGCCGCATCGATAATTCCGATGCCGTTCGGATCCTCAGCTTCCCAGCCGCGCATGATTTCATCCTGCCGCGCGATGATAAAAGGGTGAAGAAGATTGTTAAGACGCTGGCGCCGGCTCTCGTCCGCAAAGACTAGCGCTCCGAGTTGCTTTCGATTGAGCGTGCCGTCCGGATTGAGAATATCTTCGCCAAACTCTTCTGTGATCGCTTTCAGTCCCGGTGTACCGGGCATCACGACCTCGCGTGCCGTCAGGTCCGCATCCAGCACATGACAACCCAGCTCTTCAAAAACCGACGTCACAAACGATTTACCAACGCCGATCGATCCTGTCAGGCCAACACGCAGCATACGTTATTGCCGTCGCAGGCGCGCGGCTTTCAAAGTGTTCTTCATCAGCATAGCCACTGTGAGTAAACCCACACCACCGGGCACCGGAGTCAACATACCCGCCACTTCAGCTGCTTCTGCAGGATGCACGTCGCCAACGAGTGTCGCGCCGCGCTTGGCTACGACGTCCAAACGCTTCTCGGCTTCAGCGCCAAACAATGAACGGACCTGATCGACGTCTGAAATCCTATTCATGCCGACGTCGATCACAGTCGCGCCAGGCTTGATATGATCGCGACCGATGAACCCCGGTCTTCCGATCGCAACCACCAACAGGTCTGCTGTTCGCGTCACTGCCGCCAAGTCGCGTGTACGCGAGTGACAGATCGTCACCGTTGCATCTCTTTGCAACAACAACTGCGCCATCGGCCGTCCCACGATTTGGCTACGCCCAACAACACACGCATTAACTCCACGAATTTCAACACCGTTGTCGTCGAGCATTTCCATGATGCCCGCCGGCGTGCAAGGCACCAACACCGGTCTTCCCAGCGCCAACCTGCCTACGCTGACAGGATGAAACCCATCGACGTCCTTCGCCGGATCGATTGCTTCGATGATCGCCGTCTCATCAATCTGGCGCGGCAGTGGCAGTTGCGTGAGAATGCCGTCGACGTCGTCGCGCGCGTTCAAAGAGGCGATCAGGTCGAGCAATTGCGAAGTTGTCGTCGACTCCGGGAGCGCGTGCTGTTCGGAGCGTATGCCCACCTCTTCACAGGCGCGAATCTTGTTTCTGACGTAAACGGCTGACGCCGGATCTTCGCCCACACGCACGGCAGCCAACCCGGGGCGAACGCCTTGCTCTTTCGTCATGCGCTCGATCTCGGCCTGGACTTCCTGTTTAATCCGCGTCGCTAATTGTGCAGCTTCGAGTTTGATCATAAAAAGTGGCATTATAATCCGAGACATGGCATTCGCGAGAATCGTGCTCATTTTCGTCTTCCTTTGTGCGGCTGCGGTGGCGGCATTGGGCCAACCGGAGCGCATCGTGGCGGCGGTCGAAGCCGCGGATTGGCAGACCGCACGCACCGAGATCAACAAGGTCCGTTCGGCGAACGAAGCGCTGTTTCGTGATAAAAGTTACGATTATCTTCTGGGCCGTATCGCGGAACGAACGGGAGACCTCGCTGGCGCCACCGCGAGTTATCAGGCGATCGCCACAAACGATTCGAGGCTCCGGGAATATGCATTATGGCGACTGGCAAAACTCGCGCGAGCAACCGGCGACCTCGTGCTCGAGCGTGAGCGTTTGCAGCAACTCACCGCCACCGCACGCTCGAGTCTGTTGTTTGAGACTGCGACCTTGCGATTGAGTGAGAGTTTCTTCGAAAGCGGCGATTTCGTGTCTGCCGCAAACAGCGCGAAGCCGTTGACGCTTTCGAAGAATGTGAACGTGGCGCGCGAGGGGGCAGCGCTGATGGGTTTGGCGTACGCGCGTGCCGGAAAGATTCCGGAGGCACGCGACGTTTTCACTAAACTCGTGATGTGGATGCCGGATGCCTCGCGGCCTGACGATTTCGCACTCGAAGCCGTCCGCCAACTCGATGCATTCGATAACAAAGCCCCAACGCTTTCCGAAGCCGATCACCTGCTGCGCGCTTCCGTCTATCAGTTCAACCGCGATTTTGCCGGCGCGCGTGTTCACTACCAGGCAGTCGTCGATCGCTTTCCGCAAAACACGACCGTGCCGAATGCGATGTTTCAGATCGCGCGCGGACTCTATAACGAAACGAAGTACGATGAGGCCACGAAGCTCTTTCAAAAAGTTTTCGATTCATACCCGCAGTCGACCAGCGCCCGCGATGCGCTCGGCTTCCTCGGTTCCAGCTACGTGCGCATGAAGCGGTTTGACGATGCCGTCAACGCTTACAAACTCCTCGTCGATCGCTTTCCGGATGCGCCTGGTCCGGAGCGAACATACCTCAACATTATCGATGCTCTTCACGAAGCGGGTCGCTACCAGGAAGCGCTGAACTGGGTGCAACAAACACGCGCCCGCTTCAGGAACGACATTGGCGGCGCGCTCGCTTTGTTTGCGCAACTGCGTATTCACATGGCCCAGGGAAGCTGGTCCACAGTCGTGCGCGATGCGGACGAGTTGTTGAAGCTCTCGGATCTCGGCGGCACCCGCGTTGGCGGCGGTACCAGCACCGCGGAGGTCAATTTCCTGCGCGCCTACGCGCTCGAACAACTCGGCAGAACCGAAGAAGCAATCACCGCTTACCTATCGATTCCTGAGGGACGCAACGAGTATTACGGCACGCGCGCCACGCAAAGATTGTTGAATCTGGCGACGAGCGAGAAGTCACGTGCGCTCTTGCGCATGCGTCTCAATTCCCTTCTCAACGAGAGCAAGGTGCAGGGCGCGGCGGGCCAGTGGGAGCAATCGCGTGCAGCGGCGCAAGCGAGTTTGCGGCTCACTGACGATCCCCAGGTTCGCGCGGAGGCGTTGAAGCAAGTACAGGCCGCGTACAATGCGTTACCTGCTTACCGCTTGCCTCAGTTCAATAAGATTTCTCTGTTGAAGGAACAACCAGACGAGAACAACCATGCCGCGCTTGCTGATAACCTGCTGTTCCTTGGGCTTTACGATGAGGCGCTGCCGGAGTTGTTCGTCACGCGAGCACAAAACAAGTCAACAGGCAATACAGACGAGGACTACACGATCGCCGTACTGTCGTTGCGCGCCGGTATTCCGAATCGCGCCGTGCGTTTTGCGGAGCAGGTTTGGAAAGCCGTGCCGGCGGATTATCTGGTCGAGCTCGCGCCGCGTGAGCTCGTTGAGCTTTTGTATCCGGTGCCGTTTCGCGAATCGCTCCTGCACAATGCAACGCCCGGCGTGGATCCCCGTTTCGTGCTCTCGATTGCCCGGCAGGAATCACGCTTCCAGGCAGACGCGAAATCGGTCGCGGCAGCACGCGGCATGATGCAGTTCATCGCGTCCACCGCCAACGAGATTGCCACGCAACTGAAGCTGCAAAACTTTCAACAGGACGATCTTTACAACCCTGATACGGCGATTCGTTTCGGCTCGCAATATCTCGCGAATCTCTTTCAACAGTTTCCCAACCAGCCGCAGGCGGTCGCCGGTTCTTACAACGGAGGGGCAGACAATCTGGCGCGCTGGATCGGTCGCTCACGCGCAAACGAAGCGGATCGGTATGTTCCCGAGATCGGTTTCACGCAAACAAAAGATTATGTCTACAAGGTGATGGCGAATTACTGGAGCTATCAACGCCTCTACAACAATCAACTTCAACCCATCCAATGAAGCCACAAAAAGGCACAAAAGGCACAAAAGATTTCTTCATAAAACCCTTTTTGTGCCTTTTTGTGGCTCTATGTCTTGGTTTCGCGTCGTGCGGACGGAGCGGGAGTGAGAAGCGTTTCGATCTCAAGGGCAAGGTGCTGGTGGTTGAACCCGATAAGCGTCTCGTGACGGTGTCTCATGACGACATCAAGGGCTATATGCCGGCGATGACGATGCCTTTTACGGTGCCGAGCGAGTCGGACCTCAAGATCCTTGCGCCGGACGATCAGATTACGGCGACGCTGGTTGTCGATGGTTCGCAGGCGTGGCTTGAGGATTTGATCATCACGCGACAGAGCGCCAATCCATCATCAGCGATGCCGGGCGTGGTGATGGCGAAAGAAGGAGATGAAGTGCCGAACTTCACGCTCCGCAATCAGGACAATCGCGAGATTCGCATCAACAACTACCGCGGTAAAACATTGCTGCTGACGTTTATCTACACGCGTTGTCCAGTGCCGGAGTATTGCACGCTAATGTCCGACAACTTCGCGCAGATCGAGCGCGCGCTGGGCCAGGACCCGCAGGTTTATGAAAAGACGCACCTGCTCAGCATCAGCATCGATCCAGCGTACGACACGCCGGAAGTGCTGCGCAGTTACGGCGCCGCACACACAGAGCGTTACGAGAAGGAGACTTTTGCGCACTGGGAGTTCGCGGGAGGGACGAGCGAACAGGTTAAGGATATCGCGCAGTTTTTCGGGTTAACTTATTTCCCGGACAAGGACCAGATCATTCACGCGCTGCGGACCGTGATCGTGAAACCGGATGGGAGGGTCGCGAAGATCTACTCCGGAAACGACTGGAAACCCGAAGAAGTCGTGGAGGAGATCAAAAAATCGGCCACGGATTAACACGGATGCACACGGATTATTTAAAAAAATATCCGTGTTTATCCGTGTAATCCGTGGCTAAGTTCCTTTTATCTTCTTGATCTCTTCGGTTAAGACGGGAACTGCTTCGAAAAGATCTCCGACGATCCCGTAGTCAGCAATGTCGAAGATTGGCGCTTCCGGATCTTTATTGATCGCGACGATCGTGCCGGAGTTCTTCATGCCCACGAGGTGCTGGATCGCGCCCGAGATGCCGAGCGCAACATAGAGCTTCGGCGCTACAGTTTGTCCAGACGATCCGATTTGACGATCGATTGGTAGCCACTCGGCGTCGCAGATCGGACGAGACGCAGCGAGATCTCCGCCTAACACTTCCGCAAGCTTCTCAGCCAGCACGAGATTGTCTTTGCTCTTGATACCACGCCCGACAGCAACGATCACTTCTGCCTTCGTCAGGTCGACAGCCTGTTTCGCCTCCTGGAACGGAGGTTCTGGCTTCATGCGCACGTCGCCGATTTCAACCGCAACGTTCTCGACTTGAGCGCTACCGCCTTTCGCCGCCTGGTCCGGCCGGTAAGCTCCGGTCTGAAACGACGCAAACACCGGCGCTTCACCATCGGAAACAACATCAGCATCGAGCTTCCCGAGAAATATCCTGCGCGTAAACCCGATCTTGCCACCATCCGCTTTAGCGCGAATGCAGTCGCTGATCAACGACTTCCCGAAGCGGGCAGCGAGTTTGGGCGCGAAGTCGCGCACCTGATACGTGTGAGTTAAAAAGACGAAGCTTGGATCGACCTGCTTGACGATCTGCTGCATTCCATCCGCATAAGCATCAGGCGTGTAGTCAGCCAGCTTCGGATTCGTCGCACAGATCACCTTCGCAACATCGTACGCCGCAATCTCCTGCGCGAGGCCAGCGACATCAGCGCCAAGCACAACCGCGCTCACGCTCTGCTGCAACTGCGATCCCAACGCCTGCGCCGCCGCGATCGCTTCAACCGAACTACGATTGGCAACTCCACCTTTATGCTCAATAAAAACTAATATTCCGCTACTCATCCGTTTTTTATTCCGTGTTAATCCGTGGCTAAAAGACCCTCGCCTCAACGTGCAGCTTCTGCGCCAACTCCGCCGCGCCCGCCTTCGCATCACCATTCCCAAGCATCTGCGTCTGCTTCGTCTTTTGCGGCAGGTAGATCTTCTCGACGCGCTGGTGCGAAGGACGCCCAACAAGCTCCGCCGGCGGCGTCACTTCCTTAATCTCTTTTTTCTTCGCCGCCATGATTCCCTTCAACGTCGCATAGCGAATCTGGCTGATGCCCGACTGAATCGTCAGCAAGGCAGGCAATGGCATCTCGTACCACTGATACCACCCACTCTCGAGCTCTCGCTTCACGCGCAGCTTGTCCGCGGCGGCGTCCAACTCAATCACGATCGTCGCGTGCGGCAGGCCGAGCAACTCAGCCATGATCACGCCCGTTTGCCCATAACCATGATCGTCGGATTGCAGTCCGGTCATGACCAGATCCGGTTTCTCATCACGAATCGCGTCGGCGAGCACAGTCGCAGCAGCGTACGGCGTGAGATGCGTGAGGTTGTCGCCAACAACGTGAATTGCGCGATCGGCGCCGCGTGCGAGCGCATCTTTGATCACGCTCTTCACACGCTGCGGGCCCATCGAACAAACAATCACTTCACCGCCCAGTTTCTCACGCACGCGCAGAGCTTCCTCGAGTGCGTACCCGTCCGACTCGCTCACTTCAAAGGAGAGATCGCCCTCCTCAATCCACGTCGCGTCTTTGTTAATCCGCAGGATCGCGTCTTTGTTCGCGACCTGCTTCATCATCACAATGATCTTCATTAACCTTCGTACCTCTTAAACAGCAACGCCGCATTCGTGCCACCGAACCCGAAGCTGTTCGAAAGCACGTAATCGACTCTTGCTTCGCGAGGCTCATTGGGAACGTAATCGAGGTCACAATCCGGATCCGGATTCACGTAGTTGATCGTGGGTGGGATGGCGTTGCGGGTCAGCGTCAGCACACAAAAGACACCTTCAATACCGCCCGCCGCGCCGAGCAAGTGACCTGTCATCGACTTCGTTGAACTGACCGCAAGCTTGTAAGCGTGCGCGCCAAACGTCTCTTTGATCGCGAGCGTTTCAAACTTGTCGTTATAAGGCGTCGAGGTGCCATGCGCGTTGATGTAGCCGACCTGGTCGGGTTTCACGCCCGCGTCCTTGAGCGTTCGCTGCATCACGCGGCGCGCGCCCGAGCCGGTCTCGTCCGGCATCGTCAGGTGAAACGCGTCAGCGCAAGCACCGTAACCCACGACTTCGGCGTAGATCCTCGCGCCTCGCTTCTTTGCAAACTCGAGCTCTTCGAGAACCATGATCCCGGCGCCTTCGCCGATCACGAAGCCGTCGCGATCTCTTTCAAACGGCCGCGACGCGTGCAGTGGATCGTCGTTGTTGGTCGAGAGCGCACGCATCGCCGAGAAACCTGCAACGGCCATCGGCGTGATCGCCGACTCCGCGCCGCCGCAGATCATCAGGTCGGCATCGCCGCGTTGAATGATCTTGAAGCTGTCGCCGATCGCATGAGCGCCGGCGGAGCAGGCGGTAGCGGTCGCCGAGTTTGGTCCCTTGGCGCCGAAGCGAATCGAGACCTGACCCGCGGCGAGGTTCACGATTGCGGACACGATAAAGAACGGCGAGACGCGATCTGGTCCATCGTCGAGCAACTTCGAGTGTTCGCGCTCGATGGCCCAGAAGTCTCCGATGCCGCTGCTGATGTAGGTGCCTGCATTCTCGGCGAACTCGGCCGGGAACTTGCCCTCGGGCGTCATTTGGATGCCGCTGTCGGCAACCGCCTCGATCGACGCCGCAATCGCATAATGAATAAAGGCGCCCATCTTGCGCGCCTCTTTCTTCGCGATGAATGTTAGTGGGTCGAAGTTTTTAACTTCGCAGGCAAATTTGACTGAGAACCGCTCGGCGTCAAACTTCTTGATGTAGTCGGCGCCACTGCGCCCGCTCATCAGGGCGGTCCACGTGTCTTCGACAGTGTTACCGACAGGTGTGACGAGGCCGAGGCCCGTAATCACGACACGACGTGTCAACTTAGAACTCCTTGAGAATCATTATCTTTAGCCGCGGATGAACGCCGAAAAACGCAGGTTTGCGTTAATCCGCGTTCATCCGCGGCTAAAGTTCTACTTTTTGTGCTGGTCGATATAGTTATACGCGTCTCGCACACTCTGGATCTTTTCAGCGTCTTCGTCTGGAATCTCGATCCCAAACTCCTCTTCGAAACGCATCACGAGTTCGACCGTGTCCAGCGAGTCGGCGCCGAGGTCGTCGATAAATCTTGCGTTGGGCGTCACCTCATTTTCATCGACACCAAGCTCATCGACGATAATCTGTTTTACCTTGTTCTCGATCTCTTGATCGGGCATCGTGTTTGCTCCTCTGTGAGTTAATTAAACTAAACAATTACATCTTCCACATTCAGCATCTTTACGTCGCGACTCGTCTGACGCATAAGACCTGCTAAAACTTTTCCAGGACCGGCTTCGATAAACGTATCGACGCCCTGCTGAATTAGCCACTGCATCGACTCCAGCCAGCGAACCGGCGCTGAAACCTGTCGGACCAGCGCATCGCGCAACTCGCCGGGCGCTGTAGTCGGGCGCGCATCGACATTCGTAACTACCGGCACCGCAGGTTCGTTGAAATTCAACCGCTCGAGATCAGCAGCCAATCTGTCCTGGGCCGGCTTCATCAGCGCGCAATGAAACGGCGCGCTTACTTTCAACTTGATCACGCGCTTCGCGACGCCGCTCAACATTTCAATCGCGCGATCGACGGCTTCGGTGTTTCCGGCAATCACAGCCTGACCAGGCGAGTTGAAATTCGCAATCGAACAAACCTGATCCCCACTCGCGTCGCGGCAAATACGCTCGATGTCGCCGAGCTCGCCGCCAATCACCGCCGCCATCGCGCCAGTCCCAACCGGCACAGCCTCCTGCATGTATTGACCACGCGCGCGCACCGTGCGAACCGCGTCCGACAAACTCAACGCGCCGGCAGCCACAAGCGCGGAGTATTCACCCAAACTATGTCCCGCTACAAATGCCGGAGCCTCGATTCCCGCCTCTTTCATCGCCCGGAACGCAGCCACAGACACCGTCAGAATCGCCGGTTGCGTGTTTTCAGTTAACTGTAAATCCTCCGCCGGACCTTCAAAACAGAGCCGCGAGATCGCAAAGCCTAGCGCGTCATCAGCTTCTTCAAAGACCTGCCGGGCTACCGGAAATTTTTCTGCCAGGTCTTTCCCCATTCCCGGCGCCTGCGAACCCTGACCGGGAAAAACCGTGGCCACGGATCTCACCATCTCATCAACACCGCGCCCCACGTCACGCCGCCGCCAAACGAAGCCATCAACACCAAATCGCCTTCCTTTATTCGTCCCGCCTCGACGCACTCGTCGAGCGCGATCGGTATTGAAGCCGAAGAAGTGTTTCCATGCACCGCGATGTTTGAATAAACCTTCGACATGTCGACGTTCAGCCGGTCAGCCACCGCTTCGGTGATCCGCTGATTGGCCTGGTGTGGAATGAACAGACTGATGTCACTCGACTTCACGCCTGCTTGTTCCAGCACTGCGCGCGAGACCTCAGCCATGGACCGAACCGCGACTTTGAACAGCTCATTCCCCTTCATCTTGAAGAAGTGATCACCCGCGGCAAGCGTATCCGCTGTCGGCTTCCTGCGAGTGCCGCCGCCCGGTGAGTAAAGCTGTTCTTCGTAACGCCCGTCAGACTTGATCTTCGAAGCCAGGATGCCTCGCCCGTTATCAATTGGTCCGAGCACCGCAGCGCCGGCGCCATCGCCAAACAACACGCACGTCTGGCGATCCGTGTAGTCGACGTACTGCGTCAGGATCTCCGCGCCGACGACGACCGCATTTCGCACCTGACCCGTTCTGATCATCGAGTCGGCCAGCGACACGCCATACAGAAATCCGGAGCAGGCCGCCACGATGTCCATCGCCGCCGCATTGTTCGCGCCGAGCTCAGCCTGCACGATACAACCGGTCGACGGCAGTATCTGATCGGGCGTGACCGTGGCACAAAGAAGCAGATCGATATCGGCAGGATCCAAACGTGCGCGCTCTATCGCCTGTCGCGCAGCACGCACCGCAAACAGCGACGTGTATTCATTCGGCGCTGCTTTGCGTCGTTGCTTGATTCCTGTGCGCGTCGTGATCCACTCGTCAGAAGTCTCTACTAACTTCGCGAGATCCGCATTCGTCAGAATGCCTTCCGGATAGGAATGACCAGTACCCAGAATTCCAGCGCGTTGATTCACCATCAATCCCTCAGATTACTACAAGTATCCACAGATTACACAGATACACGCAGACTACTGTTTGAGTATATCTGTGTAATCTGTGGATTGTTCAGTCCTTCCTGAATTCTTTCGCTCGTGCGATGCTCGGAAAACTCTTTCACACTCCTGATTGCATTGCGAATCGCACGCGCGTTTGAGCGTCCATGTCCAATGACGACGATGCGACTTACACCCAACAACGGCGCGCCACCATACTCCGTGTAATCGAGCCGCTTCTTGATACTCCGAAACGCAGGCTTCGCGAGCATTGCGCCTGCCTTCGTTACTGCCGTGGCCATCAATTCCTTCTTCAACATCGAAAGCATCGCCTCGGTCAGTCCTTCTGACAGTTTCAACATGACGTTGCCGGTAAAACCGTCTGTGACGATCACGTCGATCATGCCCGAGAAGACGTCGCGTCCTTCAACGTTGCCGACGAAGTTGATGTTCCCCAACTCTCGCAACAGCGGGAACGCCTCTTTCGTCAGATCGTTTCCCTTTGCTTCTTCCTCGCCGATGCTCATCAACCCGACGGATGGTTTGACTGTGCCGAGCACCGAGCGCGAGTAAGCATCACCCATGATCGCAAACTGGGCCAGGTGATGCGGTTTGCACTCCGAGTTAGCACCTACGTCGAGTAACAACGTCGGCTTCGCAGCCTTCGTCGGAATCATCGCCGCGAGTGCTGGTCGATCAACACCGGGAAGCGTGCCGATCACCATCTTCGCAGTGGCCATTGCGGCGCCGGTGTTTCCGGCGGAGACAAAACCGTCAGCACGTCCTTCCATCACCAGCTTCGTGCCGATTCTCAAAGAGCTCTTCTTCTTCCGTCTAACGGAAGTCGCGACCGGGTCATCCATTGCGATGACTTCAGCCGCATCGACGAACTCAATCCCGCGGTCGCCGTCACCGCGCCAACCGCACCGCTTTAATTCAGGCTCGACCTTGTGGGCCTGGCCCACGAGAATGACTCCCACTCCGAAGTCACGCGTCGCAGCCAGTGCGCCGTCGATTTCCACGTTCGGCGCGTGGTCACTCCCCATAGCGTCGAGAACGACCTTGCCCGTCAACGGGGCCTGATGCTGCGACTGACTTCGCACAAATATGGTTTAGCTTTGTTCTACGTGCACCACTTCGCGACCTTTGTAATGGCCGCATTTGGGGCAAACGCGGTGTGGCAAGCGGGGCTCACGACAATTCGGGCACAGGTTAGTTTGGGGGGCGCGCAAGGCATCGTGCGCGCGACGTTTGTCTCGACGAGCTTTGGAATGTCGTCGCTTAGGATTTGGCATAATTACTCCATATTTGCTAACCACAACGAAGCACAAAAAGCGCAAATGATTAGGACGACATTTGTGCCTTTTGTGCCTCTTTGTGGCTTAAGTTAAATTCTTCAGAGCCGCCCAACGCGGATCGATATCATCTTTTACGCAATTGCATTCGCCCAAATTCAAATCCATGCCGCATTCCGGGCAAATGCCTTTGCAGTCCTCGCGACATAGCATGCGAGTGGGTACGGCCAACAAAATCTGCTCTTTTACGACCTCGTCAACGTCGATCGCTTGACCGTCAAAGACCGAAACCGACAGCTCGGCTTCCGTTAGTTCCGCCACGCTGCTCGATACGTATTCGGCGCCGGTTATGTATTCCAGCGCAAAATCCGCACTGACCGGCAGCTCGACGGGTTTAAGACAGCGATCACACTCGACTTCTGCGCGCGTCTCGACGTGACCGTTTACAAAGACCTCGTTTCCAGATAGCCGGACTTTGCCCGTTACCGCTGCGGGCTCAGTCAGTTGTACGCGCTCGTCGACGGGATTCAGCTCCTCAGGCTTATAAACGTGAGCGAAATCGCCCTTGCCACCCTCCAGGTTCTCCAGCTCAATCCGCATCGCACAAAAAGCGGCCATTATAGGCTACAGATCTGCCCGAATCAACATGGCCCCCGTTCAGAGTTCAAGCTTTAGCTTGCGAAACAGCAGCCTAAAGGCTGAACTCTGAACTTTTGATCAGTGTCCCTGCGTGAAATCCGTGGCTAAAGCATCCTCGCGCAAGGCGTCTGCCAGTCGCTTGTCGACTCCCGCCATCAGACGTCGAGCACCGGATTTTGTCAGTTGAAAGAGATTTACGCCTTTCCGATCCGCTTTTTCTAAAGCCTGCTGCGCCAACTCTTTGCGTCCCGTGCGCTCGTATGCCTGCGCCAGCAGGTAGAACGCCTCGGCGTAACCCGCGTCCATCTCGGTCGCCTTGCGCAGGTGTCGAACGGCGAGCCCATCGCGATTGAGTTCGTAGTAAAGACACCCCAGGACATAATGCGCCTCCGGCGACGGCCGAACCGTCAACGCTCGCTTGAATTCACCCAACGCACGGCGCCACTTCTTTTCAGCGACAAACACCCATCCCAAACCATAATGACCCGCGAACGACGAACCACCCTGCGTCGTCGCATTACTCAACAGGTTTTTCGCCAGCGCCACTTCGCCATCGTCTGCGCACGTCAATCCCAGCAACAACGAGATGCGCAGATCGTCCGGCAACGCAGCGTGTGCTCTCTCGAGATACGCGCGCGCCTGTTTTGTCTTTCCGCGGCGGAAGTAGTGCTCGCCGATAAAAAGATTCAACGCTGCGTTGTTGTTTGAAATCTCAGCGGCGCGTTGAAGTTTGACGATGCCTTGCGGGATTTGCTTGTCTTCGAGCAGCAGGAAGCCTTCGTTGACCAGTTCTTCGAAGACTAGTTTGTCCGAACCCGTTGCTTCAGCGAGGATTCGCATGCGCAGCTCGTCGCGTTGCACATTCTCCTCCTGCTCGACCGTGTCTCTCTGGCAACGCTCGCTCCACATCCGTTCGAGTCGCTCTGTTTCGACTACACCGTCTTCAGTGAGTAGACTGACAAGCGCTCTCATCAACGATCGATCGAAGTAAGCGTTCTGCGCGTAACGAAGCAGCAGGTCGAGACTGCGCTCCAGCCGTTCAGCCAGTCGCGCGACACGGTTTTCAGCAGCGGAGATACGTTCGAGAAGGTGTTCGTCAGTGGACAGGCTTGCTGGTCCAGCCTCGAAGCGCAAGGCGCTTGGTTCGACGACGATCATCAGCCGAGTGCCGCAGCGATTGCAGAACTCCTGGCCAAGTGGATTCGCCGCCAGGCATTTTTGGCAGTAATGCGAGATGTTGGGGCGCATTTCTTTTTTGAGTTTAGTATTCGTAAAACCCGCGGCCGCTCTTTCTACCCAGCCAGCCGGCGTCCACGTAACGCTTGAGCAGCGGGCAGGGTCGATATTTGGGGTCTCCGAGCCCCTCATATAACACATTCATGATGGCAAGGCACACATCCAGACCGATAAAGTCGGCGAGCGTGAGTGGGCCCATCGGATGATTCATGCCAAGCTTCATAATACCGTCGATGCTCTCGCGACTCGCCACGCCTTCGTACAGAGTAAAGATCGCTTCGTTGATCATCGGCATCAGAACGCGATTGGAGACGAAGCCCGGCGAGTCCTGGCAGTCGAGCGCGACTTTGCCTAATTGTTCAGTTAGTGTTTTGACTTTTTCGTAAGTTTCGTCGGAAGTGGCCATGCCGCGAATCACTTCGACCAGCTTCATGACCGGGACAGGATTCATGAAGTGCATGCCGATGACTTTGTCGGGACGTTTTGTGACGGCGGCGAGTTTCGTGATCGAGATTGATGACGTGTTTGAGGCGAGTATTGCGTGTGAAAGTGTAACTTGATCGAGTGTTTTGAAGACTTGCGTCTTCACGTCCAGATTTTCCGTCACTGCTTCGACAACAAATGTCGCCTCTTTGAACGCTGCAAAATCCGTGGTTCTGCGTATCCGGCCAATGATCGCCTGCTTTCCTTCAGCATCAAGCCGCTCTTTATCGACGTCGCGTTGCAGACTTTTATCGATCGCGCTAAGCCCGCGATCGAGAAACTCATCACGCACGTCGTGCATGATCACGTTGTAGCCGGCGCGCGCGGCGACCTGGGCAATCCCATTTCCCATCGTCCCCGCGCCAACTACGCCAATGACATCACTCATTTGTTCATCCGTAATCAATCCGCGTCATCCGCGGTTAGGGTTTAACGTTCGATTGCCATCGCGACGGCGTTCCCACCACCAAGACACAAAGACACAATTCCGCGCCGCGCGTCTCGCCGTTTCAGTTCATACAAGATCGTCGTCAACAAACGCGATCCTGACTGTCCAATCGCATGGCCCAACGCCACCGCGCCGCCATTCACGTTTACCTTCTCCGAATCGAGCCCGAGCTCGCGCGTTACCGCCACAGCGGCCACCGAGAACGCTTCGTTCAACTCAACCAGATCGACTTCACTCGGCGACCAGCCAGTCTTCTTGAACAGCTTACGCACAGCTTCAACCGGCGCCATCATCACCATCCGCGGCTCAACACCCGAAACCGCCTGCGCAACGATCCGCGCCATCGGCTCAACACCCAACTCGCGTGCACGACGCAGCGACGTCACCACCACCGCCGACGCCCCATCGTTAACGCTCGGCGCGTTGCCCGCCGTCACCGTTCCACCCTCAGCTTTGAAAGCCGGCTTGAGCTTGCCGAGCACTTCCGCGGTCGTGTCTTCACGCACCGTCTCGTCAGTATCAAACATCAACGCCGGTCCCTTCTTCTGTTTAATCTCAACCGGCACGATCTCGTCCTTAAACTTCCCTTCTTTGATCGCGGCAGCAGCCTTGCGATGTGAGCTGGCCGCGAACTCATCCTGCAGCGCGCGACTGATCGAATACTCTTCCGCCACTACTTCACCCGTGCAGCCCATGTGGTA
>Ga0207643_10000917_pt1 | contig 17642 bp, 9 predicted proteins | sample KBSMisM62_FD_184313 | JGI IMG/M metagenome (GOLD analysis project Ga0207643, IMG submission 184313) | Miscanthus rhizosphere microbial communities from Kellogg Biological Station, Michigan, USA - KBS Miscanthus M6-2 (SPAdes) (version 2) | ecosystem: Host-associated > Plants > Roots > Rhizosphere...
AGTCGTAAAGGGCGGCAAATGAAACAACCGCCCGTACGGCAAGGACCCGGTCTACTCTACGCCAGTCGGAGATAACCTCTCACCGATAGCTCCGGTTATTTTCGGCAATCCGGAAGTTCGGATCCTGAGCCGTGCTTGTGGACGATAGACGGCGTTACCGGAAAGTGAAGTTGCGCGGGTAAAACTGCCACCAGAGGGCGTGGTCATTTCTGCGGACCCGCGCGTGAAGTTTTATTTCACGACCAGTCCCGGCGCTTCGCGCGAAGCCGACGTTTACAGTGAAGCCGAAGACGGGCTCACCGTAATCAGCGCGCGCGAAGCGAAGCTCATGAAGTTTGACGCGTGCCTGGCCGCGGACTTCATCTGGCTGTCGTTGCCGCGCGGCACGCGGCGCGTACAAATGTTTCACGGCGTCGCCGGCAAATACACCAACGTGTACGACACGCCGGAACAGTCAGCACGCATTTGGGATCGACTGTTCTTTATCAACCAGAGAAGACTGCGCAACTTCGTCCGTTCAGGCGCGCTCGACGCGAATAGCACGGCTGCTCGCCTCGTGGGAATGCCAAAAGTCGACTGCCTGGTCGACGGCTCACTTTCGCGAAACGAAGTGCTCGAAAAGCTGGGCATCGATCCGGATCGAAAAGTGGTGCTCTATGCGCCGACGTGGTCAGCCCATTCTTCCCTCGTGACGATGGGCGCGGAGCTTGTGGAAGGTCTCGTCGCCGCCGGTTACGCCGTAATCGTCAAGCTGCACGACCGCTCGCACGATCCGCAACACGCGAATTCAGGCGGCGTCAACTGGGTCGAGCGATTGGGTCAACTGCTGCGAGACAGTGGCGGCCACCTGGCGATGAGTAGCGACTCGTGCCCGTACCTGGCAGCCGCGGATGTAATGATCACGGATCATAGCTCAGTCGGTTTTGAATATTTACTACTCGACCGGCCGTTAGTTCGCATCGAAGTGCCGAAACTGCTGGCTGAAGCCAACGTCAACCCGGAATATGTCGAGTTGCTCGCCGAGGCTTCGTTAAGTGTGAGAACTGCCGGCGAGGCTGTGTCCGCTGTCGAACATGGCATAAATGATCCTGCGCAAAAGTCACAAGCGCGAAAAGAAATTGCGACAGACTTGTTTCACAGTGCGGGCAGTGCGACATCGCTGGCTGTTAAGGAGCTTTACGAATTACTGGACCTTGAGGCGCCCGGATTACGCGTTAAGTTATAGAACGATCGAACGGGCCCTGTATCCGGTTGAGTGTAGCTTCAAGACGGTGTGTCTGAATACCAGACGCTCAAGCCGGCATAAATTTGCCTCCAGCTACTGTGTAAGCTGGATTTTGGTTGCAAAACATCAAGTGCGGAGGCAATACCACTGGCACACTTCTCGCTTCTCTCCGCGAGAGCCAACAGTAACTGCCTAAGGACCATTACAGGGTTTAATTCGTTCAGAGGTGATAAAAATCATGGTCAAGTCCTCCGCCCAGAAGTGTTTTCTTCTTCTCCTGTTCTTATTGTTTCTTACTGCCCCGGCGTCCGCCCAGGTTGTTGAAGACCGTCTTTGCGACACAGCCTTTGAAGATTGCCGCCAACCGATATGGGATCTCATCGACAATGAAACAGTCGGCATCGACGTCGCCTTCTGGTTCATGGACGACACGTCGTACGTCCCCAAGTTGATCGCTAAATTTAATTCCGGCGTGCCCGTGCGCGTGCTGGTAGATCCACGCGCCAGCCTGACGCATCCGGTCAACCAACAGGTGTTGGACCAGCTCGCCGCAGCCGGCATTCCGATGCGGAAAAATGTGGTTACCGGCGGCGTGCTCCACTGGAAAATGATGCTGTTTGTCGGTCAGAACAAAGTCCAGTTTAGTGCCGCCAACTATGGACCACAGAACTTTGTTCCTACGACTCCTAACGTCGACTATATTGACGAGCTGATTTACATCACGAATCTTTCATCAGTCGTTAATAGTTTCAAGACCAAGTACGACGATAAATGGATTGATACGAACCGGTTTGCTAATTACGCCAACATCAACGGCGCGTTGACGCGCAAATATCCGATCTTTACGAAGGATCCGGAAATTAATTATCCACCTGAAGAGAGTTTCGCGAATCGTGCGACCGCGAACTACAACCAGGAAACACAACAGATCGACGCCATTATCTTCCGTAATACGGACGATCGTCATGCCGATGCTTTTATTGCCGCTCTAAACCGGGGAGTGCCGGTCAGGATCTTGCAGGAGCCGGAGACGTATCGAACAACTACCTATTTCCGGCATTCCTATAACATCGACCGTATGTACATGGCTGGCGCGCAAGTGAAGAGCCGCGCGCATGCCGGGTTAACCCACGAGAAACTCGTCTTGCTGCACAATAAGGGGATGGCGATCTTTGGATCGTCGAATATGAGTGTGCCTTCGTCCGATTCACAGGATGAGCACAACTACTTCACTCAGAGATCCAATATATATCAGGCACTCGTCACACAGTTCGATCCCAAATGGAACTCGACGTCTGAATATCAGCCGTTTGTGCCGCTGCCGCCGGACGAGCCGGTGAGCCCGTCTCCGTCCAACGGGAGCTTTACAAGTTCGCCGAACGTGACGCTGCAATGGGAAGGCGGGTTCTTCGCGTGGAGGTACGACGTGTACTTCGGCACCACGTCGAATCCTCCCTTGTTGACTTCAAACCTGAACACCGGTTTTCCTGGCCCAGGCACTCCGGAAACGTACACGTTGCCAACGCTCCAGCCAGGCACAACTTACTTCTGGAAGATCGTCGGCAAGACGATGGCAAACATGACCACGAGCAGTCCGGTCTGGAGCTTTACAGTTCCCGGCTCAGGAACGCCGCCATCCGCGCCAACAGGATTGACCGCTCAAGCTGTTAGCACTTCGGCAATCAACCTGACCTGGAGCAACGTCGCCGACGAATTGGGTTACAGGATCGAGCGCAGCCTGAATGGATCGTCGGGATGGCAGGATATCGGTTCTACACAGCCAGACATAACCAGTTTCCAGGATCAGGGGCTTGCGGCTGGGACGACGTATTTCTATCGCGTGCTGGCCTTCAACGGTGGCGGACCTTCGCCGTACAGTAATACCGCGAACGCGACGACCCAGACCGGCTCGACACCACCGCCGCCTGGAGTGCTGCTAGCGGATAATTTCAACGACAACTCTTTGGACGGCTCGAAATGGACAATCAGCCAGATCACTGGCTCTGTTGATCCGAACATTCCGGTTACGGAAACGAGCCAGCAGTTGCGGGTCGGCCCACTACTGCAAAACACTTCGGGCTTCCACTTCAATGGCATCACCAGCAACCTGGGGTACGACTTCACTAACGCTTACGCTTATTTGCAAGTCGTTACGCCGCCGCCCAGCACGTCCATCTCCGAGTTACGCTTGTCGGTTGCCGGCGCCAACTCACCGGCCGCAAACGTTTACCGCTTCATTATCGCTGGACCGAATCTGAAGTTGCAGAAAGTGATTGGCGGCTCGGCGGTCAACGTGATATCGCCGTTCGCTTACAACGCGACGAGTATGAAGTTTTTGCGCATCCGTCACGATGCTGGCTCCGGCAATGTCGTGTTTGAGACCGCTCCGGCCAGCGCGGGCGATGCGAACCTGCCTGGCGCGTGGACGGTCAAGTATCAGGAAGCATGGACCAACTGGAATGGCAGTAGCGGTGTGCTGCTGTCAAATGTGAAGTTTGAAGTACGCATCGGCACTGCTTCGGCAGATCCGGTCGCTGCCGGCACTCTCGCCGTCGATAATTTCAATGCCATCAGGCCGGCGCCGGTGCCAAATCCGACTTCGGTGTCACCTAATTCAGGTTCCAGCAACGGCGGCACGAACGTGAGTATTTCGGGCTCGAACTTCTCGGCTGGATCCACGGTGAAGTTTGGTGGTGTTAACGCCACCAATGTGAACGTGGTTAACGGCAACCTGATAACCGCGACCACTCCGGCTCATGCGAGTGGAACGGTTGACGTGGTCGTGACGAGTGTCGATCTACAAAGCGGCACGCTCACAAATGGCTACTCGTACCAGTTTGCTGACGATCCCGGCAACGAGCCGCCGCAGGTAAGCGCTTCGGGTTCGCCGTCTTCTGGTCCGGCACCGTTGACTGTGAACTTTACTTCCAGCGCGTCTGATTCTGATGGCGTGATCGTGTCGTATCACTGGGCGTTCGGCGATGGCGGTACATCGTCTGCCCAGTCGCCGTCACACACTTATCAGCAGGCGGGCACGTATATCGCTCAAGTTACAGTTACTGACGACGGCGGCGCGACTGCCAACGCCCTGGTAACGATCAATGCAAACTCCGGTGGCGGTGAGACAGTACTGCTCGCGGATGATTTCAATGACAACTCTTTGGACAGCTCGAAGTGGACTATAAGCCAGATCACCGGCTCGTCTGATCCTGGCATCCCGGTCGCCGAGGCGAGCCAGCAGTTACGGGTTGGACCACTACTGCAAGGTGCTTCCGGTTTCCACTTCAACGGTATTGTCAGCAATCTGAGCTTCGACTTCAGTGGCGCATACACTTACTTGCAAGTTGCGACACCACCGCCAGGCGGCTCTACTGCTGAGTTGCGCTTCTCGCTCGCGGGCTCGAACGCGCCGTCAGCGAACCTGTATCGTTTCATAATTCTCGGATCGAATGTGAAACTACAGCGGGTGCTCGGCGGCACGGCGATCAACCTGATCGCGCCGTTCGCCTACAACGCGACGAGTATGAAGTTCCTGCGTATCCGTCATGATGCTGTTTCCGGGAATGTGGTATTCGAGACGGCTCCGGCCGGTGCGGGCGATCCGAACCTGCCTGGCAGTTGGTCGATCAGGTATCAGGAACCGTGGAGCAGCGGCATAACTTTGAACTCGGTGAAGTTCGAGGTGCGAATAGGCACCGCGACCGCCGATCCTGTATCATCTGGAACCCTGGCCGTGGACAATTTCAGATTAGCGCGGCCGTAGTCGCCGAAGGTATCCACAGATTACACAGATTTCATAAATAATCTGCGTAATCTGTGGACTGTATTTCCAGCTACGTTCCCCGACGTTATAAACAAGTGAAAAAACTGATTTCTCTGGATCGAGCCCAGGGTCGCAGAGGGGTGTTGTCCTTTCTCCCGAAGCTTGCCATCGCACTTCTTATCGTCCTGAACACGGGGTCATTCGCAAACGCGCAAACACCTGATTCGGCCGACATCGTCCTGTACGCGTCGGAAACGACCGCAAAGGCCGGCAACTGGTTGATTGAAGCCGATGCCACTGCCGCAGGCGGCACTCGCATTCGCTACCCTGATGCCGGCGGGCCTAAGCTTCTGGAAGCCTTCGCCAATCCGACTCACTACTTCGAACTCACGTTCACAGCGCAGGCCGGTATCTCCTATCGTCTCTGGATGCGTGGCAAGGCCGACGCCAATTCCACCAACAACGATTCCGCGTGGGTGCAGTTTTCGAATAGCGTCGATAGCAACGGAGCGCCGGTGTTTCGTATCGGCACTACTTCGGCCACGATGTTCAATCTCGAAGATTGCACCGGCTGCGGATTGAGCGCCTGGGGCTGGAACGACAACCTGTTTGGCGGCCTCGGACCGCTGATCCGTTTCGCCACGAGCGGCACGCAAACCATTCGCGTGCAACTGCGCGAGGACGGGTTGGCCATCGATCAGATCGTGCTCTCGCCGGTGACCTATCTGAACAACGCGCCCGGTGCCCCAAAGAACGACACGACGATCCTGCCGAAGACCACCGGCGGAACGCAGATCACACTCGTTCGCCAGCCTTATCTACAACAAGTGAGAGGCAGCGTAGCTTGGGTAGTTTGGGCAACGCGCGAACCGGGGCCAGCCGAAGTTCGTTACTGGGCCAACAACGATCCGCCGCAAATCGTTGCTGCAACCACCCGGGTATTCAAAGCAGCAACCACGGGAATGGCTTTTGATTATTGGCAGCACGAGGCGCAAGTCGCGAATCTATTGCCAGGCACTGTTTACAACTACGACATTTTTGTTAACGGCGTAGATGCGACACCCGGCGTCGTAGATCGATTGATGTCTGAACCTTCTACGAAAACACAAGCTGTTAACTTCATCGCCTTTGGCGACACTGGCCAGCTCCTGCCGGGACAGTTTCAGATCGCCAATCTCATCGCAAACCAATCTTTCGATCTCGCCTTGCACGCTGGTGACATCGCTTACCAAGACGGAACGTACCAGCAGTTTCACGACACGTTCTTTGACGTCTATAAAAGCTGGATGAGATCTCGCCCGATTTATCCGTCTATCGGCAATCACGACGACCGTACTTCCTCGGCGCTTCCGTATCGCGAGCTCTTCGTGCTGCCCGAAAACGGCGCGAGCCAGGCGTTCCCCGATCACAAGGAACGCTATTACAGTTTTAACTACGGCCCGATTCACTTTGTGGCGCTCGATTCGGAGCTGGCGTTCCTGGATCCCACCCGCAGGCAGGCGCAAGTGAACTGGTTGATAAACGACCTTGCAAACGTCACGCAGCCGTGGCGCATCGTGTTTTTCCATCGACCGCCCTACAGCTCGGGCTTTCACGGTTCCGACGCGCAACTACAGCAGGCGTTTGGACCAGTCTTCGAGCAGCGTGGTGTGCAGCTCGTCATCAACGGGCACGATCACGATTACGAACGTCTGGTGCCGTGGCGAGAAACGGGACCGCAGGCTGTCACTTATGTTGTGACTGGCGGTGGCGGAGGAGAGTTGCGGCCGGTTGGTCAATCGGCGTTTACGGCCGTGTCTCAGTCTGTCAATCATTTCGTGCGCTTTTCGGTGTCTGACTGCCAGATAACACTCGAGGCGGTGAATGGAAGTGGAGCGGTATTTGACTCGTACGTGCTGAATCGCTGCAATCAGGCAAACGACGCGGCGCCTCCCGTAGTAAGCATCACGCAGCCAACCGCAGGCGCTAATGTTTCGGGCGCCACGCTCGTTCGCACTCAGGCGACAGATGACGTTCGCGTGGAGAAAGTCGATCTGTGGGTTGATGGTGCTCTTTCGGCGATAGACATTCAGGCGCCGTATGAATTCTCGTGGGATACGACGAAAGTCCCCGACGGCTCTCACACGATCGAAGCGCGCGCTTACGATATCGCCGGGAACCGCGTCTCGTCCGGAGCGCGGACGGTGAATGTTAAGAACACGGCGACAGTCGTTCCGGAGATTGTCTTGTACGCGTCAGAGACGACGGCGAGAGTTGGTAACTGGTTGGTTGAAGCTGATGGCACTGCGGCGGGTGGCTTTCGCATTCGCTATCCCGATGCCGGTGGACCGAAGCTCACTGAAGCTTTCGCTAATCCGGCTCACTACTTCGAGACCACTTTCAATGCACAAGCGGGCGTCGCTTATCGTCTCTGGATGCGAGGCAAGGCCGACGCCAACTCGACGAACAACGATTCCGCGTGGGTGCAGTTTTCAGGCAGCGTCGATAGCGGCGGCACGCCGGTATTTCGTATCGGGACCACTTCGGCGACGATGTTCAATCTTGAAGATTGTACTGGCTGCGGTCTGAGTGCCTGGGGTTGGAACGATAACCTGTTCGGCGGCCTCGGGCCATTGATCTACTTCGCCAGCAACGGCCCGCAAACCATCCGCGTGCAACTGCGTGAGGACGGGCTCGCGATCGATCAGATCGTGCTTTCGCCGCAGAAGTATCTCAACAGCTCACCCGGCGCCGCCAAGAACGACGCCACCATACTCACCAAGAGCCAATGAGGAATAACCACAAAGGCACGAAAGGCACAAAAAATTCATTTGTGCCTTTTGTGCTTTTTTGTGGCTTATGATATCCAACCAGTAATGACGATTTCACCGCAGGTAGTCGTTATCAAACCGTCCAAAGGCTGGGTGTCGCTGAATCTTCGCACGCTCTGGGAATACCGTGAGTTGCTCTACTTCCTCACGTGGCGCGACATCAAAGTTCGCTACAAGCAAACGGCTCTCGGCGCGGTGTGGGCGATCCTGCAACCGATGGCGACGATGTTGATCTTCAGCCTGTTCTTTGGCCGGCTGGTTAAGGTTCCTTCGGACGGCATTCCATATCCGATCTTCGCCTTCGCTGCGCTCGTGCCCTGGACGTTCTTCGCGAATGGCTTGAACCAATCGTCAAACAGCCTCATCGCCAGCGCCAATCTGCTGAAGAAGGTTTATTTCCCGCGGCTGGCGATTCCCATTGCAACGGTGCTCGCCGGCGTTGTCGATTTCGTTTTGGCGTTCGTAGTGCTGTTGCTGCTGATCGCGTACTACCGCATCACGCCGACGATCAATATCGTCTGGACGCCGCTGTTTCTGGCGCTCGCTTTCATTACGTCGCTTGGCGTCGGGTTGTGGATGTCGGCGTTGAATGTGAAATACAGAGACGTGCGATATGTAGTACCGTTTCTGATCCAGATCTGGCTGTTTGCAACGCCGGTCGCTTATCCGAGTAGTCTTCTGTCGCAACCGTGGCGGACGATTTACGGTTTGAATCCGATGGTTGGAGTGGTCGAAGGATTTCGCTGGGCGTTGCTCGGCACTAATACGGCGCCCGGTTTGATGGTGGTGGCTTCGTCGATCGCAGCTCTCCTGATATTGATCACGGGAGCGTTTTACTTCCGGTACATGGAAAAGACTTTTGCGGATGTGGTTTGAGGATAAAACTGATGAGTGGCTATGAGTGAAGTTGTAATTCGCGTGGAGGGCCTGAGCAAGAGGTTCTCGATCAATGCGAGACAGGAGAGCTACCAGACGCTGCGCGACACGATTACCACGGCGGCGCTGGCGCCCTTCCGTGCCGTGAAGTCCCTCGCCGCTGCAAACGGAAACCAGGAGACTGACGAGGAAAGCATCTGGGCGCTTAAAGATGTTTCGTTTGAAGTGAAGAACGGCGAAGTCGTCGGCCTGATCGGACGCAACGGCGCCGGCAAGAGTACGCTACTGAAAATACTGGCGCGCGTCACTGAACCGACTGAAGGCTACGCGAGAATTGTCGGCAAGATCGGCAGCTTGCTGGAAGTTGGCGTCGGATTTCATCTCGAGTTGAGTGGCCGGGAGAATATTTTTCTCAACGGCGCGATCCTTGGAATGAAGCGAGCTGATATAAAGCAGCGTTTCGACGCGATCGTGTCGTTTGCCGAGATCGAGAAGTTTATCGATACGCCTGTGAAGCACTATTCGAGCGGTATGTACTTGCGGCTCGCGTTTGCCGTCGCCGCGCATCTCGAGCCGGAGATACTGCTAGTCGACGAAGTGCTGGCAGTCGGCGATGCTGCGTTTCAGAAAAAGTGCATCGGCAAGATGGAAGAAGTGGCCGGCGAGGGCCGGACGGTTTTGTTCGTGAGTCACAACATGGCAGCGGTCCAATCGCTATGTACGCGCGGCATCTTTCTTCACAACGGGACAGTCTTCACGGACGCGACTGCGAGTGCGTCGATCAGCGCGTATTTGAGAATGCTCGAGCAGTCAGTCACGCAGGATCTTCTCGAGCGCAGTGATCGTCGCGGACGGGGACAGATCAGGTTAGCGCGCCTGGAAATCTCGACTGGTGCAAACGATCATGCCCTCACACTGGCCACCGGACGACCAGCAGCGTTCGTCTTCCACCTTACCGGCACCGCGCCGAAAACCTCGTGCATATTCACGATCTACGACGACTTTGGACAGCCCCTCGCCACCTTCAACAGTGCGGTTCGTAGTCCAGACGATTCGCGCGATGAGTCACTCGGAAATTCGCTCGTGTGCAACATCGACGAATTGCCGTTGGTGCCGGGCCGTTATCGAATCAATGTTGCGATTTCAGCCGATGGTGAGTTGCAGGACCACCTGGAAGGCGCGGCGTTTTTCGAAGTCGAGCAAGGTGCGATTCGAGGCCGTCCAGTCATCCGCGGCAAAGGCTACGGCCGCATCTGCCTGCAACACCACTGGACCAGCCCTTCCTAAGCCACGAAGAAGCACAAATAGTTGGCCACAAAAAAGCACAAAAGGCACAGAAAAGGATTTTGTGCTTTTGATTCTTGAGGCGAAGTGACCTTCCTGATCAGGTAGAGGTTGACCTCCCCGTCTTTCCGGCCTTTCATCAGGGGATACAAGGCACGCAAATAGAAGGATTTGTTTTTTAACTTGCCGAGCCAGGTGTCGCCGAGTCGCTGGCGTAGCAGACTGTCCTTCGTGTTACTTACCTGGACCAGCTCGGCGCCGAGCTCGCGGCAGATCTGGCGGATTTGCCAACTGAAGATTGGTGTCAGGTGGCCGTAGGAGTGATAGTCAGTCTCGTCGAACCAGAGAAAGTGGCCGTCACGCAAAAACCTGATCCGCGATAGCCACGACTCGGTGTTCGGAGACGTGATTAACAGGAAGCCGTTGCTACTGAGCGCTTGCAACGCGTTGCTGATGAAATGGCGGGGATCGTGCAGGTGCTCGAGTATTTCGATCGCCACTATCAGATCGAATTTTTCATTCCACTTGTCTGAAAAATCGTGGTTTAGATTGATGTTCTGACAGGGGATCTCGAGGCGAAAACGGCCCGGGTCCTGCTCCGCGGCATTAACGTTCAGACCCGCATCCAGCATTCGCTGGCTAAAGGCACCTTCGCCCGCGCCGAGATCGAGCACCTTAGCAGTCTTGGGAAGACGCAGACCCTCGATGAGCGCCATGCACTGCTCGTGGAGTGACGGAATCGCATGGATCTTGAGCCCGCGATATTCCGAGTTGTTGTTGTTGCTCATGCGTAGACTGCATTGTACAGAACGCATGACATGAGATCTATCCGTGTAAATCCGTAGCTAATTAATTTCGAATGTCGTAATTACGAAGTTGTGATCTGATGGCCGCACGCCCCAGTCGTTGGAGTTGCCCACCGAGATCTGGACGTTTTTGTTGTTCAGGTCGCGCTGATCGGGGACGCGCACTTCGATCAGCCTTAGGTTCCCGGCTGACTTTGAGTAATTGATATAGTCGATCCGCGATTTACGGGTGCGTCCTTCCGGGTTGTCCGGATACGCGACAGCCGTACCCTCCGCCATCGCTTTCTCCCACGAATCGATATACAACGCTGTCATCGTCGTGTGTTCCGCCCAGTTTGGCGAAAGATTGTAGTCACCGGCGATGATCCGTTGTTCGGAGAACCCGGCCATCCACGCGTTCATTTCCGCCAGCTGCGTCTCACGCCACGCTGCTGAGTCAGGCGAAAGGTGCGTCGAGAAAAAGTTGACTGTCCTGCCGCCGATAGTCACCGTAGCCTGCGTCACCGAACGATTAAAACTCAGGTACTTGGAGCCCGTGCTCGAGAGCGGATAACGCGAGAGTATCTGCTGACCGACTGTGTCTCCCGGTTTGATCGCCACCCAGTGGGAATACCAGGTCACGCCGGTCTTCTGTTGTAGCAGGTTGATGTAGGTTTGTATGTTTTCAGGCGGCACCTCGTTGAGCGAGATCAGGTCCACCTGCATGTTTGCCATCCAGCTCGCCTGCCGGTTCAAATCGACGATGTTGTCTGTGCCACGCCCGTAAGCCACGTTCCATTGCATCACCTTGAAACGCGCCGATGACGTTGGGACCGGCGTTGGTGTAGGCGTGGGCGTCGGAGTTGGTGTTGGTGTTGGCGTTGGAGTGGGTGTCGGCGTCGGTGTTGGTGAAGGCGCAGAATCATCCGGCAGTCCGCCACCGACAAAGCCTATGCCAACTCGCACGCGATTGCTCTGCGCTCCGCGCAAACTGACACGCAATAAAACGTCGCCTACACTCGACAGACCGTCGTTGAGACGCAGCACGAGCATCGTAATCCCAGACGCTCCGGGTAGCGCGACTGCGTTCTCGACCACCAGTGGATAAAAGCGCCCCGATCCATCCTGCACGTCGGCGGCGAACGCGCTGATACTCTCGCCCGCGTTCAGTTGCGCATTCCAGGCAAAGACGACAATGCGAGTGCGTGCGTCAGAGCCAAACTGGATTGACGACGTTGGAGAAAAAGGCTCTCTCCGGTTGGTAATCGATTCTAAAGCGACGCCGCGGTTTGTGTTCGGCTGGACCAACAACACCGGCGCTTGCGTTTGAGCTGTCACGGCGCAGTGGGCCACGACAACCAGTGCCAATACCTGGAGCAATATGAAAGCGGGACGTAATCGCGTTGCTAATAAATTCGTAATGAGTGCCATAACTCTTTCACTACAGAACTCCCGGACGTGTATCCGGGCACAGCGGGGGATTACGGAGCAGTAATGAGAGGGGGAATTGTTTGGTGGCTGCGGATGAGTCCGCAGCCACCTGTTGAGATGAAGGCTTATCGAAGCGATCGTCTGGCGCTTCGAATCCAGGTAGTTAGGTCACCTGATTTCGAATGTCGAGACGATGAAATTGTGATCCGATGGTCGCACTCCCCAGTCGTTGGTGTTGCCCACGGTGACCACTACGTTTCGGTTGTTCAAATCACGCTGATCCGGCATGCGGACTTCGACCAGCCGCAAGCCGCTCGCGGATTTCGAGTAATTGATGTAGTCGACGCGTCCTTTGCGCGTGCGCCCTTCGGTATTGTCGTCGGAATAAGAAACCGCTGTACCCGCGTTGAAGGCCTGCTGCCACGAGTCGTAATTCAACGATGTCATCGACCCGTACTCTCCCCAGTTAGGTGAGAGATTGAAGTCGCCGGATAAGATTCGTTGTTCGGAAAATCCGCTCATCCAACTGTTCAGTTCGGACAACTGCGTGTAACGCCAGTCCGCTGACTCATATGAAAGGTGTGTCGAGAAGAAATTGATTGTCCGGCCACCGATATTCACCGTCACCTGCGCCACTGAGCGGCCAAAGCTCAGATACCTGAGATTGGTGCTCTGGAACGGATAGCGCGAAAGTATCTGCTGGCCCACATTATTTCCCGCCGTGATTGCCACCCAGTGGGAATACCAGGTTATACCGGTCCTCTGTCGTAATAGATCGATGTACTTTTGTACATTTTCAGGTGGCACTTCGTTTAGCGAGATCAGATCCGGCTGCATGTTGGCCATCCAACTCACCTGCCGGTTCAAGTCGATGAGGTTGTCTGTGCCACGCCCGTAAGCTGTGTTCCATTGCAGCACCTTGAATCGGGCCGTGGAAACCGGTGGAGTGGAAGCGGTGATCGTTATGGATGCGCTTGCAGTCGCGCCGGCGTTGTCTGTAACCGTTACCCGGGCAGTGTAGGTTCCCGCACTATAGACGTGATCCGGGGAAATTGCCGCTCCACCTGTCCCATCTCCGAAGGTCCAGGTCGATGACACGATGGAGCCATCCGGATCGGAAGAAAACGAATTAAAGGCCACTGCGAGTGGGGCATATCCCGACGTCGGATTTGCGCTGACGCTAACCGTTGGCGGTTGATTTGGAATCGGCGTCGGTGTCGGTGTCGGCGTCGGCGTCGGTGTCGGGGTCGGTGTTGGCGACGGTGACGATGACGGAGGCGGAGGCGCACTAGTAGTACTACTTCCACTCTCGCGAGGAAGAATCACTGAATCGTTCTTGAATAGCCCCGGTGCACTGTTCAGATAGGTTGCTGGCGAAAGGACAATCTGGTCCAGGTTGATTCCGTCCTCTCTCAACTGCACACGGATTGTTTGCGTTCCTGAAGTAGCGAACAAGACCAGCGGTCCCATGCCATTGATGCCGGTGTCGTTCCAGCCCCAGTTACTCAACCCGCAACCGGTACACTCTTCCATGTTGTACATGATTGCTGACGTAGTGCCGATGCGGTAATCGGCTCCTCCGCTTTGGTTGAGACTGGATGAAAACTGGACCCAAACCGAATCGTTATTGGTGGAATTTCCGATTGCCTTGCCCCTCATCCAGAGCCGGTAGGGAATACCAGCCTGCGCGTTGAAAGACATTTCAAAGTAGCTTGTAGGGCTGGCAAGCGGAGTAGTAAGCCTTGGACCACCAAAGTCTGGATACTGCACAGCGGTTTGGCCGGCAGCAGTGTTGTCTCCCATTCGTATCCAGCTACCACGGACGATCGGCGCGTCGCCGGTCCAGAGCACCACGTTACCGGAGCTCACCGTGCCGGAGTTCTTCTGCAGTATGACGGAATCATTTTTCGTCCAACCCGGACTGAGCGTGAGATACGTCACGGGCGAGAGCACGACCTGATCTATTGAGAGCCCATCTTCGCGCAACTGAATGCGAACGGTTTGTGGGCCAGTGGTCGCGAAATACACCAATGGTCCGAGGCCGTTAAAAAGGTCGTCGTTCCAGCCCCATTCGTACAATCCACATCCAGTACACTCTTCCAGGTTGTACAGGAACGCGGAGCTCGTGCCGATGCGGTTCACTGCGTTGCCAAGCGCATCCACACTTCCGGAAAACTGGACATACGCTGAATCGTTATTTGTCGAGTTGGTTTGAGCGTTGCCCCGTATCCAGAGGCGGTAAGGAATACCGGCCTGGGCGTTGAAGGTTAGCTCGAAATAATTTGTGGGATTGGCAAGTGGTGTGTTTAGTTTGGCAAGGCCTGCGTCGGGGTATCGTAATCGCCTACCTCCCGCCGCTGTACCATCCGATTCGATTAGCCAATTCCCTGCGCGATTAGACGTTTCCGCAGCGTAAAGTACGATGTCGCTGGAACTCTGTGCTGAAACAGCAGCTGCTGAGGAAGCTACCAGGATGATCAGAAAAGCGAATAATTTCAAAAATCTCGACGCCGCGTGAGAGTAATGTTCCATCTACAGTTTCGACCTCTCAAGTAATTTGCGTAGTAATGCTTGCAGTTTTCCGGCTTCGGGGACGCGCACTTGCTCCGGAAGAGAAAACACGAAACACACAGATTGAGAGCGCGACTTAACTGTCCAGAAAGAAGCCTTCTGAACATAGCCAGGGCTGCTATCTCGTGTGTGTTACCTACCTGATTTTGGTTCTGCTAATTAGAACGATGGAAACTGTTCTAATCATTTTGTGGGACTACAGGTGTTAACCCTCCTTAACACCTGTCTTGACGGTTACCATTGGGCCACTAACTACCGGCCTCCGCAAGACGTGAAAAAGATAACACTCATTTTCCAAACATGTCAAAGTTCTTGCGGATTTGTAACTGTTCTGCAACGTCTTTGTCGTTTATTGTTCGAAAATGTTACTGATAAATTGGACCAAAAGGCCGTGCATTGGCAGGAAAATGCCCCGTTTTGACCTTCTATAAACGATCTTTGCAACAAATTCTTGTCGGATGGGGGCGAATAAATTTACTGTGTGCCTTTCGTGCGCCGTTGTGGCAAATTCAGAAGTGCAAGCCTTCGATGCTCATCAATTTTGAAGCCGTAATCGATATCGAGTGAAGATCCTTATCACTAACATCGTCACCCTCAACGCGGGAGACGCTGCGATTCTTCACGCCATGATTGATGTGCTACGTGCCGCGTTCGGCCATGATACTGAATTCATCGTTTACGATAAGCACGGAGACGTACCAAATCGCTATTATCCGGAGATAGTATTTCGCAAACTGTTGTATCTAACGCATGAGTCAACTGCGAAGCACGGTCTATTTCGGCGGCTGGACCAACTCCGTTTCAGAACCGGGCTCTGGTCCATCAAGCAAGGCATTCCGCTTCTCCCGCACATTTTCCTCAACAGCATAGAACGACGCGACCTGCTCGAATACAAGACTGCGGACCTGATAGTAAGCAGCGGCGGCACTTACCTGGTTGAGAATTATTCGATGGCGGCACGCGTTTTTGATTATCAACTCTCGCTCTACCTGAACCGGCCGCTCGTTTTCTTCACTCAGTCGTTAGGTCCGTTTTCAAATCCGGAAAATCGCGCCGCGCTACGGCCTATTTTTGAGGAGTCAGTCGCCATACTCCTGCGCGACGAACAATCACGTCGCAATCTTAACGAGCTGGGCGTACAAAATAAGAACGTGCATGTCGTAGCCGATGCGGCTTTTGCGCTGAGCGATCTCGAGGCGCTGGAGTCAGCGAAGTCGCGCGTGGTGAAATCCGGCAAACGACTGAGAGTTGCGATCTCGGTCAGGGAGTGGAAACACTTCAAGACCGTCGAGCCGGCCCAGGGAATGAATCGTTATTACGAAGCCCTGCGCGCTTTGAGCGATCACCTGGTCGAGAAGTACGGCGCGGAGATCACTTTTCTTTCTACCTGCCAGGGTATGACGGAATACTGGACGGATGATTCCCGCGAGGCGCAGAAGATTGTCGAAGGCTTGTCGCCGGACACGCGCAAATCAGTTTCGGTAGACGCGGCTTTCCATTCACCAGCCGTACTTGCGCGCATGCTGAAAGACTACGACCTCGTAATCGCAACACGTATGCACATGGCGATACTGGCTTTGAGCGTCGGGACGCCGGTGCTTCCGATTGCGTATGAGTTTAAGATGCGTGAGTTGTTCGAACGACTTGAACAAGAGCGTTGGGTGCAGGATATCGAAGCAATATCAGGAGACGCACTCATTGACGCAGTCGATCGGTTTCTCGAAGCGTTGCCGGAGATTCGCGAGCCGATGTTTACAGCAGTGCAGAAAGAGTACGAGAACGCGACTGCTTCCGGGCAGCTCGTACGACAAGCGTTTGAAGAGTGGCGCCAGACCAGGAACAAATGAAATCAGAACACGCAGCCGGAAACAAAATACTGTGCGTCATCTCTCCGCGTGAAAATGCATACTCGCAGACCTTCGTGCGTGCTCACAAAGAATACTTGCCCGCGACAATCAAGAGTCTTTACGCGAAAGATTACGAGAACTTCTCTGATGACAACGGCCCACTTGTGCGACCGGAATTAGCAGGCCGGTTGAGCCGCGCGCTACAGCGAAGGTTGTTGAAAGTCGACTCTCAGTTTTTTCAGCAACGCGCGATGGCGAAGTTCCTGGAAGACAATAAAGTTGATGCAATCCTGGCCGAGTTCGGGCCGACTGCGACTCTCGTGATGGACGCGTGCGACAAGATGAATGTCCCGCTGATTGCACACTTTCACGGGTTTGACGCTTACCGGCAACGCACGCTGGAAACGTTTGGGCGCCGCTACCCGGAACTGTTTGAGATTGCAGACGCGATCGTGGCCGTTTCGCGTGACATGCAAGCGCAACTGATAAAGCTCGGCGCGCCCGCGGACAAGGTTCATTACAACTCGTGCGGTGTCGAGCCGTCAGTTTTCAAAGGCGCCGATCCGCTGCATAGTCCGCCGGTCTTCGTGGCGGTTGGACGTTTTGTAAACAAGAAAGCACCGCACCTGACGCTGCTCGCATTCAAAGCCACTCTGGAAAACTGTCCTGATGCGCGACTGGTGATGATTGGCGATGGTCCACTGTGGGAAACGTGCCGTCAGATGACGATGTCGCTGGGACTCTCGAGCGCCGTGGAATTACAAGGCGTGCGATCTCAGGCGGACGTGGCGCGCACAATGCAGCAGGCGCGCGCATTTGTGCAGCACTCGATTACAACTCACGACGGCGATTCTGAAGGGACGCCTGTGGCAGTGCCGGAAGCCGGCGCGTCAGGGCTTCCGATTGTTTCCACTCAGCACGCGGGAATTAAGGATGCGGTGATTCACGAGAAGACCGGATTCCTGGTTGCAGAAGGCGACATCGCTCGCATGGCTGAGCACATGACGCGTTTAGCGAAAGATCCTCAGTTGGCGGCTCAGTTGGGCAAGG
>Ga0207643_10000923_pt1 | contig 17592 bp, 15 predicted proteins | sample KBSMisM62_FD_184313 | JGI IMG/M metagenome (GOLD analysis project Ga0207643, IMG submission 184313) | Miscanthus rhizosphere microbial communities from Kellogg Biological Station, Michigan, USA - KBS Miscanthus M6-2 (SPAdes) (version 2) | ecosystem: Host-associated > Plants > Roots >...
GCTAATCCAGCTCGGCGCTGCTCCGATAATCCAACTCGAAGCATTCCAGTTTCTTTGGCGAGACTCGTCGCGACACCTGGTCGAGACGCTGTCGTTGAACTCTCTGGCTTCCTGCACCTGTCTGGCACGCTCTTGCCTCGTCGCTTCAGCCGCTTCCTGACATTTGCGAAATGCCTCGCGATCGGCATCGGTCGGATTGTCAGGCAGCTCACACTCGAGCATTGTTGGTGGCGGAGGAAGTCTGAAAGCACTCAGACAACTCATCAGCGTTTCATCTGTACGTGGATCACCGCGGTCCCACAAAGTCAGGTGCAAACCCAAAGCGAGGCGCATCGATTTATCCTCTGTCGTTGCGCCTTTGGTAGTAGCAAAGGAGAACTGCGTGCGCGACAGTAAACGCACTACCTGCTTGGTCTGATATTTCCGCAGCGTTAAATCGTCTCCGGCAACCAGCAAATATGGAACAAAGTCCATCGCCAGTCCTGATTGAAAGTTTCCGTTTTGGTCGACGCCATTCAACAGCGACGTGGCAAATGCTCGTGGGCTTGTAGGGCGGATGACTGTTTCCGGTGTTACACCGAGAACCGTGAATGCCGGCGACTCGGGTACGGACATATCAACGTTAGTGAAAGCGGTCGATCCCGGTGCATCGCGGTTTAGCAGACTGGTAAAGGGCATTGGTGTCGGTGATTGACTTGGTGCGGCTGCTGTTGCGACAGCGGGAGAACTGACGCTTGCAGCAGGCGCACTGATAGTCGATCCGTTACCAACACTGCCATTTCCACTGCCGTTCGTATCAACCGCCGCTGTTACATTCGTGGCTGCTGCTGCACGCTCGGGTCCAACATCTGAAACGGTTGCTGCTACGTTACCGGCGCCGGGAACGAAGAAGACTTGCAGGACGGTCGCTCCTTGTCGCCAAACAGCTCTCGGCGACGTCCCGGGCTTGAAGGGGAACGAGTAAACGATCCGATCGTTCCTGAGCGTGACCTGCAGGTTGAAATCTCTAAGCGACGGCGACTTTGCTAGCGAGGCGTTCCTCGCTGCGGGCACGTCGACAATGTAGACGTTGCCCGCGGCGCTATTCTGCGTTGCACAATCTTCACACGGCGAAGTGAAAGTGAATGTTACGAAAGTCGCGTCGCCGGTTTGCACCGTTTGCGATACGGCGACGTGCGACAGGAGTAACAAATGCGAGATCAGTAACCAGGCTATGAATCTTCTTTTCATGACATTACTCCAGAACAAACCGGACCGTATCCTGATCGATAACGGTGTTAACAATTGAACCACGCTTATCGAAGGTCGCTAGTTCCCTGCCGTCTTGAGTGATGACAGCCCTCATCAAGTAGGTCTGATCGGGCTTGTTATCGAGAACAGAGATTGCGGCTTGCCAAAAAAGAATTTGCTGGTCCAGAGCTGCCGCCGAGGTACCAACCTCAAAGATGTCTGGTATGTTGTCTGAGTTAAGCTGGTTGGTTTTGATCGGTTGCGGATTCATTCCGTTCCGATCAAAAAGAAAGATATCGTACTTGGCGAAGAGGGCGTTGCCGAATCGCAACTCGACTGAGGGTACGCCTCCGTCACGTTTCAAGCTGACTCTTTTGTGTGCCATAAGAAGATCTCCAGTCGTACTAGACTTGTTCAGCGTCAGAGATGACAAAAGGGAGTGCAGTGTGCACTCATTGAAATTTGAGTGCAGCGAGGCAGCCCTTATACGATCCACGGCAAAGCACTGTCAATGAAAAATTCAGCACCGCTCGTGGACGATTTCGTCTACCTGTAATGCAGCAAGGGCAAAAAACATTTCGCGCAGCTTGACCACGTCTTTTCTACACTGGATCATGTGAACTAAAAGCCATGCAAAACCATCATTTTCTACAATACGACGTTTTCACTGACCGCGCTTTTTGCGGTAATCCCCTGGCAGTTTTTCCGGAAGCGGAAGGTATCAGCGATGAAAAAATGATGCAGATCGCGCGCGAGATGAATCTCTCCGAGACTGTGTTCGTCCTGAAACCGGAAACTGAGAATGTCTTGCGACGACTGCGCATCTTCACGCCGATGCGGGAAATTCCGTTTGCGGGTCATCCGATTGTCGGCACGTGGACCTGTCTCGCGCAGGAAGGCGTGGTCCCGCTACCCGACGGCGGCAATGGATGGCAACGAATCTTTCATGAAGTCGGAATCGGAGTTTTGCCGGTCGACATCGAGTTTAAAGACGGGAAGCCGGTCCAGGTGGTGATGACTCAGGGCGAATTTCAGGTGCTCAAGGAGATTGACGACGCGCACGAGCAGGCGGAAATCGCGCACGCGTTGGGACTGGCGCGAGAAGATCTCGATGAGAGTCTTCCGATCCAGGTGATCACGACTGGTTTGTCGTGTCTCGCGGTTCCCATTCGCTCGCTGGCCGACTTGCGCGACTGCCATGTCAATACGTCGCTGCTGTCTGATATTTACACGCGTCACGGCGCAACGGGATGCCATGCGTTCACGCGTGAGACGCTCGAAGTCGGGGCGTCGCGCGCGCACGCACGTTTCTTTGCGCCGGCGGATAACATTCCGGAGGATCCCGCGACGGGGAGCGCTTGCGGAGCGTTGGGCGGATATCTCGTTCATCACGGTGGTTTGAGTTTGGAGCCGGAGGACGGCAGGTACAAGTTTGTGATTGAACAAGGCGACTTTATTCACCGGCCCAGCCGCATCAATCTCGATGTGAAAGGAGAGGCGGGACGTGTTGAGGAAGTGAAGGTGGGTGGACCAGCGGTGCTGGTCGCGCGCGGGGAAGTGGTGTTTTAACCACCAAGGCACGAAGACACAAATTTTATTCATGTTTGTGCCTTAGTGTCTTTGTGGTTAAGTTTCTGTTCAAGCAACAATGCTCGATCTGATCATTATCGGGGCCGGTCCGGCGGGACTCTCTGCTGCTGAAGCGGCGGTGCAGGCAGGCCTCACTTATGTCGTCATCGAAAAGGGAACGATCGCAAACACGATCCGCCAGTATCCCGTGGGCCGCTCAATGTTTTCCACGCCCAACGAAGTGGAGATGCACGAAGGCACGCTAAAGCCCGTGCGAGAAAAACCGACGCGCGAGGAGATGCTGTCTCACTATATCCACTTCGTCCTCAACCTTGACCTGCACATCAACACTGACGAACGAGTCATCGCTGTAACCGGGAATATAACTGACGGGTTTCTTGTCAAAACAAGTCGCGGTCAATACGAGGCCGCGCGTGTGTTGTTTGCGATCGGAGCGATGGAGATACCGCGCCGGCTGAACGTTCCGGGCGAAGATCTGCCGAAGGTGCATCACCTCTTTGTCGAACCTTACGCTTACGTGCGAAAGGAAGCGTTGGTTGTCGGCGGTGGCAACAGTGCCGCCGAGGCTGCTCTATTTCTCTCGGAAGAGGGCGCGCGGACCACGATGGCCATCTGGCGCGAAGACTGGGAGAACCGCGATCCGAAAGCCGGCGCGATGAAACACTGGGTGCGAACTCCGCTCGAAGCCGAGATCGAAGGGGGCCGGCTCAATGTCATACTCTACAAACACGTAGACGAGATCACCGAAGCGGAAGTGAAACTGACAACTGAGACCGGCGAGTCGTTGACGCTGCCGAACGACGTCGTGTTTGTACTCGTCGGCAGCGACGCCGATCTGACGTTACTGAAACAGCTCGGAGTAAAAACCGAACCGGGAAAACTGACGGAAGTGCCGGTCTACAATCCCGAGACCTTCGAGACCAACGTGCGTGGCGTATACGTCGCCGGCCACTTCACGCACGCACGTCACATCAAAGCAGCGATCGATGTACCGCGTCGCATCGTCCCACTCATCGCGAAAGATCTAAAGAATTCTTTGTAGGGGTGGCCCTCCGTGACCACCTCAGGATGCGCGGACAAAAGGAGCCCCTATGAGTCGTGTTGCGTTGATGTTGTCTTTGTTGGTGTGCTTTGGACCACTGAGCAAGGTTGCAGCTCAGAAAAAACCTCCCGCCAATGTTTCGTCTCTCTGCACCAGAGACTACGCCATCGACACATCGAAGCAGCAGATAGTCTTCAGCCGAACCCTCGACAACACCGTCCAACGCATCACCGTATTGCTGCGCGCCGCTGATCTTTTGTGGTCCCACGAACAAGACAAGGCGCTGGCCGCGTTCACAGAAGCCTTCGATCTCGCCGTACAGGATTTCAAAGAGCACGGGGACCAAACCCGGCGTGCCTCGGAGAAACGGTTTTCGGCGGTTATTCCACTGCCCGATCAGCGTTTCAAAGTGATCACAGCACTGGCGAAGCACGAGCCTGCCAGGGCGCAAAAATGGTCGGAGCAAATGCTCCAGGAAACTGTTCAAGATACTGCCGCTGCCTCTCAGGACAAAACACGAACTGCTGAAAAGCTGTTACAGGTCGCTAACCAGCTCGTCACTACCAATCCCATGGCCGCAGTCAGCTTCGCGCGCCAAAGCCTTCGCTATCCAGCCTCGATGTACCTGACGTTGTTCTTTTACGAGCTATCGAAAGCGAACAGGCAGCTTGCCGATCGATTTTATACCGACGCGCTGGTTGCGTATGCCAAGTCGCCGATGATCCAGTTTCTCTACCTTTCGGCCTACCCGTTCGGCAATTCACGTGACGCAGGCGAGATGCCGACCTACATGCAGTATCGAATTCCGGACGGTTACGCTCCGAGTCCCGCTTTGCAACGGGCCTTCATGCAAGTGTTGCTGGCGAGAGTTGAAGGAGTGTTGGGAACAGCGATCGAAGCAACCGATTCCCACTACCCGGAAGACCATCTACAAATGTGGTACGCGCTAACAAGATTGGAAAAGCAGGTGCAAACTGAACCGGACCTGGCTGCTGCAACTGCTCGCTCAAAAGACAGGCTACTTGCGGTGCTAGGCCGCGGGTTGCAGGAACAGCTTACGGGGCAAATCGAAGCCGATAACAAACCAAGAGAACCGTTCGACGTGCAGGTCGAAGCCGCGGAGAGACTTTCAAACGTCGAACGCCGCGATCAGATGTTGGTGTCGGCGATCATTGGACCTTCGTCAAAAGAAGAGTCAGTCGACAAAGTGCTCGGCGTGATCGACAAGATCTCCGACTCTAATATCCGCCCGCCACTGCTGAACTGGTTCTACTACTTCCGCGCACAGACAATGCTTTCAGAAAAGAACCTGGGCGAAGCGAGAAGATTTGCCTCGAAGGTCACCGAGTTGGACCAACGAGCTTACTTGTTTACGCGGATCGCCGAAGAGTCGCTCAAGGTAACGGAAGATCAAACCGAAGCGCGGGAGCTGCTCAACGAAATCGCAGGATCAGTGAGCAAGGCCCCGAAAACAATCGTCTCCGCACGCGCGCTGCTGGCGTTAGCGCATCTCTACGCGAAGTTTGATATGAATCGTGGCATCGAAGAGTTGGGCAACGCAGTCAGGATGATCAACGCGCTAGAGTTGCCCGACTTTTCGCAGGAGTTTGTGATGATGAAGATCGAGGGCAGGAAGTTTGGAAGTTATGCGTCGTTTTCAACGCCGGGCTTCAATCCGGAGAACGCCTTCCGCGAAATGGGTAAGCTCGACTTCGATGGCTCGATAGTTCAAGCCACTCAATTCACTGACAAATCTCTACGCGCCTTGACCACACTCGCCGTCGTCGAACCTTGTTTCGCGGCAAAGAGCACAAAAAATAAGTAGCCACAAAAAGGCACATAAAGAGGTTTCTTACAGAGCGCGCCTCTTTTTATGTGCCTTTTGTGCCTTTTTGTGGCTGATCTTTATTGTGACTCGGTTTGGCGGCGCGCGACGCCGCTTTGGTGTGCGGCTGCCTCGACTTCGCGTGCGACTGCTTCGGCTACTCGCTTATCAAAAACTGACGGGACGATGTATTCCGGATGTAGCTCGGCGTCGCTGATGATGCCGGCGATCGCGTTCGCCGCCGCGAGTTTCATCTCCTCATTTATGCGCGCGGCGCGACACGCGAGTGCGCCGCGAAAGATTCCCGGGAAACTGAGAACGTTATTGATCTGATTCGGATAGTCAGAACGGCCCGTCGCCATCACCGCAACGTACGGCGCCGCATCCTCAGGCATGATCTCCGGAACCGGATTCGCCATCGCAAACACAATCGGCTTCTCAGCCATCGCCTTCACGTCTTCCACATCGATCACTCCGGGCACTGACAACCCCAGAAACACGTCTGCGCCTTTAATAACCTCGTGCACCGTCCCCTTCTCTTCACTCGGATTCGTGTTCTGCGCGTACCAGTCTTTCATCCAGTTCATGTTCTCGCGGCGTCCACGATAGAGCGCCCCGGTCTGATCGCAACCGACGATATTTCGCACGCCTGCGGCCATGATGATCTTCGAGCACGCCACACCCGCCGCGCCGACGCCGTTTACAACAACCTTGACGTTGCTTATCTCCTTGCCCACCAACTTCAGCGCATTGATCAGTGCCGCGAGCACGACGACTGCCGTGCCGTGCTGATCGTCGTGAAAAACAGGGATGTCGAGCTCTTCCCTCAGTCGTTCTTCGATCTGAAAGCAACGAGGCGCGGAAATGTCTTCGAGATTGATCCCACCAAAAACTGTGGAGATCGCTTTCACCGTTCGCACGATCTCGTCCGGATCTTTCGTGTTCAAACAGATCGGGAAAGCATCTACGCCCGCGAACTCCTTGAACAGCATCGCCTTCCCTTCCATTACCGGCAACGCGGCCGCTGGTCCAATGTCGCCGAGCCCGAGCACTGCTGTTCCGTCAGTTACGATGGCGACTGTATTTCTCTTGATCGTCAGTGTGAAAACTTTATCCGGTTCTTTGTAAATGGCGTCGCAAATTCGCGCGACGCCCGGTGTGTAAGCCATCGAGAGATCGGCACGCGTCTTCAGCGGCACCTTCGGAACGACTTCGATCTTTCCGCCCAGGTGCATCAGGAACGTCGGATCTGACACCTGAAGCAACTCGACGCCGTCGACGTCTTTGACTGCCTCGACGATCTGTTCGCCATGTTTACTGGAAACGGAGCTGACGGTGATGTCGCGGATGATGTAGTCGTTCCCGACGTTGACGATGTCGATGGCGCCGATGTCGCCACCGGCCCTGCCGATGGCAGTGGTTAACTCACCAAGCGATCCGGCACGTGAAGAAAGCCTGACGCGCAAGGTCAAACTGTAACTCGCGCTGGGTGTTGGTTGCATAACGTGATTATACCGATTTAAGAATCTGTGTAATCTGTGGGTGCTTCTTTGTAAGTTTCAGGGATCTTTGTCCGAGCAAACGATAGAGCTCGAGGGCATCTGCGAGATCCTTATTCTTAAGCGCCGCGAGGTGTCGCTTCACTGTTTCGAGATCGCCGCGTGAAAAAGTCCCGGTCAACGCCCGCGCCGGATCTTTCGTTTCGAGATTGTGTACGGCGCTGGCGATCAAAGGCAGCAACACGCTGCGGGCTGTCTTACGGGTCAGCCCGCACTGGACGAGCATCTCGAGCGCCACATCAAACAAAGCTGTTACGTTGCCGGAAACCATCACTGCCGCCGCGTGATAAAGCGGTTTATCTTCCGAGCGGATCGAGAAGCTTTTGCCGCCAAGGTCGCTGACGATTGTTTTCGCCAACGACAAAACAGACTTGTCTCCCTCGACACTCCAGTAGCCGCCGCGCAGTGCTGCGTCGCCCTCGCGCGCGTCGCTCACAGACATCAACGGGTGAACCGAACCGATGCGCCACCCTCTCTCTCGCAAGGGGGCGAGCACTTCTGCTGACAGCGCGCCGCTGGTGTGAAGCGCTGTTCCTGTAAACTCAAGTCGACTCAGTTCGGCAGCAACACCGGCAATCTGATCGTCCGGAACAGTGATCAGAAAGACGTCCGCCGGTTGCAGTAAGCGCAATTGTTTTGCGGCTAAGACCTGCACTTCTGCGTCTAAAAGTGTGGCGGCCTGGCGCGCCTTTTGCGCCCGGCGAGCGACGAGCGAACGGATTGAATATCCTCGACTGGCAAGCGCGACCGCCAGGACGGTGCCGAGGCGCCCGCTGCCGATGATCGAGACTTCAGGCTTTTGCTTCCTTTTCCTACCGGGCATAGGTATAGTTACGGCTATCGCTAGTGATTAAGGCGCGAAGTCAGTTCCCTCCGGGCCAGGAAGTTGTATTTGGTGAACCAACCAAGCCGCCGAACCTGTGCATCATAGACTGCGCGTCTGGATTTAGCGAAAACGACAGTCGTAGACCCCGCCCTCAGGTCATTCGAAAACTTTGGAGGTTTTTTGAGATGAAATACTTCTCCCGTGCCACGAGTGCTTTCGTTTTAACCGTTTCTTTACTGGTGAGCTCGGTGGCTGCGGTCGCGCAGCAAACGTCGACCACAAAACCGGCCGAAGATGCTCAAAAGACCGAAAAAGCACAGTCGGAGCAAAAGCAGACAACACCCGCCGCAACAACTGTTAAATCAAACAAGCCGCTGTCGACCAATGAAGATCCAAACATGATCGGCAAGCGGAATATCAATACCGGCATTATCGCCAAAATGAGCGGCTCGACGGAAAAGGAAGTGCGTCTGGGACGTGAGCTGGCGGCGGAGGTCGATCGGCAGGCGAAATTTGTTGACGACCCGACTATCACCGAGTACGTGAATCGCGTGGGTCAGAACATCGTGCTTCACTCCGATGCGAAAGTGCCCTTCACCATCAAGGTCATCGACTCTGATGAAGTGAACGCCTTTGCACTGCCGGGCGGGTTCTTTTACGTAAATAAAGGATTGATTCTCGCGGCAGACAATGAAGCTGAGCTCGCCGGCGTGATGGCGCACGAGATTGCCCACGTCGCAGCGCGGCACGCGGTAGAGAACCAGACTAAGGGAAGCTTGCTCGAGTACGCTGCGCTTGCGGGATCGATATTCATCGGCGGTATTCCGGGAATGATTTACCAAAATACGGCCGGCATAGGACTACTCGGCATTTTCATGAAGTTTAGCCGCGGCGCGGAAGAGGAAGCGGACAAGCTCGGCGTCCAGTACATGTACGCCGCCGGCTACGACCCGGGCGCAATGGCGACCATGTTTGAGAAGCTGGAAGCCAAGAACAAGAAGAAACCGGGACTTATCGCGCGCGCTTTTGCGTCGCACCCGGCGCCGCCGGACCGCAGACAAGCGGCAATCAATTTGGCAGCCAGGTTTCCGGAGCATGAAGAGTATGTCATCAGCAGTTCTGAGTTTCAGCGAGTTAAAGGCCGGCTGTTGAGACTTTCGAATGCGCGTGCTTCGACGGCTGGAGCGATTGCGGCTGGCGATGAAGGTGGAGCACCCGGACGGCCGACCTTGAAGCGTCGCCAATCGACCCCGGACGACACCACCACGACTCCGACGGATGGCGGCGAGCAGCCAAAGTCGACGGAAGCGCCGCCGAAGTTGAAGAAAAACGACGGCAGCACTACTAAAACTCCCGACAAGCCGTAATAACTTGTGGTAACTTAACAATCGAGGCCCTTCGGGATCCCGAAGGGCCTTTTTATTGAGATTCTTCTGTCCACAGATTACGCAGATTGTTCAAATAAATCTGTGTAATCTGTGGATAGAAGGACTGTCCCCCGTCTCGGGTTGACAACATTTTGGGCCGAACTGTATTCTAGCCGTTCGCGTTTTATTCGCTGAAAACAGAGATAGTTAACTATGTCAACACACTTCCCCAGCGGAAAGGAACTCGCTGGAAGACGAAAATGGTATGTGGTAGATGCGAGCGGTCAAACCGTCGGGCATCTGGCTTCTGAGGTTGCTTCAATTCTGAGTGGCAAGCGCAATCCTGAATGGACTCCCTTTCTCGACATGGGCGATCACGTCGTTGTGGTCAATGCCCGGAAAGCGGTCCTCAAGGGAAACAAGGTTGAGCAGAAACTTTACCGTCATCACACACTTTACCCGGGAGGTCTGAGACAGACCACCGCAAAGGAGATGATCGCCAAGCGCCCGGAGCGAGTTATCGAGCTCGCTATTAAGGGCATGCTGCCGAAGTCAAAGCTCGGCAAGGCGATGGCGAAGAAGCTCAAGGTTTACGCCGATGCCGAGCACCCGCACTCAGCCCAGCGCCCGCAAGCCCTCGACCTAACTCACAAAGCCAACTCAAAATAAGATTAGCGGAAATTAGAGGAAGATAACTGTGGCTGAAATTCAGTATTACGGAACCGGGCGACGCAAATCGGCAACTGCCCGAGTTTACCTGCGACCCGGCGCCGGCGAAGTTAAGGTTAATCACAAACCGTTCGATCGCTACTTCCCCAACGAAACCCTGCGAATGATTATTCGTCAGCCGTTGCAGTTGACTGAGACCACGAACAAGTTTGATCTCGTCATCAACGTTAAGGGTGGTGGTCCAGCGGGCCAGGCGGGGGCGATCAGGCACGGCATCACGCGAGCGCTGCTCGAGTTCAACGCCGACCTTCGTCCAGCTCTCAAACATGCCGGTCTTGTGACACGCGATCCACGGATCAAGGAGCGCAAGAAGTACGGACAAAAGGGCGCGAGGAAACGGTTCCAGTTTTCGAAACGATAGTTCAGAGTTCAGCCTTCAGGCTGCTGCTTTGGCCGAACAAGCTAAAGCTTGAACTCTAAACTTGATTCCATTGTCGCAGCACGGATTGGTTGCTTAACAAGTCGAGAGGCTGCGGCGAGTACATTAAACCAATTAGCGAGAAGGAGAGTTTAGTTTGGTTTCGGTTACCATGAAAGAGCTGCTGGAGGCCGGTGTTCACTTCGGCCACCAGGTAAGGCGCTGGAACCCAAAGATGAAGGAATACATCTTTGGCGAGCGCAATGGCATTTACATCATCGACCTGCAAAAAACTCAGCGCATGTTTCGCGAGGCAATCGCCTTCGTGACCAATCTCATCGCTGAAGATAAAGGCAAGACAGTTCTCTTTGTCGGCACCAAGCGACAAGCGCAGGACGCAATCCGTGAAGAGTCCGAGAAGTGCGGTCAGTACTACGTCAACCAGAGATGGCTCGGCGGTCTGCTCACAAACTTCCAAACGGTCCAGAAGTCGATCAAACGGCTCAAAGATCTCGAGAGCATGCAGACTGATGGTCGTTACGAGAAGATGACGAAGAAGGAACGCATCAAGCTCGACCGTGAGCGCGAGAGCCTGAACAAAAACCTTTCCGGCATCAAGTCTATGACACGACTTCCGGACTGTGTCTTCATCATCGACGTCAAGAAGGAAGAGATTGCAGTCGCGGAAGCGAACCGTCTCGGCATTCCGATCGTCGCAGTGGTCGATACAAACTGTTCACCCGAAGGTATCGATTACGTGATCCCCGGAAACGACGATGCGTTGCGCGCGGTGCGCCTGTTTGCTTCGAGAATCGCCGACGCGATTGTCGAAGGTAACCAGATCGCAACCGAGGGCGGCGTTCTTCCGTCGGAGCCGGCAGAGGATTCAGGCGAAGGTGAAACTGGCGGTGGCGCAGGTGAAGCAATCGCCGCAGGACTTACACCGGATGACGACAACAACGGCGGCGGCGTTGGCGGCATTGGTGGCGGGGAAGCGCAATCCGCATCCATGACATCACAGGGCGCAGAAACGGCGGAAACTGAAAACGCGCCCGATGAAAGCACTGAATCTGTCGTGGCGGCGAGCTAAGCGATAATCCTTACTCATCGGTGGGCGCAGCCTTCAAGCGGACGTTCCGCAGGGCTGCGTTTTTCATTGAAGACAAATAACCCAAGTATTCGGAGAAATAGGTAATCATGGCTGAAATTACAGCAGCGGCAGTCAAGCAGCTTCGGGAGAAGACCGGAGCGGGAATGATGGAGTGCAAGAATGCACTGGTTGAAGCAGGTGGAAACGAGGAGAAGGCGGTAGACATCCTGCGCGAGCGCGGCCTGGCGTCGGCGAAGAAGCGCGAAGGCCGTATCGCTGCCGAAGGTATCGTGGGCTCGTACATTCACATGGGCGGCAAAGTCGGCGTGCTCGTTGAGTTGAACTGTGAAACTGACTTCGTCGCGCGTGGCGAGGAGTTTCAGCAACTCGTAAAAGACATCGCCATGCACGTTGCGGCAGCCGAGCCGAGATACGTTACACGCGAAGAGATTCCAGCCGGCGTGCTCGACAAAGAGCGCGAGATCGCGCGAGCGCAGGCTAAGAACGATCCCAAGATGGCAAACAAGCCCGAGCAGGTGATCGAGAAGATCGTCGAAGGACGCTTGAATAAGTTTTACGAAGAGACAGTGCTGGTCGATCAGCCGTTTGTGAAAGCTCCTGAGAAGACTGTCGGCGAGCTGGTGACGGAGAAGGTTGCCAAGACCGGCGAGCGCATCGCGGTGCGTAGATTCACGCGCTATAAGATGGGCGAGGGTCTTGAGAAACGCGACGAGGATTTTGGCAACGAAGTAGCTTCGATGTTGAAATAGCTAGTTCGAGTTTTAATAGGTCCTATAAGCCCTATAGGACCTATTGGTCCTATTAAGAATGGCTACCGAGAATTCCAACCTGACCTATCGCCGCGTACTGCTCAAGATCTCCGGCGAGGCATTGATGGGCGAACAGAATTACGGCATCGACGTCAACGTCGCGCGCAGTGTTGCCGAGGAATTGAAAGCGGTCCACGAAGTGGGCGTGCAGGTCGCGGTCGTCGTAGGTGGCGGCAACATCTTTCGCGGCGTTTCCAAAAGCGCCGGAAACATGGACCGCTCCTCAGCAGACTACATTGGAATGCTCGCCACGGTGATGAACGCCGTCGTCCTGCAGGACGCGCTCGAGAAGGTTGACGTCCAGACACGCGTGATGTCGGCTATCGATATTCCGCAATTGGCCGAGCCGTTTATTCGTCGCCGCGCTATCCGGCATCTTGAAAAGCAACGTGTCGTGATTTTCGCCGCCGGCACAGGCAATCCGTACTTCACCACTGACTCGGCCGCCGCGTTGCGCGCATTGGAAATCAAAGCCGACGTTATTATGAAAGCGACAAAGGTCGACGGTGTCTATTCCGCCGATCCGATGACCGACGCCACTGCTGAGCTCTTCAACGAGATCACGTATCGACAAGTGCTCGAGCGTCAGCTCAGGGTGATGGACGCGTCCGCGATCTCTTTGTGCATGGACAACAATCTGCCTATCATCGTCTTCAACATGCGCTCACCGGGAAACATCAAACGTGTGGTGACTGGTGAACGGGGTGTCGGAACCAAGGTTGGTTAACTAATCACTTCAGCGGAGTTAGCGACATGAGTGAAAAGGACGTTATCAAAGAAACGCGACCCCGAATGGAAACTGTTATCGAAGACTTCAGGCGCAAGCTGGCGACTGTGCGCACCGGTCGTGCGGCCGTAAGTCTGCTGGACACCGTAATGGTTGACTACTACGGTACCCCAACGCCGCTGAGCCAGATGGCTTCGGTCCATGCGCCCGAGCCGCAAATGCTCACCGTACAGCCGTGGGATCAAACGCAGATTGGCGCGGTGGAGAAAGCGATTCGCACCGCCGATCTTGGTCTGAATCCTTCGAACGACGGCAAGCTCGTGCGTATTCCGATTCCTCCGTTAACCGAAGAACGGCGCAAACAACTCGCCAAGCAAGTTCACGACATCGCCGAAGATCATCGCACCGCCACCCGCAACGTGCGACGCGATGCCAACGATCGTCTCAAGAAGATGCTCAAAGACAAGTCTATCTCCGAAGACGCCGAACGCGACGCCCTCGACGAAATCCAAAAACTCACCAACAACTACATCGGCAAGATCGACGAACTCACAAAGAGCAAAGAACAAGAGATCATGAGCGTTTAGTTAAAGCCACAGATGAACACGGATGAACACAGATCTAAATCCGTGTTCATCCGTGTCATCTGTGGCTAGTTTTTACCGTGGAATTGCGAAGGCGTCGTCGCCCAAGGTTTGGTTGAGTTTCACTTCTTTGACGTTGTACTCAGCGAAGAAGGCGCCCTGGGGCATCTCGAAGCGTTGTGAGAAGCTGAAGGGGATTAGGACGCCGTCGACTTCCTTGAACTTGTTGTTCGCGGTGCCGAAGATGTAGCCACCGTACGTCAGAAAGAATTCCATCACCCTGCCGTTCGTAGCATCGATATAGAAGTCAGTCGTATAGCCCTCCGGATCGGCGATGCGAAAGCCACGCAGCTTCTTCTTGTTTGCTATCGTCGAGACTTTGTAACCCGGCTGATCGTATTTACTCAGCACGCCCAGGCCATACTTCGAGAGCGGCGGCACTTCCACACCCGGCATCGAACTGTAAGATTGCTGCCCGTCGTAAATCTGCTTGAAGACGATGACCGGGCGCGCATCGATCTCCATCCGCAGTTTGTCATTCGCGGTTACGATTGAAAACGAACCGGGAATCGACTGCGGACTGTTCGGCGGATAGAGCGACACCGAACCACGCAGCATCATGTTCTGCACGGCGCGAAACTTCTCACCACCCTGCGCAGTAAACGCCGCCTTCGCAAGGTCCATCGGCGTGCTTTCGGGAGTGATTACGACGGCAGGCGTAGTAGCCTCAGTGGTAGCTGACGCCGCCGTCTTCGCAGGCCCATGTTCCTGCGCACAAACCGTCGCACCAAAACCAGCGAGACATATCGACAGGGCGAGGTATTTCAAAATGGGAGTTCTCATTTCCAAACCTTTCGATCAGAAGTTCAATCGGACCTGAGCATAAATACGACGATTACCGGCGCCAGTACTGCCGCCACCAGGGCCACCAAAACCTCCAAAAATCGGAGCCAGTCCTACCGACTCGCCAAAATCCGGCGACGCCAGGTTGCCGACCGGCGGGCCCAGGTTTACGCGATTGAGTATGTTCTGGAAGTTGATCGAGACGTTGAGAGTGTAACGCTTCTCACTCGGAGGAGCCGCGCCACCGCCTTGCGGACCTGGCCCACCAGCCGCGACTCTCTGCGGTCCGCCACCACCGGCTGCCGGTACTGGAGTTTGTCCAGTCGCTGCGGGCCTCGCGGCAGCAGCATTACCACGGTGGATAGTCCCAAAAGCAAACGTACGACTGACACGAAGATTGGCAACAAATGCCCCCGGCGAGTGTCCGTAGTTACGCGGAATGATCGTCTCGCCTGGCAACGGCGTCAGATTGAAGTTACCAAAACGCGTACACCTGATATTCACCGCCGAACAATCCGCGTTCGCAGCTGCAAAGCTCGGGCGCTCGTTGAACTGTCGATCGAGGTTTCGATCCTGTCCGGTAATGATGTTGAACCCCGGCCCAGTGTTCGCGATGACGAAGGGATTCAGCACGACCTTCCACCACGGCAGGTTGATCGTTCCGAAGATTGTAAACCGGTGCCGGATATCAAAAGAGCTGCGACCAAACTCGCCTGATAAATCATACGAGTTCATCGGAAAGAGCGCGCCACCCTGGCCGTCGGTATCGTTCGTAGTCTTGCTGAGCGAATAGTTGGCGTTAAGCTGGAACGTTCGGCTCAGACGGCTGTTGAAGCCAACGAAGAATTGTCGCTGATTAAACTGGCCGCTCGCTTCGTAACGATTAATCTCACCCTTCGTTGGATCGGGTCGAATTCCATTCGGCGTGAGCTCGGTGATTGTGAACGGCAACGGCGCGTTGATGTCGCGCGCGCGAATCACGTGAACGATGCGCAGGTTGAAGAAGCCCAGAAACATCGTGATGTTGCGCGGCAGTTGTCGTTCCACCTGTGTGCCCAGCACCCACACCATTGGATTTTGCAGATTCGGATCCACCAGCCAGGTCGTCTGCTGCGTAGCGGGCAAACCTGTTACCGATGGAACAGCGGTTGGGCTCCACTGATTCAGAATGTTGTAAACCGCGGCGACGTTAGGCAGTTGCTGTTCGATAACGCTCGGCGGACTGCTGCGATCGAATGGCTCCGTGATCGCTGTTTGAATCACGTCGACGCCATCAAAGCGATTAGCCTGGAGCGTATTGCTTTCACTGAAGCGGTTGTAAAAGAAACCGGTGCCAACGCGAATCACCATCTTCGGCGGTCGCGCGCTGTTGGCCGCTCCGGGCGACCACGCCACTGCCACGCGCGGCGCAAAATCGTATTTGCTGGCCGCGTTTGTTTGTATCTCGTAGCGCAGGCCGTAACTCAAAGTGATATTAGGCCGGATGCGCCAGTCGTCCTGGATGAACACGCCGTAATCTGTTTGACTGACATCGGCGAACGGATTGCCGGCGTTGATTCTGAACGAGGTTGCGCCACCGCCGGCAGCGCGAATCTGGGCCGGCGTGAGGCCTTGCTCCTGGAGCTTCAGCGTCAATTGATAACGCTCGATGCTATCCACGCCAAAACCACCGGTGAAGGTCCAGGTACCGCCATAGTTCCCGTCATTCGTTTCGTCAATCTTAATGTGCCGTATGCGCCCGCCAAACTTGATCGCATGCGTGCCTCGCTGCTTGGCGGTGAAATTATTCAACTCCCAGGCCGTGCGCTTGTTGTTCGAATGCCCAACCTGCGAACCGCCGGAACCGAACGAACCGCTGACATCAAGCGCTGGTATCGAGTTGTCGCCGGTTTGGTCGAATCGAACGTGAGAAAACTGAAAGCGCGTCTCGTTGATCGTAGTTGGATTCAGGATCGCCGTTTCGGTCACTTGCAGTTGATGATTAACTGACAGAGTGTCGAAGGCACGCTCAGGCAAATTGAAGCCACCAAGGCCCTGACTGTCCACGCTAAGGCGGTTGTAGTTGTAACGGACCACGAGCGTGTTGTCAGCGTTGATGGCGTAATCAAGGCGCGGACTGAAGAAAAGATTTCGTTTGGGGACGACGAACGCCTCGCCGAAATCAACCACATTGAGATTGTCGTCGAGCACACTGGCCTTGACTAGCTCGTTGTCGTCAGTCTCAACTCGTCCAAGATTGAAGAAGAACGAAGCTTTCTTTTTCACTATTGGACCACTGATGTTCATGTCGTACTGGCGAATCTGAAACGGAGTGCGCGTGCTGGAATTAACGGCAAACGGGTTGCGCGAATTGAGACTCTCGTCGTTGAAATTTATCGAAGTGCCGCCACGAAACTTGTCGGTGCCGGGGCGAGTCAGAATGTCGATTCGCGCCGATGGCTGATCGTTCTCGGCCGCGAATGGATTTTGATTGATACGAATTTCGCGAATCGAGTCTTTCGAGGGCATCGTGCTGCCGCTGAAGCCGTCAATAAAGATCTGTCCGCCGTTTGGGCCAACTGACGGACCAGCGAGCGCCTGGAGGGCTGCGGCCAGTTCGTCAGGATCGTCGGGCAGAGCGTCCAAATCCTTGCCGGCGATGACGGTCTGGTTCGCATTGTTGGTGGCTTCGGTGCTGACGGGAATTTCCGCAACCGTGACCTTTTCTTCGATCGTCACGCGCAGAGTTAAATCGACAGTCTGCCGCGCGTTTGTGATATCGACTTCTTTATTCTCAGTAGGCGCGAAGTTTGGAGCGATGGCTTGAAGCGAGTACTTGCCGGGAGCGAGTCCGGCAAAAGTGTAGACGCCGTCGCCGTTGGTGGTGGTCTTCTTTTGAGCGCCGGTGGCGTCAGTGAGAGTCACATTCGCGCCAACGATCACCGCGCCCAGCTCGTCGGTAATCACGCCGCGCAACGACCCGCGTGATTGTTGGGCTGCGACCAGTGCGGCG
>Ga0207643_10000929_pt1 | contig 17570 bp, 17 predicted proteins | sample KBSMisM62_FD_184313 | JGI IMG/M metagenome (GOLD analysis project Ga0207643, IMG submission 184313) | Miscanthus rhizosphere microbial communities from Kellogg Biological Station, Michigan, USA - KBS Miscanthus M6-2 (SPAdes) (version 2) | ecosystem: Host-associated > Plants > Roots >...
CCGTAGCCCGGAAACTGCGGGGCCTCGCCGTAGTAGCCATAGCCGGCAACGTTCTGTGGCTGTCCGTAATAGTGGAATCGCATGGTCCTCTCTCCTGGTTCGCCGGGTCCGGCCGGCGCCGGGTTGACGATCATCACTTCCTCGAATTCGGGTCGACGTCTCATCGACGGCCGCCCTTCGCAATCAGCCTTCGATACCGCGCGCGGTCACGCGATAGCGTCCGCCAAGAATGTGCAGTTGCCTGCCCAGCGGATCGCACGCCAGCAGCGGCATGGTTTCCATGAAGTGGACGTACGTGCGCGGCTGGCCACAGCGACCTTTGTCCGATGTGTAGATCAGCCCACGCAGGCGTCCGAGCTTCACCAGCACGTCGGGAATCTCCCGCGTGCAGCGCTGGCGCTGCAGCAACGGCGGCGCGAATGCGTGGAAGCGCTCGAAGAGCTCGCGTGCACGATCGAAGTCGTCGCAACGCGCGCGTCGTGCGTGCCGGACACGAATCACTAGATAGGCCACTGCAAGCGCCTCGAGTCATGGTGGTATCCCATCAACGCCTGCGGCGAAAACGACGCCGGGGGAACGGAGCCGTGGCGGTGGCAACCAGCGTTGCCTGCCCCGGCTGTGGCTGGGGCGTCATGGCCGCGGAAGTTGGCACCAGTCCGGGCGGACCCGGCCACGACACGCAACGCATGTAGCGGCGGCGCGGCGCAAGCCCCGTGTAAGGCATGGGCGGTTGCATCCATCCCGGCGGAAACTGACCAGGCATCTGCGGTGTAAATCCCATGCCCGGACCTGGCAGGCCGGGAAGTCCTGGAAAGCCCGGCATACCAGGCAGGCCAGGCAGGCCAGGCGGCAAACCGGGAAGTCCGGGAAGTCCCGGCGGCATCATTTGTTGCGCTCCGCCACCACCAGGCAGGAGACCTCCGATGAGTTGTCCGACACCGGGAATTGCCTTCGCGATCCCAGGCAGCACGTTCGAAATTGCGGGCAGTAGTTTGGCAGCGAGCGGCGCGAGGAACGGCAGGAAGCCGACCGGATTGCCGAAGCCGTCATACAACTCGCCCATGGTGTCGGCGGGCTCGCCGTAGTAACCGTAGCCGGTCACGTCAGGCACATCGTGCAACGCTCCTGTCAGCGTGTCTTGGACGAGCATGTCATTCCCTCCGGGTTGATCTCACAAATACGTTTCCATAGCGCGGGTGGCGCCCACCCGATCGGGCGCGGCATGGTCGCGTCGAGCGCGCACCAGCGACCGCGGACGTTCACTTCGGGATAGATGTGGCTGTACACGTGCGGCTTCGTGGGACGGAAGCCGGCGAGCACCATGCGCACCGGGTGACCGGTAGAAATCAGCAGCGCGCCGAGCAGGATCGTCATGTCGTCGCAATCCCCGGCGCAGAGCTCCAGCATGCGACGCGCGCTGTGCAGCAGCTCGACGCGAAAGATGTCGCGCGTGTACCTGACGTTGCGACGAACCCAGTCGAACAGCGCGCACACCTCGCCCCAGCGATCCTTGGGGGGTACGCGGTAGGCGCGGAAGATCTCGATCGCCTTCTGACGCACGTAGAAATCCTTCGCGCCCGAGCGGATCAGGCAGGCGATCAGTCGCGCGGTGGAAATTGTGCCGCGCGGCCCCTTGGGTACCCGCAGCACCTGGATCCGCGGCCTTACTATTCGACTGCACAGGCGGATCATTCGTATGGTTCACTGGAATGAAGTCCACGTATCACCCAGGATTTCGTCGAGCCTCACGATGAGTTTCTCGTCGAGGCCGGGCACACTGATCACCGCGTAGGCAGCGTCACGACCTTCGCCCTGCGCGACGTCGACGACGGTTCCTTGCAACAGATCATCGCCGTGCAGTTTCATGACGAGCTTCTCCGCCTCCGGGATGTAAACGTCGCGTATACGGAAGTGGACCCGTTTGTTTCGCCAGTCCATGCAAAGACCGCCGCCTTGTGCCGAATCAAGATCCGAATCGCTCACTCAGACAAAAGCACGCTTCGTGCCAACGCGCCGTGCGCGGACGTTGAACGCGCGCAAGACATTGATGGCAGAGGAGAGATCGCTCCTCGACGCCTGCGTTGCGCGTGGCGCGCGTCGTCGGGCAGTGCGCACACTCGGAAAGATGCTTCCGGAAAGACATTGCGGCCTTCGGAAGAATGGTTCCGGCCGCGGGTGCGGCCGCATGCACCCAATCTAAGGATCGATGTGAGGTGGCGCGCCGGACTCGGTTGGCTCGAGTTTTCTGAGCTTGTTGTAGACGCTGCGCGGCGTGATCCCGAGTAGTTGAGCCGCGCGCGACTGGTTCCCGTGTTCGTGCTCGAGCGCCGCGTCCAGTATCAGGCGCTCACAGGCCGAGAGCGTGCGCGCCATGCTCCAGCGATTCGCCAGAAGCACGCCCAGCACGCTCGGTTCGACGCCGGACAACTGCGACACGGGAGCCGCGCTCGCGGTGCTCTCGCTGCAAAGCTGCTCCCAGGCGAGGGGCGGCAGGTCACGCAGCCCCAGGGGCTCGTCGTCGGTCTTGTTGAGCAGGATCCAGTGGATCAGATTCTCGAGCTGGCGCGCATTGCCGGTGAGCTCGAGCCGGCTGAGTGCGGAAATGAACTCGGCGCTCGATGTCACGACTGCCCCGCCGTGCAATTTTGAGAACTTCGCGATGAAGTGTTCGGCCAGCGGGCGTATGTCCTCGCGACGCTCGCGCAGTGGCGGCAGTTGAATCGTGAGCGCGTTCAGTCGATTGTAGAGATCAGCACGAAAGGAACCGCCGCGCACGCGCGCCGCAAGGTCCGCGTTGGTCGCCGCGACCACTCGCACGTTGACCGGTGTTTCCAGGTCCTCGCCCACTCCCAGCACGCGCTGTTCCTGGAGGACGCGCAGTAGTTTGGCCTGCAAATGCTCATCGAGCTCCGCCACTTCGTCCAGAAACAGCACGCCGCCGTCGGCGCTGCGAAACCAGCCCTTGCGATCGCGTTCGGCGCCGGTGAAGGCGCCGCGGCGGTGACCAAACAATTCGCTCTCCGCGAGATCTCGCGCGACCGCGCCGCAGTTCACCGCCACAAAGGGCCTCTGGCTGCGCAGTGGGTCGAGCCGATGGATGGCATTGGCCACGAGCTCCTTGCCAGTCCCGGACTCGCCGGTGATCAACACGGGAAAGCAACTGAGCCTGGCCATGCGCATGACGGACACGAACACCGAGGTCATGGTCTTGCTGTCGCCGACGATGCCTTGCGCAAGCATTGCCGAGCGCAGTGCCCGTTTCTCGCTGGCCTTGGCGGCGTCTTCCTGCAAGCGAAGCTCCAGGGCGGCGCGCAGCGCGGTTACAAAGTCCTCGCGGGCACTGTCGAGCAAATGAGAGCAGCCGGCCAGGAAGGCGAGACACTGTTGACCCAGTGGGTGACAGCTCGCGCCATCCAGGCAACCGATGACGATGAACCCGGCAGCCTTGAGCTTGCGGATCGCATCGTAGGAAGACGCTCGGTTGGACGCGATGGATTCGATCCCGCAGATCGCGATGCCCCCGGTTTCGGTGCCGCGCGACTTGCGCGCATCGTCCGGACAATCGCACGGGTGCACGTTCGCCCCACATTGCCGGGCAACGCAGCTGATCTCGAGCGCCCGTTCGGGATTTGCATCGAGTAGCAGGAGGCATTGCTCGGCCGTGGCGGAGCGCAATCCCTGGCAACTAACAACCGCGGTCACAGCCAGACCGTTCCATCGTCTGTTGTTGATCTCTATTGAACCGGGACCGTCTTGCTGGGCTTTTGTGCGACGGCGCACCGGAGAGACGGAGACTACGCGCGGCCGCCTTGAGCGGCAACTGCCATCGGTTCATTTTGCTGCGGCACACGCTGCACCCCGCGCTATCGGTCGGGAACCATCATGGCGCATGTGCCGCGATGACTAACTACCTTCCGCGCCGCGCAAGCCTGAATCGCGGATTTGTGCAACGCGTGACGATGCATTCTATTGCGGCGCGACACCCGACGCGTGATGCGCCGCATCGATCTCCGTTTATCCCGCTGCGCCGAGACGGCGCGCGGGCTCGCCGCCAATGTCGAGAGGCGCCGAATCACCATCGACATGACGCGCTGCGAGCAGGACCGCTCGCCACGCGCAGCCGTGTGCAGCGCCTGAATCAGCTCGGAGGATGAGGAGTTCGTGGTCTCGTAGCCCGAGACGCCGGCTTCGATCCAGCCGAGAATGGATTCGCGGGTTTCGTCGACCGCCGGTGCCACGATAAGCGGCGGGTGCGCGAGCCCACGGAGCTGGCCAAGCCAGCGGCGCGCCTCCGGCGGAGAGATGTCGAGCAGCACGAGGCTCGGTTGCTCGCGTTCGACCGCGGCCAGCGCTTCTTCGCCGTGCACTGCGCCAATGACAGACATGCCGCCGTCCTGCGACAACAATCGCTGCAGGCCTTCGCGATGAAAAGGCACTTCCACGATGAGGAGAACGCGCAGCAGAAACTTCCTTGTTCGTTTTCTAGTCCCATCGGTTGTATGTCGTCAATCGGACAGCGGCAATCCCCGTGCGGCGCGCAAAATTCGCAGACTGTGAAAATGTTCCGCATGTCACACGCGTGTTACATCTGCTGCCAGCCTGAGTGATCGAAAGTTGTGCAGCAGCGCCTGAAGTCGCAGCTCAACAGTTTTTCGCGGCCACGGACCGCTTCTCCACGCGCACACCGATCACCACTAGTGCGGCGCACAGAATCGCCGCAATGATCGAGTGTCCGACGAGATCTGCTGTGCCGTGCAGCGAGATGTCAGTCAGGAATCCAATCCAGGCATAGACAAGGAACGCGCCAGCCATCAAGGCAAAGCGGCGAGGCTCGTCCCAGGTGCCGTCGCGAGTCTTCGCAACGACGAACACCGCGAACACGGCCTCGATGCCGAGCGCCAACGCCACCACGCCAGGCCAACTCATGTGCCATTCGGACTCGGCCCTGCGTCCGGCAAGCATGAATGCAGACCCCGCGAGGAAACTCACGAGAAACAGCACGGACCCGTGGGGCGCCGCTTTCGCCGGCATTGCCTTGGGTTTCGGTAGTTTGAATGCCGTGACGCACAGCCCGATGATCAATGCGCCAACCACGCCAAATTGCATCGGGGTTGCCATGAACGGCGTCTGTTTGTAGCTGAAGACCGCGATGAGCGTGCATCCCGCCAGGAAGGCCAGCGCATACAACACGCGGCCCAGGGTACCCAGCCACGGCAGATCACGCCGCGCCGGAAACGCCGACTCGACCAGCGCGATGGGCACCGTGATGCTCCACACGGCGTGGATGCTGACCACGAAGATGGCCCAGGGCAGGGCGGTACCCAGCAATGGCAGGAAGCCGAAATCCAGCAGGCGCAGGTGTAGATAGTTCGGATTGAAGAGCGACTGGGTGACGAAGCCCTCTTCGAACAATCCATACGCAGTGGCGAGCAACACGATCGCAGCCCAGCCGCCGCCCGTATGTCGCACTGTCTCGCGAATGAGGATCGCTCCCGCGCCGTACATCGCCATCATCAGCGGCAAGAGCGCAATCATCGATGCCGGCAGCGAGCCCAGCAGGTACTCGCCGATGAGCGGACTCATGAAGAGCAGGCAGGCAACCGGCAACTTCGCGGATTTCATGAGTCTGAAGTTAGTCAGCGATTCGGCACTCCACAAGTGAAAAGTGTCATGCGAGCGGCAGCGTGTCCCAAATCTGGTGCCTTGGTTTTTCACTTGCTGCTCGCCACGCCGCTGCGAGATATTGCCCGCCCGGGGAAAAGCGAACACAAGGAGTGAACATGCGCTGCACGTCCCTTTCCGTATCTCTCATATTGCTATTGGCCGGCATCGCCCAGGCGCAGACGGAGGCCACGTTCCCCGCAGGACCTTTGCCCGGCACGGTCAAACCCAAGACTTATCGGCTGTCGCTGACTGTCGATCCCGCCCAGAAGGAATTCTCCGGGCACACGGAGATCGATGCAGTTCTGACGCAGCCTGCGCGCAGTATCTTCCTGCACGGCAGCGAACTGCGAGTCAGTGCTGCGAATGTGCAGTCGAAACTCGGAACCATCGCGGCTAACTATACGGAGCTGCAGAACTCGGGAGTGGCGCGGCTCGATTTCGCCAAAGAGCTCCCGGCGGGAGACATCACGCTCACATTCGACTACAAGGCGAACTTTCGCACCGGCGCAGAAGGTCTCTTCCATGCGGAAGTGGGAGGCCGGTGGTATGCGTGGACCCAGATGGAGCCCATCGACGCAAGGCGCATGTTTCCGGGCTTCGACGAACCTGGCTTCAAGACACCATTCACCGTCATGGTCACGGCGCCCAGAGACCTGAAGGTCTTCGCGAACGCGCCGCTCGTCGAAGCGACGCCGGCGGGCGCCATGACCACGCATCGATTCGCCACGACGGAACCGCTGCCTACCTACCTGGTGGCGCTCGGCGTCGGTGCGTTCGATGTCGTCGAAACGAGCGCTCCGGCGAATTCGATACGCAAGCAGCCCCTTGCCATGCGCATCATCGCGACCAGCGGCCAGGCCGCGCGCATGCAGTTCGCGGCGCGTGAAGCGCCGAAGCTCGTGGAGCTGACGGAGAAGTATGTAGGCATTCCATACCCCTACGCGAAGCTCGATCTGCTGGCTTCTCCGCTGCTCGGCGGCGCCATGGAGAATGCTGGCCTCATGATCTTCGACGACACGCTGCTGCTGCTCGAAGACGACGCGCCGTTCCGCCAGCTACGTGGGTTTGCGGAAGTCACGGCGCATGAGATCGCGCATCAGTGGTTCGGAGACCTGGTCACGCCGGCGTGGTGGACGGATATCTGGCTCAATGAGAGCTTCGCCGAGTGGTTAGGCAAGAAGATCGGCGATCAGTGGCGGCCCGATCTCGGCATCGCCACCAGCGGTATCGAGGATGCATTCGCCGGCATGGAAGCCGACTCGCTCGGCGGCGGGCGTCCGATCCGTCAGGAGATCACCGAGAACCGCCAGATCGTCAGCGCTTTCGACAGCATCACGTACCAGAAGGGCGGGCAGGTGCTGTCGATGTTCGAGACCTTCCTCGGCGCCGGCCAGTTCGCCAAGGGCGTCAATCTGCACCTGCAACGTTACCGGCATGGTAACGCGACCGCGGAAGACTTCTTCCGCTCGCTGGCCGAAGCGGCGGGAAATTCCGGGGTCGTTGACGCGCTGCGTACGTTCACGGATCAGACCGGCGTGCCCATCGTGACCGTCACCGAGAACGCGCGCGACATCTCCCTGTCCCAGACGCGTTATCGGCCACTCGGAGTAGCCCCGCCCGCCAAGGCGCAGATCTGGCAGATTCCGATGTGTCTCGCGCGCGGCGCCAGCCCCGTCTGCAGTTTGCTGCAAGGCGCAGCCGCGACGATCCCGGCGTTCGCGGGCAAAAGGGCTCTCATGCCGAACGCGGGCGGCGCGGGTTATTACCGATTCCGATTGAGCGACACCGGGTGGGATCGGCTGATCGCCGAAGCCGGCGTATTGCCCGGCCGCGAGGCGCTCGCGTTCGCGGATAGTTTGTGGGCGGATTTCGCCGCAGGGACGGGCTCTTTTCAACGCGTCATCGCGGCCGCGCGCGAGCTCAGCGTGAATCCCGAACGCCTGGCGGTGATCGAGCTTTCGTATCGTCTCGCGGATCTTGCGAAGACAACGCTCACGGCAGATCAGCAGCCGCAGTACTGGAAGCTGATGCGCTCCATCTACTCGCCAAGACTGGCGGTGCTGGGATTCGACCCGAGGGTGGGGGCGCACTCGCGGGAGTCCTCGCATTCGCAGGCAATGCGCCAGTCGCTGGTGCCACTGGTGGCAATCGAGGGCCGGGACCCGAAATTGCGCGAACAGCTGGAGTCTGCGGCTGTCGCCTACCTTGGCGGCGACACGCAGGTGCTCGACCCGGCTTTTCGCGCCACGGCGCTGAAGGTTGCCGTGCAGGAACAAGGCGCGCCTTTCATGAAGCGCCTCCAGGAAGCCATGCTGAAATCAACGGACTCGCTGTTCCGTTTTGATGGCGCCTTCGCAATCGGCGGAGCGGACACTCCGGAGCTTGCGCAGGAAGCGATCCGCATCGCGTTCTCTCCCGGCATGCAATCGATGGAAAGCGTGCGCATCTTTCTCGCACTTTCCGCGCAGCCAAAAGCACGCGAGGCGCTGGCTGCGGAGGCGGATCGCAACTTCAAGCGGCTGATGGAGGCTTTTCCCGGGTTCGCACGCCCGAACATCGTCGGGATGTTTGGTGGGTACTGCACAACCAGCGACATCGCGCGCGTCGAACGATGGATTCAGCCGAACCTCGCGCAACTGGGCGGCGGTGAGCTCGAGCTCGCGCAGACCAAGGAGCGCATCGCCCTGTGCGCTGCGCTGAAATCAGCCAAGCAGGAGGAAATCGCGCGCGCGCTCGCGAACTGAACAGCGTCAGCAGACCGCGCTCTAGTCACTTCCCAGCGCAACGAACCGCCCGGCAAGCGGCGCCGTGCCGGGCATCTTGTACAAGAACGGTACATATCTTGTACAAGAATAGTTCCGAAAATTACCCGAAATAAACCAGAAGAATCATCTGGTGTACAAGAGTTGTATCAGTTACTCTCCGGCGCATGCCTCGCCCGAAATCCCGCCCCTTCGCCGAATCCGGCGATTTTTTCCCGATCCGCACGGTGTCGCATCTCACCGGCGTCAACTCGGTCACGTTGCGCGCCTGGGAGCGGCGGCATGGGCTCATCAAGCCGCAGCGCACGCTTGGCGGCCACCGTCTCTACGGCCCGGCCCAGATCGAAGTCATACATCGAATACTCGGTCTGCTCGAGAAGGGTTTGCCTATCAGCCAGGTCGAGCGCGCGCTTGCAGCGCCCGGCGCCCAACGCGGGAAGTTGGAGCAGGGTCCCTGGAACGCGTACCGCGATCGCATCGTTAGCGCGGTCGCGCGCTACGACGATGACGAGCTCGAAGAGGTCTATTCGCAGGCGTTGAGCCTGTACCCAATCGAGACGGTGACCGACGACTTGTTGCTGCCCGTCCTGCAGGAACTGGGACGTCGCTGGAAGTCAGGTGAGGGCAGCATCGCCGAGGAACACTTCTTCTCTATCTATGTGCGCAACAAGCTCGGCGCGCGCCTCCATCACCGCACGCGCACGCGCACGGGTCCGCGCATCCTCGCGGCCTGCCTGCCCGATGAACAACACGAACTGGGCCTGCTGATTTTCTCGCTGGCCGCGCACGAGCGTGGATTGCGTGTCGTGATGCTCGCCGCGCAGACGCCGCTCGAAGAGCTGGCGCTCGCGGCGCGTCGCGCGCGGTGCAATGCCATCGTGTTGTCTTCCACGCTTACGCCTCCGGAGGGCGTCATCGCCGCGAGACTTCCGGCGATGGTCAAGGCCGCTGGCGTGCCGGTGTTCGTCGGCGGCCTCGCGTCGCTGCGCGAACGGGATGGAATCGTCGCGGCGGGAGCCGAGGTGTTGGGGACGGACATTCCAGCCGGAGTCGAGCGCATCCGCTCGGCTCTTGGGCACGTAGCCCCCCTTTGACACGTCCTCCCATCAGATAACGAGCGAACCGCCATGAGTTTTGCCACCCGGCAGGCCATCAACTGGACCGAACAGGGTCTCGTGCCCGACAGCGTCATACGCGGCGGCATCCGGCGGCTGTTGCGCGCCCGGCTCGCGCACCTGCGCGCTGACGACATCGAGTTGGCTGCGGAGACGACCGCTCGTTTCATCGCGGACATGAACTCGGCGCCGATTGCGCCGCTGCCTCACAAGGCGAACGAGCAGCACTACGAGCTGCCACCGGAGTTCTTCGCGCACACGCTCGGGCCGAATCGCAAGTACAGCTGCTGCGATTGGGCCGGGGATGCGATGGACCTCGGTGGCGCCGAAAGCGAAGCACTCGCAAACACCGCGAAACGCGCGCAGCTCGCCGACGGGCAACAGATCCTGGAGCTCGGTTGCGGTTGGGGCTCGCTGACGCTGCACATGGCGCAGCGCTTTCCTCGCGCAGCGATCGTCGCCGTGTCGAATTCAGGCCCGCAGCGCGAGTACATCACGCGGGAGGCGAAGCGTCGCGGCCTCGAAAACATCGAGGTGATCACCTGCGATATGAACACCTTCGCGACCGCGCGGCGCTTCGATCGCGTCGTCTCGGTCGAAATGTTCGAGCACATGCGCAACTACTCGCGACTGTTTGAAAGCATCCGCGACTGGCTCGTTCCCGATGGGAAGTTCTTCATGCACATCTTCGTGCATCGCTCGGTGCCGTATGCATTCGAAGAGCGGGACGAGGACGACTGGATGAGCAAGTATTTCTTCTCGGGCGGCATGATGCCGAGCGCCGCACTGCCGCTGCATTTTCAGGACCACCTGCGCCTCGAGCGCCACTGGAACTTGAGCGGGAGGCACTACGAAAAGACCGCGAACGCCTGGCTTGCGAATCTCGACAGGAATCGGACGCAGGTGCTGCCCATCCTCGCCGCGACTTATGGGCAGGAGAACGCCGGCCTCTGGCTGCAGCGCTGGCGCATCTTCTTCATGGCCTGCGCAGAGCTATGGGGCTTCGGTGACGGGCAAGAATGGTTCGTCAGCCACTATCTGTTCCAGCCGCGGCCCGCGTGAAGACCTGAGATGTTCCGGCTACTCAATTTTGTGGCGTATCAGCTTGCGTGGTTTGCGTGCGTGCTGGGCGCAGCGCATCACCTGGCGTCGGCCGGCGCGGCGTTTGCGATCGCGGTCACCGCCGTGCACCTCGCGCTGCGCCGCGAGGCGTCCGAGCTGCGACTGGTAGCCTGTGCAGCCGCAATCGGATTCCTGGTAGATAGCGCGCTGGTTCGTGCGCACTTCGTGGAATTTTCTTCCACGAGCTTGGATGGCTGGGCTCCGTTCTGGATGGTGAGCCTGTGGATGGCGTTCGCAACCACGTTGAATCACTCGCTGCGCTGGCTCACGAGCCGGCCGTGGGTCGCGACGCTTTCCGGCGCGATCGGCGGGCCGCTCGCATATCTCGCGGGTGCGAAGCTCGGCGCAATGACGCTCGCGAGTCCTGTGCCCGCGATGCTTCTCATCGCGGGACTCTGGGCCGTCGCGATGGGAATCCTCTCCTTGCTGACGCTCGTTCGCACTGGCGCCGCCGAGCGGCGGGTGCCCGCATGAAACTCTCCCGCACTCCGCGTCGCGGCCTGCTGGGCCTTGTGACGGCGTGCGTCGCGCTCGGCGTCTCGGCGTCCGATGATTCGCTGCAGGAATGGCGTTTCGCGGTCTCGCTCGATGGCAAGCCGATCGGCGAGCACCGCTTCGTACTTCAGCAGCGCGCCGAACTGCGGGAGCTTACGAGCGAGGCGAAGTTCCGTGTGCGTTTCCTGTTCATCAACGCGTATCACTACGAGCACAGCGCACGCGAGCTGTGGCGCGGCGATTGCCTCGAGCGCCTCGTCGCGCGCACCGACGACAACGGAAACGAGACCGTCGTATCCGGTGAGCAAGAGGGAGGCGGATTTCGCGTGACCACGGACGGGAACGCCGCCGGCGTCGAGTCCTGTGTGCAGACCTTTGCGTACTGGAATCCGAGAATTTTGGACGCAACGCATCTGCTCAATCCGCAGACGGGCGAATATCTGCCGGTGAAGGTTCTCGACCTGGGGCGCGCGGCGGTCGGCAGCCGCAAGGACGCGCAGCACTACCGCTTGTTAGGTGACGCCGGCGGCAAACCGCTGCACATCGACCTCTGGTACTCCACGGCGCACGAGTGGCTTGCGCTCGAATCGCTCACGCCAGACGGTCGCCGTCTGCGCTACTCGCGGGAGTAGCGACATGCACCTGCGAATCCCTCTCGTCGTCACCCTGGGAATGCTCACGATGCTTGTCGGCTGCAAATCTTCGCGCCCGCCCATCACCACCGCACCGAAGGTCGAGCTCGCGCGCTTCATGGGTCCCTGGTACGTGATTGGAAACATCCCGACTTCCATAGAGCGCGAGGCGTTCAATCCTGTCGAGGATTACAAGCTCGACGCCGATGGCACCATCGCGACTACGTTTTCCTTCCGCGAGGGCAGCCTCGACGGCCCGCTGAAGACCTACTGCCCACGAGGCTTCGTGCTCGATACGCGCTCCAACGCGGTGTGGGGCATGCGCTTCGTCTGGCCGATCAAGGCTGACTACCGGATCGTGTACGTGAGCGAGAACTACGAGCACACCATCGTGGGCCGCGAGAAGCGCGACTACCTGTGGATCATGGCGCGCACGCCGCAGATAGCCGATGCCGACTACGAAGCGATGCTCGCGATCGCGAAACGCGAGGGATACGACCTCAGCAGGGTTCGGCGCGTTCCGCAGCACTGGCCGGAAAGCTCGCCGCGGCCGGGCGGGGAGTGCTCATGAAGATTGCGATCGTCGGCAGCGGCATTGCGGGAAACGTCGCCGCCTATCACCTCCACCGCGAGCACGACATCACTGTATTCGAGGCAGCGGAACACGTGGGTGGTCACACGCACACGCACGACATCGAACACGAAGGCCGGCGCGTCACCGTCGATACCGGATTCATCGTGTGCAACGATCGCACGTACCCGAACTTCCTGGGGCTGCTCGGCGAGCTCGGCGTCGAAGTGCAAGCGAGCGAGATGAGCTTCTCCGTGCAAAGCACGGATGGCCTCGAGTACAACGGCACCACGCTCAACAGCCTGTTTGCGCAGCGGCGCAACCTGGTGCGGCCCGCCTTCTGGCGCATGATCCGCGACATCCTGCGCTTCAACCGCGAGGCACCGCGGCTGCTCGAACGGCCCGACGATCCAATTTCGATCGGCGCCTATCTACAGCAGAACGACTATTCGCCGCAGTTCGTTGACCACTACATCCTGCCAATGGGTGCGGCCATCTGGAGCGCCGGGACCACCACGCTGCGCAGTTTCCCCGCGACGTATTTCGTGCGCTTCTTCCACAACCACGGAATGCTCTCGGTCGACGACCGGCCGCAGTGGCTGTCGATTCGCGGCGGTTCCGCGCGCTACGTCGAGCGCCTCACGGCTCCGTTTCGTGAGCGGATCCGGCTGCGCACGCCGGTGGACTGCGTGCGGCGGATTGCGGGGGGCGCGGTCGTCAAGGCTGCCGGTTGCGAGTCGGAGCGATTCGACTGCGTCTTCTTCGCCTGTCACAGCGACCAGGCATTGCGTCTTCTGGCCGACGCGACCAACACGGAACGCGAGGTTCTGGGCGCCTTCCGCTACCAACGCAACGACGTACTCCTGCACACGGACACCCGCGTGTTGCCGCGCCGCAAGCTGGCCTGGGCCGCATGGAACTACCACATGCTCGATGCGCGCACGGAACGGGTTGCTGTCACTTACAACATGAATCTCCTGCAGCGCCTCGGAACGAACACACCGCTGCTGGTGTCGCTCAACATGAACGATCGCGTCGATCCGGCGCGCGTCCTGAGGCGGCTCGCCTACGAGCATCCGGTGTTCACCCCCGCGGCGGTAGCCGCCCAGTCGCGCCAGGCCGACATCAACGGCGCTTATCGCGCGTATTTCTGTGGCGCCTACTGGCGCTTTGGTTTTCACGAAGACGGCGTGGTGAGCGCACTCGCGGCGCTCGATCACTTTCGACACATCGAACATGAACAGCGCGCTCTACATCGGACGGCTTAGACACCGTCGCTTCGCGCCTCGCGCGCATCAGTTCAGCTACCGGCTGTTCATGATGTACGTCGACCTCGCTGAGCTCGACCGGGTACTCCGCGGCCGCTGGCTGTGGTCTACGAAGCGTCCCGCGCTCGCCTGGCTGCGGCGCGCGGACTACATCGGCGATCCCTCGCAGTCCATCGATGCCGTGGTACGCGATCGCATCGCCGCGCGCACGGGAAAGCGCCCCGCGGGACCGATTCGCATGCTTACCCACTTGCGGCATTTCGGCATCGGATTCAACCCGGTCACCTTCTATTACTGCTTCGACGCCGGGGACACGCGCGTCGAATCCATCGTCGCCGAGATCACCAACACTCCCTGGAACGAGCGTCATGCATACGTGCTCACCGACGCGACACCCGAGCCCGGTTCGCGCGCGCCGCGCTACCGGTTCGCCAAGGAGTTCCACGTGTCGCCGTTCATGCCCATGGAGGCGAACTACGACTGGAGTTTCGGTGCGCCCGGCAAGCGCCTCGCCGTGAACATGCAGAACTACATCGGCGGTGAGCGCGTGTTCGACGCCACGCTCGATCTGGCGCGGCGCGAGATCACGGGTCCTGCGCTCGCGCAGGCGCTGCTGGCGTTTCCGTTCATGACAGCGAGCGTGATCGCCGGCATCTACACACACGCGTTCAGGCTGTGGTGGAAGCGCATTCCTTTCCATGCCCATCCCTCGAAGGTGCCCGAACATGTCGATGATGTCGCCTAGCAATCCTGACGCCGCGGCCGGGCTGCCATCCCTGCGCGCGACGCGCGCGAGCCTGCTCGATGCAATCGCGAGGCATGCCGTGTTTGCCAAGCTCAAAGCGTTGCGAGGCGGTTGCCTCGTGCTCGCCGAGGGCGCGGAACGGCATCAATTCGGCAAGCCAGGCGCGGCACTGCCGGAACCGATCGTGATTCATGTGCACGACTCACGGCTTTACGCCGACCTGGCACTCGGCGGATCGATCGGCGCGGGCGAGTCATACATGCGCGGGTACTGGACGACGTCGCAGCTCGTCGATGTCGTGCGGCTGTTCGTGCTCAACATGGACGCGCTCGACGGGTTGGAGGGCGGGTTTGCGTGGCTGTCGGCGCCGCTGCGAAAGATCGTGCACGCATTCCGCCGCAACAGCCGCGCCGGCGCGCGCCGCAACATCGCCGCGCACTACGACCTCGGCAACGATTTCTTCCGGCTGTTCCTCGACGAGACGATGATGTATTCGGCTGCGACGTTCGAGCATCCGCGGCAGTCGCTGTACGATGCCCAGGTCGCGCGGCTCGATCTCATCTGCCAAAAGCTCGAGCTCAAGCCGACGGACCATCTGCTTGAAATCGGCAGCGGGTGGGGTGGCTTGGCGCTGCACGCTGCACAGCGCTTCGGCTGCCGCGTCACGACCACCACGATCTCGCGCGAGCAATGGCGCCTGACGCGCGATCGGGTCGCAGCCGCGATTCTCGGCGACCGCGTCGATGTCCTGTGCATGGACTACCGGGATCTCACCGGCACCTACGACAAGATCGTTTCCATCGAGATGATCGAGGCGATTGGGCACCAGTACTACGACACATACTTCGCCAAATGCAGCGAGCTGCTCGCGCCCCACGGCGCGATGTTGCTGCAGGCCATCACGATCGCCGACCAGCGTTATGAACGCGCGCGGCGCTCGGTGGATTTCATCCAGCGCTACATCTTCCCGGGCAGCTGCATTCCGTCGGTTGCCGCGCTGAGTTCGTCCATCGCGCGCGCCAGCGATCTGCGGCTGTTCCACCTCGACGACATCGGCCCGCACTACGCGACCACGCTCGCGCACTGGCGGCAGAACCTGCGCGCGAATCTCGCGAGGGTCCGCAGCCTCGGGTACGGCGAGGAATTCATCCGCATGTGGGAGTACTACTTCTGCTACTGCGAAGGCGGTTTCATGGAGCGCGTGATCGGCGACGTGCAGATGCTGCTGGTAAAACCCGGCAACCGCCGCATGCCGGTCTGAAGTCCGCATGTTCGACCTTGCAAGTGGCCTCATCGCGCTCGGTGCCATCAGCGGATTGGCCGTTGCAGCCTGGCTCGTGAGCGTGAAGAAACGCGATGTCAGCATCATCGACGGCCTGTGGCCGATCTTTATCTGGGTAGGGGGTCTCGTCTACGCGTGGACCGCGCCGCTGATGCCACGTGGCTGGGTGGCCATGACACTGCTCACGATCTGGGCCGTGCGTCTCTGCCTCCACATCACCGTGCGCAATCACGGCGAGCCGGAAGATCGTCGCTACCAGAAGATCCGCGCAAGCAACCAGCCCGGCTTCGAGTGGAAGAGTCTCTATCTCGTGTTCCTGCTTCAGGCGGTCCTCGCGTGGATAGTCGCTCTGCCATTGATGGCCACACGCAGCGCATCCGGTTTCGGCCTGCTGGACATTGCCGCGATCGGCTTGATCGGCTTCGGCATCGTGTTCGAGGCGCTCGCCGACTGGCAGCTGGTGAGTTTCAAGGCCCGGCCTGGCACGGGCGGGCGTGTTCTCGACACGGGACTGTGGCGTTATTCGCGCCATCCTAACTATTTCGGCGAGTGTTGCGCGTGGTGGGGCTTCGGCCTGCTCGGCTTCGCCGCCGGTGCATGGTGGAGTCTTGCGAGCCCGATACTCATGACGGTGCTGCTGCTCAAGGTATCGGGCGTCGCCCTGCTCGAAGTCGACATCGGCGAGCGCCGGCCTGGGTACGCACGCTACATACGTGAGACCAGTGCGTTCGTGCCACGGAAGCCGAAACGAACGCACGCGACCGCCTGATCCACGAGCATCGCCGCGATCGCGACGCAACGGCCGAAATGGCTCTGCCTACTTCCGCGTCTGCAGGTACTCCCGCCATCCGCCCAGTGCGCTGATGTCGGTGGCGTTGGCAACGCCGAGTGATTCGCACAGGAAGCCAGAAACGCTGTTGCCGTCCTCGAGTTTCACCTTGCCGATGCCGAGCGGCGCCGGGATTCCCGCGACGAACGACCCGAAGTGTTCCACCGGCATGCGCCATACCTCGACGTCGATGGCGACGCCGCCATCGCTCACCTGCACCAGCCCTGGACGGAACGGTGGGCCGCCGGGCAGGGCGTAAAAGCGGTAGATAGGCGCGGTGCGCGTGGTGCTGATCTGCCAAGCGCCGCGCTCGAGCAATTGCTTGTTGAGTGGCAGCCCGGACATGTGAGCGCCGCAGACCATGACGTCGACGAGGTCGGCGCCTGCCGCCGTCGCACTTTCCGCCTCCGGCATCGGCAGCGAGGTAGCTCCGAGCGTCGATACGCCTGCGCGCTGCAGCCGTCCCGCGAGTGCCAGCAAGTCGGCGTCGCTCCATGCGGGGGCGATAAGAGATACGCCAAAAGGCAATCGTGCCGGGGTAAAGCCCGCAGGAACCGCGACGGCCGCGAGATCCATGAGATTGACGAAATTGGTGTAGCGACCCAGTGTGCTGTTCAGGCGCATCGGGTTGGCCTGCTCGTCGTCAATTCGGTAGTGAGTGCCCGCGGTCGGCAGCAGCAGCAGTTGTGCGGTCTCCCAAATGGGTTGCGCCCGCCGGGTGAGATCCTTCAGACGATACTGCGCACGGAACGCATCGATCGCCTTGGGATTGGCGCCACCAGAGATGATCTGGCGAGTAACGTCGAGCATCGCTTCCGGCCGCGCGGCCAGCAGCGACTCGGTGGCGAGGTATCGTTCGGCCACCCACGGCCCCTCGTACAGCAGGCGCGCAGCTTCCAGAAGCGGTTCGATGTCGACTTCCAACGCTTCGCCGCCGAGTTCGCGCAGGCGCTGCACGCTGGCATCGAACAACTCCTTATAAGATGGGTTGCTGAAGAATTCGGGTTGCGGCGCGCGCGGCACGCCAAAGCGGAACTTCGCACCTCGGCCCCAGCCGCGCCGCGCCGGAAGTTGCGCGGTGCGCG
>Ga0207643_10000934_pt1 | contig 17531 bp, 7 predicted proteins | sample KBSMisM62_FD_184313 | JGI IMG/M metagenome (GOLD analysis project Ga0207643, IMG submission 184313) | Miscanthus rhizosphere microbial communities from Kellogg Biological Station, Michigan, USA - KBS Miscanthus M6-2 (SPAdes) (version 2) | ecosystem: Host-associated > Plants > Roots > Rhizosphere...
GAGGCCCAGGGCCCCGGCGCTGCGCAGCTGCCGCTTGTCCATTCCGGCGCCGAAGTTCGACTCGAGCCTGGCGACCGCGGCCAGCGCCCAGACGCCGCGGCGGCCGAGGTCGTAGCGGGCGGAGGCGTCCTCGAAGGAACTCAGGTAGTCGGCCGGCACGTCCTTGCGCCAGGCCGGCGCCGGATCGCAGCTGAGGACCTGCTGCTGGGGCTTCAGCGAGGCGGCCGTGATCGCCGAACCGCCCACTTCCGGGGCGTAGCAGGCGGCGTTGGCGAGAACCTCGGCGACGTACCAATCGGCATGGTTGTAGGCGAAGATCGCGCCGTAGGTGTCCTGCGGCATCCCGTTCGCGCTCAGGTAGGCGGCGGCGGCGAAGATCGCGTCTTCGGGGTTGAACGGGTCTGCGACCCCGTCGCCGTTGGCGTCGACGCCGTAGCCGGACCACGTTTCGGGCATGAACTGCATCCAGCCGACGGCGCCGGCGGAGGAGACGTTGAGGTTGGCGCCGAACGCGGTCTCGACCTCGTTGATCCCCGCCAGCACCGACGGTCCCTGGGGACCGAGGGCGTAGGCGTCGGCGGCACGCTGATAGATCGGGACCAGCACCGACGGCACGCCGACGTCCGCACAGGTCGAGGACGGGATCGACGGGATCGGGAAGGTCTGAGACCTCGGACGAAGCGTCCGTGTCGATGGATCGCTCGGGTTCGGGAGCGAACTTGCTGCGCCTCCGCTTCTTGATGCAGAAGCTGCGCGCGATCGAATAGAGCCAGGTCGACAGCGAGGAGGCGCCCCGGAAGTCCCGCACGTTGCGCGCCATCGCGAGCAGCGTGTCCTGGAGGACGTCCTGCGCGTCCTCCGGATCCCGGCACATCTTCATTCCAAAGCGGTACACCTGCTCCTGATGCCGTTCGAGCAGCGTCTCGAGCGATTTCGCGTCGCCTCTTCGGGCGGCTTCGAGCAACCCGGCGTCGGAGCGTTCTTCCATCCCGCCTCGATGCTATCGAAGACGCGGATGAGGAGCCGGCGCGCGGGCTAGAATGGGAGATTCGATGTCGAGCCTGCCGGTTCCCCTGAGTCGATTCGCGTTCTCCTCTCCGCCGCCGAAGGTCCGCCTCGTGCACGCCTTCGACCGGCCCTACGAGAACGTCGTGGCCACGGCGCGCACCTGCTACTCGGCGAAAGGCATCGTCACCGAAGACCAGGCCTCGGCGAAGCCCGACCGGCGCGACGCGATCGCGAAGTCGATCTACGAGGCGGGCCACCACACGACGTTCCAGCACGCGCACTTCCAGTTCTCGCTCGAGAACGTCTCGCGGCAGTTCCTCTGGACGTTTCTGCACTCGCATCCCTTCTACAACTCGGAGCAGGTCTCCCAGCGCTACGTCGAGATGAAGAAGGGCAACTACGCCGTGCCCCCGATGGGCGCGCCCGAGCGCGAGATCTACGAGCGCACCGCGCGCCGCCAGCAGGATGCCTACACGCGCCTCGGCGAGCTGCTCACGCCGATCGCGGCGGAGCGATATTTCGGCCTCTTTCCGGGCCGGACGCGGGGGGACGGGCGGGAGCGCTTCGCGGGCTCGGTCAAGAAGCGGGCCCAGGAGATCGCGCGCTACGTCCTGCCGGTCGCGACGTTCTCGTACCTGTACCACACGGTCTCCGGCGTGACGCTCTTCCGGTACTGGCGCCTCTGCGAAACGATGGACGCGCCTGCCGAGCAACGCGAGGTCGTCGGCCAGATGGTGGCCGAGGTCCTCCGCCACGATCCGCTCTACGCGACGGTCCTGCAGGACCCGCTTCCGCTGGAGGAGACGCCGGAGTACGCGGCATTCCGGGCGCTGCCCCCGGTTCGCGGCACCTCCCGCGAGTTCCGGAGGGAGTTCGACGAAGAGCTCGGAGGCCGCGTCTCGCGCCTGGTCGACTGGAAGGCCAACAACGAAGAGATCCTGGCCTCCTCCGTGCGCGAGGTCCTCGGAGTCCCGCGCGCCGCGCTCTCGGACGACGAAGCCATCCGCATGGTCCTCGACCCTTCGAAGAACCGCATCCTCGGTGAGACGCTGACGCTGACGACGCACGACAAGCTCTCGCGAGCGCTCTTCCATCCGAACTACACGTTCCGCAAGAAGCTCTCGCATACGGCCGACAGCCAGGACCAGCGCCACCGCATGACGCCGGCCTCGCGGCCGACACTCCCCGCGTACCTGTCGGAGGATCCGGACTACGTCGTCCCCATGCTCGTCGGGGACGCGCCCGAAGCCGCGGATCTTTACCGGGAGACGATGGAGGAGACCTGGCAGGCGATCGGCGAGCTGCGTTCCCGCGGCGTCGCCGACGAGTTCGCGGCATATCTCCTGCCGAACGCCGTCGCGATCCGCTTCACCGAGTCGGCGGATCTGCTCAACCTGCACCACAAGTTCGCCATGCGCCTCTGCTACAACGCGCAGGAAGAAATCTGGCGCGCGTCTCTCGACGAGGCGCTGCAGATCCGGGAAGTCAACCCGCGGATCGGCCCCTGGCTGCTTCCGCCCTGCACCCTCCGGCATTTCGCCGAAGTCCGCCCCGTCTGTCCGGAGGGCGAGCGATTCTGCGGCGTCGTCGTCTGGAAACAGGACCAGAGCGAATACACTAGAGTGCTGTAAACCCGGCGTTTCCCGGTTCATCACAATCGACGGAGGGTGGGCATGTGCTCCAGGGCGAGGACAGGCTCCGGTTTGCTGGGCGTGGTGTTTCTGGCGTTGCTCGCTCCGGGAGCGGCCGGCGCGCAGACGGCGGTGCCGCGGTGGCGGCAGTCGTACCAGCCCACGGGAGTCGGGACGACGGACGCGACCATCATCGCGGCGCGCGAGCTCGTGGACGGAACGCGGCTCGCCGTGTCGGACCAGCTTGTGGCTTTCCACTTCGACGCGGACGGCAACCCGCTCGCATCCGTCCAGCTCCCGAAGCCGCGGGACGCGGAAAAGAACGGGAAGCGCGGACCCCGGCCGGCGGCGGCGCCCGGAGCGACGGCGACGAATCGCCCGGAGGGCAACTACGATCTGGGCGCCTTTGCCGCGATCGACCCCTTCGGCGGCGTGGTCCTCACGCGCCCGTCGCGGCTGCTCTACTACCAGAGCTCCGACATCGAGACGATGAAGTACGACGGGTTGACCGGCCAGCCCCTCTGGACGAAACCGGCGATCACGGACCTCGTCGGTCTGAACGGCGACGAGTTTCCGGCCGGCGTGTTTGTCGACGCCCGCGGCGACGTGTACGTCATGGGCTTCTCGGAGTCGGGCTTCTACACGCACCTGACCTTCAAATACCGCGGCGACACGGGAGAGCCCGTGTGGGGACCGACGATGATCGCGGGGGTCCAGGCTCCGGGTGCGGCTGCGATCGACGAGAACTACAGCTCGATCCTTCTCACCTTCGCGAAGCCGTCCTCGGGGTCCGAAAACCGGTCTCGCATCGCCACATACCGCCTGTCGACGACCAGCGGCGCGATTCTCACTGGTCCCTCGGTGGTCGACGGAGAGGGCTCCGAGTATCCGACCGTCTGCGTCACGGCTCCCGGCGGTAGCTTCTTCGTCGCCGGCGAGTCGGACGACCAGTTCACGGTGCGCCGCTACGACTCCTCCGGCGCCGTTCTCTGGACCTCCCGGTTCGATCCGCTGCCCGGCAACGGGGAGTCGGAGGCGACGTCGCTCGCTGTCGACGCGGCGGGCGACGTCCTCGTAACCGGCATGGCCGGCCCGCGCTACGCCACTTACAAGCTGTCGGGCCAATCCGGAGGAGCCCTCTGGGGGCCGGCGCTCGCCGACTCGGGAAGCCAGCCGCAGCCGCCCGAGATCGACGTCTTCGGTAACGGCGACGCGCTCGTGGCCACGAGCCGTGTGACCGGCTTGAACTCCTACTTCCAGTTCACGCGGTATCGCCGTGCCGACGGGCACCCCGTGTTCGGACCGACGCCGGTCGGCGAGGGATCGGTGACGACCTATCTCACCCGCCGGCCATTCTTCATCACGTCCAACGGCCGGATCTTTGCGGTCGCCTCCTTCCAGGACGGCCCTCCGTTTTCGCGTGCCTTCGAGGTCGACGGGCTGAGCGGCGCGATGGTGTGGGGCCCGGAGCCCCTCACGCTGCCCTTGCAGGGTCTCGGCTACCTCTCGGACCTCGGCGGCGGACCCGACGGATCGGTCGCCGCCACCGGCTACGACGCCTCGAACGGCGCGACGCTGACGTTCAAGTACGACCGGGCGACGGGAAACGCGATCTGGGGACCGGTCTCCTACACCGGCGCCGAATATTCATTCCCTTACCAGACCCTCGCCGACGGAGCCGGCAACGTGTTCGTCGTCGGCTCCACGGACGAGCTGCCGGGCGGCGCCTTCGTCATCAAGTACGCGTCGGCGAACGGCGCCGTCGTCTGGGGCCCGACGATCCTCCAGAACGTCAATCCGCTGCGCATGGTGATCGACGATGCGGGCAACGCGCTCGTGACGGGCTGGGCCTACAACGCATCGTTCACGTATGTCGCGCGGACCGCCCGCATCTCCGGCAGCGACGGCGCGATCGACTGGGACGTCACCTACGACACGGCGCAGCAGGGAGACATCGCCCGCGCGCTCGCCGTGGACGGGGACGGCAACGCGATCCTCGTCGGCGATACGACCGACAGCAACTACGTCTACTCCTGGTTTGCCGTGAAGTACGCGGCCGCCGACGGGTCCGTGATGTGGGGTCCCTGGAGCGGTCCTCCGGGCCACCCTCTGGCCGTCGCCGTGAATGGAGGGGGCGACGTCTTCGTCACCGGCGACGGAGCATTTCCCACCCCGAAAATGACGACGTACAAGCTGGAGGGCGCCGACGGGTCGGTGGCCTGGGGTCCCGCGCTCGTCCAGGGCTCGGGAAACTACTTCGACCAGGGCGAAGCGCTCGCCGTGGACGAGGCCGGCGATGTGTTCGTCGGAGGCGTCGTCTACAACCTCGGCACCTCTTACGACATGGCGACCGTGAAGTACCGCGGGTCCGACGGCGCGGTGCTCTGGGGCCCGGTCCTCTTCGACGGCGACGCCCACGAAAGCGACTACGTCTATACGCTCGGATTGGGCATCGACACAGCCGGCAACGTGGTCGTGGGCGGGACCTCGGATCGCGGCTCGTCGGGAGACGCCGTCCTCCTGAAATACGAGGCCGCTACGGGAAGCACCCTGTGGGGTCCGGTCTACGCGGGCGGATCCGGATACGACCAGCTGTACGGCTTCAGCGCCTTCGCAAACTCCGTCGCCATCGGACTGCTGAACTATCGCGAGATCCTGTCGCTCGGCTACGACGAGTCCTTCGGCATGACGTCGCTCGAGGGCGAGTTACCGCCGGCTTCGTGCGGCGGCTTCATGACCCACGGCTTCGGCGCCGCGAACGGAGTCCTCCCTTACCAGTGGAGCATTTCCTCCGGCGCGCTTCCTCCCGGAGTGACGCTCTCACCGACGGGCATCCTTTCCGGCGTGCCCTCGGCGGAGGGGGACTACGCGTTCACGGTCCGCGCCGAAGACGGCGCCTCCGCGTTCGTCGAGCGGCCGATGACGCTCCACGTCGGTCCGGGAACCGACCCCTTCGGAGCGATCTACTTCTCCGGGTTCGAAAGTTGCGCGTACACGCTTCACGCTCCGAACGTCGGGACCGGCTACCTCTGGCTGCCCGGTGGCGAGACGACGCCCGAGATCACGGTGCTTCCCGGCGAAACGACGGTCTACGGCCTCATCGTGTCCGACGGGAGCTGCCACTATCGCTACAGCGTCACCGTCCGAGCCGTCGCCCTTCAGGACCCCGATTGCCTCGCGCCGCTCGTCGAGAGCCTGTCACCGATCAGCGGCCCGGCGACGGGCGGCACGCCGCTGACGCTGACCGGGCTCAACTTCCAGCCCGGCGCCGAGGTCTGGATCGGCGGAGCGGAAGCTTCCGGAGTTTCGTCGCCGGATCCGACGCAGATCACGGCCACGAGCCCCGCGCTCACGCCGGGTGCGCTCTACCCCGCGGTCGTCGTGAATCCCGACACGGGCAGCGCGCGGCTTCCGAACGCCTGGTTCGCCGACTTCCTCGACGTCGGCGCCGGCAATGCCTTTCACGACGACGTCGTCAAGCTCGTCCGCAACGGCGTGACCGCGGGCTGCGGCGGGGGCAACTACTGCCCCGCCTCCCACGTCACGCGGGCGCAGATGGCCGTGTTTCTCCTGCGCAGCAAGTACGGCGCCGCGTTCGTTCCGCCGCCGGCCGTCGGCGTGTTCGCGGACGTTCCGCCGCAGGATCCCTTCGCACCGTGGATCGAGAAGCTCCACGATCTCGGCATCACGAGCGGTTGCGGCGGAGACAACTACTGCCCGGCCTCGCCCGTCACCCGCGCGCAGATGGCCGTCTTTCTTCTGAAGACGCAAAACGGCGCCAGTTGGCCGCCGCCGGGGCCGTTCGGCTGGTTCGAAGACGTTCCGATGTCGGACCCGTTCGCGGCATGGATCGACACGCTCTACTGGTTTGGGATCACGGGCGGCTGCAACGCGGATCCGTTGCTCTACTGTCCGGGGTTGAGCGTGAATCGCGGTCAGATGTCCGCGTTGCTCGTCAACACGTTCAGTCTCCAATGATCGCGGAGTCTTTCGGTTGACGCTGGCACGTCTCCTGCGTACTCTGTCTCACCGAGGATGAAGTCTCCCCGAAAGAATCGCCCGCACGGCTCGATCGTGGCCGTCGGCGGCGGCGAAGAAAAGTTCGACAAGCCCGACATCCTTCAGCGCTTCGTGGCGGAGGCCGGAGGCGCGGAGGCCCGCGTCGCGATTCTGCCGACGGCTTCGGCGATCCCGGCCGAAAGGGCGACTTTCTACCAGGGCGTGTTCACTCAGATCGGGGCCGGGGAGGCGTTCCCGCTGCCGATCGTGACCCGGGACGATGCGTCCCTTCCCGCGAACCTCGCGGCCATCGAAAGGGCCACCGGCATCTTCATGACGGGCGGCGACCAGTCGCGGCTGGTCGCGATCCTCGCCGGCAGCCCCGCGCTCGCGGCCATCCACGAGAACCTCGTCGGCGGCGGCGCGCTGGCCGGGACCTCCGCCGGCGCCTCGGCCTTCTCGGCCACCATGATCACGGGCGGCGAGGGGGGTCTCCAGCTCCGCCGCGACGGCGTCGACCTGGCGCCAGGGCTCGGGGTGATTACGCGCCTGATCATCGACCAGCACTTCTCGCAGAGGAAGCGACTCGGGCGGCTGCTGACCGCCGTGGCCCTCGAGCCGTCGAAGCTGGGCGTCGGGATCGACGAGGACACGGCGATCGTCTACTACGGCTCGGGCGAGATCGAGGTCATCGGCTCCGGCCAGGTCTTCGTCGTGGATGGCAGCCGCGCCGTGGCGCAGGGACTCTCCGAGTCCGACCCCTCCGCCGCCTTCAGCCTCTCGGGCGCCCTCCTCCACGTGCTGACGGCGGGCGACCGGTTCGACGTCGAAAAGCGCAAGCCCCTCTCGGTCAGCTGACGGCGCCTCCTGCTGTACTCTTTCGCCCACAAGTGGCCGAAGGGATTCGTCTCCTCGAAACGCTCGTTCTGAACGGACCAAACTTCTGGTCCTATCGGCCTTGCGTGTGGATGCGGATCGACCTCGGGCCCTTCCGCGAGCGCCCCTCGAGCGACATCAAAGGCTTCGGCGAGGAGCTCCAGAAGCTGCTGCCGGGCCTGCAGGAGCACCACTGCTCGGAGGGAGCCGCCGGCGGCTTTCTGAAGCGCGTCGCCGAGGGGACCTGGCTGGGCCACGTCGCCGAGCACGTCGCGATCGAGATCCAGCAGGAGGTCGGCATCTCGGTGTCCTTCGGCCGCACCCGCGAGACGAAGACTCCGGGCGTCTACAACCTCGTCTACGAGATGGAGGAAGAGCGTGTCGGCGTCCGCGCCGGCAAGCTCGCGCTCGACGTCGTCGAGCATTGCGCCGGCCTGGACATCGACCTCGACCTCGGCGCTTCCATCGACAAGCTCAAGCGCACGCGCGAGCGCTGGGCGCTCGGGCCGTCCACGCGCTCGATCGTGAATGTCGCGGCCTCGCGCGGCATCCCCTATCTGCGCCTCAACGACCGCTCGCTCGTCATGCTCGGCATGGGAGTCCACCAGAAACGGATCCAGGCCACGATCGCCTCGACGACCGGGCAGCTCGGCGTCGAGATTGCGGGCGACAAGAGCCTGACGAAGTCCCTCCTCGGCGACAACGGCGTGCCGGTGCCGAGGGGCTCGGTCGCCGGCGACGAAGACGAAGCGGTCGAGATCGCCGAGGATCTCGGCTGGCCGGTCGTCGTCAAGCCGCTCGACGCCTCGCACGGCCGGGGCGTGCTGACGAACATCCGCAGCGAGTCCGAGCTCCGCCTCGCCTACAACGACGCTCTGAAGTTCCGCGACGACGTCATCGTGGAGCAGTTCCTGGAGGGCCACGACTTCCGCTTTCTGGTCATCGCCGGCCGCTTCATCTGCGCGGCGCAGCGCGTGCCGGCCTTCGTCGTCGGCGACGGCAAGCGCACCATCGAGGAGCTCGTCGAAGAGGTCAATCGCGATCCGCGCCGCGGGATCGGCCACGAGAAGATCCTGACGAAGATCGAGATCGACGATCTGTCCCTCGCGCTGCTCTCGCGGCGCGACCTGACGCCGAAGTCGGTGCCCGAAGCCGGCGAGACCGTCTCGCTGAAGGCCACGGCGAACCTCTCGACCGGTGGCATCTCGCGCGACGTCACCGACTCGGTCCACCCTTCCAACATCCACCTCATGGAGCGGATCGCCCGCATCGTGGGGCTGGACATCGCCGGGATCGACGTGATCTCGCCCTCGGTCGAGCACCCGATCGCCGAGGTCGGCGGCGGCATCGTCGAGGTGAACGCGGCGCCCGGGTTCCGCATGCACACGGACCCGACGGAGGGCACGCCGAGGGACGCGGCCGGGGCCGTCATCGACATGCTCTATCCGCCGGGAACCACGGCGCGCATCCCGATCGTCTCGATCACGGGCACGAACGGCAAGACCACGACCACGCGCCTGCTGGCCCACATCGCCCGCTATGCCGGCCACCACGTGGGCCTCACGACGACCGAGGGCGTCTACATCGGCAGCGAGCAGATCATGAAGGGCGACTGCACCGGCCCGGCCTCGGCGCAGACCGTGCTCCGGGATCCGACGGTGACCTTCGCAGCTCTCGAGACGGCGCGCGGGGGGCTGCTCCGCTTCGGCCTGGGTTACGACTGGGCCAACGTCGGCGTCGTCACGAACATCGCGGCGGACCACCTGGGCCTGCGCGACATCGAGACGCTCGAGGACCTGGCGCGCCTGAAGTCGCTCGTCGTGGAGCGCGTGTTCCCCGACGGGACGGCTGTCCTCAACGCCGAGGATTCCATGTCGCCCTGGATCGCGAACCGCGTCAAGGCGCGTCTCGCGTACTTCTCGCTGGATCCGCAGAACGAGACGTTCAAGTCTCACGTCGCCGCCGGCGGGCTCGGCGCCGTGATGGACCGGCACGACACGCTCTGCCTCTACCGCTCGACGTTCCGGATCCCGCTGGTGCACGCGCGTCAGATCCCGATCACGTTCGACGGCAAGGCCCGCTTCAACATCTCGAATGCCCTGGCCGCCGCGCTCGCGGCCTTCGCGGCGGGCATCGAGATGGACGACATCCGCGGAGGGCTGACGACGTTCCATCCCTCGGCCTTCCAGGCTCCGGGACGAGGCAATCTCTACGAGTTCCGCGACTTCCGCGTGATGATCGACTACTGCCACAACGCCCACGGCATGGCGCAGGTCGCGCCCTTCCTCTCGGCGATGAAGCGCGGACGGCTCGTCGTGGTGCTCAACGCACCGGGCGATCGCCGCGAGGAAGACTTCGATGCGATCACGAAGGAAGCCGCGCCGCACTTCGACCGCGTGATCCTCCGCGACGACGAGGACCTCCGCGGGCGCAAGCCCGGCGAGGTCGTCGGCCGTCTCCGCGAAGGCCTCATTCGCCACGGCATGTCCCCGGACGCGATCGAGGAAGCGAAGAACGAGCCCGACGCCGTTCGCCGGGCGCTCTCGAGCGCGCGGCGGGACGACCTCGTGGTCGTGTTCGCCGATCGCATCTCGAAGGTCGCGGCGCAGGTCGACTTCGAGAGACAGAAGGAGTCCCGACCTTCGGCCGATGACTGATCCGCCGACGATTCCGTCCAAACCGTCCGGCTCGGGCAAGCAGATGTGGCGGGCGCCGGGGCTCGCCGAAGGCGACGTCCTCGCCGGGCGCTTCCGCATCGTCCGCTTCATCGCCCGCGGCGGGATGGGTGAGGTGTACGAGGCCGAGGACCAGGTCCTGCGCGAGCGGGTGGCCCTGAAGACGATCCGCCCCGACGTCGCAAACGATCCGCGCGCGATGGAGCGTTTCCTTCGCGAGGTCCATCTCGCGCGGAGCGTCACGCATCCCAACGTCGCGCGCACCTTCGATGTCTTCCACCACGAGTCCCTGGCCTTCCTGACGATGGAGCTCCTCACCGGCCACACGCTCGCGGAGCGGCTCTCGAAAGAAGGACGGCTGCGGCCCGAGGATGCCCTGCCGCTCATCGAGCAGATGGCCGCCGCGCTGACCGCGGCCCACGAGGCGGGCGTCGTGCACCGCGACTTCAAGAGCGCCAACGTCATGCTCGAGCCGGACGAGCGCCGGCCCGGAAGGGTCCGCGCCGTCGTCACCGACTTCGGCCTGGCACGCCGGGACCGGCCACGGGGCGGCGCCGCCGCATCCGCGGCTCCCCTGACGGAAACCGAGGCCGTGATCGGGACGCCCGACTACATGGCGCCGGAGCAGATCGAGGGCCGCGCCATCACGCCCGCGACCGACATCTATGCGCTCGGCGTCGTCATCTACGAGATGGTCACCGGTGAGCAGCCGTTCGAAGGCGACACGCCCCTCTCGGTGGCCCTGAAGAAACTCAAGGAGGCCGCGCCTTCCCCCCGCCGGCACGTCCCGGATCTGCCTCCGGTCTGGGAGAAGACGATCCTGCGCTGCCTCGAACGCGTACCGGCGGACCGCTTCTCCTCCACGGCGGAAGTCGTCCGGGCGCTCCGCGGCGAGGCCATTTCGGCGGGGCCCGCGACGGTTCGGCGCCGCCGGCGGCGACTCGCCGCGGGCGTGGTCACGGTGGCCATCGCGCTCGGCGCGATCTGGCTGGCCACTCGTTTCGTGCGCGTCGGTCCGCAGCCCGCCGCGGCCCCGTCCGCTCCCCCGCGCCGCGCCATCGCCGTCCTCGGCTTCAAGAATCTGGCCGGGAAGCCCGAGGAAGCCTGGGTCTCGACGGCGCTCGCGGAGATGCTGACGACCGAGCTCGCGGCGGGAGAGAAGCTCCGGGCCATCCCGAGCGAAGACGTCGCGCGGATGAAGAGCGATTTCGGCCTCGGCGACGCCGACACGCTCGGGAAAGAGACGCTCGCGCGCGTCCGCCGCAACACCGGTGCGGATCTCGTCCTGCTCGGCTCGTACCTCGCGACCGGCGACGCCAGCGGCCCGATCCGCCTCGACCTGCGACTGCAGGACACCGCCGCCGGCGAAACGATCGCGGTGGTCTCCGAAAAGGGGACGGTGGCGGATTTCGACGCGCTCGCCACCCGCGCGGGCGCGCAGTTGCGCGACAAGTTGAAGCTGCCCGCGGTCTCGGCCGCGGACGCGGCCGCCGTCAAGGCGTCGCTGCCCTCGAGCCCGGAGGCCGCGAAGCTCTACGCGGAAGGCCTCGCCAGGCTCCGCGTCTTCGACGAAGTGTCCGCCAGGGACCTCCTCGAACGCGCAGTCGCCGCTGAGCCGGACCATGCCCTCGCGCACTCGGCGCTGGCGGCGGCGTGGTCGGGGCTGGGCTACGACGCGAAGGCGATTGCGGAAGCGAAGAAGGCGTACGACCTCTCCTCCGACCTCTCCCGGGAGACGCGCCTTCAGGTCGAGGGCCGCTACCGCGCCATGAACAACGAGTGGGCCAAGGCCGTCGAGATTTACCGCTCGCTCTTCACCTTCTACCCCGACAACCTGGACTACGGCCTGCAGCTCGCGCGTGCCCAGACGCGCTCGGGCAAACCGACCGATGCGCTGGCGACGATCTCGGGGCTGGAGAAAGCCTTCCCCAACGACGGGGCGCGCGTTGCGCTGGCGGAAGCCGAGACGGCCCGGACCGTCTCGGAGTTCACCCGGTCCGAGAAGGCCGCGATCCGCGCCGCGACGCTGGCCGAGGCGGACGGGGCGCGTCTGCTCGCGGGCTCGGCGCGGCTCAACCAGGGCATCGCCCGGCGCAACCTGGGAGATCCGAAGGGCGCGCTGACCATCTACGAGCAGGCCCGCAAGCTCTACGCCGAAGGCAACGATCCGGCCGGACTCGCCTCGACGATCAACGGCATGGGCAACTGCAAGTACGACCTCGGCGATCTCGCAGGCGCCCGCCAGTCCTACGAGGAGGTCCTCCGGATCTATCGGGAGGTCGGCAACAAGCGAGGCGAGGCGGGCGCGCTCGGGAACGTCGCGAACGTCATCGGAGATCAGGGCGAGCTCGCCGGCGGCGTCCGCATGGCCGAGCAGGCCCTCGCCATCTTCCAGGAGATCGGCGACCGCGCCGGCGAGGCCGAGCAGCTCAACAACATCGGCGCGGCCATGGTGATGATGGGCGACATCCAGGGCGCGCGCGCGCTGTTCGAGCGCGCGGTGCCGATCCACGAGGAGCTCGGCGACACCGGCGGGCTGGCCATCGCGCTCACCAACGTCGGCGAGCTCGAAATCCAGGACTCGAACGCGGCGTCGGCCGAGAAAAGCTTCTCGCGCGCGCTCCAGATTTTCCGCGACTCCGGCCAGAAATCGAAGGCCGTCTACCCGCTGGTCGGCCTCGCCGGCGTCAAGTTCGAGACCGGCGACCTCGCCGGGGCGAAGGCCATGCTCGAAGAGGGCCTTCAGATCAGCCGCGAAGTCGACGACAAGCACGAGGCGGCGTTCGCCCTGACGGGTCTGGGATTCGTCGCTCTGGCGGAAGATCGCATTGCCGACGCGAAGCGCTCCTTCGACGAGGCCCGGAAGATTCGCGTGGCGATCGGCGAAACCGGTGCCGCCGAGCAGAGCCGCGTCGATCTGGCGCGCGCAGCGCTCGCGGAGGGCGACTTCGGGCAGGTTCAGGCGCTCGCCGGGGCCGCAGCTCAGGATCTGGAAAAGCAGAAGATGCCGGACGACGAGGCGGCGGCTCTCGCCGTTCTCGGACACGGCTTCGTCGCGGCGGGCCGACGTGCCGACGCCGAGAAGGCGATCGCGAAGGCGCGCCCGCTCGCCGCGAAGAGCCAGAACGACGGCGTGCGCCGGGAGGTGCTTCTCGCCTCGGCAGCTCTGCGCGGGGCGCAGGGAGACGCCTCCGGGGCGGCGAAGGCGCTCCAGGAAGGCGCCGAACGCGCGCGGCAGAAGGGTCTCGTCGTGTGGCCGCTCGAAGCGGGCCTGCTCCAGGGAGAAATCCTCTCCAAGAGCGGCGCGAAGGAGCAGGCGCGCGCGATCCTCGCCGAGGTCGAGAAGGAGGCCGCGCGGCGGGGTTTCCGCCGGATCGCGCGGAAAGCCGCGGAGGGCCGCGGCGCATGAAGGAGATCCTCACCTGGTGCCGCGAGCGCCAGGGCGCCATGACGGCATTTCTCTCCGAGCTCGTCGCGATCGAGTCGCCGTCCACGGATCCGGCGGGAGTCGCGGCTCTGGCCCGCCGCATCGATGCGGAGCTCTCGCCTCTGGGGCTCTCGGGCGAGCTCGTGCCGGTCGACGGCGCGGGTCCGATCCTTCGGGCGCGTTCCGGTACTCCTCGGGCGGGGGACCTTGCGGTCCCCCGAACCCCCAGAGGCCCGATGCTCCTCGGGCACCTGGACACCGTCTGGGACATCGGCACGCTGGCGAAGCGTCCGATTCGCATCGAGGGCGACCACTTCTACGGGCCCGGCGCCTACGACATGAAGGGAGGGATCGTCGTCATGGTGTTCGCGCTCAAGGCTCTGGCCGCGCGAGGCGCGATCCCCCCGGTGACCGTCTTTCTCACGCCGCTCGAAGAGGTGGGCTGCGAAGGCTACCGCTCGATCATGGAAGCCGACATGCGCCTTTCGAGCGCGGTCTACGACTTCGAGCCCGCGTGGCCCGGAGGCGCGGTGAAGACGCAGCGGAAGGGCTCCGCCTCTCTCACGCTCCGGGCGCGCGGCGCGGCAGCCCACGCCGGCGCGGACTTCGCGCGCGGGGCGAACGCGATCCTCGAGCTCTCGAAGCGGCTGCTCGACGCCGCCGCGCTGACGGATCTCGCGCGCGGGATCACGGTCAACGTCGGAACCGTCCGCGGCGGCACGCGCCCGAACGTGGTCCCCGACTTCGCGGAAGCCGAGATCGACGTGCGCTTCCGGTCGCTCGCGGACGGCCAGTCCGCGCGAGCCGCGCTCGAATCTTTGCGCCCGGACGATCCGCGAGTGACGCTCGAGATCGACGGGGCCGGTTTCTATCCGCCTCTCGAGCGCGGGCCGCACGTCGAGGCGGCGTACCGGGCGGCGCGCGACGTCGCGAGCGCGCTGGGGCTGCCGCCCCTCGAGGAGGTCGCGACGGGAGGCGCCTCCGAAGCGTCGTTCGCCGCGGCGATGGGGATTCCGACGCTCGACGGGCTCGGGGCGGACGGCGACGGAGCCCACGCGGTCTCGGAGCACGTCGTCCTTTCTTCTCTTCCCGACCGCGCCGCCCTCGCGGCGGGCCTGCTGCTCGCTCCGTTGCGCGCCTGAGTCGGCGCCCGGGGCCGGCTGCCCGTTTGCCTGTCCGGTTGGGCGGCTGACTTCACGGCCAGTTCGCGCGACAATTGGTCAGACGTGTCGAAAATCGACGGAGGACAGACGATGCGATTCATTTCGCGGATCATTGCCGCGTCCGCCCTGCTCGGCGCGGCGGCGACCGCAACTACCTTGGCGGCAGTCATTTATGTGAACGCTGCCGCCGCGGGCTCCAACAATGGATCCAGCTGGACCAACGCCTACACGAGTCTGCAGACCGCGCTCGGCGCCGCCAACGCGAGCGACGAGATCTGGGTCGCCGCGGCGACTTACAAACCCACGGCCACGACCGACCGGACCATCAGCTTCGCCATGAAAAACGCCGTCGGCATCTACGGCGGCTTCGTCGGCACGGAAACCCTCCGTTCGCAGCGCAACCCCGCGCTGCACGTCACGACCCTTTCGGGCGACATCGGCACGAGTGGCTCGTCGAACGACAACACGTACCACGTGGTGACCGCCGGCGCGACGGTCACGGGGTCCGGCGTCCTCGACGGCTTCACGATCTCGGGCGGCCAGGCTGACGGAGCGAACCCGAACGAGCGTGGCGCCGGGATGTGGGTCAACGGCGGCTCCCCGACGCTCGCCCAGAACACGTTCACCGCCAACTTTGCCCTGGCGCAGGGCGGCGGACTGCGCGTGACGAGCGGCGCACCGACGATTCTCAACTCGAAGTTCATTTCCAACACCGTGGCGTTCAACGTCGACACGCTCAACAACGGCGGCGGAGGCATCTTCGCGGGCGGCGGCAGCACTGTCGTCGCGCAGAGCTGCGTATTCCGGTCCAACTCCATCTCCGGCACGACGACCGGAGGCGGCGGCGTCCAGAGCTCGGGCGCGACGTTGACGCTCATCAACAGCGTCGTGGCGCAGAACAGCCCCAACGGCCTCCAGGTCGCCTCGGCCGACGGCAGCCAGATCGTCAACAGCACTTTCGCCAGCAACACCGCCTACGGCGCGGCCTTCTTTTCGAGCAACTCCAACAGCGTGGCGAACTCCGTCTTCTGGGGAAACTCGACCGGACAGCTCTGCCTCGGAGCGCCGTGCACGGGCTCGGCGACCGTGACCTACAGCGACGTTCAGGGCGGCAGCGGCGGCACGGGCAACATCGACGCCGATCCGAACTTCCTCTCTGCGCCCTCGGACCTGCGCCTCGGCCTGCTCTCTCCCGCGGTCGACGCGGGCAACAACTCGGCGGTGCCCGGCGGCGTCACGGTCGACATCGCGGGCCTGCCCCGCTTCTTCGACGATCCGGACGTGCCCGACACCGGCGCCGGCCTCACGCCGCCATACGTCGACATGGGCGCGTACGAGAGGATTCCAATCACCGTCACGGATCCGACGAACGTGGCCGTCTGCGCCGGAGCGCAGGCGTCGTACACGGTGACCGCGACCGGCCAGCCCACCCTCACGTACCAGTGGCGCAAGAACCAGGGGAACCTCTCCAACGGCGGAGCAATCTCCGGCGTGACGACTCCCACGCTCACCATCAATCCGACCGTGGTCGGCGACGCCGGCACCTACGACGTCGTCGTGACCGACGGCTTCGGCCAGTCGCTCGACTCCGACGACGCGACGCTGACCGTCAACGCGCGGCCGACGGCCGCGGCCAGCGGCGGAGTGACGCTCTGCTCGGGCGACTCGGTCCAGCTGGACGGTTCGGGCGGGGTCGGGTGCTCGTGGCTGCCCACCGCGGGCCTCGACGACGCGTCGAGCTGCACGCCGACGGCCTCGCCTGCCTCGACCACGACTTACAACCTCACCGTCACCGCGGCGAACGGCTGCCCTTCGGTGAACAGCGCGTCCACGACCGTGACCGTCAACATCACGCCCTCGCTCCCGGTCATCACTTCGCCCATCTCGGTTCCCGTCGGCGCCTCCGGCGCGTCGGCGAGCGTCCCGAACCACATCGGCGCCTCCTGGACCTGGACCCTCTCGGGCGGCGTCATCACCGCCGGCCAGGGCTCGCGTCAGATCGTCTTCGACGCCGCCCCTCCGGGCACGACGATGATCTGCACCGTCATCGAGGGCGCGGGCGGGTGCTTCTCGCCGGAGGCCTCGAAAAACATCCAGGTCGACTTCCTCGACATCACGCCGACGAATCCCTTCCACGATTACGTCGTCAAGGTCGCGCGCAACGGCGTGACGGCCGGATGCGGCGGCGGGAACTATTGCGGGCAGAATCCCATCACGCGCGCGCAGATGGCGGTCTTTCTCCTCAAGAGCAAGTACGGCGCGACGCACATTCCGCCGGAATGCTCGGGCTCGGTCTTCGGGGATGTTCCCTGCACCGGCGGACCCTTCGACAAGTGGATCGAGGAGCTCGCGGGCCTCGGCGTCACCACCGGATGCGGCGGCGGAAACTACTGCCCGAACAACCCCGTCACGCGGGCGCAGATGGCCGTCTTTCTTCTGAAGACTGTCGAAGACTCGTCGTACGTGCCTCCTCCGGCGACCGGCACGATCTTCGCGGACGTGCCGCTCTCGAACCCGGTCGCGCCCTGGATCGAAGAGCTCTATGCCCGCGCCATCACCGGCGGCTGCCTCGTGAACCCTCTGCGCTACTGCCCGGGCAATCCGAACAATCGCCAGCAGATGGCGGTGTTCCTCCAGAAGACGTTCAACCTGCAGTAACTCCCAACTCCCGGGTCCCTCCCTCGGATGCAAACGCCGCCTTCCCGGGCGGCGTTTCGCTTTTCACGTCCGGTCTTTAAAGATCCAACCCTCG